>OBEQ010630511.1_pt1 | contig 14761 bp, 11 predicted proteins | sample 1670901 | NCBI WGS metagenome assembly OBEQ01 (sample SAMEA104232315, study PRJEB22302) | groundwater metagenome | biome: forest; feature: aquifer; material: groundwater | place: USA | collected 2011-08-07 | depth 5.4 m
ACTCATGCTATATTAGTGCTAATGCATAACTTAACTCAGAGACAGATAGAGATTTTGCGAAGTGTCATTGAGGAATATATCGATACGGCAGAGCCTGTGGGCTCGGAGACTATTGAGAAGAAGCACAATCTGAGCGCTTCGCCCGCGACGATTCGTAATGAGATGGTGAAGCTTTCAGAATATGGCTATATCAAAAAGCCTCATTCCTCAGCGGGTCGTGTACCGACGGCTCAAGGAATGCAGTTTTATGTCAAGGAGCTCATGAAAGAGAAGGACCTCTCAACCGTTGAGGAGGTAGCTCTGAAGGAAAAGGTATGGGATCATCGAGGTAAGATGCAGAAATTTCTTAAGGAAGCAACAAAGTCTTTAGCTGAAAAAACAGGTGCCTTGGCGGTCACGACAACCAACGACGGGGAAATATACTGTTCAGGCTACGCTAATATTTTGGAAATGCCTGAGTTTTTCGATATAGATATAACAAAGACGCTTCTTGAGGCAGTGGACGAATATGGTAATTTTGAAAGTATCTTTTCAAATACTCATGCGGATGACGAAGATATCCATGTCTTGATTGAAGATGAGCTTGGCTCAGGACTGAAGGGTCCATATGGATTTATCTTTATTGAGTACGATACTCCGCTTCAGTTGCATGGAAGAATCGGCGTATTGGGACCGACGAGGCTTCATTATACGACCATCATTCCAACGGTGCGTTACTTTGGGAATCTTATTGAGACGAGCGCGCAGGGATGGTAGGACGGGGACGATATGAAAAATGATAATGATAAAATCAACAAAGAAGAGATTGTGCCAGACGAAGTTGAAGAGGGTGTAGAGGAGCCAAATGAAGAATTTGAGGCGTTAAAGGAATTAGCGGGCCAATTAGAGGATAAATATAAGAGGGCGCTGGCCGACTATCAGAATTTGCAGAAGCGGGTTGGGGAAGAGAAGCAGGATTGGGTGAGGGCGGCAAACAGAGAGCTTCTTTTGCGACTGTTGCCGGTTTTGGATACGCTCATGCTTGCCAGTCAGCACGTTGATGATCAGGGCTTAAAGGTAAGCATCAACCAGTTTCTAGATGCATTAAAGAGTGAGGGGGTAAAAAGAATTGAAACGCAAGGAAAAGAGTTTGATCCTCACTTGATGGAATGCGTCAGCATTGAAGAGGGGGAAGAGAATAAGGTTCTAGAAGAGACTCGCACAGGGTATATGATTTATGATAAAATACTAAGACCTGCTCAAGTTAAGGTAGGAAAAGGAGAATAAATTTATGGCTAAAATAATTGGTATTGATTTAGGGACAACAAATTCATGCGTAGCAGTGATGGAAGGGGGATCTCCAAAAGTGATCCACTCTGCGGAGGGGCGCAACGTCATTCCGTCCGTCGTTGATCCGATTGCTCACATCGTGGGAGACGTGGCAAAAAGACAAATGGTCCTAAAGCCCAAGCGTACGATCTTTTCCGTCAAAAGGCTGATCGGTCGAAAGCTCTCCGATGAATCGGTTCAGCGCGACATGAAGTGGCTGCCATACACAGTGAAGGCCGGACGTGATGATATGGCGGTTGTTGAAGTAGAAGGAAAGATGTTTACGCCTCAAGAGCTTTCAGCACAGATTCTTCAGAAAATTAAAGCAGACGCAGAGTCCTATCTCGGAGAGAAGGTAACGCAGGCGGTCATTACGGTTCCTGCATACTTTGATGACAGTGAGAGGCAGGCCACCAAACAGGCAGGAGAGATCGCGGGACTTGAAGTTTTGCGTATCATCAATGAGCCTACTGCAGCAGCGCTCGCCTATGGACTTGATAAGAAAAATGCTCACACCATTGCGGTCTATGACCTGGGGGGTGGAACCTTTGATGTCTCTATCCTTGAGCTGGGAGACGGCGTATACGAAGTGAAATCTACCAACGGTGATACGCATTTGGGCGGAGATGATTTCGATCAGAAGATTATTAATTATCTCGCTGACGAGTTTCAAAAAGAGAATGGTGTGGATTTGCGCAAAGACCCTCAGGCATTACAGCGATTAAAGGAATCCGCAGAGAAAGCAAAGATTGAGCTTTCAAGTAGCCAAGAATCATCGATTAATCAGCCATTTATCACGCAGGGTAAAGACGGCCCCTTGCATTTGACGTTGACGCTGACCAGACCACAGCTCGAGCAAATCGTTGACGACCTGATTCAGAAGACGCTTAAGCCTGCTGAAATGGCGCTGAAGGATGCTGGTAAGAAAGTTTCTGAAATTGATGAGATCATTATGGTCGGTGGTATGACCAGGATGCCCAAGGTCGTTGAAGTGGTCACGAAGTTTTTTGGCAAAGAGCCCAATCGCTCGGTCAATCCTGATGAGGTTGTAGCAATCGGTGCTGCAGTACAGGGGGGTGTTCTTGGTGGAGAAGTAAAAGACGTCCTGCTTTTAGATGTCACACCGTTGACGCTTGGTATTGAGACGTTAGGTGGTGTCTCAACACCTCTTATTACGAGAAATACGACGATCCCGACATCCAAGTCACAGGTATTTTCAACAGCAGCTGATAACCAAACACAGGTTGAGATTAGTGTTCTTCAGGGAGAGCGCCCTATGGCAGCTGACAATAAATCTTTGGGAAGATTTGCTCTTGACGGTATCCCTCCTGCTCCTCGGGGCGTGCCACAGGTTGAGGTAACGTTTGATATTGACGCGAGTGGTATTTTGCATGTGACTGCCAAGGATAAAGCCAGCGGCAAGGAGCAGAAGATCACAATTTCCGGCTCAACTGGTCTTTCAAAAGAAGAGGTTGAAAAGATGACCAAAGAAGCTGAGGTTAATGCCAAAGAGGACGAGGAGAAAAAAGAGAGAATTGAGGCAAAAAATCAGGCAGACACGCTGATCTTTACTTCAGAAAAAGCTCTGCGAGAAAATAAAGATAAGATTTCTGAAGATCTACACAAAGAAGTCGAAGAAAAAGTAAAGGCGTTGAAGGATGTATTGGACTCAGCGGGTAAGGAAGAGCTGCAGACAAAGACACAGGAGCTTTCTGATTCAGTCCAGAAGATAGGAGAAGCGATGAATGCTTCGCAACAGGGAACTGAGAACGCAGAACAAAAAACAGAGGAGTCAGGTGAAACCAAGGAGAGTGCGCAAGAAGGGGAAGAAGTAAAGGGACAAGATGACGAAGCCGCCTCCACTGATAGCTCCGGCGAGCCCGCGTCAAACGCGGCTGACGCAAAGAAGAAAAAAGATAAAGACGAACCCGTTGAGGGTGAAGTTGTCGAGTAAAGTCCCCAAAAATTTCCCGGATTGTCGATTCGGGTCCCTTCTCCTATTAGGAGAAGGTTAGGATGAGGTCTAGTCCTACCATGAACTACCTTTATCAGCATAATAAAAAGCTCACCAATTTCTCCCGCAACAACCGCAAAAAGCAGACAGATGTGGAAATACTTCTCTGGCAAAAGCTGCGAAACAGGCAATTGGCAGGGTATAAATTTCACAGGCAATATCCGGTAGATAACTACATTCTTGATTTTTACTGCCTTGAGAAAAAGCTGGCAATAGAGCTTGACGGTAGTCAGCATGTGGTACAAAAACAGTATGACGAAAAAAGAACTGCCGATCTACAAAAGTATGGAATTGAAATTATGAGATTTTGGGATAATGAGGCCTTACAGAATATAGAAGGAGTGTTGGAGCGGATAGTGGAAAAGCTCGCTTTATCCCCACCCCGCTAGACCTCACCCTAACCCTCTCCTAAAAGGAGAGGGGACATATACGGAACGTTCTCTGGCTTGCCTTGAAGTGATTTATTTGAGATAATTTGCTTAGAGAATAATCTATGAGAAATATACAATTTCGTGCGTGGCATAAGAAGGAGAAGAAGATGTATTATGTGAGTTCTTTGCAGTTTCATGATGGGGAGCTTGTGGCAGTAGAAACGAGAAAAGCGGGTGAGTTTGATCTCATGCAATGTACCGGTAAAAAAGATAAGAATGGGAAAGAGATGTTTGAGGGAGATATTATTTTAGTGTATGGCGAAAAGAGGTTGATTGAATTCAAGCATATGTTCTGGCATTGGAAGGAGCTGGGAGGTTTTGGCACAGAATCAGATGCAGGACACAAGCCACTTTATAGATATGCTGACCCCCTTATAGTTGGAAATATGTATGAAAATCCTGAGCTTCTCAATGAACTTGAAAAAGACGATGACTACTCAACACCTCATGTGTATAAAGATGAGTAGGGTTTAAATGCGCTTGCTCATATTACGCACCTAAGCCTGCCTCCAGGGATGACATTTGTGTAAGGTGATTGCGTAGTTAAAACAAAAAGATAATATAAGGCAAATATCAAGTCTAATGTGCTTGGGTGTTGTATAAATGAGGCATGGAAAGAGCAGAAAGAGAGGTGGCTAATACTTTCAGGACTGCAGCAGTAATCTCGGGAGTGATTTTTGAGAAGCAGTGGAATGGCTTGACGAGTCGAAACTCTGTGACAGGCAATCCTGAGGGCGTACTATCTGTGCTTTCTGATAGAGTAGCAAGGCGCGTAGCACGTTCTTTATTCGCTTAATTCATTCACCCACCTCATCGGATCGTATTCCGGGGTGTGGGCGAAGTTGCTTAGGCGGTGTTTTATTATTCCTTTTATAGACTCCCTTTCGCCCTTTTTCCACAATCGCATTCTTTCAAGGGTAAAGCTTGTTGGGTCTTTCCATCCGTAGTTGATGATCGTGGGGATAGCGATGTCCTCTGTGGAAAAAGGTAGTTGGGAGAGGAGATTGCGAAGGTCAACAAGGGTTGCTCTCCATTTCCGCCTTCTTTGCTGGCTGTCTTCCGGCTTTATGATGCCTCTTTTTTCTAAATCAGCATATAATTCGTGAAAGAATGGCGCTTCGTCTACTGTTTTGGGCGTCACTTTTTCAAGACCCTTAAAGACTCTTCTCGTTACTGCCTCTCCCAGGTATCCGGCAATTGTTTGCGTTTTTTTAAGCCAAGAAGGAAGGAGGGAGTTGGGCCCGGGAGGATTTTGGGTATACAGAAGGACCTCGTGGTCCGATGCTACTAAAGCTTGGGCTGTATAGAGCGCGTTGATGCTTCCCATGGATTCTCCATAGGCTACGATGAGAGGATTTTCCGCATTTTTCTCGCAATTTTTCTCTAAAGCTCCACTGTAGATAAGCGCGTGTTGGCTAAATCCGTTCTCTTTGAGATCATCTACCCATTGCCATCCGGCTCTGCCGCCGCGGCTCGTTACGAGACTATGGATAGAGACTGTGAGATTTTCTTCCCGAGTTATCGCGTGTCCGACCAGGTCTGCAGCTTGCCTTACTCTTTCATTATCAAAAGCACCTCCCTGGCCTGGGAGCGCAAATCCCGGCATGATCCCAACAGTCATATCTTTTCCCTGTCCCAGGTCCAAGATCTGCTCGGATGGTGATAATGGTTTCTTTGACCTGTCAATTTTGCCGCCTTGTGGTGGTATATCTAACTCATTCGTCGATACATATGTAGAAAGGACTGTGGCGAATTCATCTCCATAGTCATCATGAAGTGTGTGGGTGTGGGCATTATTTATCAACTGATCCTGAAGGCGGTCAAAGATAAGCTTTGCAGGTTTTACTTTTTCTGGAGTCTCTCTCTGAATAATTCTCAGATTGCGAACGAGGGCCGGATGCATTGGGATTTCCTTCATAACGTCTCTCTCTCATCCAGATGTAATCCTATAAGCGACCAGGTGAAGTCCTTGATTCGATAACCCTTCACTGTCATTCTCCCGTTTTCTATAACCGGGTTCGTGTTATACAATTCATGCGTTGTCCCTGTTGTCAGCAGGTCTTCTTCAATTAGTGTTTTGGTTTTTTTGACAAGGTTTTCATGTCGGCTTATTATTCGTTGATGAAGTTCGGGGCTTAAGTCGTCTCTCTCTAATTGTTTTAATAGTCCCTTATTTATAATATAGTTGGCATTTGGCCAAATTTCTCCTTTTTTCCAGAGTCTTGGTTCTTCATAAGAAGGGTTAAAATATTTACTATCTGCAGGGACAGAAGGAAGAACGTAGTAGGTGTTAAATTTTCGGGGATCTTCCATTTGATCGACAAGCTTGGTCACTTGATGTTCGGAAAGGGTATCAAGGAGAAGAGGAGAGAGGCTTGTGATAGAGGTTACTTTAATTTGTTTTCCGTTCTTATCTAGGTTATAGAACGTACCATCCTGTTCATTCCACATTTTTTCAGAAATTTCTTTCTTCACCTTGCTTGCAAGCTCTCTATATCCGTCTGCTTTTGCCTGTTCACCCAATTCCTGACTGATTTGTGACATATATTCAAGGTTGTCCACGTAGAGACAATTAAACATAACATCGTGTATCCACTACACCTCCCGTACTTTTTCAGGATCCCAATCATAACGGCCCTCTTTCCTTTGTTGCTTCTTCTCCTTTCTCCCTTTAAAGTCGACAATATCGTGAACCGTGGGTCTGCCTTTCTCCGGATAGAGATCATGCATTTTTAGCTGCACATTGAGCTTAAGTATCGTCCCATAGTCAATAGCTCCATTGATTAGGTCTGTCAGCTTGCCCCTTCCTTGGATGAATGGTAAATCAGGTCTGAGAGAGGGGTCCGAATCCCGTCCGGTTTCATGGGGATGGACATTACCCAATAGCTTACTGCCGTTTCCATTTTCTCTATATTTTGTAAAGTAATTATAGAATCCCTGAAGTCCTGTCGCCTCTCCGTCAGGAGAAACTTCTCCAAAGATCTCCCGCAAAAAGCGAAGACCTTCTTCTTTTTTGCCCTGCTTCTTATATGTTTCGTAGGTCTCCCAAGCTCCCGCTGCTATGATTGGTGGTTGTGTATAGCTACTTCCGATGTCTGGTCGTCTAAAAGTCAGGGCTTCAATGTCCCGCCAATTATGTCCTGTCATGTAGTTCATGTTGGGAATAAAACCGGTCTTGGGATCTTGTCCGCCAAAGAGGGATTTTATTTCCGTCGCTGCTCTGTCAGGAAGTCCTCGCTTGTTATTGATAATGCTTGCGAAGACTGAATCCCAGAGCCATTTGTGGTCATAGTGTGGGATGGATGGACGGGTATGATCATGATCCCAATTTCTATCCAAAATTGCAGCCTCCCGTTGTTTAATTATTTCGGATCGCATAAGGTGTGTTTAGTCAACGAATCAAAATAACTTATACAAACTGACTTGTCTTTTTAGCGAAATTCTTCGTTGCTAATCAGCTTAGGTATGTGCTCATACCGTCGCCAATTAGCGCCTCGAATTTCACCAAAAATCCTACGTGATTTTGTACAAGTTATTTTGATTCGTCGACTTATTATAGCCCTTTTTACCTAGAGGGCAAGACTATACTTCTCTTTCACCTTTTCGTAGTTGTCAAAGTGGAGCAGTAAGTTGGTCCACATGAAGACTTTTCCCCGTTGTCCTTGTCCCGTAAGGGGGTTATATTGTTCGCGAGTGTCCGCATTCATGGCTAATAGTTCTTGGCTTTTCTCTACAATATTACCCGCGATCTTCATACACCGTTTGCCCAATTTTACGTCTTCGGACTTGTCCGACTTCAGTAGCTCCTCCGCTTGTCTGACTAACCCTTCTTCGACGAGAAAGTAATTGGTAATTCCCCATACAGGGCCTTGCCAATCTGCCCCCTCTTTTCGTTGATAGTCAGGATCAAAGTCATCTCCCTGAGGATGAGTCGGGATAGGATAGGGTGTTGCGAACCAGTTTTTACGGCTATCTTCGATCTCAGGATCAAGTTTGTCCAGGAGGCTTACAAATTTATCACGGTGCTTTGGCTCTCGTATCGCATCAAGCATCAGCGGGAAAAGACCGGTTATAGACCTGTCAGGGATTTGATTGCCGTTTTTGTCCAAATTATAGAAAAATCTTTTTTCAGGATTCCACGTGCGGTCTAGGATTGCATCTTCAACACTCTCTGCCAGCTGTTCGTATTCACCGGCCTCTTTCTCATATTGTTCTGCTTGTCGGGGAAGAAGCTTTGAAAGTTTACGCGCTACTTCAGCAGTGTTATGCAGATTGCGTGCATGCATCGCGTTGAACATCACGTCGTTGACAGCATATTTTTGTCTTACCTGTTCGGGTATCCAGTCGCTTCGCCGTTCTCCATCAGGTAAGTCCTTGTTATGCACTTTGGGATCATGCCCCAATTTGGCCATCTGGCTATTAAATCGTTGGTAGAGAACCCATCTCGTAGCACTATTGATACTGAAGATTATTTTACTTTTCCCCGGCAGATCGATAATTTTAGGTCCGCCTTCTGGGTCATTGAGGGCGCGGTCCCAATCCCTCCCTGTCTCATTGGGATTGATGGTAAAGATCAATGGGTCGGTGTCGCTGTTTTGTCTGTGATTTAAGAAGTATGCACATTCTCCCTTAAGCCCGCTGAAATATGGCTGATCCTCGCCTTTATAAGGTATATATTTTTTTGTCGTACCATACATGTCGTACAAGAATAACGTAGCGTCATCTTTCAATTGTTGTTTTCTATGAAGATTTTTGGGGTCTTCAATTGCTCTTTGATGACCCTCGTCTGTCTTAAGCACTGCGGGTCCTGTGAGGGAGGCCTGAGCGTAGGGGGTTCTTCCTTCCCGCATGTTGGTGGTGCATTCCGGCCATCCACGCTTATACTCTTCGTCGGATACTCCTTCCAGGCGAAATTTTGCCGTCAAAAATCCTGTTGCAGTATCGCGATAGCGCTCCATGGTAAGGAGTTCAGCAGCTGCCAGATCGGTTCTGTCACTCATAGCGTTTATGCTCGCTGCAGCGTAGCCATCCCATTTGAATCCATCCCATCCATACAGATCACCCTCTGTGGGGACGGTGGTTACAAGCCTGACTCCAAAGAGTATCCTATCTCTTCCATTTCTACGAAGGGCCATGTCTTCTTCCCTGTCGAGCATTTCTTTGCGAGTTAAAGGGGGGTCAAGCCGGACGAAGGGTTCTGTTCTGAGATAGTCAATCGCGCGGCGAAATTTACTTATTTTTTCGACTGGTTTTTCAGGAGACATACTTGCATTATATACCTCAGGATTATTCCAGTGCTTTCGCCCATTCTTCTATTGGATAGTTATAGATAGAGTGGGTTGATTTTAGAAAATCCACTTCAACTTGCCCAACGACTTCTTTCTTCTCAAGCAGTGTGTTGATTATTCCTGCCCTGGTCATGGTGATCGGATCAAATCCGCCTACCTTTGCGGTAACGGGGAAGGGAAAGTCTTTTTCTTTATAGATCTTGCTTTTGAGAATATTGCGGACATTTAGATATACTATTTTTTCTTTTCTTAGTCTCTGCATACAATTATCCTTGGTATTAATTCCTTTTTCTTCAAAGGCTTCCTGTAGTGCTTGCGCATATCCTGTGTCTACTATCTCTTTTGTCAGTGATTTAAATCTGTCTTTTAATAATCCTTCCAGCGCGTAGCCTATCAGGATTTGCAGATTCCCTGACTGGTATTCTTTTGCGATGGCAGGTATGCGGGCGGGGCTGTCCAGGTGAACCTGTTTTTTTATATCGGAGACTTCGTCAAATCCCGATGCGAGCTCAAGCACTTTGATCGCGCCCATTGATCTTCCGTGAAAGGCGATACCAAACTCTTCTCTTTCACGTGTATCCTTTGGCAACCTGCTTTTGATGACCGATTTGACCATCGTAAGTTCCGGAGCAAACCCCTCCCTTTTTGTTGCCTTATTGAATTGCTTTGTCGTATGCCCCCCTTCGCCACTGACTTGTCCCATCACCAGAAATTCTATTGTTGTCGGAATACCGCTTTTTTTTGCTTCAGACATATGCTGGAAAGCAGGATTGTAATACACGTCTGGGTTTACGGGATGGCCATCTGGCGGGACTCCAAATCCTCCCATGGTTATGGCAAGTATGCGTCGTTCAGGCTCTTGAGATTGGTTTCCAGGATTAACAGATAGAGAGAATGTTGTATAGGGTAAAACAACGCCGGGAAATCTCTCGGAAGTACACGTGGACAAGTTAGTAAACATTTGCCGGTCTATATCGGTGAGAGTAGCATCTATTTTATCAGCAGACTCAGGCGAGCACCTCTCCCGTACCTGTCTGATAACAGTTTTATACTGAGGCGTCAAAGGGTAAGGCCTTTCCGCGTTCATAAGCGCCTGCCTGCGACCAGTGTAGCGACCTAATTCCAACAAAGCTTGACAAAAACATGATTTTTTAGCTTGCAAGTGTTATAATTCTCTTTACCGCGAGGGGGAAATTATGGCTGACAGTAAGGATTATTATCAGGTTTTGGGTGTCTCAAAAAGTGCTACTCTAGATGAGATCAAAAAGGCGTATCGGAAGCTTGCTTTGGAGTATCATCCGGATCGGAATAAAACAAAAGAAGGAGAAGGTAAATTTAAAGAAGTCACCAAAGCATACGAAGTTTTGGGGAATGAAGAAAAAAGGAAGACGTATGATCAGTTCGGTCATGCAGCTTTTGAGCAGGGAGCAGGCAATGCTGGCGGTGGCGGACCTTTCGGTGGCGGCCAGGGACCCTTCACCTATTCATATTCTTCAACAGGGGGACAGGGAGGGGATTTTGGGGGATTTGCCGATCCGTTTGATATCTTTGAACAATTTTTCGGCGGAGGATCGCCCTTTGGTAATGCCCGATCGCGTAACCCCGTGTATTCTTTGAGAGTCTCCTTTGAGGATGCAGTGCATGGAGCAGAAAAGCAGGTCACTATCAATAATAAATCACAAAAAGTAAAAATTCCCGCAGGTGTTGATAGTGGTTCAAGAATTCGCTTTGACGGTTATGATGTGGTGATTGATGTCGCTCCTGATAGTCGTTTTGGCAGAGAGGGGTACGATATCGTTTCCGATAAGAATATTTCTTTTTCACAGGCTGCACTTGGAGCAGAGGTGAGAGTTGAGACAATTGATGGGCCAATTGAGATCAAGATTCCCTCAGGTACCCAATCAGGGGTGCTGATCCGCCTAAGCGGCAGGGGTGTTCCGCGTCTTCGTGCCTCAGGTAAGGGGGATCATTACGTGAGAATCAAGGTGGTTGTTCCCCAAAGGCTAACTAAGCGCCAGAAAGAACTTCTGGAAGAGCTTCAGGCAGAGGATCAAGTATCCAAGACCTCCACAGATGGGTATGCTCGGGAGCAAAATAAAAAGGGCAAGAGCTGGTTCTAGGGTTTTTGGGACCCCTATTGTTTTTCATTTTTTGGTGTGGTAGTGTTGAGATATATGGGAAAGTATCTCGTTATTTTCGTGGCTGTTCTTGGATTATTTCTTATCTCTACTCCTCAGGCGTATGCCGAGTGCGATTTTTCCAAAGAAGTACAGACTGACTTTGGATGTTGGCCCAATGACCCGGTTGGTTTTATACAGAAATTTTACGGTGTAGGTTTGGGTTTTGTCGGAGGAATATCACTTTTGACGCTTATTATTGGAGGATATGACATTATTATGTCCAGAGGCCAGCCAGCCCGTGTTAATGTTGGGAAAAGCTACATATACTATTCTATAGCCGGGCTGCTTCTGGCAATTTTTGGTTACGTCTTCATTCACGCAATCCTTGTCGATGTCTTGCATGTTCCCGGTTATAAATAAACAATAATATATCATGAAACGAATTCTGCCCTTATTGTTCTTGTCGATTTTCTCCCTCGTTTTTCTTCTTTCTCCAGGACTCGCTCATGCCCAGGCTGGTCAACAGCTGGGTCAGAGTGGGCAAGAGCCCAGTGGACAATGGGTAATTGATCCTGAGGTTACCTTCATAGGGAAGAATGCTGCCAGATCAGGACTTTTTCTTGACTGGACGCTGCAGAATTATAACTGGGTTTGTGTGACCCAAAAAAGTGCTCAATCATCGCTCGCCCCCGGGTCCGGAAGAACAGCGGGTACCTACTGTGACGATAGTAATAACCCTATCCAGAAATATTGGGCACTCATCATGCAATACATAGTCATCCCTCTGTTATTTGTTGTGTTGTTGGGCTCAGCCATCGTCATTATCATAACGCGCGGAAGGGGTCTTACGATAATGCGATTTATTCCCAGATTTATCTCAGTTATCGTTCTTATTCTTTTCTCCTATGCTATTGTCCAGTTTCTCTTGCAGTTTACTGACTTGATACAAGGGTTCTTCCTTAAGTCCAATGATATTTCATGTCCACCGGATTGTATTTCACAAAAAGATCTCCTTTTTGTAGGATGGGATTATAGTTCATTTGTCGGACTGAGGAAAATTGGAGACTACTTTGCAGAATCTGCTTTTATCTCACTGCTTCTTACCAAATTAACAGCCCTGACATATTTTGTCATGGTGTTCGTACTTCTTATGAGAAAAATTATTCTTTGGTTCTTCATTATTGTTTCTCCTGTTTTCCCAATTCTCCTCATGTATTCTCCTACGCGTAATACGGGAAAGATCTGGATTGGAGAATTCTTCCGTTGGCTTTTATATGCACCGCTCTTTGCCATTTTTCTTAAAGGACTTGTTTTTCTTTGGAGGAATCAAATTCCTTTGACTTTTAGCAATCCCGACATCGGCAAACATGATAAGATTATTTTCCCCACAGCCGTCAACATCCTTTTGGGAGGTCCCAAGCAGTTTGTTACACCTGACAACAGTGTGAACGTTATTGAGACCTTTGCTCTTTACGCGGTCGCTCTCATCATGTTGTGGACCGTCATCCTGCTTCCATGGATTCTTCTCCAGATATTTTTGGAATATGCTTCCAACTTTGTTTCAGATAATAATGCAGTTATGAAGACTATGGTTAATGTGTTGACGAAGCAAAATGCGAAGTCTGGTGGGCCTGCCCCTGTGCCGGTGAACCCGGGAAGTGGGGGAATGGCACTCAGCCTGCCTTTTACAAAGAAATTCTCTATTCCAAAATCAATGCAGTTGCCTGAGATGAAGCCTGCAGGGGCTGCAAAAGAGCTTCCCATATCTGCTGCAAATGTGACAGTCGCAGCCACCACCCAGAATGTAGCGCGGAACGAGTCACGCGTCAGCGCTATCAATGCTCAGACCTTGTCTGTGGCCAATGTGCCGCTTCCGAGAATGCGCGATATTGCGCAGTTTGAGACAAAGCTTATGTCGCGTGACAGTAGTAAGCAGCAAGAGGCTTTAGGGGTTGTCAAGAACCTTGCAAAAATTGCCAATCCGGCTTCTATTACCAACTCTGTTGAAAGAGAGCGTGTTGAGAAGATCCGCGATAGACTTGTTCAGCAGAAGGATCAGGGCAACGTACTGGCTTCAGCCGTTTTGAGCGCTGCCTCGGTCGCGGCTATAAATTCTGAAAAATCCGTGTCGAAAGTTTCTAACGAGGAATTCAAGAGTGTTCTTGGTCAAATAGCAAATCCTGCCTCTGCAACCTCAAGCGTCAGTCAGGAAAAATTATCTGCTTTGCATGAGATTCTTGAAAAAGAGAGTAAGCAAAACAATAATCAGCTTGCTTCATCAATCCTTTCTGTGAATGAGAAAACCTCAAGCTCTGAGCTGCAAAAGATATCGGAGAATCTCTCACAGTCAAAGGACTCTCAGCTAGTCTCCCAAATTATGAGCGTAGTAAGTAGTACCGTACAGCAGGAGAAGTCGGCTGAGACCACCAAGAGCGTCATAGAGAGCATTGCGAATCCATCAAGCGCAACAAGTACCGTAACGAGCGTTGTGGATCAGTCTCAGCTGCAAGAAATTCACAACACACTGCAAGCCGCAAGTAGCTCAGGAAATCAACTGGCAACAGCATTGTTATCTGTCAACGAAAAGACTTCAACCTCAGACATACAGAAGTTGACAGAGATGCTTGCATCTGCAAAAGGCGACAGTGCGTCCTCGCAAGTTATGAATATCGTTAACAACGTGGTCAATAAGCAGAATCAGTCAGAGCAATCTTCCATGGCCGTAACGCATACCAAGAGTGTTATACAAGGCATAGCCAATCCATCAAGCGCCGCCAGTGTTACTAATTTAGGGAAGTTCACCCAGCTACACGAAGAGCTTAAGAAGGCAAGTAGTGGAGGAAATCAGTTGGCAGCGTCTCTATTGTCCGTAAACGAAAAAACTCCGGCTGCGCAAATAGCCAGTCTGGAGCAGAAACTCACTGACGCAAAGGCGCAGGGTGTCCAGTTTGCTAAAGATATTACGCTCTTGACCGAAACAAAGCCTGCAGGTATCCCAGCTGTTAACCGGGTACAAACGGTCAACAAGGAAGATTTTGAAGCCGTGAAGCAGACGTGGCGGGAGAATTATAAAAATCTGGACGTACCGCAGGGGATGGTCGGTACCAGAACTGAGTGGGTTAAAGATGACATGGCAAAAACGGACTTGGCCATCAGTCTTCTATCATCGACAAATCAGGAGCAAATAAATCAGGGACTTGAGCAGGTTTCAGATATTCTACCATTCTTGCTTGTCGGAGGATTTTCTCAGACGGAAGTCCTATCTTATCTGAAGGCCAAGTCGGAAGCCGGTAAAGAGACGTTGCAATCAATGGTTCAGGAGGAGGAGCAAAAGATCAGCGTTAGCACAAATACTACGACCCAGGTAGCTCATATGGCCGCGACCATGGAGGAAAGTCACGTCGTTTCTCCTGTTCAACAAGGGAGTACTCAGGTTGAGGAGCCGGAAGAGAGCCCCTTGGCTTCGTCGCTACAATCGGCTACTCCTGTCATTGTGACAAGCATAGTGCAACCCGAGTTGCCTCACGAACTGTGGGCAAAAGTTGACTTACGGGTGCCGACACTCAAAGATGTTGCCAACTATGATGTAGATTATGCAAA
>OBEQ010040396.1_pt1 | contig 14760 bp, 11 predicted proteins | sample 1670901 | NCBI WGS metagenome assembly OBEQ01 (sample SAMEA104232315, study PRJEB22302) | groundwater metagenome | biome: forest; feature: aquifer; material: groundwater | place: USA | collected 2011-08-07 | depth 5.4 m
CGTTTTGATGTGAGTTTAAAATATCGCAAAGGAGTGCCTTCCATGATCTATTGATTTTTATTATTTTTTATTGCTGCTTATTTTTTTAAGGTAACTGAGGAGATTTTTATTATTGAAGAGCTGGGAGACGATAAACTTTCGTACCGCATAAATCAAGTGATCAAACAGGCCAGTATAGCGATGGTGTGATCTTTCACTAACTATGATAGGGTGAATTTAATGGTTTATAGCTTGTTGCCTACAGTAGTCACGAGACTTACCTGTTTTATTTCAAGCAAGGCCCTTCATCAAGGGAGTGGATGCAGCAGATGACTGATATAGCGACAACAATACATAAAATTGGCATTTTACAGGCTGCAAAGTCGAATTTTCGTTATTCGCCGAGTCAGACGATTGATGCCGATCTGTTGGCGAGCACAACCCAGAAATATAACCTTAATTTACCCGCCGACTATCGAGATTTTCTGCTCCTCATTGGCAATGGTGATCAAGCGCAAGGGTGTGGCCTGTATGCGCTCGAAGAGTCGTTTGAGATGCTTCCTCATTTGCTCGGTAACGCGATTGATCTCAAGAATTATTTTTCTCAAATCTTTGCACCGCCAGAGCTGCAAAATAACTCCAGTGAACCTGTTTTTGTTTTAGAAGGATTGTTGCCAGTGTCTATGGATAAACGGCAGATCTATCTGCTTGCTGTCAACGGTGAAGAGTTTGGCACTATGTGGTGTTGGAACCAAGAGACCAAGTTGCTTGCCGCCGCAGAAGGTAGTTTATCTGACAGTGTTTCCCAGCAACGTTGCACATTTTTACAGTGGTACAACCTCTGGCTGGATATTGATATTGCTCGTCTCTCTTGGGCAATATCTCCGACAATCCCCCGCGAACTCTCCCAGGGCAACCTTGATCAAGTGATGTTAAGGGTTGCAGCAATTCAAAGAGTTTCCTCTATTTCTTCAAACCAGTTTGAATAGCGCTCAAATTCATATCGGTATCTTATAATCAAGCGATCAGCGCATTGCGATTCGCAATATAGAGAAATCAATTCCGCAGTTTTTCTACCCCAAAAAACGTTTAAACCTATAATTAATAAGATAGAGATACACTGCGGGTATGCATTTTTGCGTTTTTTATTGTGTCGATTTTTGTTGTTGCTATTTCCGTTGCTCAGCAAATTCAAAAAATTTGTATTGATCTTGTTGTGGTTGTTAACGACGTCTTTACTGCATGCTGACGAAACCAATACGCTACAGCTGAATGAATTGGTTACAACCGTTGATTTGCGTCCATTGGTGCAAATTATCGAAGACAAATATCATGTTTATAAGTTAAAAGAGATTCAATCCGGTTTGTATGATAATCTTTGGCAGACTTATCAGGATAAACTTTTTGTCAGTGAAAACACCGCAAGCAAATATTGGTTCAGAGTTGTTATTGATTGGCAGGCGGATTATGTGCAGCCTGCGGTGCTACATATAAAGAATCAACCCTCACATCTTCACTATCTGACGATTGCGATACCGACAGAGCAAAGTCCTTATCTGCAATTATTTCCGACCGGATTTTTACAGCCCTATAATTCTCGAGATATAGATTCACTCGTTTATGCGTTTAATCTGACTTTGCAACCTAAGCGTGAAAATATCATCTATGGCTATATCAACAATGCCGCAGCTTCAGCACCGATATTTTTTCCGTTGTATCTTTCATCCAAAGTAGAATTTGACAGTATTAAGCGGCAATATCGCGTAACCAGTTTAGCCTTCTATGCGATCATGACATCATTGTTGATCTATAATCTGTGCCTGTTTATTAACATCAAACAAAAAGTTTATGGCTACTATATTCTGTTTTTGTTTACCGCCATTACGCAGGCAGCTGCAATTGAGGGGTCTACATTGAAGTGGTGGATGCCAAACTTTCCTGATCACAATAATTTTTATTCCTACTCCAACGGCGTTGTAATGCAGCTGGCCTATGTAATGTTTGTCTATAAAGCCTTGGATGTTCTTGAAAATTGGAATCTATTTAAATTCGCTTATCGCGGTCTAGTGTTGATGGGCGCGGGGATACTATTTTTTAATGGGGTCACACAACAATCTGCAGTCACGAATATTTTGGTACAGCTTTATTCAATATTTGTTTTACCTTTTTCGCTGTTTTTTATCGTTGCCGCAATTATTAGACGAGTTCCCACATCGGGTTATCTTTTGATTGCGGAGATCTTTCTTATTTCTGGCGGCAGCATATTCCTCTTGGCATTACACGGCTTGATACCGGTATCTAATCTTTCATTCTGGTCATTACACTGGGGATTTTTGGGGGAAGGGCTGTTACTTTCATTAGCGGTGGCCGCAAGAACAAATATTGCAATTCGAGATAAACTCGTCGCCCAAGAAAATGCCTTTCGCAACGAGCGGCGCGCCATTGAAGCGTTGGAAATGTCCACTAAAACCAAAAATCAATTTTTAACTACAGTCAGTCATGAATTAAGAACACCCCTCAACAGCATTATAGGTTTCAGCAATGTTTTATTGGATGATGCCACTATCGTTGGTTCTGAACGGGACTATATTCGGAGTATTTTAAATAATGGCAAACAACTTTTACATGTCATCGTTGATGTATTAAATCTTTCGCTGATCGACAGTGATCGCCTCTCGCTAATGACCAGAATTATTGATGTAAGAGCATTGATTCATGGTCTAGAAGTTAAATATCGGCTGACTGCCGAGAAAAAGGGACTGGTTTTTGTGCTCGAAATTGATCCCAAATTACCCCGGATGTTAGAACTGGATGATGAACACTTAAAACAAATTCTGGGTCAGTTACTCGATAACGCATTTAAATTTACCCAAAATGGGCATGTGAAGTTAAAAGTAGTTGATCATGTGAAGCTTGACAGTTCTTATGGTAGTTCGGATGACAGTTTTGTTAATGCCTCGGTTAATTCGGCTGTGCATCAGCTAGAATGCATCTTAACAGATTCGGGAATCGGCATTGGTGCTGAAAAATTGCAATCAATATTTAATCCGTTCACCCAAGTGGATAGTACGAACTCTCGACGTTACAGTGGTACGGGTGTCGGACTCTTTATTGCCAATCGCGTTGCAGTGAAAATGGGAGGGTCAATAACTGTTGAAAGCACCGAAGGTGTTGGGACACGTTTTTCACTGCTATTACCCTACAAGCTTTCTGTTGATCCGGCGAAGTCATCGATCGACATACATGGCAAAAGTCATCAGCAGGACAACTATCAAGGTAAAATACTGACACAATTTCAAAGTGACGATGCGCTGCAGCATGAGGCAGAGATAGTGTATCCACTATTTCGCGGCCATGTATTATATGCGGAAGACAACACTGACAATCAGCAATTGGTAAAACTGTGGGTGGAAAAAACTGGCGCGACGATTACCTTGGTCGAAGATGGCGTGCAAGCCGTTAATGCGGTCACTCAGGGTGATACACATTACGACCTCATTTTGATGGACCTCCAAATGCCGGTTATGGATGGCTACGAGGCAACGCGCTGCATTAAAAAATACGCGGCCAATACAGCGATCATCGCTTTTAGCGCGAGTGCTCTGATTGATGTGGATGAGCACGATGACGTTAAATTTTCTGGCTATCTGGGTAAGCCGGTTGAAAGAGAACAACTGTATCGAGTTTTGGCGGAATTTCTTTTGCCGATAAAATCAGAACGATAATTAGCAGTACAATCCTTGCCTTGACTCCCAACAGCAATCAAACTAAGTTTGCTAATATTTTTAAGAATCCTATGATGAAGGAAAAGCTATGATCAAAAAGGCAACTGCAATTATATTCCTCCTGCTGTGCTCCAACGTATTACTTGCAGCTGATTACAACATCGACATCCAAGGCGCCCATGCATTTATTCAGTTCCGCATAAAACATCTCGGGTACAGTTGGTTGTATGGACGATTTGACAGATTCAACGGTAAATTTACTTATGACGAAACCAAACCGGAAAACTCGTCGGTTAATGTCGATATCGATATTGCGAGCATCAATACCAATCACGCTGAACGGGATAAGCATTTAAAGGGTGAAGATTTTTTTGAGGCGAAAAAATTTCCCAAAGCGTCATTTGCTAGTACGTCCTTTACGTCGGCAGCTGACGGTAAGTTAACGGTTCAGGGTAATCTCACGCTAAAGGGAATTACCAAACCTGTTACGTTGATGGCGGAACGAGTGGGTGGCGGTCCAGATCCTTGGGGCGGTTTTCGTCAGGGTTTTGAGGGCACCACGAAAATTGCACTCAAAGATTTTGGCTTTGCCGACAAGTTGGGGCCAGCATCACAAGAAGCTGAAATTATGTTGTCTGTTGAAGGGGTTCGTCAGTAACTTTCATCAACTACTATTATTAAAAACTATCATCATGAACTATCACCCACTGGAAAGCGCATGAAATGGCTGAATTCAGTTAATAGCTATGGTGCCGCGACGATAATCATCCACTGGTTGATGACGTTGGGCATCATCGGAATGTTTTCCTTGGGTGTCTACATGGTTGATCTTGACTATTATGACACTTGGTATCATCGAGCGCCTGAAATTCATAAAGCCTGTGGATTATTGCTGTTTTTTCTGCTTTTCCTGCGTATCTGTTGGAATCTCTATTCACCACCACCGGAACAGATCACGTCACTACCAAAATGGCAACGAATAGCCGCAGTTTCTACTCATAAGCTGTTGTATATTTTAGTGGGTGCCTGTGCTGTTACAGGTTATCTGATCTCGACCGCGGAAGGGCAGGGTGTGGATTTCTTCGGCCTATGGGTATTGCCAGCCTTAGAGCCCATGATGAATGAACAAGAAGATGTTGCCGGTGAATGGCACTATTACCTTACCTATAGTCTCATCGCGCTCTCATCACTGCATGCGTTAGCGGCATTGAAACATCACTTTTTTGATAAAGATGATGTATTGCGACGTATGTTTCGGATCACGCGGAACCATTAAGCGGATCAATAGTTAACTCTAATTTACCCATTCGCCGAATTACTTAAAAACGAAAGCCATTGCTGTAGTTTGGCTTCGATCTGTTTTTTGGTAATAGGCTTTTTCATGTAGTCATCCATGCCTGCCTTCAAACATTTTTCTCGATCACCTGCCATGATATTTGCGGTAACTGCAATGATTGGAATGTTGCGGGCGAAGCTATAATGGGTTCGAATCGCTTTTGTAGCTTCGAACCCATCCATCACTGGCATTTGGCAATCCATAAAAATGAGATCGATAGTCTCCGTTTTAAGTATATCGAGCGCCTGGGCACCGTTATCAGCCGATAAGATGTAATGTCCCAGCTTATTTAAAATGCCTTTTAACACCAGTTGATTGGTTTTATTGTCTTCGACAATGAGAATCTTCGCGGCGCGGCTTGCTACTTTTGTATGGGAATAAAAATTTTCCGTTGATTTGAAGATTGGATTGCCAATTTCACGATTAAGGTCAATTTTGAGCGTGACAATAAAGTCGAATTGTGTTCCTCCGTTATGTGCTTCCTCTAGATGGGCTATGTCTTGATGAGCTATGTCTTGAAGGGAACGCACGGTCAAATCACCAGACATTAGATCAGAGAAGCACTTACACATCGCGAGACCTAAACCCAGCCCACCATATTTGCGGCTGAATGAACCATCCGCCTGCGTGAATGCAGCAAAAATCTTTGCACGATCCTCCTCCGAAATACCTTTGCCGGTATCTCGAATACTAAATCGCAAGCTCATTAACGATTTGTCATTCGCTGAAATTGCGCTTTTTACGGCAAAACATATCGAGCCTTTTTCAGTAAATTTGATCGCGTTGCCCAACAGACCGTCGAGGATATCAATTATTTTTCTTTCATCGCCCAGGTATGCCTGTAGCGAAGACTGATCTATTTCGTATTCAAAGGTTAAACTTTTTTGGCGACACAATTCCTGGTATTGATTTATTAAGGGTTGCAGAAGATCAGCTAATAAAAAGCTTTTTTCTTCGAGATTAATAATGCCCGCTTGAATTTGGGTAAAATTAAGAATTCGATTAACCAGCATGGTTAACTCAGATGTTGAACGACCTAGGTTGGCAATATATTGCGTAACTTCCTCGTCGAACTCTTTGGTGTGCAGCAGTTCTAAATTGCCCACTACACCATTTATTGGAGTAATAAGTTCATGGCTAATGGTTGCCAAGAACTCGTCTTTAACTTTGTCGGCTTTTTTAATGTTGTCCAATGCTTGTTGTTGGGCGGCTTCTTTGAGTTTCCGTTCGGTAATGTTGAGCATGCTGCCTTCAACACTTTCTGGGTTGCCATTGACATCGTTGCGTAAATTCAATGAGAGTGACACCCAAAATTCTTGCTGATTCTTTCTACTGGTAATCGTGCATTCATGGCCAGATAAGTTGCCGTCACTTTTCTCCAGCAGTTCCTGGAAGAAGCGGGTTTGTGGTGAGTGGCTCTCTTCACCGGTAAGCGAGGTGTACAATGCTTCAGGATCATCATAACCAAAAAGGTGTGCGAATGCCGGATTGCAGGTTAAATGCTGCTGCTTGAGGTTGAACTGAAACAAGGCTTCGTTCGAGTTTTGGTAGATCTCCTTATATTTTTTAAAATATTGAATCGATTCTTCTTGTGCATAGCGGGTGCGTGAGGCAACAGCGAAGGAGAGAAAAATAGCTTCGCCAAGAAACCCCCAATGCAGCGACCAAAGCGTGAAGCTATTAAACTCCAGTACGCCTTGAAAGGTCAGCAAACAGATGCTGCCACCGAACAGCGTAAATGACTCGGCTAATAACAGCAAAACTGACGAGGGAGCGCGTTTAACTACAGCTGTAGTAATAACGATAAAATTCACGGTGATCGCAAGGGTTGCGTAAAGTTGGGCGATTACTCCGGTGATATCATAGGGAATTAAAAAACCACCCAATACCATTGCCCAGCCGAGCCCTTGAATATAGGGAAAGATCCGTTGATAGGCAGGTAAAAAAGGTGTTTTGGCGAGCGCGTGATAAACAAAAGCTAAAAATGCCATGCCAACGGCAGTCGCTGTTACATTGTGTAATAGGGGTCGGTGAAAATCGAGAATTTTAAAAATCACCCCATCGACTTCGGTACAGAGATAGGTCGCAGAAATCAGAAATGCAACATAGTAACCGTAAAGTGGTTGTCGTAACGATAAAAACAGAAAGCCATTGTAAAGTAATAAAGCAGTTAATACCGAGTAGAATGAAACTAAAATCATTGATGTGGCAAGGGATGTTTGTTGGTAGCTGGCTGCGGACATCAATTTAAGCGGAATAGTGGCCGGATAGGGCGCGAGAGAATTATCAGCATAGCCGATGAGAGTGGTGACATGATTGGGATTAAGGGAAATATCAAAAGCGTAGTGCAAATCTTGTCGATCACGATTGGCATAGGGAAATAACACCCCAGTCTCATAGGATCTCGTTTTATCACTGGTAACGATGTAAACGCCTAGCTTGTATAATCGGGAGGGAAGCATGTAAAAGTACAGGACCGCATTATCGTCGCTCAACATTGCTGAGGGTTTTAGGCGTACCCTGAACCAATAACGTGTATTCCAGCTCGGCCCATTAAAAATGGACTGAGTATGATGATAAAACGCGGCATCGTGAACACCCGAGGCAATAGATTCAAACGTTATAGTGTGATCGGGGTCGTCCAATATTTCGAGATGCTCGCTGAGGCTAAGCGGCTGTTCGAGATTTTCTATTTCCAGGACATCGTTAGCTTCGTTAACGTAGGAAAAATCAATTGCGAATAAGCTGCGGCTACACAACAGCAAAGAAGTAATAAGAACCACTAAAATCTGGCTTTTTAAGCTGATAATTAACTTCATCATCTCACTATTAAGTTTTATGATTCCCCGAAAGGTGCTCACGAATGACCATTTTGATTGCCAACTATAAGTATAGAATCAAAATAATAGATCAGCCGCCTACATCCTATTGCAAAGCCAATTTGTTCATTCAGGTGGAGTCAACTGGCTTTCAAAAACAATTCATTCATCATCGAAGCTAAATCATCACGTGAGACGGGTTTAGTGAGATATAAATTCATGCCAGCCTCTTCACTTTTACGTCGCATATCATCGGAGACATGGCCGGTACAGGCGACAATAGGCGTTGCCGCCAGTCCCCATAATTTTTCATATTCACGAATTTTTCTGGTGGCACTTGCACCGTCCAAGACGGGCATATCCCAGTCCATCATAATGACGGAATAGCAGCCTTTTTGTTTAATATAGCAATCAACTGCTTCAGCGCCGTTTTCAGCTTTGTCGATATGCACGGTCCATTTTTTTAAGAGTCCTTCCATAACCATTCGATTGATATGATTATCATCGGCTACGAGGATTCTAAGATTACCCAAATGAGTAATAGTGTCTTGCTGATCAGCAATTTCTGGCGCCATATTATTAATAACCTGCGCTTGAATCGTGAACCAAAAATGACTACCAACGCCAATTTCACTGGTGACGCCAATATTGCCCCCCATTAACGCGGCTAACTTTTTACAAATGGCCAGGCCTAGACCGGTACCACCAAATTGTCGGGTGGTATTGAGGTCTGCCTGAGTATATTCATGGAACAGCTTCTCTTGCGTATCTTGCGTAATACCTATGCCGCTATCGTTGATTTCGAAATAGATAGTCGCCATCTCTTCTTCGATGGATGTGGCGGTTGACGTGGTACTGACAACCAAATTAATTGCGCCACGCTGAGTGAATTTCAAAGCATTATTTAACAAATTATTAATGATCTGTTTAATACGTGTTGGATCAGATTGAATATAGCGAGGTGCCGCAGAGATATCGCAGTGAGCCTCCAAACCTTTTGCATGTGCATTTATTTTAAAACTGTTGATAATGTCTTCGACCATCTCATGTAAATCAATATCAATAATCGCAATCTCGAGTCTGCCTGCTTCGATTTTTGAAAAATCGAGTATGTCGTTAATGATGGTGAGTAATGTAGCCCCCGAATTGCGTGCCGACTTAATATAATTTTTACTGGTATCATCCAGTTTTGACACATCGATTAACTGCAAGATGCCGAGGACACCGTTTAAAGGCGTTCTGATTTCGTGACTCATCTGTGCAAAAAAGTCATTCTTCGCCTGAGCCGCCAATTGTACTTCCAGTGCTTTGCGCTCAGAGAGATCTCTTTCGCGCAATGCCATATTAATTCGATAAATAATCCCGGCGGAAAACGCAATGATCTGACAAAGGTAACCCACTTTCAACCAAGCCATGGCAGTTGACATGCTAATCCAAGAACCAAAACCGGCGAAAGCCAATGCAGTCGCGAAAACCAGTGGCATACACCAACCGGCCAGATAAAAACGCGCAAAAACATCGCCCTGTCGCACCCTTAAAAAACCAGCAAATACATAGGGCACAACCGCAAACGGTGTCACAATTGACGAGACAACTGAGAAGACAATGGGTGACATAAATATCGCGATAAGGACTAAACCGGCAGAGGACCAAACCACCAGATTGTTAAAGAACATAATGCGAGGAAAGTCTACTAAGCCCAGATGGGAACGAGCGAACAGAGCTGCAGCAAGCAGGGCAATTCCCGACGCACAATTCATGGCAGTGACTTTAAAGTGTGGCGCATCAGCCCACAGAGGGGCGGTGTATCCATCGAGCGATGCCATTATGAATACCACACAAATGATGTAAACCAGATAATAGAAATAAGAGATATCGCGTATAGAAACATAGATGACAATGCTGTGGGCGAATACGCCAAAACAGGCGCCGTAGAACAAACCTATCAACACCAGGCGATAGATATTTGCGGCGAGATAATTTTCGATTGAGCTTATGCTTGGTTCGGCATACATGTAAGTTTCGGTATTGATTTTGATTAGGAGCTTTTTCGTTTCAAACGCGTCCATTTCAATTTGCACGGTGGCAAAGGGTGTTGCCATCTGTTTATCGCTGTCGCGTACCATAAAGCCGGTTTTGATTATTTGCGGCGTTTTTTGCTGGTCATAGTTTTCCAAATCGTAATACACAGTAACGTTGTGCAACAATGAGAACCCAAAATCAATAATAAATTTATTGTGCTGTTTTTCAGTGTTGGTAATTTCTGTTAAGAACCAGCAGGAGTCTTGCGTGACGCCGAGTTGAAGGTTTTCTTTGTTTAACGGAATCAATTCCATGGCCATGACCTGCTGGGGAGTAGCGACCTCCGATAAGCAGATGTAACGCAGGTTTTTAGTCATGGGTGTATGATTGGTGGCGCTGCTGACTTCAAGGGAGTGAGCTTGAGGGATAGCTAGTAAGAGAGAAGCTAAAATCAGTAGGCGTGATATTTTGGAATAAACCATACTGTACTTATCACAAGATTTTTAAACTTGCCTCTCTATACTTGCTTTTACAGGTTCAACTGCGTTTTCTAGGTTAAACGTCTCCGTCGGGCAAGGTATGGATTTAGGTGATGTCTTTGCCTATGGTGTGGTACAGCTAACTCCCATGATGAACGACGCGATTGAGAGTAAATATGCGTTAAATCCGCATGTTACTCATGTTAATGGTAGTCCAAATTTTAATGCTGTGTTTTGAAGGAAGGTATTATTTTTTAGGGTAGGGGAATCGAGCAATTCGATCCGATTGATAGGAGCCGACGTAGAGATATTCTCCCAATCCGGTGGCCACGGTTCCAGCGCCAATAGGCTCGCCTTTTTGGCGCAAAATTGTTTCTGCCATCATTGTTGCAGGATTAATTTTTACCACACTGAATTGAGTGGGGCATATTTTATATTTCTCATCTAAACACGCTGCCAAGTCTAGCGTCGAGGCAGTATTCGATGCCACCAGAAGATTGTGTTGCTCATCCCAGCTAGAATTATCGGGTTTGGTTACCTCTGCTTTGGCAATAACTTTACCGCTCGCGCGGTCGATTTTGAGTACTTCATTGTCGTTGAAAACATTTACAAAGATAAATTTATTGTCCGCTGATACAACCAAACCATTAAAAAAAGCGCCTTTAACAGCAGTGAGCTTTTGCATGTTCTCATCCCCAGGATGCCATTCCAGTAGATAACTGGTAGCCACTCCAAACATCGACAACCACATGCCAGTATTGAGGCCAAAAATTTTCGGTTGGTGTTTGTCAAACATATGCGTTGCGATAAACCCACCGTCATTTAATGCCGCGACATCATTCATAGACTGATCATCTGGCACTGGGACGCAACCGCGCCAAGTCAGCGAGACGTTGTCAGGATCATTGCTGGGCTCAAGCCCATTCTTGATATTAATCTCAAACAGTTCCACCGCCTCACGTTCACCATGATTGATCACCAGCAATTCAAGGCTACCATCATTGTGCTGCACAAGATCAATTCCATGGGGCGAAAAGCGTTTGTTTGGTTCGCCAGGGCAATGGTTACTGCCCCGTTTTACCATTTGAGCTACCGTTTGAGTTACGGTTTGATCCACTACTTGGGGTTGGGCGTCCTGGTAAAGCGCCCCTTCGTACAATAACTTGACCTGTTGATTGACAGTATCATATAAAGATATTTTTCCTGGTTTATCGCCTTCCATACCGCCCATTTCGCTGATGATAAGATATTGCTGGTTGAGCGCGATAATGTCTTCTGGATTATTGAATAGACAAATTGGCAAGATCTCCCCCTGCGCTTCACAGCCTTTGATAGCGGCCATTTCTGGTGAGCAAGCGGGTAGCACGATAAGAAAAACGAGCATGAAGAGTTTGTTGGCAAGCTGCATAGGACAAGGTAGTGATCTGAAGGCTAATAGAAGTAAATAGCGAAACATTTTTATGTATTGTGCTTTATATTGCAAGACATCCTTACAAGATAAAAATTCTGCCCATGTAACACGAATAATTATTGTCCATCAAAGGCAATTTGCTACCGCTTAACTTGCCGATATTTAGCATAAACAACCTTTTTATAAACAGCTCCTTTATAAACAGTTTTTAGCGACCTGGGCTATAATCAATTTTATAACCGTTGGTGTTGAATCTGGAGCGACCTAAAGGAGATCCCACTTTGCTGGAGCGACAGGCCCAAAAAAATATATTTGCTCCCTTGGTGCACGCTGGAATTATACCGAGAAACCCCCAGCCATTGACGCAACATCCAATGACGTTTCAGTTAGAGGAACAGCTTAAGTGTTATCGTCCGCATGATCTGACCGATCTCTCTGCCGCGACACTGATGGACAGAGTAGATACCAAATACATTTTACCGCTTGATTGTTTGCCGGAAATTTTGAATGCGCTAGCAGCGGACTTCACTGCCCAGGTAATAGACGGCTCGCGGGTCTTCTCTTATGAAAACACCTATTTCGATACGCCCAGCCAATATTGCTATCTGATGCATCACAACGGCTTGGTTTCACGCTACAAAGTGCGTCATCGACGCTACCTTGCAACTCAAACCAGTTTTATCGAAATCAAGAAAAAAAATAATCAGTTTCGCACAATAAAGCAAAGGATACAGATACAACCCGATAATGTGGATTGGCAGGAAGTCGGCGCATTCGTAAATGAGCATACCCAAGGATGTTTTAGCGAATTAGAACCATTTCAATCCATAAACTATCAGCGAATCACTCTTGCCAATGAAGCAGTCGGCGAGCGTCTTACACTCGATATGAATTTGAGTTTTCAAAACCTTGATACAGAAAAATTAGTCGCACTGCCCAATCTATTTATTGCTGAACTAAAGCAGGCACGCATCAACTTGTCTTCACCTTTTTTTGCCGTCATGCGTAACATTGGTTATCGACCATTGGGATTCAGCAAATACAGTATTGCGTGTTGCATTACGAGTGAGGGTGAAATTAAGAAAAATAATTTTAAACCCGTGCTCCTGCATTTAGAAAAGTTAGCGAGACGTTCACCAAACATGGAGATGCTTGATGTTCAACGCGTTTAATCTCGATTTTTTAATACGACTGGCAATTGAGGTTGTAGCCACCTTACTCCTGGTACTGGGTTGTTATTATCCCAGCAGCCGCCAGCGCGATCATGCGACCTCATTTATATTATTTGGTGTCGGTGTATTTCTAGTAACCTATTTGCTGCATTCAGTTGATATGACAATGGGGTTTGCATTTGGGCTGTTTGCAGTATTTTCTATGTTGCGTTATCGAACAGAATCAATTTCGATAAAAGAGATGACTTATCTTTTTCTGGTGATTACCCTTGCGCTTTTATCGGCAGTTGGCCCAGTGAATACCTTGGAACTGGTACTGATAAATCTCGCCATTTGTGTCACTGCCTATTTTTCAGAATCGTCTTATTTATTGCCGCAGTTGACAGAAAAAACTGTTCACTATGAAAAGATCGAAAATATAAAACCCGAAAACTGCGAACTATTACTCGCGGATTTAAAAATTCGCACTGGAATAATTGATATTGAAAGAGTAGAGGTGGTTATTATCGATTTTTTGCACGACAGCGCAGAGTTAAAAATATTTTATCCTAAAGTGCGCTGAGCATTAAATGCTGTATTTGTGTGTAGGGGCAACCCCCCCGTGGTTGCCCTCAGATGTTCGGCAAAGGTATCAAATAAGCAAGGGCAGGCACGGGGGCCTGCCCCTACAACAGTAGAGAACATCACATTTTATTGCGTATATTTTGAAACCCTTTTTTGATCTCTTCACCCAGTAACTTCGCTGCGCCCGCAATTTCTTCACTCGAATGAGATGCTTCGTTGCGTAACAATTCCCCCTTGCCGCGTAACTCCTCCCATTTGGTTTCAAGTTCTTGCCATTCATCACGTATCTCGGCTTTTGCTAAATGCATTTGCACATTCAGCTCATCACGTTCAGTTTTTAACTTTTCCCACAAATGACTGTACTCTTCTTGAATATTAAGCATTTAATAATTCTCCTAACTATTTATCCAGGTTTATATCCAATATGGCGACATGATATCCGGTTGTACGTATGCGAGAATTGATCCAAAACAAATTATCTTCCTAATAATTTATTTCGCATCTCTGCTTAGGAGCATGCTACATATTACTCAATATCCCCTGGTACCCAGAAGGTTTTAACCGACAACTCCAGAGGTAGATCAAATACGACTTCGGGACCAATAAGCACTTTGGGTGTATCGTTCGGTGGAATATAGACAATAGGAGCGGGTGGGATTATGCCACCCAACAGTTCTGAAGATCGTTCTTGGTCGCCATCATCGTCAAAATCCATGGTAGCTATGCCATCAAAGGCACTGACTACGTAAACTCTGGAGGTGCCCAATGCTGCCTGACAAGACGTGGTTGAGGTTGCCGGCTGATAGGTGGTGAAAATAATCTGCGCATTGACAGTTAAACTTTCTGCTAATACTTTCTCTCCCGCATGAGCCAAGCGAATATACCAGCCGCTTGCAGCCGCCAACGCCTGACGCTCGGTGAGTTGAATTTCGGCTGTACCGGTTTGAATTAAATTGTTGGTCGCATCATAAAGATTTGCTTCCGTCAGTTGAGTATAGGAGGTGGGTTTATTAACGGATTGTTTAATTATATAGAACCGATCTTCTACTGCAGTATTTAACGGGTTTTCCCGCCAGCCGCTACCGACTGCGACAGATATGTGTCTTGCGCCCCCGCGTGAAAGCAAGGCAACATCAGTGGTGTTGTAAAAGCGGCGCGTGTTGGCCGCACTGCTATCAACAGCAATATTTGCAATTACGCCACCATCCACCAGGCCACTGGCGTTTTGCCCTTGGTTTATATCAAAGCGCCAA
>OBEQ012456163.1_pt1 | contig 14759 bp, 10 predicted proteins | sample 1670901 | NCBI WGS metagenome assembly OBEQ01 (sample SAMEA104232315, study PRJEB22302) | groundwater metagenome | biome: forest; feature: aquifer; material: groundwater | place: USA | collected 2011-08-07 | depth 5.4 m
GATTCACCTATGGTGAATTGCATCAAGAAGTCTGTCGCTTTGCCAATGTTCTTAAATCTTTGGGTGTGAAGAAGGGAGATCGCGTTTCGATTTATCTTCCGATGATTCCCGAGCTTCCCATTTCTCTTCTGGCGTGTGCACGCATTGGGGCCATCCATTCAGTGGTGTTCGGAGGATTTTCGGCAGAAGCGTTGAAGGATCGCATTTTGAATGCGGCGTGCACAATTCTCATTACGAGCGATGGAGGATTTCGTGGAGCCAAGACAATTCCTTTGAAGGAAATGGCCGATCAAGCGATGAAGCTGTGTGCCCAAGCAGGCCATCCTTTAACAAAATGCGTTGTCGTGCGTCGGACAGGAGAAAAAGTTTCTTTTGAAGCGGGACGCGATTTTTGGTGGCAAGACTTGATGGCTTCCGCAAGTTCTGAGTGCTCTCCAGAAAAAATGGATGCGGAAGATCCCCTATTTATTCTTTATACGTCAGGCTCTACCGGTAAACCCAAAGGAGTTTTGCACACAACGGCTGGTTACATGATTTATACCGCTCTGACCTTCAAGCATGTTTTTGATTATCATCCTGAAGATTTATACTGGTGTACAGCGGATATTGGCTGGATCACCGGACATAGCTACATTGTTTATGGACCGCTCTGCAATGGGGCTTCTTCTGTTCTTTTTGAAGGACTTCCCAATTATCCACATCCCGACCGGTTTTGGGAGATTATCGAAAAATATCAGGTGAATATTTTTTATACGGCGCCCACGGCTATTCGATCCTTGATAAAGGAGGGAGACGACTGGGTGAAGAAGCATGATCTGTCTTCGTTAAAACTTTTAGGAAGTGTGGGGGAGCCGATCAATCCTGAAACCTGGATTTGGTATCACGAAAATGTCGGCGGGGGGCGCTGTCCTATTGTGGATACGTGGTGGCAGACAGAGACAGGTGGAATCCTGATAACGCCGTTACCCGGAGCGATGACGTTAAAACCCGGCTCTGCTTCGAAACCATTTTTTGGTGTGGAACCGGCGATCCTTCGTCAAGATGGATCCACGTGTGATGTCAATGAAGGTGGCTCTCTTGTCATCAAACGGCCATGGCCCGGAATGATGAGGACAGTCTACGGCCATCATGAACGATTTAAAGAAACTTACTTTCAACAATTCCCCGGTTTTTATCTCACAGGAGACGAGGCGCGACGGGATCCCGAAGGAGATTATTGGCTGATGGGTCGGCTGGATGACGTCTTGAAAATTTCCGGTCATCGAATTGGAACGGCCGAAGTGGAGAGCGCCTTGGTGTCTCATCAGTCCGTTGCCGAAGCCGCCGTTGTTGGTTTTCCCCATGATATCAAGGGGGAAGGGATTTATGCATTTGTGACATTAAAAGAAGGTGTTTCGAATGGTGGAGCCCCACTCATTGCGTCTTTACAACAGCATGTCCGAAAAGAAATTGGACCCATTGCCACGCCCGATAAAATCCAATTTGCTCCTGCTTTGCCCAAAACACGTTCGGGTAAAATTATGAGACGAATTTTGCGAAAGATTGCGGAAGGAAAAATATCTCCTGAAGATTTAGGGGATACATCCACCCTCGCGGATCCGTCGGTTGTGGAAGCTTTGATTCGAGAGAGACAATAAATGTCCCAGACTTCCCACACTCCCCATACTCCAATGATACGCCAATATTTGGAGATCAAGAATCAGTACCCCGATTCCATTCTTTTTTATCGGATCGGTGATTTCTACGAAATGTTTTTTGACGATGCGATCCGCGCCTCGAAGATTCTGGATATTGTTCTAACCACGCGTAACAAGAATGATCCCGACCCCATTCCTCTGTGTGGCATTCCGTATCATTCTATGCAGCCCTATCTGGAAAAGCTGGTGATGAGCGGGTTGAAGGTCGCCATCTGTGATCAGGTCGAAGATCCAAAGACCGCTCAGGGTGTGGTGAAGCGTGACGTAACACGCGTGGTTACTCCTGGCCTGACCGATTTTGCCCAAAAATCTCATTATCTGGCGTCTATTTTTTTGGGAGAAAAATTTTGGGGCCTTTCTTTTTTGGATGGAGCAACGGGAGATTTTCGTGTGAGCCAAATTTCTGCCGACCCCTCTCGTTTAGAAGAAGCATTGTGCCGCTTTCAGCCACAAGAGCTTCTCATCCCAGAGGGAATCGATTTAAAAAATGTGGCGGTAAATTTTAAAGGCTGTGTGACGCGCCTTCCTGCTTGGGTTTGGGAAGAAGCCACTGCGCGTAAAAATCTTCATGAGCAATTTGGTGTGGCCACACTGGCCGGCTTTGGTTGTGACGATATGTCAGACGGTATTGTAGCCGCAGGTGCGGCTCTTCATTATGCAAAAGAGACACAGCGTGTTCTAAAAATCCCCCATCTGACATCTCTTAAACGTGATGAAGAAAATTCCGTCATGTTTTTGGGGGAAGAAACGCGCAAAAACTTAAACTTGGAAGAACTCATTGCTTTGCTTGATCGTACCAAAACAGCCATGGGACGTCGTTGCCTGGCGGATTGGTTTGGGGCTCCTTTGGTGAAAAAAGATTTGATTGAAAAAAGGCTGGATGCCGTCGCTGAACTCAAAGATAAAATCAACCTGCTCACTCCCTTGCAGAAAAAACTAGGAGACGTTTACGATTTAGAAAGAATCAACAGTCGTTTATCTTTTGGAACCTGTAACGCCCGTGACTTGAGAGCCTTGGCAGGATCGCTTTCTGTGCTGGCGACGATCCAGCCCATTCTTCAAGAATTTCAATCGGAAGAATTAAAAAAGATTGCCCAGTCTTGGAATATTTTTGAAAATCTTTGCAAAACCTTAGAAAAAAGTTTGGTCGAGGATCCTCCGTTGACGATTCGGGAGGGTGGGGTGATTCGAGAAGGGATGGATGCAAGCTTGGATGAGTTGCGACACTTGCAACGGGATGCGAAGGGCGCCATCGCGGCCATTGAAGAAAGAGAGCGGCAACGAACGGGAATTGGTTCCCTCAAAGTTCGGTTCAACCATGTTTTTGGTTACTACTTGGAAGTTACGGCGACGCATTTGGCTAAAGTGCCTGTGGATTATATTCGCAAGCAAACACTGGCCAATGCCGAGCGGTACATCACGCCTGAGTTGAAAGAGTTTGAAGACAAAATTCTTGGGGCGGAAGAAAAAATAAAAGCCCTCGAGTTTGAATTGTTTTGTCAGCTTCGAGCCCAGGCTCTTCTTGAAGTGGCGGATTTACAGCAGCAAGCGCGGCGCGTAGCGGAGCTGGATACTTATTTAAGCCTTGCGGAGTATGCGCGGGAGAATCAAACCGTTCGGCCAACCATTGAAGACTCCGGACGGTTGATCATTAAAGAAGGACGTCATCCGTTAGTGGAAAAAAATATTCCTTCCGGATCTTATGTGCCGACGGATCTTACGGTAGCTAGCGGTGGCGATCGCTTGCTGATGATTACGGGCCCTAACATGGCGGGCAAGTCGACCGTGATTCGTCAGGCGGGCGTTTTAGTTTTGATGGCCCAGGTGGGATCTTTTGTTCCGGCGCGAGAAGCGACGATCGGGATTGTGGATAAACTTTTTACTCGTGTGGGCGCTTCCGATCGATTGGCTCGTGGCGAGAGCACGTTTATGGTCGAGATGTGTGAGACCGCGGCGATCCTTCATCGAGCGACTTCCAGAAGTTTTATTCTTTTGGATGAAATTGGTCGCGGCACATCCACCTTTGACGGAATCTCGATTGCTTGGGCTGTGGCGGAATACTTACACGATCAGGTGGGTGCGCGAACTCTCTTTGCCACGCACTATCATGAACTGATTGACCTGGCCCGAACGCGACCGGGGATTAAAAATTATAACGTGGCGGTGAAACAAGAAGGCGAAGAGATTGTTTTTCTTTATCGACTTATTTCTGGAGGGATGAGTCACAGCTACGGAATCCATGTAGCGCGCCTTGCAGGTTTACCCGTTTCTGTTTTGGAAAGAGCCAAAGAGGTGTTGCAAAATTTAGAGCAAGGCGAACTCGATCCGACCGGCACCCCGCGTCTTGGAAAACATTCCCTCCACGATGAGAATCAGGGGACGTTGTTTTAAAAATATCCTGAGGCCCCCGAGAGTCCGCATACTTTGTTGGATTATTTAATATGCGGAGTTTTAAAAAAAATTGACAAGTTCCGCATACAGAAGTATTCTCTAAAGTATGCGGGATTTTATTGGTCGAGGACCTTACCTCAAACATCTGGAGAGCCACTGGTCATCCAAAAAAACGCGTCTCCTTTCTATTTACGGGCGACGTCGTGTGGGGAAAAGCGCCCTGATCAAGACTTTTGCCCGCCAAAAAAGGGCTTATCTCTTTGAAGCTCTCGAAGGAGAAGACACCTCTCAACAAATTCGCCATTTTTTACATCAACTAGCGCAGATTTGTCAGGAGCCTTTCTTGGCCGATCTTCGATATGATGACTGGTCACCGGTATTTGATCTTCTCACCCAAAAACTCAACCAGGAAAAATCGGTCCTGATTGGGTTTGACGAGCTCTCCTGGATGGCAGCCGGCAGGGCGAAACTCGTTTCTCTGATCAAATTTTATTGGGATCGTCACTGGAAGGAACATCCCCACCTTCTGGTTATTCTTTGCGGGTCCGTTGCCTCCTGGATGGTCAAAAATGTCGTCCGATCCAAGGCTCTTTATGGTCGGATCAGTGAAAATATTCTCCTGGACCCATTAAATCCATCTGAGGTGGCTCAATTTATCGGTAAAAAAAGGGGGCAAAAAGAAACTTTGGAATATCTTCTTTGTTTCGGGGGAATCCCCCGTTATCTGGAAGAATTCAACTTTAATGAGTCGCTCCAGATCAACATCGAAAAAACAGGGTTTCATCGTGTGGGCTTCTTTTTTGATGAAGCCGACAAGATTTTTTACAACCAGTTCCGTGAAACAAGCGTCTACAAAAGGATCGTGGGTTATCTCCTCAAAAATCCACTCAGTCTGGAAGACCTTTCACTAAAATTAAAAATTCCCAGCGGAGGAGGTTTGAAACAATACCTCGATAATCTCACCGCTGCCGGAATTATCGAAAAGATACCCGATGTAAAAAGTTTTGTGGCCAGCAAAATGGGACGTTATCACGTGATAGACGAGTACCTGAGATTTCATGCCCAATTTATCAGACCCCATCAGACCGAAATTCTCCATTCCGAAAATCCGGTTTCATTCGAAAAGATGACCAAAAACCAGTGGTATCCTTATTTGGGATATGCCTTTGAGCGTTTTTGCCTCAAACATCGTTATGAGATTGCTCGTCAACTTGGATTCGACCAAAAGGTCTTAGCCTGCGGTGGTCGTTTGGACAAAGAGGAAGGGACACAATACGATCTTGTCTATCTCAGAAATGACAACGTGATTACCTGCTGTGAGATCAAATACCTCACCGAGAAACCTTCGACGCGCCTCATCAAAGAATTTGAGGGGAAATTGGCCCGGTCGGTTTTTCCATCAAAGACCACCGTGGAAAAAATTCTTTTAACCAATCAAATACCCTCTGAATCGCTCTCAGAAAGCGGTTACTTTCATCAAATTTTGGATGTTCACTCTCTCCTGAAAGAAAAAAATAGGTAAACGTTTTCAACTTTTACTTTTTACAACCAGCAGACCTCTCTTGAAGACATTTTTGAAAATAAGCCTTTTTAACCATATAAACCGCAATAGAACCACTTGCTTCATATAAGGTATCAGCAAAAGAACCTTTCACGGCAACGTCAGGGAAGGGAAAGTCCGGGTTTCCGTCTACGTCAAATACAATGCGGGTTAGTCCATTTCCTAAATCGGTGAGTGTGAGAGTCCCTTTCAAATATCCCATCCGATGATCTGTGATAGGAGCCAAACCTTCTTTAACTTCTTGTTGGCTGTCGAGCTGATCCATATGGATAATGTAGCCTTTTTGACCTCCGACATTTGTATTTTCGAGTGTCATTCGAACATGAGCCAACTGGTTGGGGAGAGGCCAAGGGATTTTAATTTCAGTTAAGGTGATATTCCCTTTTGCCGTCTCATTTTTAGCGAAGAGTTCTTTGGCGGCAATAGGCAAATTAGTGGTGGCTTCATCATAAAAGAGATGCTTAAGAAGTTCTATATTCACGGGAACATCTAAAGTTGGACGAGACCCTGCTTTTTTTTCAGTATTACCGATGTGGACCTGAAAGATAGTGAGTTGTTTCCCTTCGATAGATTTTTTAGTCGTATCGACACTGATATGGTCTTTATGGACTAATGCTTTTGCCCACTTTTCCATTCTCTCCAAAACAGCACTTTCCAGGTCGGGTTTTCTTTGCTGGACGAATTCTTTAAGAGTCTCTTCTAATTTGGCGATATCTTCTTTACTATCGATAGCCACATCACTGGGTCCTGCTTTATTAGCGGACTTGTTAAAAGTGGCACCGTAGAGATCGACAAAAAAATCTCTATTGAGTCCTGCTGATTCAAAAAATTGTTTATTGAAATACTGAGCAACGGGTGTGGCTGTGAGTTCTCTGGCGGAAGAAAAAATACCAATGGGGTCTACTTTATTGGCCAGTTCGAATTTATCGATCTTGCCGTCGGCAACGATGTCTTGTGCCGTCTTAGGATCTATCCAGAGAATATCCTGTAAAAGTTTTGCAACCTCTCCTCTGCGATCATCGGCAATACGAATTTCGTCTTCCATGGTTTATTCTCCTTGTTAAAAAGCTTCTCTATTCCAGACTTCGACGTGTGGCTATAGAAAGTTGCGTAAAAAAGGCAACTTTTCTTTGCAAACACCGACACTGATGACAGTGAGCCCCGATTCAGGGTGGTCCTGAATGGATTGGCTCAGAGGTGGAATTTCAAAAACTAAAGAGACTTATGCAACCTTCATCGCTTTCCGAACCCATTGCGAATCTTCCTCTTTCAGATGAGGAAAAGGCTCAGGTATTTGAATTTGAGACCTCTCTTGGAAATGGAGATGGAAGGATTGATGTTTTTGAGCTGAAGCAGCTAGAGGAGGGGAGTGCACATCTCTTCTCCATTTCTTACGATACGTTGGCTCTCATCAATAAAACCTTTCTCTTCAAAAATAAGGCTCAGAGAATATCCACGCAATCCAACACGGTGACGTTAGAAAGAAATGACGGAGGCCGGAAGATTTTTTACTTCGATCCTTTTTCCCGTCTAACAGAAATCAGCACAATCGTTCAGGGTCAATGGGAACAATCCTTGATTTATTCTTATACAGATCCCACTGAAAGCGCCATGGTTGAGGTTGAGTATGTTGATACGGAGGCAGGGACTATGGCTGATGAAATCTTTCTTTCATCCATGGAGCCTCCTTTTTCTTTTGAAGAATTTGCGTTGGTTGCCTCGGGAGCCTTGGATGAGGTTTCTCTTCCTGAGCGGAGCAATTGGATCTTTAAACTTCGTTTTGGTGAAGGGGCCTTTGATGAGCTTCTTCAAGCGGCCAAGGTGTCTCATCCCCAATTGGTGAGCCGGCTCTTTCATTGGCTTCTTTTGCCTCAAAAGAAGGCGTCTCCAGAGGATCAGTTCAAGGCCATCGAGGTTGCGGATCGTCTATGGCAGGCTCTCATAGCTGACCACTCAACCCGAAATCTTGACCGTGCCGTACGAATACTGAGAGGAATTCCAAGCCTCTCATCTCAGGCCCTTCTGCTCACACATGATTATCTCTTTGAGGCCAATCGATTTCAGCAAATCGTTTCCAAGATGCCAGACCCTGAGGGTCGGAATGTGGAACACTTGCTGCGTACGCTGCAGATTCATCCCATGAGTTCATTACAGCGCCCCAACGCTTATCTCTCTTTGCGTGTGAACAAAAGCTTGGTAGAGGCTGCGGCCTTGTTGAATTCGGCCAATGACCCTGAGTGGGAGGCAAGGGGTCGAGAAGAAGAGAAAAACAATAGAAAAATATTAGAAAATCGATTTGATGGAATGGATGTTCGAGTTGATTGTGTTTTCACTGGAGCAAAGATTCTTCGGACAATGATGGAAGAAAAATACCTGCCCCTTATCCAGAAGGAAGGTCCCTGGATATTGACCAGCTACTTGAAAAAAACTTTTTATCAGGAAGCCTTATTTTTCTTAAGCCGACGTAACCCTCGACTCTGGCAGGGAAACTTTTCTACCCAAGATCTGGAACATTTGGCGGCTCTTTCGAGCGCTTTGGTGATTAATGATACCGGTGTTCTTCAAGGGGAGTGGGCGGCTTGGTATTACGAAGATCGAGTGGCCAAGCGACAGGAGGTTGATCCACTCCGGCTCAAGATTGAGGCTCGTCAAGCAGAACTCCTGAGGCAAGATTATGTTTTAGAGTCTTTTGGTATGGAAAACATTTTCATGGTATCAGCATTTCATCCGGCCTCCCTGCTGAAGACGGAGCATCATCGAGCAGATTCACTTATAACCTCTCCCGTGCTTGATACGACCGTGATGGCGTATGATAAAGAAGAGCAAATGTTCTACGAATTTACCGCTGATCAACAAGGACATATCACGGCTTACATGGAGATCAATGGAGTCTCGGCTGTTATTTCAGGGACTCTTTTTATAGACATTCTGGGGTCCTGCTATGTAGAAAGCCGGGAGGAGACCCAAGGCCTCATGAAAGTTCGTTGGCCAGATGGTCGTGAAGAGGATGTGTTAATCAATAAAAACTACGATATCAATTGGATCAAAGAAAGGCTAAAAGATTGGAAAGGGCGTTAATCGCAAGCATTTTTCTTCTGGCGACATCGTCTCTTCTTTGTGCTTCTTCGCGTCCTCCTAGCCCCATCATTATCATCGATCCCGGCCACGGAGGCAAAGATCCCGGAGCCAGGGCCCATCACACAAAAGAAAAAGACCTGGTGCTTTCTTTCTCAAAAAAATTGGCCCAGTCTCTGAAAAAAAAAGTGAAGGCCCAGGTGTTTCTGACACGATCGAACGATGTGTTTATTCCCTTGGAGAAAAGGGATGAGATCGCCAACCAAAGGCAGTGTGATCTTTTCTTATCTGTTCATGCCAATGCGTCGAAAAGTCGTCAGGCTCAGGGGATAGAGCTGTACTACTTAAATCGAGCGACGGATCGGGCGTCCGAAAAGTTGGCGAATCGTGAAAATGAATACGCCCCCCAAAAATTGGATTCTTCGGAAAAAATTCTTTCGGACCTTCTTCAAGCCGCTGCAACGGAAGAGTCGGCGGAGCTTTCCGGAATTATGAAAGCCTCCTTGAAAAACCTTCGAAAAAAATATTCTGTGAAAAAGATTGAGACAAAGACGGCACTTTTTTATGTGTTGGTGGGCGCCAAATGCCCGAGCCTTTTGATGGAGGTCGGGTTTCTGACCAATCCAGAAGAAGTTCGACGTCTAAAAAGACCAAAATTTCAAAAAGACTTTGCGGAAACGGTGGCGGATGCTATTGCTCGCTACTTGGAGGGAAGGACGAAATCCCATCGCGATTTATGACGGCATCGATAGCCTCTCTTGATTTAATCGGGTCCCAAATTCAAGCCAGTAAAAATGAGATTCTGGATTTGCATGAGAAGAAGATTGATCCCTTTGAGGTGTTGTCGGCGCGAGCGGCATTGATGGATCGTTTGCTGGTGTCACTCTATCGGGAAGTCGAAGGGCTGCGTCTTCCTGAAGGCAAAGAAAAGATGCGAGCTGTCTTGCTGGCTCAGGGAGGTTACGGTCGTTCGGAGCTTTGTCTTCATTCCGATATTGATTTGCTCCTTATTTATGAAGGGGAATCTGGGGGCTTTGTTCGGCTCTTAACCGAGAAAGTTTTGCAGAATCTTTGGGATGCCGGCCTTGAAGTTGGTTTGGCTACACGAACCATTCGTGACTGCCGTCAGCTCATGGAAAAAGATATCACGATCCTCACATCGGTGATTGATCGTCGCTATCTCGCTGGAGACGAAAAACTGTGGGAAGAATTTGACCGCATGGTGTCTAAATATTTTTCTTCGGATAAAAACCAGAAAAAACTTTTTGAATCAAAAAAATCTGAAAGTAAAGAAAGAGAAGAGCGATATGGCGATTCTGTCTATCTCTTAGAGCCCAACTTAAAGGAAGGAAAAGGCGGGCTGCGCGATTATCACACTCTCTACTGGCTGGCCAAGGTTCGTGATCGAATCAAGGATCCCCAGGATTTGAAAAGCTGTCGTTATTTAACGGAGGAGGAATTTAAAAGCTATTGGCAAGCCTTGAGTTTTCTTTGGCAGGTGCGGAATGAACTTCATCGTCGGACAGGAAGACGCCAGGATCAAATCTTATTTGAGCATCAAGAACCCATCGCTCAGTGGCTCGGCTACCAAAATGACGAGCACTTTTTGGGCGTCGAACTTTTTATGCAGCATTATTATACCCAGGCGGCTCGCTTGCACAACCTGACAGAAAAGGCTTTAAAAAGATTTGAGTTGGATCAAAAGCATGAACCCATGCTTTTTGCTGCGCGACGGGATCTTGAAGACGCCCATTTTTATGTGCGAAACGGACGTCTCCTGCCTGATTCTCCTGAATTGTTTGAGAAAGATCCCTTGTATCTTTTAAAAGTTTTTGAACTGAAACGAAAATACCAGCTGACTCTGGATGATGTAACGAAAGAGCGCATTGAGAAGAGTCTTTCGATGATGGATGATCGTTTTCGAGAGAGTGCTGAAGCGGGAGCGCTGTTTCGAGACATGCTCCGACAACCTCTGGGTTTGGGAGAGATGTTTTTTCAAATGAATGATCTGGGAGTGCTGGGAGCTTTTCTTCCGGAATTTCAAAAACTCCATTTTCGAGCGCAGCACGATGTATATCACGTGTATACCGTGGATGTTCATTCCATTTTTGCTGTGTGTGAATTAGGAAAACTTCTCCAGGGAGATTACGCAAAAACCCATCCCACATTGAGTCAGCTGGTTTGTGATATTGAAAGGAAAGATGTTCTCTCCTTTGCTATTTTTTATCATGACATTGGCAAGGGGGAAGGAAAAGGCCATGTCGAAAAAGGGGCTCCTTTGATTCGAAAGGCAGGGAAGCGATTGGGATTTTCAGAAGCCGATGTGGATATTTTGGAGTTTTTAGAACGCAGCCATCTGATCATGACTCATCTAGCGTTTCGCAGAGATTTAGAAGATCAGAATCTCATTATTCAATTTGCTCGATCCATGCAGGATTCCCTTAAAGGGCGCGAAGGTGCGGTGGATCTTTTGAACATGTTGTATGTGCTGACTTTCTGTGACGTGAAGGGTGTCAGTCAGGAGGCCATGACCGATTGGAAGGCTTCCCTGATTGAATATTTGTATCTCAAGACGCGCGAGGTTTTGCAAAAGGGGACATTTACAAAAGAAAAGGTTTCGGTGCTCATCCCAAAAGTGCGTGATGAAGTAAGGGTGTTGTTAGAGACAGAGGAAGATCAAAAGAAGTGTCTTGAGTTTTTTTCTATGATGCCGCCCCGCTATTTATTAGCAACACCTCCGGGAATGATTGTGCGGCATGTAAAACTTTGGGAAAAGTTTGCCGAAGATCCCATTGTTTTTGAAGCGCGAGTACTGGAAAAAGAAGGTTTGAATGAAGTGACCCTTTTGACCTGGGCCGGTCCGGCTCTTTTTGCTGAGGTGGCCGGAATTTTTGCGGCGTATAATATCAACATCCTGGAAGCTCAGCTGAACCTTTCTACCAAAGGACAGGCCCTTCATATTTTTAAGGTGACCGACCCAGAGGGTCGGCCCTTGGCCGATCAGGAGAAGTGGGCTCGGGTAGAAAAGGACTTGAGAGAAGTGCTCGAGGGTCGTGTGCCCATTGAAAAACTGGTTGCAGAAAAATTTCGTCCTCAACTTTTAAAAAAGAAGCTGGCACGAATTCTTCCTTCTCGTGTCGATGTTGATAATGATGTGTCCGCTTATTATACCGTGATTGATATCACCACCCATGATCGTGTCGGTCTTCTTTATCAAATCACTTCAACGCTGGCTGCTTTAGGATTGTATGTGGATGTTTCAAAGATTTCCACCAAGGTAGATCAGGTGGCCGATACTTTTTATGTGAAGGATATTTTTGGCCACAAGATTACTTCCTTGGAGAGAATTCAAAAGATTCGGACCGCTTTGAATAAAGTGTTAGAAGAAGAACCAACCCCGGGATGGAAACCCTTGGCGCCTGGGGTGGATAAATGACTCGAGAAGTCTTCTCTTTGGTTTTTCTTTTTTTATCTCTCATGGGACTTCTTTTCTATTTGCGGAGGAGAGAAGGGCGGTATCTTAAGAAAAAAACCGTGGAAACCCTTTCACAGTCACTTCGAGAGGAAATAGACAAAGAAAGACAAACCAACCTTGAAAAGAAGAAAAAGTTTGAGGAAGCCTTAAGAAAGGCGGGGGGATAGGAAAACTAGTTGAAAAAGCGGTAAAACCATCTACAACTCAAGAAAGACCCCTGCTCTTATGAAAATTAAGCTGTGTACGGAAATAAACTGCAAGAACGCTCAAACGACAAAGAATTATTGTCGTCTTCATTATGTGAAGAATTGGAAGAAAATCAAGGAAGCTTCGCAGAAAAAAGCCGCCGATAAACTCAATAAGTATGTGGATGGAATTTGCAAAAAACATCCTGACCGCTTTATGGAAAACATTCGCAAAGATATTCGCACCGACGCCTTTGGGGATGAGCCTGTGGCCGCTGATGAGGCTTTTGGAGGTGATATTCCGGGCGATGTCATGGAATCGATGGGATATAAAAGTGAGGATGGTCTCGATAAACTCGTTTCGCAAATCAAAATAGACAAAGATTATTGATATGGTTCGACGGAGCTCACCATGTCCGTTAAACTATTAAATTCTAAGGAATGGACATCCTGAGCTTGTCGAAGGATGGGAGTTAATATGAAAAAAGTTTTTATAAAAACATTTGGCTGCCAAATGAATGAGCAGGATTCCGTGAAGATGCTCTCTCTTCTTCAACAGGATGGTTATGCTCGCACCTATCAGGAGGCGGAGGCCGATCTTTTTGTCATCAACACCTGCAGCATTCGTGAGAAGGCTTATCATAAGGCTGTGTCGACAATTGGCAAACACAGGAAAATGAAGCGGATGGATGGAAGGACCAAGCCTGTGATTGCGATCACCGGATGTGTGGTCTCCCATGATGGAGCAGCTCTCATGAAACGATTTCCCTTTGTGGATATTGCTTTGGGCCCGGATCACGTGGACTCTCTTCCAGCCTTAGTTAAACAGGTCTCTACCTCCACTCAGGAAAAAATTCTTCTCACCGATTTTAAAGATATTTCTGATTATGAATTTCCAACCCCTATTTTTGTTCCGGAAGCGTCACAGAGGCAGGCCAAGGCGTACGTGACGATCATGAAGGGTTGTGACAATCGATGCTCTTTTTGCATTGTCCCGTTTGTGAGAGGTGATGAGGTTTCCAGAACTCCCGAAAGTATTTTGGAAGAAATCCATCGGTTGGAAGAACAGGGAGTTCGTGAGGTGATGCTCTTGGGGCAGAATGTTAATTCTTATGGCAAGGGGTTGGCGCCTTCGAAGAATTTCGCCCAGTTGCTGCGATTGATTGATGAAAAAACATCTTTAGCCAGGATTCGCTACATTAGCCCGCATCCCAAGGATCTCTCCCAGGATTTGATCGAAGAATATAAGGTGAATGAAAAACTCTGTCCGCAGATTCATCTTCCGGTTCAATCCGGTTCAAGCAGAATTTTGAAGAAGATGAGGCGTTCTTATACCCGAGGGGTTTATTTAAGGAAGGTCGAGCAATTGCGGATGGCTGTGCCGGAGGTCGCGATGACAACGGATATCATCGTTGGTTTTCCCGGAGAGACGGAGGAAGATTTTGAGGACACTCTCTCTTTGGTGAGAGAGGTGGCGTTTGATGCAAGTTATTCGTTTACTTTTTCTCCCAGGCCTCAGACGGAGGCGTTTTCCTTTCCCAATGATGTGCCGGAAGAAGTAAAGAAGGAAAGGTTGGGGCGTCTTCAAAAAATTCAGGAAGACATTTCACAAAAAAAGAATGATCTGACGATTGGTCGTGTGGAGTCTGTGCTTGTTGAGAGCCCCTCGCTGGAGGCTTCTGGTCAAGTGATGGGAAGAACGCCTCAGGGCCGCATTGTGAATTTCAATGGTGACGTCTCTTGGGTTGGTGATATACTGAATGTGAAAATTACGTGGGCTTCAGCCTATTCTCTAAAAGGGGCTTGCGTCCCACAAGGAGTTTTATGTTGATCGAAATGAAAGTCACCGGCCTCACCATCGATCCTTTCACCAATATGCCGATTATTATTTTGAAGGATCTTTCAGACAAAAGTGCCCTGCCCATTTGGATTGGCTTGATTGAAGCCTCGGCCATTGCAACGGAGCTGGAAAAAATTCAATTGTCCCGACCCATGACTCATGACTTGATGAGAAATATGTTGGAGACCTTGGGAGTCAAAGTCGAAAAAATCGAAGTGAATGATCTCTGCGACAATACTTTTTATGCGCGGGTTTATCTGAATCGAGAGGGGAAAGAGCATGTAATTGATTCGCGCCCTTCCGATGCAATTGCTCTGGCGTTGAGAACGCAGGCGCCCATTTTTGTCGACAAGAAGGTCATTGAAAAGTCTCGACAGGTGGACCTGACGAAAACGGGCAAAGAAGGAAAAGATAAGAGTGAGCAGCAGAAATGGGCAGAAATTCTTGAAAACCTTAATCCGGAAGATTTTGGCAAATATAAAATGTAAGCAATTTTTGTTTTTTTGGGTCCCCGTAGTTCTTTACGCGGGGCTTA
>OBEQ010980789.1_pt1 | contig 14758 bp, 15 predicted proteins | sample 1670901 | NCBI WGS metagenome assembly OBEQ01 (sample SAMEA104232315, study PRJEB22302) | groundwater metagenome | biome: forest; feature: aquifer; material: groundwater | place: USA | collected 2011-08-07 | depth 5.4 m
AACTGATGCTTACCATCGGATTGAGCGCGATGCCTCAGTGGTTTAATCAAGCATCTAGCGCCGCTCAAATTGGAACGGTAGAATCTATCGGAAAAGTGTTGTTTACCCGGTTTTTATTTCCCTTTGAAGTCACGTCATTGATTTTATTAGCCGCCATCGTTGGAGTGCTTGTTCTGGCTAAAAAGAGGATTGATTAATGAATAGCGCATTTATTAGCTTAGATTCCTATTTATTATTAAGCGCGATCATGTTTTCGATTGGTGTTGTTGGTGTGTTGACCCGTCGCAATGCCATTATTGTATTTATGTGCATCGAGTTGATGCTTAACTCGGTAAATCTTACTCTTGTTGCATTCTCTTCGTATTACGGTAATTCAACCGGTCAGATACTCGTGTTCTTTGTGATGGCTGTAGCCGCGGCAGAAGCGGCAGTAGGGTTAGCTATCGTCATATCTCTGTTCCGCAACAAACAGACAATCAATATTGATGAAATCAATATCATGAAGTGGTAAGAACAGTTGAGTATTGTTGTAAGAATTTCCCCAAATCTAATATCTCTAAATTGAAATCGCTGTAGTGCATAATTACGTAGGTTATATAGTCCTGCTTCCGTTTATCGGGTTCCTTATCAACGGGTTACTCGGTAAAAAGCTTGCTTCTGAAAAAATCAGTGGTTGGATAGGCAGTGGCGTGGTCGGTATTTCGTTTGGTATCGCTGTAGCGGTATTCCTCGAGATGCTTCGTTTACCTGTTGAGGAACGCTCACATGTCGCGACAATCTTCAGGTGGCTTGCCGCAGGGTCTCTTTCCGTTAATGTAGCATATCAGGTTGATCAGCTTTCAATCTTAATGACGCTGATTGTTACCGGTGTTGGATTTCTTATTCATGTCTATTCCATCGGGTATATGCACGGAGATAAAGGTTTTTGGCGGTTCTTTGCTTACCTGAATTTATTCATCTTTATGATGTTGAATCTCATCCTTGCCGACAACTTCTTGTTGATGTTCCTCGGATGGGAAGGTGTAGGGTTGTGCTCATACTTACTTATCGGGTTCTGGCATGACCGTAAGTTTGATACAGGTGGATATAAACCCGGAACTGCAACAACAAGCGATGCGGCAAAGAAAGCATTTGTCGTCAATCGTATCGGTGACTTTGGATTTTTGATTGCAATGTTTTTAATATTCACCACATTCAAGACCTTGAATTTTGGTGAAGTGTTTTCGACAGCTAATGCAACAATCACTGCAGGGGATAAGACAATGTTTTTCATTACCCTTATGCTGTTTGTCGGCGCAACCGGAAAATCGGCTCAGATTCCTCTCTTTATTTGGTTACCTGATGCTATGGCTGGTCCAACTCCCGTTAGCGCACTTATTCATGCCGCAACCATGGTTACGTCAGGTATTTACATGATTGCACGTTGCTCGGTGTTGTTTGCACTCGCTCCTACCACTATGACTATAGTCGCAGTGGTTGGACTTGTAACTGCTGTTCTTGCCGCAACGATGGGATTAGTACAAAAAGATATTAAAAAAATTCTCGCGTATTCTACGGTAAGTCAACTTGGATATATGTTCCTTGGTCTTGGTGTCGGCGCGTTTACTGCCGGTATCTTCCATGTCATGACTCATGCTTTCTTCAAGGCGTTATTATTCCTTGGCGCCGGTTCTGTCATTCATGCTATGCACGAAGAGCAGGATATTACAAACATGGGCGGCTTAAAATCGAAAATGCCCACAACCTATAAAACATTTTTAGTCGCATCGCTTGCGATTGCCGGGTTACCCCCTCTTTCAGGATTTTTCAGTAAAGATGAAATTCTCTGGAAAGCGTTCAGTGATGGTTCAACCTTATATTGGGTGTTCGGTTGGCTCTGTGCGGGGTTAACTGCATTTTACATGTTCCGTCTCGTTACATTAACATTTGATGGTCAACCACGATGGGGACACGATAAACATCCCCACGAGTCGCCTGCCTTAATGACAATTCCTTTAGTTATCCTTGCCATACTTTCAGTCGTTGGCGGGTTTGTCGGTATCCCTGCTTCATTAGGTGGTAACAATGCTTTAGAACATTTCCTCGACCCTATTTTTGAGAATGCCAACGCTAAACTTCCATTAGTACATCACGTTCAAGAATCAATGGAATATATATTAATGGCGCTTTCTGTTGTGATTGCATTATGCGGAATTTTCTTTGCTCGTTACGTCTATCTCAAAAAACAATCCATTGCCGATAACACTGCGAAAAATTTCAACCCGTTTTACAAATTACTTTGGAATAAATATTTTATTGATGAAGCATACGAGTACGGCGCAGTAAAGCCAATCAAGATAGTTTCAGATTCCTTCCTCTGGAAAGTTTTTGACGTACATGTCCTCGATGGCGCCGTGAACGGTTCTGCAAAGTTGATTAACTGGGTTAGTGGATGGATAAGGAGAGTGCAAGTTGGAGTTACACAAAGCTACGCCCTTGTGTTTGTCGGGGGACTTGTGTTGATTTTATGGATTTTGGTATTCCGGTAATTGAATGAATCATCTGTTAACATATATCATTTTCTTCCCTCTCATTGGAAGCATCGTTTTACTTCTCTTAAAAAAGAATAGCGATCTCGCGGCAAAAAGCTTAGGATTGTTTTTCAGTGGTGCGACATTTATTGTTTCGCTCTTCCTGTATTTTGGATTTGATGCAACAAATCCGGCTATGCAATACACGCATAAGGTATTGTGGATCCCCGCTCTGAATATTTCCTACAGTGTCGGCGTGGATGGATTATCCCTCCTTATGATTATGCTTACCACGTTCTTAACGCCGGTAGCTTTAATCGCCTCGTGGGAATCAATTACCAAGCGGGTAAAAGAATATACCATCATGATGCTCTTACTTGAAGTCGGGATGCTCGGTGTATTCAGTTCACTCGATACGTTCTTGTTTTACATCTTCTGGGAAGCAATGCTCATCCCCATGTATTTCATTATCGGTATTTGGGGCGGGCAAGATCGTGTTTATGCGGCAGTGAAGTTTTTCCTCTACACCATGTTCGGCAGTTTATTGATGCTTGTTGCCATTCTTTGGCTTGGGTATTAGGCTTCCTATCAACCGAATGGACATTTTTCAACGGATTTGTTAGAGCTATATAAAATCGCTCCATCAATCCCGTTGGCAATTCAACTCTGGATGTTTGCCGCATTTACGTTGAGTTTTGCCATTAAAGTACCGTTATTCCCATTCCATACGTGGTTACCCGATGCACACGTTCAAGCCCCTACCGCAGGAAGTGTTATTCTTGCCGGCGTATTATTAAAAATGGGCACGTACGGGTTATTACGTTTTAGTTTCCCGCTCTTCCCTCATTCGGCTCTACTGTTTGCCCCATATCTTGCCACACTTGCCGTGATAGGCATTATTTACGGTGCGTTAGTATCAATGGTGCAGACCGATATGAAAAAACTTGTAGCATATTCGTCGGTGAGTCACTTAGGGTTTGTTGTGCTTGGGATATGCTCACTTACAGAAGAAGGAATTCAAGGGAGCATCATTCAAATGGTGAATCATGGTTTGTCAACCGGGGCGTTATTCCTTTTAGTTGGTATGATTTATGACCGCAGACATACCCGAGAAATTTCTCAGTTTGGCGGTATCGCCAAGGTGATGCCTTTGTTTGCAACACTATTGTTTATCGTTTCACTCTCTTCAATCGGTTTGCCGGGACTTAACGGTTTTATCGGTGAATTTTTAATCTTAATTGGTTCATTCTCATCAGTATATATCAGTAAATGGTTTGCAATTTTCGGAGCAACCGGTGTTATCTTTGCCGCGGTCTATATGTTGTGGATGTACCAGCGAGTAGTTTTCGGTAAGAATACAAATCCCAAAAATGCTGACTTGAAAGATTTATCGGTTCGAGAAGTTCTCGCCTTAGTTCCTGTGTTAGTCTTTATCGTTTGGATTGGTATCTATCCGGGAACATTCTTGAAGCAATCCGCAACTGCAACCAAACAAGTTATTATGTTAGTGCAAAGGTCTGTAGGAGCAACCTCTGGCGAAATAATTAAGTAACTCAATTTTTTTAAAATTGCCACGACCTTTCAGGTCGTGGATAAGTTAATACATCTTGTTAGCTTTCCTACGGATCGTAGATAGCCACTAACATTACGGTATCAATTAATATTTAATCCCTCTCGGTAAAGAAAGGGATTTTTTTTGTTTTCAATACTCGATTAATTCAATAATCACAAAAATCACAAGTGATTTTTTTTCTTGCTTCTTCAATATTATTGCTGTATCATTAAGCCAATGATTCAGCATAACACAATACAATCTTTCCAAAGGAAATACCGCGTCGTATTTCTCTTCTGTTTATTATTCCTAACATCCACAATCCCTGCATTTGCAGGCGATGAATATGATCTTGTTCCCGTTAATCCCTTAATGATTACACCGTTTGCTTTACTCTTATTGGCGATTGCAGTCATGCCCTTTATTGCAAAACATTGGTGGGAGAATAATTATCCTAAGGTATCTATAGGACTTGGATTGATTTCTATTGGTTATTATCTAATAGGGATTGATAATGTGACGAGAATGATGCATTCTCTGGGTGAGTATATAAGTTTTATAATCCTCATCGGTTCATTGTTTGTCGTAGCCGGAGGGATTCATATTCGGCTGAGAGGTAAATCCACCCCAATAAAGAATGTAGCATTCCTTTGCATTGGCGGCTTAGTGGCAAACGTACTTGGCACAACCGGTGCCTCCATGATAATGATTCGTCCATTTATGAGGGTAAATCATTACCGGCTGAAACCATTTCATATCGTATTCTTTATTTTTATTATTAGCAATATCGGTGGCGCATTAACGCCGATTGGCGACCCCCCGTTATTTCTCGGATACTTAAAGGGTGTTCCTTTCTTTTGGGTGCTGGAAAATGTTTGGCAACCATGGGTCTTTGCTATAGCAATGTTATTACTAATTTTTTATGTTCTTGATTTAATCTCGTTTAGGAAACATGTAAAAATTTTAGATGAAAGCCAGTTTGATGAAGAGGCAGAAGTTCATGGATGGGTTAATATTATTTTTCTTGCGTTAATTTTAGTTGCTGTCTTTATTCAGAATCCCCCGTATGTACGTGAAATAATAATGATAGCAGGTGCAGTCGGATCATATCTTATTACGAAAAAAGAAATCCACTTAAAGAACAATTTTAACTTTGTCCCGTTGAAGGAAGTAGCAATTCTGTTCTTTGGTATTTTCGCGACAATGGTTCCGGCTTTAGATTGGTTAGAGATGAACGCTGCTAAAATCGGTATCACCACAGCAGGACAATTTTATTGGGGGAGTGGAATACTCTCCAGTGTGTTGGATAATGCTCCAACCTATTTAAACTTCCTGAGTGCATCTCTTGGCTTGGTAGTTGATGCAAATGTTGTAAAAGAAGTCCAACAATTCATTGCAACACATGGCTCAAACATATCAAATATTTCGGGTGCGCATACTGAGGAAATAAAAAACACCATTGTCGTACTCATGAAATATCATTTAAATCTGGTAAGTACAAATAATGTCCCGATAGAAGATATTCGCGTTGCATATCTAATCGGAAATAATGCCATTTATTTGAAAGCGATTTCTATAGCGGCAGTCTATTTTGGTGCAAGTACCTATATCGGCAACGGTCCTAACTTCATGGTAAAATCAATTGCGGACCACGCACGCGTTAAAACCCCAACCTTTTTTGGATACATTTTTAAATATGCAATCCCAATTCTCTTGCCGGTGTTTTTTGTGGTGTGGTGGGTATGGTTTAGGTAGGTGTTAACTCACTTGTGGTTATTGTGATTAGTGTCTATCGAAGGTGATTAGAACATCATTTTTATCACTAGAATATCAACTCAATGGCTCATTTATTTTACAACGACTGATTTCAAGAATTTTTTAATATCGCTTTCAACTTTGGGGTATGTCTCTTCAGTTGCATCACCAACAATTTCAATGCCTACATGATTATCAAGAATATAACCAAGATTGATTTTGTGTTGAACTCCTTCGCGATTGTACTCAGCTTTGAATACAACTGATTGAGTACTGGACGAATAAATGGGATATCCTCCAAGTAAATCATACTTTAGTTTGAAGGTTTTTTCACCCAAAATCCCGACAGAATATTCAGTAACATCTATTGAGTCTAGTACTTCTTCATAAATGATTGCAATGACAGGCTCAATTGGTCTATTCTTTGAATCTTTAATTGGGGTATGTTTATACATTTCAACTCCTTTTGAGCCATGTTCAGGAGGTTTTTGTTCAACAAGTTTCCAAAATATAGTGTCTGGCTTTGTAAAAAAAATGGTCGAGCCGAAAGCTCGTATTGTGGTTTGTGCATCTAGTGGATAACAAAGTAAGGTGAAGAATAGAATAATATGTGTATTTTTCGACATTATATTTTTTGAATAAATAGGGATAGGGTTATTTTGCCGGGCATTGTTTTAGTTGTGCCGTCAAATAGTCCTGATAAATATTTTCCGATGGTCTTCCCATGATTTGAATGCGTTTGACAGATAGCTAAAATCTTTTACACCATCAGTATTGTCAGGTCGAGTTAATACACTAACAAATTACTTCGATCGTTTCAGGTTAAACGGCAATTTGCAGGCTCTCATAGAGAAATTCAGGTGCAAAATCAGCGCCATTCTCCCAAACAAGTGTATGAATCTCTGGGTCAATATGAAATTTTTGAAATTCAGCTGTATCAGTTAAAGCCTCGAACATTTCTCCCCAAAGTTCGTCCCTAAAATCTATTTCCCCTTCTGAGCCGTCCTTGAATTTTAGCCAAATGATATAATCACGTATGTATTTTGCTTCTAGTAATCGAGGTGTCATAATATTATTCCAAAGGTAAAATTTTGTTTGGTCGTTTTCTGTCTTTAAGTTGTTCCCAGTTATTAAGAAGTTCATTCTTATGTATAGAATTCCATTCAAGAACGTGATTCAAAGCGCGGTTGGGAAAATCTCCGTTCACAATACCGCTTTCAATTTCGACAGTAATATTGTATTCTCCATAAGCGGCATGAAAATGGGGCTTTCCGTGTTCGCGGTAATACATAGCGATGACAATGCCAAGAAAGCGACTTATTTCAGGCATTGGTCGCTCTAATAGAATTTAATTTATTCATATGAATTAGTTTCAATCATTAACTATAACAATATACTTGTATATACGGGATAATATAACAATTTGATAGAAAATCAAAAACACGTAGGCATTAATAATTTGCATAAAAAAAGCGATGGGTTTTACACCCATCGCTTACCAATCAAACTTTACAAATATTACTTCTTTTCTTCAACAGGTATTTCCGGTTTCCGTTCCTTTGCAATAATATTAGTCAGGAATGCTGAAAGCAATCCGCCCACATTATCACCACCGCCTTGAACGAGGAAATCAGGTGTAACTTTAACATTCCCGCTTGCAATTTGCTTTGCAATTTCAATTGCTGTAACGCCTTGCTGTCCCACTGCTTTATTCTGGAGTTCATAAGCCTTAGCAGTAGCTTCACCAATGGCAAGAATCTTTGAACCTTCAGCTTCACCTTTTGCCTTAATACCTTTTGCCTCGCCTTCTGCACGTAAACGAATACTTTCAGCATCACCTTCGGCAAAACGGATTGCTTTTTCTTTATTCTGTTCTGCAATCTTCACACCAATTTCCGCCTCAACGAGATTCTTTTGTTGGTCAGCTTCGGAACGTGTTTTTTCCATAGCGATTCTTGTCTGTTCAGCTTTTTGCTGATCTTGATACATCGCCTGTTGTTGCTGGGCGATAATCTTTTTCGTTTGAGTATCCATTAAATCTTGCGGCAAATTAATCTGACAAATAAGCACAGAGACACATTCTACATGATATTTTTCTAATTCCGCTTTGGCTCGTTCTTCCGCTTTGTGCTGTTCTTCCTGACGATCTTGCATGAAGTTCATCGCAGAAGTGGATGATGCCTGATTACGAAAACTTGAATCAATCATCGGATGGATAACGTGTAGAATCAAATTCTCTATCGAACCGATTTTTGCAACCATGTACGGCGCCTGATCGGGGCGGATGCGAATAACCACTTTTACCGAGACGCTAATTGAGAACCCGTCACGGGAGATAACTTGCAACGGATTGAACCGCGTTTCCTTCGAATCGTCCCAATCAATGGTGATGTTAGTTGTATCAACGATGTAAACAATATACGCTCTACGGTTAAGATAATAGATACCCGGTCCCGCAACTTCCTGTTGAATACCGCGATAACCTTTAGGTACAACATATCTTTCGATCCCTTTATCAAAACGTTTTTCAAGTTCTTTGTATGATTCAGTCCCGGGTTCAATGCCTTGCGACTTTGCCTGATCTTCAATAGCGACTTTTATTTCACGCGGCTCTTCGCCCACGTTTGAGACCACCACCGCAACCTGACCGCGTTCAACGACTGCAACATCATCAAGTTCCACCTTGAACATTAACGGATTGATATAATATGTACCTGGACGAAGCGCGTCAAACTGGGGTCCACGTTGGCCGCCTGCTTCAAGGAATTTTGAGGCATCCTGATAATCCTGATGACCTGTTACAGGCTTCGCAACGTACTCTTCATCCGGTAGCGGTTGACCATCTAACGCTGTGACAAGTCCGACCTTACTTGCGGGGATCATCGTTGCCTCTCGTATTTCAACATTAAATAAATTTTTGTTGATACGATACGTTCCCGGCAGGAGGATATCAATCTGAGGACCTTTTTGTCCGCCATTGTTCAGGAATGCTTGACCGTTTTCATAATTGTTATGATCGGGAGTTCGTTTTGCCAATAATCTTCCAAACGGGACTGAGCCGCCATCCATAGAATTCACAATGCCCACTTTTCCTTTATCAATAATCATGGATGGCTCTTTGCGCACAACAAACAGAACGGGATTAATACGATACATACCCGGAGGCAATATTTCTATTTGAGGACCCTTCTGTCCGCCATTTCGTAAAAACATTTCCCCATCTTGAAACGAATTATGTCCTGTAACAACCTTGGCAAATATTTTACCGGGAGGAATGGGATCACCATCAATACACTCAAGAATGCCAATCTCATTTTCACTGATTGTTGTAAATGGATATTTTTTTGCACGATATAAAAATGGGATCAGTAAATGTAATCCCGGTCCAAGCGTGCGCGCTTGAATACCGACTTCGTTTGACTGAGCGATGACCCGCCCTTGTGGCATTTTTTTACCGAAATATTTTCGTTCAACAACAGCAAGTTCGGTACCGCGAACAAGAACAATAGATTTAATAACAAGTATAAAAGCTATAAATCCGATGAGATAGGGGAGAAGAGTGTACAAAAGCGAAAAGAATGGCTCCATTGTATTATTTGAGGGTTATTGAGAAATAGTTAATGTATAAATACACATTAGATAGTTGAACGAATCATTTTTTAGAATGTTACGAATGGCATATTTAAGTAAAATTCGAGCCATTTGCAAGTTGTTTTAAGGGGTGGGTAATTTAATCGAAATTATGGTTGTTTGATCTTGAATATTGGGGGGATGGCTTTGTGTCTTAGTTTTTAACACAGCAAGAAAATCATAAAAAAAGAAGAGTTTCAATTCTCTTCCTTTTTTTGCGCTGCTATTACGGTCATTGTTAAATGATTACTACCACTCTTTCACCCCATCCTTATCAATTAAAGCATGAATCATAGTTGGCGGTTGAACGGGAGTAGGGGAGCAAGTAAACGCGTTTGCAATGCGCTTACTTGCTGAGGCAATTACACTTTCACTATCAACATACATTACAGCAAGTGTATCGTTTACGCTTACTTTGTCGCCCATTTTTTTATTGAACACGATTCCCGATTTCGGGTCAATAATATCATCAGTTTTCATTCGTCCCGCGCCAAGTTGGATACCGGTCAAACCAATTTCAAGCGCATCTATCCCTGCAATGTATCCGCTTTGAGTTGATTTTATTTCAATAATGTGTTTACTCTTCGGGTATGAAGCAGGATTGGTAATGTAAGATACATCGCCGCCGTGTTGCTTAACCATCTCTAAAAATTTTTCGTATGCTTTCCCGCTAACAATCACCTCTTTGCAACGTTCGATTCCTTCGTGAATGGTTTTCGCTTTGCCCCCAAGCATCACCATCGCTCCGCTCAGTGCATACGTCACTTCCATCAAATCAGGGATATTCTTGCCTTTCAAACAATCAATACACTCAACAATTTCCAACCAATTTCCGGCGGCTAAACCAAGCGGTTGATTCATATCAGTGAGTAAACCTATCGTTGTCTTCCCAAAGTTTGTCCCGATGGCAATGAGTGTTTGTGCAAGTTCAATGGCATCTTCACGTTTCTGCATAAATGCGCCACGACCTGTTTTAATATCCAGCACAAGTGCATCAATTCCCTCTGCAAGTTTTTTACTCATAATGCTTCCCGAAATGAGCGGAATACATTCAACTGTCCCTGTCACATCTCGCAGTGCATACATCAATTTATCAGCAGGCGCAATTTCCTTGGTCTGCCCGATCATTACAACGCCCGTTTTTGCAATAACGCTTTTATATTCTTCCAATGTAAGATTCGTTCTAAATCCCGGAATGGATTCGAGTTTATCAAGCGTGCCACCCGTATGCCCCAATCCTCTCCCCGAAATCATCGGCACAGGCACACCACATGCCGCAACAACAGGCGCAAGGATAATCGAAACCTTATCACCAACACCACCAGTTGAATGTTTGTCAACTTTAATACCCGGTATTGCCGAGAGGTCAACAACAATACCCGAATTAAGCATCACATCGGTAAAAACAGTTGTCTCATCGAAATCCATCTTCCTGAAAAACACAGCCATAAGAAATGCCGCGATTTGATATTCGGGAATCTTCCCGTCTAAATATCCTTTAATAAGGAATTGCATTTCTTCACGTGTGAGTTTACCGCCGTCACGCTTTTTTCTAATAATTTCTGTAGGATTAAGCATATTTTAAATTTCTAATTTTTGATTGCTGATTTTTGAAAATTGACTGATTACTGAATACAGATTACTGTTTACTAAGGTGTAACATTTTCTCACCCATCATCAAACCAATAATGGATTTTGCATCTATAATTTCTTCGCGTTCAATCATAGCGAGAGCTTGAGCGAGTGGAATAATTTCCATAGTCATTGTTAGTTCACCCTCTTCAAGTTTTCTTCCTTCGGGTAATGCCGTAAGGTTTGTTGCTAAATAAAGATGAAGAATTTCATTACAAAAACCGGGAGTAGTATAGACGGATGAAATTCTTTTCCATTCGGCTGCTGCATAGCCTGTTTCTTCAGCAAGTTCGCGTTGTGCACATTCAAGCGGTGGTTCGCCCGGCTCAAGTTTTCCGGCGGGGAGTTCCCATATAAATTTATCTATCGGATAACGATGTTGTTTAATGAGAATAATCCGTTCATCAGGGAAAACCGCAAGCGCAACCGCTCCACCCGGATGTTCTGCAACTTCGCGAATAGATTGTCGTCCCGATGGGTATTCAATCTCATCTACAATGGTGTTAAATACTCGTCCTTTGCGGATGATATCGTGCTTAAGAAGTTTTAAGTTCATTTTGATTCACAATTTGTATAGTCCGTTGCGGATAGGGTGTATTAATTCCGTTTTTCTCGAACTCTTTAAGTATCTTTTCCCTAATCTCTGATTCATTAGAGAATCTCTGGGTATGGTCGGTTGATTCAATAACGATTCTCAATGTGACCGCATACTCTCCGAAACTATTTACCTGAATAATAATTGGGAAATCTTTCGATAAACCTGTTTGTTCTTTAATGATTGATGCCAATAACTCTTTCGCCTTTGGTATATCCGTTTGGTAACCCACATTAATATCAATAGTCGAACGAATCGCGATGTTGGGAAATGATAGATTAATAATTCTATTTTTTACCAAATCACTATTCGGGATTACCATAAGATTGTTATCAAGCGTTAATATCCGAGTAGAACGCAATCCGATTTGCGAAACATTCCCTTCCTCGCTTGTCGGGAGTTTTATTCTATCACCAATGCGGAATGGTTGATCAATAAGAATAACAAACCCTGCAATCATATTAGCAACAGTTTCTTGCGCGGCAAGAGCAACTGCCAACGAACCAACACCCAACGAAACAAGAAAGCTACCAATGTTAATGCCGAAAAAATCAAGCACAATCATCCCCGCAATCATAAACAATAAAATGTTGATAAGCTTCGTCGTCAGCGGGGCAATGGTGGGTGTAATTGTTGAATGAGTTTTGAGCGATACCTCATCGAGATACCAATTAAACGTAGTTTGTACGATCTTAATCGCAAGGCGGGTGAGCACAAAAACAAGAAAAACGAACAGCGCCATGTTCAGATAGTGAATCGCTAAATTCGGAGCGCTGGCATTCGGTGGAGCGATTTTCTCCATCTCTTTAATGGCAAGATAGATACCGCCGATGATGCTTAATGTTACTACTCTACCTCTTATAACATCTAAGATGCGGTCATCAAGAGTTGTTTCAGTGTAAGCAAATATTTTTTTAAATACAGTATTGAGAAAGAATTTCAAAATCCTTCCTACAACAGCAGATCCTAAAATAATTATAAATGCGTAAAGCGAATGTTCAATAATTGGGTTTTCTAACATGGAACGATGTAATTTTTTTGGTTTGAAATGTTATTTGAAAAATTGATTTATTAGAGATGGGTTTTTGCATCTTTATTGCATCCGTCTCTCGAAGATCAGCTTTTGGATGATGGCGGAATACCCATCGCAGGTTATTGTTCCTCCAACTCATCCAGTGACTCTTGCATTTCACCTTGGGCATGAGAATCACCTACCGCTTTAGCCGCTTGTATTCCTAAAAGAAAATATTTCTTACTTTCCTCTTTTTTCCCTAATTGCGCATATAATAACCCAAGTTGATGATACGCCGGAATATAATTAGTGTCGTTTAATATTACTTGTTTCAGATGCTCAATTGCCGACACAAAATCCTTTTGCGAAGCGTATTCCATAGCAATTGCATAACGTGTAAATGAATCGCTGGGATCTTGTTCAAGAAACGTTTGTAATGCAGTAAGCCGCGAAGTATTCATTGTAGCATGAAAACAAATTTTTTATAGCTTCTCAATTGCTTTAGCAAGCTCAATATCATTTTCTGTAACCCCTCCTGCACTATGCGTACTGAGTGTGAGCTTCACTTTATTCCATCGGATATCAATATCCGGGTGGTGATTTGCTTTTTCTGCTAGTAATGCAACTTGATTCACAAACCCCATCGCCTGAATGAAATTCTTCTTTTTAAATGTTTTCGTGATTTCATCATGTACAAGTTTCCATCCAGCGAGGCGATGCAATTTGGGTTTAATTTGTTTTTCAGTTAAGACTAATGTCATAATATTCTCAGCTTTTGCATAATAAAAATAAGTAATAGGAAATCGAATTGTAGTGAAACGTTATATAACAAACCCCTCAGCACGTCGCACCCTACCAAGTTTTTGCCCGAGAAACCGTTCCCCAACCTCTGTAAATTTGTACGGAATATCACTAACGTAAAATTCTAAATTTGCTTTGTGGGTGCTTGGATTTTTCAAATTGTGCTCAATTAGCACCCGTTCGACCTCTTCTGCTGTTGCAACCCCCGAATCAATTAACGTTACGTCACCGCCAAAGACATTTTGGATAACATTAGTGAGGATGGGATAATGCGTACAACCGAGGACAAGAGTATCAATTTTGGAGAGTTTAAGGGGGAAAAGGTACTCTTTTGCGATAAGTTCGGTTGCTTTGTGGTCAATCCAGCCTTCTTCGGCGAGGGGGACAAATAGGGGGCAGGCAAGCGCGTTTACGGTTGCTTTGGGGTTTTCCATGCGGATTGCGTTGGTGTAGGCGTTACTTTTGATTGTGCCTACTGTGCCAATTACGCCAATTCGGTTGTTTTTTGTGGCTTTTGATGCCGCTTGGGCTCCGGGAACTATTACCCCGACGACAGGCATTTTTGCCCGTTTTTGAACCACATCAACGGCGACGGAGGAGACTGTATTGCATGCAATAACGATCATTTTGACGTTTTTTGAGGTTAAAAACGCTGTATCCTGATCGGAGTATTCGCGCACGGTTTGGGGCGATTTTGAGCCATAGGGAACTCGCGCAGTATCCCCAAAATAGACGATATTTTCATGGGGGAGGCGTTTCATGATGGAGCGCATGACGGTAAGTCCGCCGATGCCGGAATCGAAAACGCCGATTGGTTTTGCTTGTTCTTGTTTGAATTTAATCATTTTGTATTGAAATATAGGAAAGCGGGGGTTCTTATCAAAGAGTTGTGACTGAGTAGTCAGTAGCCAGTCCCAAAGGGATGCGTTGGCATATGTCAGTCGTCAGTAGTCAGTTGTCATTCGTCATTGGGGATTGGTTGGTAATAAGTACTTATTGGGTGGTGTTTTGTGGTGATAAGTTGGAATATTTGAGTAGTAAGGAGAATTGTTTTGTACTTATGTACTTGTTGGGTGGTGTTTTGTACTGATAAGTTAGAATATTTGAGTATTAAGTAGAGTTATTTGATACTTAAGTACTTGGTAGTTGGGAAAATTCAGGTGTTATTTAGGCATTGGTTGGGTGTTAAGTTGGTGTTAAATGGGTGTTGGGTAGGTGTTAGGATGGACGATTTTGGATGCAGTATTCAGTCACCAGTACCAATGGATGCC
>OBEQ011244341.1_pt1 | contig 14758 bp, 16 predicted proteins | sample 1670901 | NCBI WGS metagenome assembly OBEQ01 (sample SAMEA104232315, study PRJEB22302) | groundwater metagenome | biome: forest; feature: aquifer; material: groundwater | place: USA | collected 2011-08-07 | depth 5.4 m
TTCAACAACAGCGTACAGACAAGGGATATGGGATCATCATGGAAGTTATCAATGGACCTATTTCAACGAATCGATAAAACAGCTCATCAGTTTCTACTTATCTCCAAGACTCAGCGGTCCAAATCTAGAGGTAGGAGGTGGTTGGTATCTCTCTTATCCCAACTCAAGCGTCATCGACTTTTCCCCTGTTTGTTTAGAATACAATCCCGCAAAAGAAAAACGAGTATTTGATCTCGATGATATTGCAGAAGGAAAGCAATTACCCTTTCCAGATAAATCATTTAATTCTGCAACCCTCATCAGTGTCTGGCAATATCTACAAAGTCCTAAAGCGGTAATGAAAGAACTAGAACGAGTATTAACCCCTGGAGCAGAAGTATACATCATAGGAGGAGAAGGAGCAGGATTACAAGAATGCATTAGACAAGCAACAACCTCAATTAAAATAGTCAATGAACTAAGAGAATGGGGTTATGATACTTTAGTTGAACACATTCCTTTAAGTAGAGAAATAGAAAGGTTTGGAAAATTCAATGCAGTCTGCGTTGCCATGCCCGGAGAACCTTTATTCCCTTCTCTCCCCTCCAAAATCAGAAACAGAACAAGAAGAGTAAAAATAAACGAAGAAATGGAAGAAAATAAAGATATTTTTCTTGACGAATATGTAGAACAGGAGATGAAACTAGTATGGCAAAAATTCAATCAGTTAAGAACCTATCCAGTAACTGCTTATTCACAAGATGCATTAAGACAATGGCACAACGCAAGTAACGAATACTTTGAAAGAACGGGAGAACAAGTCATACTATACGCTGACGAACTTCCAATGTTCATTCACCTCCTCCAAGAAGAAGATCATCCATCCGTAACACAGGAAGTAGATTCAACCAGTTTTCTCACAGAAAAAGATCGCTTTGGAGAAATAATCAGAGATAAAAATCTAAGATCGATAATCTCTTCAAGATTCTCCGAAAAAAGATTAGAAAAAGTAGTGGAAGGAGAAGAAATTCTACCAAAAGCGCAGCATTCTTACGACAAAGAAAGTAGTGCACGAGAAAGGAAGACAATAATAGATGAACTGTTAGAATTTTGCATCGCAATTCCATTAAACCAATACACCAAAGACATCCAAAACAAAACATGGCAAGCGCTCAAAAGAGAAACAACAGAGCAGGAAGATATAGGAGAGAAATATCATCGGGCAATTGCCTCAAAATTATTCTTCCTCTTTACAGCATATAAACAAAGAAGAAGAATTGATAAGCTTATTGCAAGAAAAAAAGAATTAGAACAAGAACCGAGTAAAATTATTGGAACCGCAAACGTAACTTTCACCCCATTTTTAAGATACTTTCCAGAATTTATAAAAGAGTCAATTTAATATCAAAACAAACTAAAACATATTTAAATAAACCCCCTTCTCCAATGCCTATGTTCAACTTCACCATCCTCCACCAAGACAAAAAATCAGCAGCAAGAACAGGCATCATCAAAACGCCACATGGAGAAATAAAAACGCCCGCTTTCATTCCAGTCGCAACAAAAGCCTCCGTCAAAGCCCTTGAACCAAAGCATCTGAGCGAAATTGGTTTTGATGCGGTACTATGTAATACCTATCATCTATACTTAAGACCAGGTCCAAGCACGGTAGAAAAACTAGGTAAATTGCAAAAATTCATGGCCTGGCATAAACCAACTTTTACTGACTCAGGTGGCTTTCAAGTATTTAGCCTAAACGATGGCCTGTGTGAAATAACAGATAGCAGTGTCACATTCAAATCCCACATCGACGCGTCAAAACATCTCTTCACCCCAGAAAAATCAATTCAAATCCAACAACAACTAGGAGCAGACATCATCTTTACCTTCGATCAATGTATCCCCTTTGAAGCAGATTACGAGACCGCCAAAAAAGCATTAGAGAGAACCAATGCCTGGACACTCCGCTCACTTACAGAATTTCAAAAGACAAAAAACAACCCCCAAGCGCTCTACGGCATCGTGCAAGGAGGAAAATTTATTGATTTAAGAGAACAAAGCTGTAAATTCATCAGCAATCTTCCATTCCAAGGTATCGGTATCGGCAGCATTTTCGGCGAACCAAAAGAAGAAACAATCAGACTCATGCAGCAATTCATGCCACATCTTCCAAAAGAAAAACCAAAACATCTTCTTGGAATTGGCAGTGTAGACGACATCTTCCATTTCACAGAAATGGGTATCGACACATTCGATTGCGTTCTTCCAACAAGACTAGCGCGTGTTGGCTACATCTTCATCACCCCAAAAAGTGGAGGTAATCTCGAAAACAAATTTAGATTTCGTATCACCAACGCCAAATTCAAAGAAGATAAAGAACCACTCGACAGATATTGCAAATGCTACGTTTGCAAAACCTACACCAAAGCATATATCAATCATCTCTTCAAAGCAGAAGAATTATTATTTTATAGTCTAACAACCTACCACAACCTCTACTTCTTTCACAAGCTCATGGAAGATATCAGAAAGTCAATCAACCAAGACAAATTCCATATACTAAAGAAAAAATGGATGAAATAATAATAATAATAATTAACCGAATGATAAATACGAAAACACTCCAATGAAACAAACCATAACACTCAACAACAACATACAAATCCCTATCGTGGGACTAGGAGTGTATAAAATACCAAAAGGAATGAGAACCCAGCAAGCAGTTGCAACTGCACTTAACTTAGGTTATAGACATATTGACACAGCAGCTTTTTATCACAACGAAGAGGATGTAGGTATAGCTATCAGAAAAAGTGGCATTCCAAGAAAAGAAATTTTTGTAACCACCAAATTACACCCTCTTAGAATATATAACATCGAAAAAGCAGTAAAGAAAAGTCTAAAAAAATTAGGATTAGACTACATCGACCTCTATCTTATTCACGCACCTTTTTTCAGAAAAAAAGCAGTATGGAGAAAATTAGAAGAACTATCTAAAAAAGGTTATCTTCGCACAATTGGTGTAAGTAACTATGGGATAAAAGATCTGCAGAAATTACTAAAGACCGCAGAAATAACACCTGCCGTAAATCAAGTAGAATTTCACCCATTCCTCAATCAAAAAAAATTGAGAGAATTCTGCAGAGCAAAGAATATCATCATTGAAGCGCACAGCCCGCTTCTGCACGGAAAAAAAATCAACAAAAAAGAAATTGAACAAATTGCAATAAAATATGACAAATCAATTGCGCAAATTCTCTTAAAGTGGTCAGTGCAACAAGGTAATGTTGTCTTGCCAAAATCAGAAAATTCAACACATCTAAAACAGAATATAGACCTATTTAACTTCACTATAGATAAAAAAGATATGGACATCCTCAACTCACTTAATCAAAATTATCATGTAGCTTTTATTTCAAAATTTTCAAAGAATTGATTCAAAAAACAAAATATTTTTAAACTATAACAATATTACCATAATATTATAACCTTAATACCATGAAAAGTCAAGAACATCTAATAATTAAACAACTGTTAGAACTTGAAGAAAAAGAATGCAATATCTCCACTCTCTCCAGAAGCTGTAAAAAGGATTATAAAACAACGTATAATATCATCAAAAGATTAGAAAAAACAGAAATAATCACACTTCAAAAATTTGGTAATTCATGGAGAATAACTTTCATTCCTAAAATACATCCCCTGCTTTTTGAAACAGAATATATCAGAAGAGCAGAGCTTCTCACTAACAAAAATATTGATATAATGTTAAAATATTTTAAAGATGGTTTAAAAACACCATTTTTCATTCTCTTGCTCTTTGGTTCTTACGCAAAACACACTCAAACGAAACACTCGGATATTGACTTATTCTTTATATATCCAGATAATGATTTAGGATTTGAAAAAAAAATACAGAACATATCCTCCCTCATCCCGCTCAAACTCCATATAAATATCTTCACAGAAAAAGAATTTCTTGCAATGAAAAAGTCGAAGGAAATAACCGTAGGAAGTGAAGTAATCAAACATAACATCATTTTACACGGAATTGAATCATATTACGAACTAATACAATGATAGATAAAAAGAGAATCGAAGAAGCTCAGCAGAATGTTAAGCATTATCTAGAAGAAGGACTGCTCAAGAAAGAAAAACAAGAAATTGGCAAAGAGAAATACATCCAAAACGCCGACCTTTCATTAAAAGTTGCCGGTGAACTTCTCAGCAGTCCAACCAAGCCTTATTTATGGATTATTGTAATATCTTACTACGCTATGTTTTATATTGCAAATGCCGTACTTCTTCATCTTGGTTACAAAACACAAGAAAAAATAGTTCATAAAGTCACAAACGATGCTCTTTTAGTCTTTGTATTACATAAATTAAAGAAAGAATTGATTGAAGAATATGAAACCATAAAAGAAGAAGCATTGGAAATCGCTCAAATCAATGCAGAACAGCTCATTGAATCTTACTCATTAGAACTTGAAAAACGTTCACGTTTTCAATATAATATGCTTGAAGAAATGAAAGAAGCAAAAGCTAAAACTTCTTTAGACAGAGCTTCTTTATTTATTTTTGAGATGAAAAAAATATTAAATTAGAAAATAAGAATACTATAAGAATATTATAAGCATCAAAAATGAAAAACACAACATCAATTGATCAATCAAAAAATAAATCAATAAACCTCGAAGACTACAACTACCACCTTCCTCTCACTCAAATCGCACAAGAAGCATTTCATCCCCGCGACCAGTGCAAACTGATGATTCTCAAAGACCAAGAAATTCTCCACAAAAAATTCTACCACATCATTGACTACCTTGAACCAAACGACATCCTAGTACTCAACGAAACCAAAGTACAACACGCCAAAATAGAAGGAAAAAAAGAAACTGGTGCAAAAATAATTGTAACACTAACCAAAAAAATAACTCCACTACAATACGAAGCCAGAATCAAAGGCAATAAACTAAAAGAAAATCTAAAACTCATCTTCAAAAACAACCAAGCAATTATTACAAAGAAAGAGGACGACGTTTTCTATCTAAAATTTGAAAAAGAACTGCAAGAATCAGATTTAGAAATTGTAACCCCACCTTACATCAAAAAGAAAGTCATCGAAAAAGATTATCAGACCGTCTTTGCACATACGCCAGGCTCATTAGCTGCGCCAACTGCAGGTCTTCACTTCACTAATGAACTTTTAAAGAAAATAGAAAAAAAAGGTATTAAGATTGCTAAATTAAGATTAGATATCTCCTTCGAAACATTTCTACCCGTACGCGATCCAAATAATCACAAAACCGGCAAAGAATTTTTCACACTAGATGAGCACAACGCAGGCATCATCAACACCAATCCTACGAACATCATAGCCGTTGGCACAACAGTAGTAAAGTGCCTTGAAAGCTGCACGTGGCAAGAAGGTAAGATTCTTCCAACAACGGGAGACTCAACTATTTTTATCAAGCCAGGTTACAAGTTCCAAGCTCCAATCAAAGCCATGGTAACTAACTTTCATCTGCCAAAATCCTCCCTGCTCCTGCTCACCGCATCTTACGCTGGCAGAGAAAGAATCCTCAAAGCTTATAATCAAGCCGTCAAAGAAAACTATCGCTTCTTCTCTTTAGGCGATGCCATGATGATTTGGAAGGAATGATAAGTTAAAATATACAAAAATTGTACTAATAAGTACAAAAATTGTAGAAAAGTTTAAATAAACGAGCTTATATCTATAACTATGTTGTATAACTCTAAGAATTCATCCAAGAGGTAAAGCAATGGCAGCAATAGAACAACATCTCACACACGCAGGATACACCCTGCTCGGCACCAATGAAATAGAAGATCTCATCATTTCTTTGTTAAATCAAAAAAACAGACGCTATCTTAAAGCAATTCCTTATCTTATTTATATTCACAAACCTAATCTCAATTTGATACAGAAAAAAACAAAAGAAAAAGAGTTATTTGAAGAAATATTAACCATAAGCAAAAAGATCTTCCAAGAAGAAAAAATAATAAGAGAATTTCCATCCTTCCAAAACATAAAAATAATTCATAACTACAACGAATTCAAACAAGAATTTATCTTACAAATGCATCGCTCAGCTCCTATAAAATCAACAATTGATAAAGAAAAAATCTACGCTGAAAGAAATCAAGAATTTCAACTATCTATCTTATTTACACCAAAAGAAAAAGAGCTATTAAAGCATCTTCTGGATCAAAAACCATTCACTAAAACAGAATATGAATATTACTCTCGTAAGACCAAAAAGAAACTTCATGCCATCATCCAGTTACAGGAACTTGCAAAAACCATCTTTGCCATTACTCCAAAAAGAAAGTAAGAAAATAAAAAGATAAAAAATTATTTACAAAGGTCATAGGTACTACAATAATTCTTAATGTTAATATTTTTACCACAGCAAATTAAACCATTAACACAATCTATCATTGTTGTACAAGTAGAACCTTGAAATCCAGGCAAGTTAGAATTACCTCCTACAATATATACCTGTGGAAGTCGTTGTTTTGCAGGATAATCTAAAGTAAAAATGGTGGGTTGATTAGGATAAGTATAATAAATCCACTTTGCACCCATCGAGGTATATCCATAACTGATATAGTTAGTTCCTTCAGGAGTTAGTGAAGGATTTAGAATCCCATCAACTTTAAAATTAGTTATAAAGAGTTGGTTAGTATTCATTTTTCCAATGCTAAATTCTAAAGTAGAAGGTTTTAAATTATCATAATTATCTACATTTGGAACCGTTTGAAAAATTTTTACATTCAATCCATCCTTCTCCACATTCCATGTTGAACCATAAGCATCAACATAAGTGCCAGTTTTTACATCAATAACACCATTATCTTGAAGAAGTGCTATAGACGTATTAAATGGTTTATCATTCTTATCGTAGAGCTGAAGAACATATTCCTTTTTATTATTAATAGAAAATAACCCCAGTAAGTGTGATGCTTCTGTTGATAATCCTCCATACAGAATATCCCAATTCCCAGTGAAAAGAATTTGTTTCATATCACCCTGAGCAGCAATGTCATCACTTAATTTTTGACCAGCACCCACAAAGTAATCATCTTGAGCAGTCATATTGACTTCAATTTTGCTTATAGTAAAGGTTACATTATCGTCCGTACCCATAATACGAACATCAGTCCCATCAATATTATTAAACTCTTGTTTAATATTATATTTACCAATTGAATCAGTAATTTGATCATCTCGTAATTCCATTTCACCTGTACCTAAAAAGAATGTTGCAGAATGCACACCACCTGCATAAGATTGATATAAAATATGAGCAACACCAAGCTCTGTTTTCAGGTCTTTTAATATATAATTATCCCCAACATTTAAGAATCCAGTAGTTTCATCATTAACGATAAACTGAGCTTGATTAGAATCAAGTGAAGAGAGAGTTATCTTATATATTTTATTACCAATGGTGTATGTCTTGGTTTCTCCTTCTAATATTTTGTCATAAATAGGACTCTCCATCAATACTAACTTTATACTTAGATCAGGACTTGCTGTGTCAGGGCGTATTGCACGAACAATGGTATACTCTTTGCCAAAAATATTCAACTTTGTATCTTCAAAATCGTGCAAAAAAGTTCCATCTTTTGTAGGATTCCCATCTGAATCAGTAATCTTTGACTGCGCAGTGGAAGTAAATTCTAGGTAATAAAAACCAATATTACCATTATTCCTCACAAAGAAATAATCAGCATCTTTGTTATCATGATTTCTATCATATTTAACAATACTACTTCGAGAATCACCACCATAATATCCTCCTGGTAAAAAGAGAACCTGTTTATAGGGAAAAGATTGAGATTTAGTAACCAAATTTCCATCACTCAATACATTCAATTCCTCAGAACCAATAAAAGAATTCACTGAACCAATCGATTCTCCTATAATCCAAGAAGCAGAAGTAGCATTACTATTTGCCATTTCTAATTTATTGGAAGAAGTTCCGATCTTCCATACATCAGTTTTAGCTGCTCCTCCAAAACCGCTTCCACCACCACTTCCACCACCGCTACTCGAAGTTGGCATATTCACATTCAGCACCATTTCAAACATATTATCATTCTCATTCGTTTCTTTGATATTTGAATCACCATCAACTAAGATTCTAATCTTAACTTTATTATCTTCAAAAAAAGATTTCACATCGTCTTCAACAAAATTAAAACTCACTTTATAATGTTGAACTTCTTTTGGATTTAAAAACTTAGCCGCCTCATAACCACTTAAATCAGGAAGATGACAACTATCTTTTGAAGGTGAACAAACTCCAACTTGATTTAAATATCCTGTATTAACCGCAGCATCTCCTTCATTTGTCACATCAAAACTAACCGCAACCGGACTGCTAAATTCAAGTGCTTCTGTAGGCAAATCAACATCAGTATTTGACATCAAAACGATATTTTCATCTTTTCCAATTCCACTTAATTCTTTATTTTCAATAACACCATTTCCATCAAGATCTACAGATATTTTAAAATCATCAACCAGTGTAGAGGTTGCATTTTTAACAATAAAATAGAATACCCCTAATTTAATGGTTGCAACAATCCCTGTCTCATATGTACCAATAGGATTAACGTTATATTCTAATGTTTCAGCATTATCTAAATTCTTAAATCGAATTTTTGGACTTACTTTATTCTGATTATCTGCGCCTTTATATTGCAGTGAATATTCAGAAAGAACAGACTCAAACTTAACATTACTCAAAACCAGATTAACATTACCTGCTTTCACACAAGCTCCATCAACACACTTAGCTCCTTTGCCAAATGACACATCACAATCAGCATACCAATAATTAAACCTGGAACTAACACCATCGGTTTTACACACTCCTTCAATCAATCTAGTTTTCTCTTTAGCAGTCCCTTTATACCACGTATAACACTTATCTTCTGTAACTCCTCCCGTATAAGAAGTCTTAAATTTCGTAAGAAGCTGTGTTTTATCATTCCATTTAGAAGCAGTATTATCAGCATCAACACAATTTTCCCACTTTGTCGCCTGCCCTGACAAAGCCGTTTTTTGTGGCTTGGAATCAGCAGGTAATTGCGCAATTTCTGCAGGGGTCAAATCTCCTTCCAACTTCTCTTGTGAAGAAACAGCAACGCTCTCTTTCTCCTCAACACGAGCGCACGCAACCAAAAACAAAACAACAACCAACAAACTAACAATCAACAATTTCTTCATCTGAGCCACCTTCTTTTTTTCGAACAAAATAACGATTTTTCAGAGAGAGAGAGAGAGAGAGAGGCAAATATAAACATTTAGAATTATTGTAAAGTAATAACATCACTTAATTTCAATCCCTCTTTCGACTACCTCTTTAACAATAGTAATCTTTTTCTTTAATTTTTTAAATTCTTCTGGTGTATAACATAAAAAATCAACGGGATAATCCAGCTTCCAATAATTATACAAATTAAGACCACGAGATAAAGATTTCTTCTTTCGAAATGTCGGACTAACAATAATCAGATCAACATCACTATCTCGATGAGGTTTTCCCCATGCCCGCGAACCAAACAAAAACATTTTTGTAATATCTTTATTTAATGAATTTTTAAACCGTTCTAGTTGAGTTATAATTCTTTTTCCACCCATTGTAAAATCTCCATAGAGAAGTTTGAAAAAAGGAATTTTTGGCTCTTTTGAAATAAAAATAAAGCAATCGGAGCCAAAAATTACGCCATTTCAAACTCTCTTAGAGGAGTTTGCCTAGAAACTATTAATTATGCAAACTCCTCCATAGCAAATTTAATCGCTTTTTTATACTAACGGACAGAAATAATCAAAATTAATAATTATGTCCGTTATATATACAAAGGACACAACAAATAGGTTTGAAAATTTGTGTCCTTTGGTATAGAATCATCTTCAGAAAATCTCTTCGCAGGAATTAAACCACCTACATCAGGATATCGTGCTTCAATATAAACTTTATTCAACCATACACAAAATTCAATATATTCAACAGGAACATACAATTTTTGTGCAAGAAAAACCAAATCATGAACTTTCTTTAAATCTGCAAACCTCTCTAAATAAAGTGATTTAAACGATTTTTCAACAGCTTGCTGAGCTTGAAAACAAGACCAATCAAAATCTCGAGAAACAAGACTATGCTGTGATGCTCTCAAATCACTTTGTGCCTGCTCAAACCAGTATCTGGACTCCTCTTTCATAATTTAATACAAGAGATTATTTTATATAAACCTTCCCACTCAAAATCCAAACGACGTCTCAAACTGCTTCATCTCCTGCCACTTCTGCAAGAATTTACATCCTTTATCCGTGATCAAAATGTAAGTATTATGCTCTGGCGTCTCCATCGAAGAAACAAACTCTTTCTCAACCAACTCCTCTAAGTAGCCCTTCAGCTGATCATGAGACAAATTTGCTTTATACATCAGATGAGTAGGTTTAATCCTTCCTCTCTTTTGCTGGATAGAAAGCAGCATGTCCCCGATAATATCAACTCTTGACCTTTTTTTTCCCATAAGAGAGCACCATTAAAAACGCAATTAATAAACTCACATATCCAACAAGCTGTATTCCTTCAGCAACCACATATAAAATAGGTGCTAAGCGTTCAAAGATAAAAAACAACTCACTCAGGCCAATCGTCACAAAACTAATCAGCAACCACCGAGCGGGTAAATCACGATTCATCCTGCAATTATAATACAAACGAGCAACAATAAAACAAAGCAGCAGCAACGCCGTTAAATGAAAGATGTAATATGCCGACCACGTAAAATATACACTAATAAAGAACAAATAGATAAACAGAAACACAGCAGATTTTTCTTGTTTTTTATAATAAATAGAATAAAGCAAATACAACCCAAGTATCGTCAAAAGACGATACGCTATCGTACCATACAAAAATAAACTATCCGAATAATGAACTTCCTGAAACGTAAGAATCAAAGAGCCAACAGTCTTCTTCTCTGATTCAATAAAATAAAGTGTAAAATTAGTCAGCATCTTAAACAAAAAAGCAATTGCCATTAATAAAAAAGATACTGCAAGTAAAATATGTCCCTTCCTTCCTTTATTTAACTTATAAAACTGCCAAGCAAAATAACTGATAAAAAGAAGTACCAGCATACTGACACAATCAATAACAATATCCTTCCCATAGAACCACTGAGGGCTGAAAATAAGATTAATCATAACTATATACTTCAAAATCCTCTTTAAAAAACTTATGCTAAAATACTACAGAAGTTCTCTCTTAACTTTCCCTCTTTATTACAACTGCACAGGCCATTTATAAGAGATTTATCTCCTAAACTTAAACAGTAAAATGAGAGGTGAAATCATGGCAAAACTAAGAATACAAGAACAAGCATTATACAACGAAATATTGACAGAACTAGAACCATCCGAGCAACAATATTTATCCTATTTAAGAGGAAAAGAATGGAAGAGACAACATTGGAAGAGAAATTAATTATTTTCTTTCTAAATTTTTTTAAAAAATATCAACATCAAACATTTTCTAAACTCCTTTCAAAACACTCAGCGGATCTTTTCCTTCAAACAGAATCTCATACAATCCATAAATAAGAGAAAGATCTAAACCTAATTTATCTTGTAACTTAACCGCAATCTTAACCGCAGTAACACCTTCCGCAACCATACTCATGCCAGCAAGAACCTCATCAAGCTTTCGTCCTTTTCCAACCTCTTGCCCCACAAATCGATTGCGAGAATGAGTACTAGTACACGTAACAATCAGATCGCCAACCCCTGCAAGACCATAAAATGTCTCAGCATGAGCTCCCATCTTAAGTCCCATCAATTGAATTTCTTTAAGCCCCTGCGTCATTACATACGCCTTCGCATTATCACCGAGTTTCATTCCATCCAAAACACCGATAAAAACTGCAAAAATATTTTTGAGTGCAGCGCACACCTGTACGCCAATAATATCATCACTCAGCTCAACTTTAAATTCATCTCGCAAAAAAACTTTTGCTAATTCCTTTCTCCCATCATCACCCGCAAGCACAATCCCGCTAAACATCCCCCTGCCAACTTCCTCAGCATGAGTAGGCCCATAAAGACAATAAACTTTTCCGCTCACTTCTTCCTGAACAAGAGAACTGAGTAATCGTCCATCTGCACTAAAACCTTTAGAACAGATAATAATAGGTTGATCTAGAAGCAATGGCGCTGCAAGTTTAATGGTATTTTCAACTTTATCCGAAGGCACAACGAGTAACACTAATTCTACCTCTTTTAACGCAACAATCATATCAGAATAGACATTAATATTAGAAGGGAGTATTACTTCTGGAAGCAATTTACACTTTCGTTGAACTTGCATTTCCTGAGCTTGCTCCTCAAAAAACTCCCACACATTGATTGAATGACCATTGCGAGCAAGATGAACCGCAAGTGCCGTTCCCCAGCTCCCTCCTCCTAAAATAGTAATTTTCATCAAAAAGAAAGAATATCATCAATTTATAAAATTTCTGGATTAAAGAAACAAAAAGAAAAAGAGACAACTAACTCTGTATCACATACTCCTGCGGCAAGATCACATCCTCTTCATTTACGCCAACGATAAAATGAGTAAAAGTATGTGTCTCAAGAGCAACATCTTTTCCCTTAACCGACTCATAAACAACTGTCTTTAAAGGAAGACCATAATAATAATCAATCCATAATCTCTCCTTTTTCGCATCCGAATTAACTTCCTCAACAATCACCGTATTTCGTCCATCAATAATCTCTTCCCCTACTTTATGAGCATTATAACTCAAATTAAACAGAGCATCAAAAGGCGTTAAAAAATCACTCTCTTGAGAAAAATCAACAGTAAAAGCTTTCAAACGAACTGAACTACAACTAATACCCGGTTTATCACAAACCGCAACAGCTGTTTTCTTACGATTATCAAGATAAATAGTATTGTAATAACTATCTCCTTTCAATTTAAGAGTATCACTTCTCACTTTCTTAGTAAAGTTTTGAGTGACAAATATTTCAAAGTAAGCCCCTTTAGTCCCATCAAGAATATAACTATAAGAATGGACTTTCTTATTCAATTCAAGAAGTGCAGAAATATTAGCATCATACGAAGGTGCTGGTGTACCCTGCTCTAAAGTAACCGTTAAAGAAGGTTCTCTATTCTCAGAAACAATATCAGGAGTAGGAGTAGTTGTAGGTGAAACGCTCTCAACAGAAGTTGGAGCCTGTTTTACAACAGGGCTACATCCTACAACAAACAGCAAAGCAATCAAAGATACTAAAAACATCGTCACTTTTTTTACCATATCAATTCAAAGAAAAAAGATATATTTAAAACTTCCTCTTAAGAACCTACTTCACAAGCAATAGTTGATGCTCATCCTTCACCTCATAATCATAGCTGAAAGATAAACTCAAAGTGGTGGTATACGATCGTTGATCCCGTAAAAATGTTTTACAAGTGAGTCTCGCTTCTTTCTCTTCTTCTTTGAGAACCAGCCACGTTTTTTGATCAAGTGGTGCATCGGCAAACTCACATTTTAAGTCCTCTCCACCAAGCTGCGATTTAAGCAATCGAACCGTCGTCATCTTTCCTCGTCCTCGATTAGCTAAAGTAAATCGCAGCTCCATCCCCCCCCCATTACCAGCCGGAGTAAATATCTCTTCTAATTGTTGCACCGCAAGAGGCGCACCTTGTCCCCCATAAGACTTTTGTGCCTCAACCGAGCATCCCGAATCATACACTGCATAAAGATTAGGATTAATACAGATAGTATCAGAAAAATCCATAAGTGAATTAAAATTAGTCTTCAAAAAGTAAGTTGCACGATACTCAGAAGCACCAGGGAGTAACCCTTTCGTTCTCCCATCAAATTCAACAAATGTCCTATCTCCCTCAGGACTCAAAAGACTCTTTCCAACAAGCGGACCAAATGCTTTTTCAGTCTGTTCTAATTCAAAATAAGTATTATCAAGGCCAACTACCCTCATCTTTGCATTTGTCAAATCATACGCCATTTCATTATGTGCATCAACCACTATTCGAAAATCAGAGTTTCGATACAATTTTTCTGGCGGCGCATTTTGAAGAAATTTAAAAGACAATTCTGAAATTCCCTGCTTAAAATTATATTGTGCTAATTGATTTCCAGTGCCGCCAGAACACCCAACAATAAAAAGAAACAACAGTATCAGCAATCTAACCACAAACCATTTTTTAAAATGAATCAATTTACAGCCACCTGCGGTTTAATCAAAAAACTAACATCTTTAGTCAGCACATAATCATAAGTAATGGTGCCCTGAAACTCTTTCTGTACCCAATCACTCGGATTCTTCAACTCTGTGGGATATGAATCAATAACACAAGATGGTAAAGGAATATCACGAACAGCACTATCAACCGTAGTAATTGCTCCCTCAAGACAAGTAGGAAGACTAGGAGTAAAACCCTCTAAATCAATCTTATAACTCTCAACTTTAGTAATTCGTCCAGGACCGATATTCTCAATCTTTGACCGAAGTAAAATATTTCTATAATCTTTATCTTCAATGATAGGATCGCCAAGAGCATGTCCTAAATCAAAATTAAGCCGTGCAAAATCCGCAGGAGCCTGTGACTCGCCGACCATTATCACTTTGCTAATCTCCTCTCTTCGTAATTTCTCTTTTATTTCAGGCGTTTTTTGTCCGATGAATGCTCGCTGTAATCGAGAA
>OBEQ010602488.1_pt1 | contig 14756 bp, 15 predicted proteins | sample 1670901 | NCBI WGS metagenome assembly OBEQ01 (sample SAMEA104232315, study PRJEB22302) | groundwater metagenome | biome: forest; feature: aquifer; material: groundwater | place: USA | collected 2011-08-07 | depth 5.4 m
GTCGAGCCCCGCCGCGGGGGCGCCCCCGCCCGACGGGGCCAGCCGGCGCACGCCCAGGGTCGCGCCCAGCGCCACCAGGTACGCGTGCGCGGCGCGCTTCACCGACCACACCCAGGCCGCGGCCAGCAAGAGCCCCGCAGCGGCCACGATCCAGGGCGCGCGCAGCGCCAGCTCGGGCACGGGCAGGAGCGACAGGGCCACCGCCGCGGCGCCCACCTGGGTGGCGCCGCCGCGCAGCAGCACCTTCCAGCGCGCCTGCTCGACCTGCGCAAGCGGCGACAGCGCCACCTCCTGGCTGCCGCGCGAGAGGGAGAACTTGAGGATCTGATCGAAGAGCCGTGCCACCGTCGCCGCGGCGAAGCCGGGCACGACCAGCATGCCGGTGAACGCCAGCAGCATGGCCCAGGGCTGGAAGGCGAAGGTGAAGTTCAGGCTGCGCGCGGCCAGCGCGCGCGGCACGACCAGCATCTGCAGCACCAGCACGCAGGCGTTGGTCAGGCCGAAGAACGCCGACACCCACACGGCGATGGTGTCGCGCTCGAAGCGATGCGCCAGCTCGGCCTTGAAGCTGTACTCGGCGACCGCGCCGGTGGCGGCCTCGAGCAGCGCGCACAGCGCCAGGGCCAGGATGAGCGCACGCGTCTCGACGCCGAGCGGCGCCATGCGTCGGGGCCGGTTGACCGCCGGCAGCGGCCGCGCGCGCAACCGTCGCGCCAGCTCCAGCCGCGCGCCCACCGACAGCGCCGCGAACGCCAGGATGACCACGGGCAGCATGCGCGAGCCGGCCGCGCGCACGATCCACACGCCCGCGAAGCCCGCGGCCATGGCGCCCGCGGTGGCCGCCGCGCCGGCACGGGGCAGGTAGGTGCGCGCGGCGCGCCCGCGCACCGTGCCGGCGACCGCGTTCCACGCCGCCAGCGACATGAGCGACGCCAGCGACGCCAGCAGGATGGCCCAGCCGAACAGCTGCGTGCGCCCGGCGGCGAACACCTGGGGCGCCACGACCACCGCGGCCAGCAAGATCACGCCCAGCGCGCCGTCGAGCGCGGCGCCAGGCACGCGCCGTGACAGCGCGTTGTACGCCGCGGTCGCGCTGACGAAGCCGAGCGTGGTGGCGGCCAGGAGCCAGGGCAAGCCGCGCGCGCCCCACGCGGCCAGGAAGGCCGCGTCGGCGTAGGAGCGCAGGAACACCACCGCGGCCATCGACGCCAGCACCGCGACGACGCCCGCGAGGTACGCGCCGCGGTTCACCTGGCCCTCTGCCGATGTCTGAGCCGCGCGCTCAGCACCACCGCGAGCGCGCGCAAGAGCTCGGGATGGTCGCCCAGCTGATCGAGCAGATCGTCGCGCTCGAGCCGGACCAGGTCGGTGGGCTCGAGGGCGACCACGGTGGCGCTGCGCGGCTCCCAGTCGAGCGCGGCCAGCTCGCCCACGCACTCGCCCACGCCCAGCTCGGCCACACGCCGGCCCGCCTGCTCGATGCCGACCCGCCCGGCCACGATGACGTAGAGCGAGTCACCCGGCTCGCCCTCGCCGAAGAGGCGCTCGCCCTGGCCCAGCTCGACGTCGGAGCACAGCTCGGCGAGCGGCAGCAGCTCGTCGGGCGTGAGCGCCGCGAAGAGCGGCGCCTGGTGCAGCGCGATGGCCCGGTCGAGCACGTCGAGCATGAATTGGCGCGACCAGCATAGCCTACGCGGCCGCATTTCCGACGTACACTCGCGGCCGGGAGGGAACTGATGGGAGAGCTGCGCCTTTTGTCGGGCATCACCGCGATCGCCATGCTGCTGTCGGCTGGCCTGTGGATCGGCATGATCGTCTACGTGGTCGCGCGCTGGCGCACCTACCGCGAGGCGGGCGCCAACGACCCGCAGCTCGGGCTCAAGACCGCGCTCGCGCTCTTCCTCAGCCTGTCCTTGCAGCTGGGGCTCTTGGGCATGTTCAACTTCTTCTGGGCCCTGTTCACCAAGGGCGAGCACGGGGATCTCTTGCGCGACGCCTTCGCCCTGCTGGTGCCGGCCGGGCTAGTCTTCGGCGCGCACCTGGTCGCGATCAAGCGCTCCAACGCCGAGGAGCTACCCCTCGTGCCGCGCATGTTCGAGGGCGTGTCGCTCATCATCACCGGCCTCATCGGCTTCGCCGCCCTGGTCATGGCGTTCAAGATCCTGTTCGCGCGCGGCGAGGCCGGCGAGGAGGGCCGGATGGCCCTGGCCGCGGTGCTGGTCTACCCCGCCGCCTGGGTGCTGCAGGGCATGCGCTTCGTCAAGCGCGTGTCGACGGGCGCGCCACCGCCGGGCGTGCCCTCGCCGACAGCCGAGTACGCGCGTGCGGTGCCTCCGCCCGCCGTGCCCGTGCCGCCGCCGGCCGTACCGCCGCCCTGAAGTAGTCCTCTGCACCTGCCCGACTCCTGATAAAATCGACGCGCGCGTATGTCCTCGCCTTCCCAAAGTGACCCACCCGGACAGCGCAAGCATCCGCGTCATCCGGTCGACTGGCGCGTCAATGTCACGTGCAAGGACTGGCGCATGGCCGGGCGGCTGGCCGCGGCCAACGCCAGCCGCGGCGGGCTGTTCCTGTACACGACCAAGATCCCGCCCATCGGCACCGCGGTCGAGCTGACCGTGCAGCTGCCCGACGGCACGCGCCTGTCGCTGCAGGGCACGGTGCAGCACGTGGTCACCGCCGAGCAGGCGGCCGAGGCGGGTGGCGGCGCCGGCATCGGCGTGAAGTTCGACGACCAGCACCAGAGCGACCTGCTCCTGCTCGAGCACATGGCCGAGGCAGCCGAGGAGAAGGCGCGCGCCGGCACGGTGGTGGGGCCTGCGCCGCCGGCGACCGAGCCCGAGCCGGAGACCCTGCCGACGCCGCGCGCGCCCACGCCCGCGCCGGTTGCCGAAAGCGACGCACGCAGCACGCGCCCGATCGCGCGCATCAGCATCACCCCGGTCGCGGGCGTGGCGACGCTGGCGCCGCCCGCCCCGGTGGTACCGCCGCGCCACGGGCTGCCCAAGGCATCGTCGGTGTGTCCGGCGCTGGGCATCGATTTCGGCACCTCGTACACCAGCGTCGCGGTCACGCTCGGGGATCTGGTCTACCTGGTGCCCGACGAGCAGGGGCGCGTGTTGCAGCCCTCGATCGTCAGCTTCCCGCAGAAGGCGGCGCCGCTGGTCGGCTGGGCCGCGCGCGAGCGCCTGACCCACGACGCCCGTCGCACCGTCTCGTCGGTGAAGCGGCTGCTCGGCCACAGCTACTCCGACCACGAGATCGCCGGCCACCTGCAGTCGGTCTCGTACAAGACGATGTCAGGCCCGCAGGACACCGTGCTGGTCGAGGTCGACCAGGAGCGCTACGCGGTGCCACAGGTGTGCGCCGCCATCATTGCGCACGTGCGCGACCTGGCCGAGAAGGCGCTCGACCAGCGCTTCACCCAGGTCGCCCTGTCCTGCCCGGTCACCTTCGCCGAGGACCAGAAGCTGGCGCTCCGGCGTGCCGCGCAGCTGGCCGGTCTGGAGGTGGTTGCGCTGGTGCCCGAGCCCATCGCCGGCGCCATGGCCTATGGCCTGGGCCAGGGCAAGAACGAGATCGTGGCCGTCTACGACTTCGGCGGCGGCACCTTCGACTTCTCCCTGCTCGACATGTCGGGCGACCACGTGCGCCTCATCGCCTCGGAGGGCGACGGCTGGCTGGGCGGCGACGATTTCGACCTGCAGCTGGCGCAGGCGGTCGCCGACGCCTTCTGGCGCGCGACCAAGATCGAGCTGCGTCAGCGCGTGGTCGAGTGGCAGCGCCTGTTGCACGCGTGCGAGGCGGCCAAGCGCGAGCTGACCAGCGAGGAGCAGACCGCCATCGTCGTCGACGAGCTGGTCGAGTCGCCGCGTCGCATCGACCTGCGCCAGCGCCTGGATCGTTCGCTCTTCCAGAAGCTGACCCAGAACCTGTTCGACCGCTCGCTCGAGGTCTGCCAGGCCGCGCTCGCGCGCGCCGGCCTGGAGGCGCCCGACGTCACGCAGCTGGTGGTCACCGGCGGCGTGTCGCGCATTCCCTACGTGCGCGAGGGCCTGGGCCGGCTGTTCGAGCGCGAGGTCACCACTGTGGTCAACCCCGAGGAGGCCATCGCGCTGGGCGCCGGACTGCGCGCCGCGCAGGCGGTCGAGTATCCCGTGCGCGGCGTGGCGAAGCGGGGCTGAGCATGCGCTCGACCAAGGCCGCGCTCGTGCTGAGCGTGGCGTGTGCGCTGGCCGCATGCGGCGGGTCGCTGCAGGCGACGCCTCCCGCCCGGGGCGGGCCGCCCACGCTGACCCTGGGCGCCACCAGCGCACGCTTCGAGGTCCACGTCAGCGCCGGTGAGCGCAGCGAGCGGGCGCGCATCACGCTCGACGTGCGCGAGGTCGAGCGCGGCGAGCTGCTCGCCTGGCTGCAGATCGTGTCGGTCGAGCCGAGCGTGGCCACGCCCGACGCTGCGGGCGCGCTCGGGCCGCTCGCCGGCCTGGCCGGGGTCAGCTTCCGCTGGCGCATGACCCGGGCGGGCGCGATCGTGGCCGCGGGTGGCCCGGCCGCCGCGAGCAACGTGCCCGCCGAGACGGTGGCGCGCGCGCTCGAGCTGTGGCCGCTCATCTCGGCGGCCGTGCCCAACCTGCCCGACGGCCCGGTCAGCGAGGGCCAGCGCTGGGACGCGCGCCAGCGCACCGAGGTCATCGGCGGCGGGCGCGAGCGCGTGGTCCTGGTGGCGGGCAAGTGGCACCTGGCCAAGATCCTGGCCGGCTCGCCCCTGACCGTGGTGCTGGAAGGCGACCTGGTGGTGGTGGTGCGCGATCCGACCCTGGCGGCCGACGAGATCGAGGCCAAGGCGAGGAGCTTCAGCGCCCGCGCGGTGGTCTACGTGAACCTGGAGCTACACGCGGTAGACTTCGCCACCGTGGCGAGCGAAGCATTCTCCTGGCAGGTGCGCCGGCTATGACCGTCCCGCCCGTCGCCTACCTGACCGACGTCGAGGGCATGTGGGAGAAGCTGGCCAGCTTCGCGCGCGCCAATCCCCTCGTGTGGTGGGACGACGCGGGACGGCTGGTCGTGGCGCCGGGCGCGGTCTTCGTCTATGGCGGCGACGCCATCGACCGCGGACCGCACGGACGACGCGTGGTCGCCACCCTGCTCGAGGCCAAGCGGCGCCAGCCCGAGCAGGTCATCCTGCTCGCCGGCAACCGTGACATCAACAAGCTGCGACTGCCGCGCGAGCTGGACGGCCACCCGCCCCACCGCACGCCCGAGGACGTGCGCTCGGGGCCGCGGCCGGCGCTGCTGCGCTGGATCTTCCAGCACACCATGGGCGCGCCGGGCGCGTTCGACTTCCGCCGCGACGAGCTGGCCGCCGAGCGAGGCAGCGCGCGCACCGACGTCGACGAGCGCGACGTCGTCGACGGGTTCCTCGCCGATCTCGGGCCCGGCGGCGCGCTGCGCGCGTACCTCTCGCAATGCCAGCTGGCCTACCGCGCCGGACGCCCCCTGTTCGTGCACGGCGGCCTGTCGGAGGTCAGCCTGGGCCACGTGCCCGGGCGCACGCCCCCGCCGTCCCGGCTGGACGACGTCGACGTCGACGCGTGGATCGTGTCGCTCAACCACTGGTACGGCGAGCAGATGCACGAGTTCGACGCCGGCCATGTCGCCGCGGGCGGCACGCCCACGTGGCAGCCGCTCATCGCCTACCAGGCGCCCACGCCGGGCGCGCGACTCAACCCGGGCAGCGTGGTCTACGGCCGCAGCGTCGACGATCACAACAACCTGCGCCTGCCCGCAGCGCCGGTGATCGCGACGCTCTTGCGCGCCGGCATCAGCCGCGCGGTCGTGGGCCACACGCCCAGCGGTGATTCGCCCTCGCTGGGCCGCCTGGGCGGGTTCCAGATGATCTGCGCCGACAACTCGCACGCGCGTCACGATCAAGGCTCGCGCGTGTGGCTCGACGATGCCGCGCTGCGCATCCTGGCCAGCACGCGCCTCGACGGCGACCTGCCCGGCGCGCCGCTGCACAACGTGCGCCTGACCCTGGCCGCCTACGGCGACGACGACTCGCCGCTGGGGCTGCGCACGCGCGCCGCCGGCCGGCTGGTGCGCGGCGTGCTCGACGACGGCGCCCTGCTCACCTACCGCGCCCTGCCCGACTGGAAGACCGAGCAGCTGGCCACGCCGCCCGAGCACCTGCCGCCCGACGCGCTCGAGCCGCCGACGTAGCGCGAAATCACGGTACGATGCGCGCCATGCACGTGCGCATCGCGACCTGCAAGACCCTGCCCGAGCCCGACGTCGACGAGCAGCCGCTCCTGGACGCGCTGACCCGGCGCGGCCTGCTCGCACGCATGGTCGCCTGGGACGACGACAGCGTCGACTGGGACGAGCCCATCCCGACGGTGCTCCGCTCGACCTGGAACTACATCCACGAGCTGGGCGAGTTCATGTCCTGGCTCGAGCGCACCGCGCGCGCGGCGCCGCTCTACAACCCGGTCGACGTGGTGCACTGGAACGCGCACAAGAGCTACCTGGTCGAGCTGGCCGATCGTCACTGTCCGGTGGTGCCGACGGCGTTCTTCGTCAAGGGCACGCACATCGAGGATCTCGAGGTCGAGCTGGTCACGCGCGGCTTCGGCGAGATCGTGGTCAAGCCGACCGTGTCGGCGGGCTCGTTCAACACCCGCCGTTTCGCCGCGACCCCGGCCGCGCGCGCCGAGGCACAGATCTTCCTGCAGCAGCTCCTGGCCGAGCGCGACGCCATGGTGCAGGCCTACGTGCCCTCGGTGGAGGACTACGGCGAGCGCTCGCTGGTGTGGATCGACGGCGAGCTCCCCCACGCCATCCGCAAGTCGCCGCGCTTCTCCGGTCAGGACGAGTCGGTGACCGGGCCGCTGCCCATCGCCGACGACGAGCGCAAGCTGGCCCTCGACGCGCTCGCGCCCTGGGCCGACCGCCTGCTCTACGGCCGCGTCGACCTGGCGCGCAACGACGAGGGCAAGCCCATGATCATGGAGCTGGAGCTGATCGAGCCGTCGCTGTTCCTGGTGCAGCACCCGCCCGCGCTGGCGCGCCTGGCCCAGGCCATCGTGAACCGCGTGGTCTGAAGCAGCTAAGGCTTCTCCCAGCCCGAGCGCTTGCGGTAGCCCGCCTGGGCCTCGGCAATCACCTGCAGCGCGCGCTCGCGGTCGTAGAGCTCCTCCACCTCGCTGATCTTGCCTTCCAGGACCTTGTAGTCCTGGAAGAAGCGCTGCAGCTCGCGCAGGAGATGCGGCGGCAGCTCGGAGGCCTTCATGTAGGGGCTGACGGCTGGATCGTCGACCGCGACGGCGACGATCTTGTCGTCGACGCCCTTGTCGTCGGTCATCTGGAAGCCGCCGATGGCGCGCGCGCGCACGATGGTCAGCGGGTGCACCGGCTCCTGCATGAGCACGAGCACGTCGAGCGGGTCGCCATCGCCGGCGTGGGTCTGCGGCACGAAGCCGTAGTTGGCCGGGTAGTGCACCGACGAGTACAGCACGCGGTCGAGCATGAGCAGCCCGGTGCGCTTGTCGATCTCGTACTTGAGCTTGGAGCCGGCGGGAATCTCGATCACGACCGGAAAGCTCTGATCGATCCGGTCAGGAAGTGGAATGTCGTGGAGGGGATGCACGGGTCCACTATAAGGCCACGTCGTTTCTGTGGTAAGTACGCGCCCCATGGTCGAGGGGGCAAAGCCAGTGAAGCCGCGAAACCTCTTTGGAATCAAGGATCTGTTCACCACGGTCAACGTGCTGGGCGGGGCCGCGGCGATCCTCCTGTGCATCGAGGGCCGGCCCTTCTGGGCGGGCGTGGCCATCCTGATCGGCTGGATCGCCGACATGTTCGACGGCGCGGTGGCGCGCGCGCTGGGCACCGCCAACCGCTTCGGCGGCGAGTTCGACACCATCGCGGATCACCTGTCGCACATCATCGCGCCCGCCACGATCCTGTTCACCGTGTACCGCGACGTCGATCTCGGGCTGGGAACGCGCGCATCGTGGTGGATCGCCGCCGGGGTGGCGGGCGCCATCATGGTGGCCGGCTCGGTGCGCCACGCGCGCAACGTGGTGCGGCCGGTGACCTTCAAGGGCATCTGGTGCGGTCTGCCGCGCACCGCGGTGGGCTTCCTCGCCCTCGGCGTGGCCGACTCGAAGCTCCTGCCGCTCGTGCCCGGCGGTTACTGGCTGGGCGTGGCGGTGTGCCTGGCGGCGTGCTGGGGCACGCTCACGTACCTGCCGTTCACCAGCCACCACCTGGCGCGCCGGCTCAGCTGGTTCGCGCGCATCTGCGTCGCGCTGACCCTGCTGACCACGTTCGGCGTGCTCGTCTTCGCGCGCGAGTTCGTCTTCGACGTGCTCTTGTTCTGGATGAGCGGGTACAGCGTGGCCGCGTGGATCGGGCTCACGCCCGAGGAGCGGGCGACGTGGAAGCAGCTGGTGAAGGAAGCCAAGCAGCGCGGCGAGGTGCCGGGCTAGACGTTCGCTGCGAGGCTCAGTCGACCGCTTCGACCGGCTGGCCGCGCGTGAGCAGCTTGGTGACCAGATCCTCGACCGTGGTGATGCCTTCGAGGTCGTCCGCCGAGAGCGCAAGCCCGATGCTCGACTGGATGAGGATGTCGAGCCGGACCATGGTCAGGCTGTCGATGTCCAGCTCGGCCATCAGCGACGTCTTGGGAGTCACCTCGACCTTGGCGTCGGTGACTTCCTTGATCATGCCGATCACCTTGGACGTGATCTCCTCGCGGCTCAGATTCGTGTTCGCCATCGCTACGGATCTCCTCACTTGGCCGCGCCGCCGTCGGGCGGTGCAGCTTTCTTTGGCTTGAGCTCGAGGCGCGTGCTCAGATCGAGCGCGGCCTTGAGAGCATAGGGAATCGGTTCGCCCACCGGAAGCGGGCCGAGCGGCACGCGCCGCACCGCCAGGCGCACGCTGGCGCCACGCAGGTGCGGCAGGAGCGTCACCGAGTCGGCGTACTGCAGCAGGCAGGCGAGCTGCCCGACGCCGCCCGCGAGCTCGATGAGCACGGCCGGCTTGCGCCCGGTCACCTGGTCGAGGTGCTCGACCGAGGCGCCCGCGGCGGTCACCGCGCGCACGTCGCCGCGCCCGAGCGGCGCACGCTCGGTCTGCACGCCCAGCGCGCCGCAGCGCGCGCAGCGACGACGCCGCACCAGGCTGAGCACGCCGCAGCCGGTGCACTTCCACGCCGTGCGACCGGTGAGCTGGGCGCGCCCGCGCCACATCTTGACGACCGAGGTGGTCACGATTGCACCGTCCTTGCGAAGACCGTGGCGTGCGCGGCGCTGCCCAGGCCGGTGAGGCCCACGGCGAGCGCGCGCGCCGCCGGGGCGAGCGCCGCCGCTGCCTGCCGCTTGCCGGCACCGCCGCCCAGCTGCAGGAAGGCCTCGCGCGCCTGCGCGACGCCGCACGTGCCCAGAGCCAGGCCACGACCCTGCGCGCCGCCGGAAGGATTGACCACGCGCGCGTGCGCGACCCGGCCGAAGCCGTCCTTGCACAGCGCGCCGGTCTGCCCGCGTGGCGTGATGCCGAGCGCCTCGAGCGCGAGCACTTCCAGCACGGTGCAGGCGGAAGACACGTCCACGTAGGCGAGCGCCTCGACGCTGGCCACGCCGGCGCGCGCGAGCGCGGCCCGGCCGGCGCGCTCGGCGGCGAGCAGCGCCAGCGGATCGGGACGATCCGAGATCACCGTGATGTCGGAGGCGCCGGCGATCGACAGGATCTCGACCGGCGCGGGCGTGAGCTCGCGCGCCAGGCCGCCTTCGCACACCAGGACCGCGGTCGCGCCGTCGAGCAGCGGGGCGAAGTCGGAGCGCACCAGCGGCGGCGCCACCTGGATGTCGCGCACCAGCTCGAGGGCGCTGGGCGCGTGGGGCAGGAAGGTCTCGCCGCCCAGCACCGCGTTGGCCGCGTTCTTGGCGATGACGTGCGCGAACGTGCTCGGCTTCAAGCCATGGCGGGTGACGTAGAGATCCGCGAGCAGCCCGGCCAGCGCCTGGTACGACAGGCCCAGCGGCGCCTCGGCGTCGCGATCGATGAGCGCGTCGAGCAGCGCGCCACGCTCGCGCTCGGCCAGATCCGAGACCTTGGCCACACCCAGGACCAGCGCGCAGCGTGCCTGCTTGGCGGCCACGTGCACCGCCGCCGCGTGCAGCGCCGCGGCGCCCGAGCCGTCGCCCGACTCGAGCTGGTACACGCTCACCTGCCCGGCCAGGCCCAGACGATCGACGAGCCCGGGCGGGAGCGCCGCCTGCTCGCCCACCGGTGCGGCAACGAAGACGGCGTCGATCTTGGCGCCCGCGGGGCCGGCGAGCAGGCCGCCCGCGACCTCGAGCGCCAGATCGCCCGCGGACGACTCCCAGTGGTGGTCGGCCTTGACGTCAGCCGCGCCGGCGATGAATGCGCCCAGGCTCGTCGTCATCGTAGCTTCCCCTGCGACAGCACGTACTGGCCGTAGGTGAGCCACTCGACGTGATCATTGCCGATCTGCTGCACCACGCTCTCCTGCCCGCTCGCCTGCTTGCGCGCGCGGAACGCCTTGATCTCGTCGGTCACGGTGAACACGAAGCCGTCGGAGCCCGCGCCCGAGCCGAACGAGACCAGCATCATCTTGTCGCCCGGCTCGGCGTTGTCGAGCACGCCGCACAGGGACAGCAGGCACGCGCTCGAGTAGGTGTTGCCGATCTTGGCCGCGACCAGCGCGGGCGCGATCTGCGGCTGCTTGAAGCCGAGCTTCTTGCCGACCGACAGCGGCAACGACTGGTAGGGCTGGTGCAGGCAGAGGATCTTGTAGTCCTCGGGCTTCGAGCCGGTCTCGTCGAGCAGCCGGCGCACCACCCGGCAGGTGTGCTCCTCGTAGCCGATCTCCGACGAGAACTTGCCCACCACGCTGGGAAACTGCGCGCCGTCGCGACGCCAGAAGTCGGTCGCGTCAGACGCCGCCGCCGCGGTCTTGTCGACCTGTGCAATCACGCCCGGACCCGAGCCGACCCAGAACGCCGACGCGCCCGCGCCCACCGAGGCCTCGAGCAGCGAGCCGGGCGCCGACTGCGGGCAGTCCGCGCCGATGGCCAGCGCCGCCGGCACCTGGCCGTTGCCGACCAGACCGAGCGACAAGAACAGCGCCGCGGTGCCGCCCTTGCACGCGAACTCCAGGTCCACGGCGAAGAGATCCGGCGCCAGGCCGAGCGCGTCACCGACGATGACCGAGCTGGGCTTGACCGCGTACGGGTGGCTCTCCGAGCCGATCATCACGCTGCGCGGCCGCGGCGCATCCGGGCCGCCCAGGGCCAGCGCGCGCTCGCCCGCCTCGATCGACAGGGTGATGGTGTCCTCGTCGAGGGCGTTGACCGCGCTGCCATTGCGACCGTTCAAGCGGTAGATCTTCTCCAGCGACTCGGTCAGGCCCCACTGCTCGGAGAACACCGCGATGTCGACGCGGAACTGCGGCACGTAGTGGCCGTAGCTCAGGATGCCGACGGTCACGATTCGACCTTGCCGCTGCGGCGCGGAATCTGACAGTTGAGCGCCAGCAGCGCGCCCAGGTGCTCGAGCCGGTCGACCGGCCGCATGCCCTGGTGCATGCGCAGCGCGTCGATGCCCAGCTGCAGCACCGCCGGGTCGTACGCCAGGGTGCGCTCGACGAACTGGGCCACGCGCGCGTCCAGCTCGGCCGAGGCCCACTCCTGGGTCACCAGACCCATATCGACGCACTTCTTGGTGCTCCAGTTCTGCCCCGAGAGCGCCCACCACATGAAGGCGCGCTCGCCGATCCTGGGCACGACCACGCCCGACGTGGTCAGCGGGAAGATGCCCTTGCGCAGCTGGGCCACCGAGAAGGCCGCCTTCTCCGAGGCGAACAGGAAGTCGCACGCGGCGCACAGGTCGACGCCACCGCCCACCGCGACGCCGTCGGCGACCGCGATGGTGGGGAAGCGCGCCGAGACGATGTCCTTGAGCAGCGCGACGTACTCGCGCGTGGCCTCGTAGACCGCGGGCGAGGCGGCGCCGTCCTTCTGTCCGGCGTCGAGCGCGGCCAGGTCCATGCCGATGGAGAACACGCCCGGCACGCCGCTCTTCAGCACCAGCGCGCGCGGCGACTGGGCGAGCGCGGCGCGGAACCCGCGCACCATCTCCAGGTTGAGCGCGTTCTTGGCCTGCGGCCGGGTCAGCGTCACGGTGAGGACGCCGTCGCCTTCGCCGCTGCGGGTGATGTCGAGGAGCGCCATCTTCAGTGCCTCTTCAGCGAACCGTCAGCACGCCGCCGCCCCAGGTCAGACCGGCACCGAATGCCACGGTGAGGATCTTGTCGCCGGGCTTGAGCTTGCCCTCGGCGATGGTCTCCGAGAGGAGCAGCGGGATGCTGGCGGCGGTGGTGTTACCGACGCGATGGATGTTGGAGAGCAGCTTCTCGAGCGGGAAGTTGAGCACCGAGCAGACGGTCTTGGAGATGTTGAGGTTGGCCTGGTGCGGCAACAGCCACGACACGTCGGCGATGGTCAGCCCGGCCTGCGCGATGGCCTCGCGCCCGGCCTCCGACATCTTGGCCACGGCGCGGCGGAAGATGAACTGACCGTCCATCTCGGTGTAGATCAGCTCGGCCTGCGTCTTGGTCACCTGGGTCCAGTCGACCATCGGGCTGACCGAGATGTCCCACACGCGCTGGCGCAGGCGGTCGGCGCCCGAGCCATCGGCATAGACGTTGAGCGACTCGAGCGCGAAGGTCAGCCCCTGCCGGCCAGGCGTGGGCTCGGCCGCGACCACCACGGCGCCCGCGCCATCGCCGAAGAGCGGCGAGATGCCGACGTACTCCGGGGTCAGGCCCAGACCGTGCGACTGCAGCTCGGCGCAGACGATGAGGATGCGCTTGTGGATGCCCGCGACCAGGAACGCGCGCGCCATCTGCATGGCGTAGAGGAAGCCCGAGCACTGCACGCGCACGTCGTAGGCAGGGATGGTGGTGATGCCCAGCTTGGCCTGCACGTACACGCCCAGGCCGGGGAAGATGTAGTCGGGCGACAGCGTCGCCGCGATCAGGCAGTCGATGTCCTTGGCCTCGAGCTGCGCGTCGGCGAGCGCCTTGCGCGCGGCGTCGGCGCCCATGTCTGACGTGTAGACCCTGCCCTTGACCCAGCGCCGCTCGACGATGCCGGTGCGCTTGGTGATGCCGGCCGGATCAGCCTCCAGCGAGGCGGGCAGGTCTTCGTTGCGGACGACGTTATCGGGCAGGTGGTGACCGACGCCGATGATGAGCGGCTTCATGTGGATGTGACTCGCCTATCTACCTATTTCGCTTCGACTTCGACGCTCGCGCGCTGGTGCTGCTCGTCCTCTGCCGGCTCGGACGCGTCGGTGAGGTCGGGGACGGCCTTGAAGATGGCCTCGGCCTGCTTCTTGAGCGCCGCGGCGGCATCGACGACCTTGAGATCCAGGCCCTTGCCTTCCAGCTTGGGCGGGAAGAGGGGCGGGTGGATGTCCACGCGCACCGGCCCGGGGAAGACCAGGAATGCATTGCGCTTGTGGCGCGGGAAGGTGCCGCGGATGACCGCCGGCAGGATGGGGATGCCCAGCTGCGCGGCGAGCATGAAGGGACCGACCTTGAACGCGTTGAGCGCGCCGGTCTCCGTGCGCGTGCCCTCGGGGAAGACGGCCATGAGCGGCACCCAGCCAGTCTTCTGCTTGGCGCGCACCAGCTCGGTCAGCTTCTTGAGCGCCGCCAAGCTCTCGCGCTCCACCGGCAGCCACGGGATGGCCGCGATGATGCGGCCCAGGAGCGGCCGGCGCAGGGTCTCGATCTTGGCCACGAAGGCCAGGTCGCGCCGGCCCAGCACGGTCATGAGCGCCAGCGGGTCGAGGTTGGACGCGTGGTTGGCGATGAGGATGTAACCCGTCTTGCTCAGCCGGTCGGCGTGCTCGCGCCCGCTGCCGCTGACCCGGATGCCGCCCGCCCACAGCGACGCCGGCACCATGAACCAGGTGACGCCCAAGGTGATGGCGCGGATGCCGCGCTCGAAGAAGAGCACCGGCAGGCACAGCAGCGAGCAGACGAGCAGCGATCCGTAGAGCACCCCGCCGAACGCGACACCGCGCACAGTGCCGACCAGTCGGCTCGCTGCAAAAGGCAAGGATTCACCCGAATTCGGCAAGGTGCGGGGACCTTACACGGCGGCTTCGGGCGGGTCAATCGGCTGCCACTCCGGACAGAGGAGACCAGGAGTAGGAGGTGACGCCCACCGAGGCAGACGTGGATGCTGTGGATAGCTACGCCTTGTCGCGGCGAACGCTGACCTTCTTGCCCTTGATCCAGGCGCGCGACAGCACCTTGGCCACGTCGTCGATGACTTCCTCGGGCAGCTCGACGATCGAGTGCCGGTCGGCGATCTCGACCGCGCCGATGGCGCGCGAGGGCAAGCCGGCCTCGTTGGCGATGGCGCCGACCAGGTCGCCCGGGCGGATGCCCGCGTCGCGTCCGGCGCCGATCCACAGGCGCGCCACCGGCCACTCCTGCGCGCGCGGCTGGCGCGGCGGACCCTCGCCCGGTTTGGCGCGCATGGGGTGCGGCCGCTTCTTGCCGCCCGGGAAGGGCGCGCCCGCCCCGCTCGGGCCGAAGCTGCGCTCGGGCGGCCCGGCGCCGCGCTCGCGCGGCACGGGCGGCACGGCGATCTCCTGCTCCTCGTTGTCGCCGCCCGCCTTGGCGTCCTGCACCAGCTTGAGCGCGGCGGCGGCGA
>OBEQ011225066.1_pt1 | contig 14756 bp, 13 predicted proteins | sample 1670901 | NCBI WGS metagenome assembly OBEQ01 (sample SAMEA104232315, study PRJEB22302) | groundwater metagenome | biome: forest; feature: aquifer; material: groundwater | place: USA | collected 2011-08-07 | depth 5.4 m
AAAACTTGCTACAATAAACTATTGATTTTCATCTTTTTTTTGGAGCACTCCTATGTCTTTTGTGAAAGCAGCAAAAACAAATGAAATTGAAAGTGGAAGCATGAAAACGGTCCGCATGAGCGGAAAAGTCATTGCGCTTGCCTCGGTCGATGGCGAATATTTCGCTATAGATGATACCTGCACACATGAACAGTGTTCACTGGGAACAGAAGGAGTGCTCGACGGTAATGTGGTAGTATGCGGCTGTCATGGGGCGACGTTTGACGTAACCAATGGAAAAGTATTGTCACTCCCCGCCCCTACCGATGTATCCTCGTATGAAGTAAAAATTGAAGGGGATGATGTATTGATAGATATATAATTTCTAACCTTGAGAAGGCATAATGGCAGATACCCCGGATTTGGGTTCTTATAGGCGAGATTTTCCACTTCTTATCAATACTCCTCACTTGGTGTATCTTGATTCCACGGCTACGTCTTTAAAACCCCAACCGGTTATCGATGCACTTATGGCGTATTACACAGAGTATTCGGCCAACGTGTTTCGCGGCGTTTACGAGTTATCTGAAAAAGCGACGGCAAACTATGAAGAGTCAAGAAAAAAAATTGCTGCTTTTATCGGGGCAAAAAACGAAAAAGAAATCATTTTTGTCCGTGGTGCCACAGAGGCAATTAATCTCTTCATGTACGCATGGGGCAAACCGCATATACGCCGCGGTGATACATTGGCCACTACCATCATGGAACATCATTCAAACTTTGTCCCGTGGCAGCAGTTAGCTCTTCAGGTCGGTGCAAAACTAACGATTATGGATGTTGACGAGGAGGGAAGACTCAAGACTCAAGACTCACAACTAGATAAAATTATTTCTTTAAAGACAAAACTTCTCGCCATCACCCATGTCTCCAATGTTTTAGGAACAATCAATCCGATTAAGGAGATTATCAAAAATGTAAAAAAAATTAATCCCCACATTATCGTCATCGTTGATGGCGCCCAAGCTGTACCCCACTTACCTGTCGATGTAGCCGATTTAGGTTGCGATGCTTACGTATTTTCAGGGCATAAAATGCTTGGGCCTACAGGAATTGGAGTGCTTTGGGCAAAAGAGGAAATACTGGAAGAAATGGTGCCATTTCACTTTGGTGGAGAAATGATCAGGGAAGTACACGCTAATCAAACTATATTTAAAGATCCACCTCACAAATTTGAAGCAGGTACCCCGCATATAGCCGGTGCTATCGGATTAGGCGCTGCAGTTGACTACTTGTGCACTATCGGGATGGAACATATTCGTAAGCATGAAGAAGATCTTATCGCCTACGCTTTAGAACAGCTTGATACCATGAAGCATGTGACCGTCTACGGACCAAAAAAAGCAAGTGAGAAAAGCGGCGTGGTGGCTTTTAACATCAGCGATTCAAAGGGAAAAATTATTCATGGCCATGATGTGGCGCAGATTCTCAACCAAGACGCGGTTTGTATCCGCTCGGGTCACCACTGTGCGATGCCCCTACACGAATATTTGGGTCTGGCGGGCTCGGCGCGCGCAAGTTTTTACCTATATACAACAAAAAGTGACATTGACAGACTGATTATGGGCATCGACAAAGTTGCTCACATATTTGAATGATAAATCTTTATTAAGAGAAAATTCCTGATACCTATGGATTTTTACCGAGATATCATCCTAGACCACTATAAAAACCCGCGCCACTTTGGCAAGCTTGCCAATCCGAGGGCGACGGCGAGCGTAAATAATGATTTTTGTGGCGATCAAATACGCATGGATATAGATGTGCGTGATTTGGGCAAAAAAAGCGACGAAAATAAAGTAACCGATATTGCATTTTCTGGTATTGGGTGTGCTATCAGTACGGCAAGCGCTTCCATGCTCACGGAATTGGCTTGCGGCAAGAAGATTAGCGAATTGAAAAGCCTAAAAGTAGATGATATAGTAGCTATGCTTGGCATAGAACTCACACCCACGCGGTTGAAGTGCGCTCTTCTTCCGCTTGAGGCATTACATAAAGCGCTGCAAGGAATTTGACTAACTATGGATGATACGCAAGCAACATCCCAACCCGTTGCTACAAATACAAGCGTCAGTGATCAAACGATTAGAAACTACCAGGTTCATATAGATAGGAATTTATGTATCGGTGCAGCTTCCTGCGTGGCTGTGGCTCCCAAGGCGTATAGCCTGGATGGCGAAGCAAAAGCAATCATTTTGCCTACAGCAGCCGAGGAAACTGACCAAGCGATTATCGATGGAGCAAAATCATGTCCAGTGGCGGCAATCATCATCACAGATGTCACCACCGGTAAACAAGTTTTCCCCTAACAATGAGCGTCCTTGTCCCTCGTGTGGCACAATCATTTTTGGTATGCCGGGGGGACGAGATGCGGTATGCAAAAATTGCGGTTTTAAAGATCCCTGTTGCAGTGACTAAATAGTCTATGAGTGATGCAAATGTAAATAATGAACTGACATGGAAAATTGGCGGTGAGGCAGGATTCGGCATCATGGTGTCGGGGCTTAATTTTGCCCGCATGTGCATGCGAGGGGGCTTACAGGTATTTGAATCCAATGAGTACCCGTCTCTGATCCGCGGCGGTCATAATACCGAGACTGTACGTGTTGCGAGCCGTAAAATCCACGCCCTCTCAACGAACGTAGATTTTCTCGTAGCACTCAATAAGAAAACTATTGATCTCCACAAAACAGAGCTATCAGGCGGTGCAGCGGTCATGTATGATCCCAATGATTACCAAGTTGGCCCAGCGGATTTTCCTCGTCCGGTTTCGCTCTACCCCGTGCCACTTCTTCAACTCGCCCGCGATCATGGAGGAGATGTGCTCATGCGCAATACCGTTGCCATAGGTGCAAGTGTGGCAGTCATGGATTTTGATTTGCAGTTATTCAATAGTGTTTTGACCGACCAATTTAAACGAAAGGGAGATGCTGTAGTCGCACAAAATATTGCCACAGCGCAGGTAGGGTATGATTTTATCAAAAAAAATTTTCCCAACCCCTTTCGTCTGTCCTTAAAAAAAATCTTAAATCCAACACGCTCTGTACTACTTAGCGGCAATGAATCTATTGCGCTGGGAGCAATAGCTGCAGGCATGAAATTCTTTGCCGCCTACCCCATGACACCGATCAATGGGCTTCTCCACTACCTGGCATCGGTACAAGAAAAGGCAAGTTTTATCTACAAACAGCCTGAAGATGAAATTGCGGCGATAAACATGGCGCTTGGCGCATCGTTTGCAGGTGTAAGGAGTATGGTGGCAAGCTCCGGTGGGGGATTTGCTCTCATGGTTGAGGGTACGTCGCTTGCTGGCATGACAGAAAATCCCATAGTCATCGTCTACGGCATGCGTCCGGGTCCTGCGACGGGTCTACCTACATGGACAAGTCAAAGCGATTTAAAATTTGTTCTCCATGCCGGCCATGGAGAATTCGTTCGGCTTGTTCTAGCTCCATCAAACGTAGAGGAAGCGTTTAGCATGACGATGCAAGCATTTAACCTTGCAGATCGCTACCAAACTCCCGTATTTATTCTCACTGATAAACTTGTCAATGAAAGTAGAGAAACTATTGATCCTGCGACTTTGCTTGCGCTTAGCCGCTCTATTCCTATCGACCGAGGCAAATTGTTGTCTCTTGAGGAACAGTTGAAGCAAGAGGAATGGGATCGCTACGCCCTTTCCGAAGATGGTATTTCTCCCCGTCCGATTCCGGGTAGAAAAAAAGGCACGTTCCGAGTCAATTCAGACGAGCACTTGCCCAGCGGTTATTCATCAGAAGAAGCAGTGGTAGCCAGACAAATGGTCGAAAAACGGATGAAAAAACTCCAGGGTGCAACCAAGGAAGTGGGAGCTCCAACGTTGTATGGAGAGACTAATGCCGATGTGACGCTTGTCGGCTGGGGATCGACGAAGGGTTCAGTGTTGGAAGCTTTAGACATGCTTAACTCCCAAGGATATGACAAGAGCATCAATTACCTTCATATAGGCTGGATTAACCCATTTCCCAAAGAAGATGTTGCACGCATTTTATCTTCTGCTAAAAAAGTTATTGACATAGAAGGTGCCCACAATGCACCCATGGCCGACTATATCCGCGAATCTACTGGTATTGAAATTAAAAATAAAATAGTAAAATACGACGGGAGACCTTTTTATCCTGAAGATATCATCGAGGGAGTAAAAACATATGGTTAGCGCGAATGATTTTACGACACCGAATTTTCCCAACTGGTGCCCCGGCTGCGGTGACTTCGGCATATGGGCGGCAGTAAAAGGCGCCCTGGTACAGCTTGGATGGGGGCCATCGGACTTTGTCATCGTCTATGGTATCGGCTGTCATGGGCACATGATCAATTTTCTCAAATCATATGCGTTCGATGGATTACATGGACGGCCACTTCCTGTAGCAGAAGGAATAAAACTTGCCAATAAAAACCTCAATGTTCTCGTCGTAGCCGGTGATGGCGACACATTCGGTGAAGGGACAAACCATCTCACCCACGCGGCACGGAGAAATCATAATCTCACCATGGTGGTTCACGACAACCAGGTTTATGGCCTTACTACGGGTCAGACAGCGCCCACTGCCAAAATGGGTTTCAAAACCAAATCCACGCCGTTTGGAGTACTTGAGGAAGCTGTAAATCCGTTGGCAATCGTCTTGGCAGCAGGCGCCACGTTTGTAGCTCGGGGCTTTTCCGGGGATATCGCCGGGACAGCAAATCTCATTGCCGAAGGGGTCAAACACAAGGGGTTTTCCTACATTGATGTATATCAGCCATGCGTGACCTTTAATCATGTCAATACCTATCAGTGGTATCGGGAACATATATACAAGCTTGATGCATCGCACAACGCCAACGATAAAGTTGCCGCTTTTAACTTGGCATTGCAAACGGAAAAATTGGCCACAGGTGTTTTCTATCGTGAGGAGCGATCTATCTATGAAGAAGAGATTCCTCAAACGAAAGTAATACCTCTTGTTGAGCAGCCTCTAAATGGGGAAAATTTGCCCGTACTTTTAGAAAGTTTTGCATAAAAAATAAAAAAAAGCTCTTGACATTTAGCACTCGCTATGCTAGATTGCTAATATTCTTATGACAGACTTGATCGTACCTGATAAAGAGAAAAAGTTTCCCATCGTTCCCATACGAGATGGCGTGATTTTCCCCTCAACCGAAGGTGTACTTACTTTTGGTAGGCCGCGATCGGTTTCCGCTGTCGAGACGGCTTTTTCCAGAGATAAGTTGGTAGTCATCGTCATGCAGAGAAATCCCGGAGTAAACGAGCCCACACCCTCTGACCTTCACCAGATTGCCACTCTTGCCCAGATTGATCGCATGCTTCGAGGTGATGGGGAGATCAATGCACTTGTGCGCGGACTCATGCGTGTGCAAATCACCTCCTATGAATCGTTTGATCCCTTCTTTTCAGCCAAAATACTCGAAAGTCCCGATAATCCTCTGTTGCCCGGAGCAGATGATGAAATTAAAGCCTTATCCAATCACGTCACTTCTATTTTAAGGAGAGCCGTAAATTTAGGTAAAAATATCGACTTTCTGGCATTTATGAATATCATGTCAGGCATTGCTCCCGGAGATTTGGCCAATCATGTGGCTTCAATTCTTGATATAAAAAGCAGTGAACGGCAGGAACTTTTGGAAATGCGTGATATAAAGGGCCGTCTTGATAAAGTGTTAGAATACCTCTCTCATGAAGTCAAAGTACTCGAGATTGAGCGCCGAATAGCCAGCAAAACGCAGGAAAAATTTGACAAATCCATCAGGGATACCGTGCTTCGCGAGCGACTAAAAACGATTGAAAAAGAGTTGGGTGAAGAATCAGAAAATAAAGAAATCCGCGAGCTTTCCGACAAAATAAAAAAAGCACTAATGCCCCTGGAAGTTGAGGAGAAAGCGAAAAAAGAACTCAAGCGGCTGGCTCAAATGTCGAGCTATAATCCTGAAGCTTCGTACCTGCGAACCTATCTCGATTGGCTGGTGGAGCTTCCTTGGTCGGTTGCGAGCCAAAGTGATCTCGATATTACCAGTGCCGAAAAAATCCTCGACAATGATCACTGGGGCTTAAAAAAAATGAAAGAACGAATTCTGGAATATCTGGCCGTTATGAAGCTGAAAGCGCAAATCGCAGCGCATGACAAGGCGAGCGAAGAAGCAAAAGAAATTGGTACTCCGGCGGAGTCGGCACATAAGGCATCAGAGAGTAAAGAAGGACAGGCAACAATAGGAGGCGACAAAGAAGAAAAAAAGAAGCTTAAAAAGAGCCATGCGCCCACCATTCTCTGTTTTGTGGGTCCCCCGGGCGTGGGTAAAACTTCCATAGGGCGCTCTATCGCCAGGTCATTGGGCAGGAAATTCGTAAAAATGTCGTTAGGCGGCATGCGTGATGAAGCAGAAATCCGAGGTCATAGGCGCACCTACGTAGGGGCAATGCCGGGGAGAATTATTCAAGGTATCAAGCAAGCCGGCACGAAAAATCCCGTCTTTATGCTCGATGAGATAGATAAAGTCGGTACCGATTTCCGTGGAGATCCGTCAGCTGCACTTCTGGAAGCGCTCGACCCGGAACAAAATTTTGCCTTCTCCGATCACTACCTGGAAGCACCCTTTGATTTATCCGACGTTTTTTTCATCACTACTTGCAACGTGTTGGATACTATTCCTCCCGCTTTGCGCGACAGACTCGAAATCATCCATTTCCCCGGCTATACAGTCGAGGAAAAATATCATATCGCCAAGAATTTTTTGACTATAAAACAGCTTGAGACGCATGGTCTCAATGAGAATCAGGTGGCAGTCTCTGACCCCGCCCTTCACGTGATCATCGATCGCTATACACGCGAAGCGGGTGTGCGAAGTCTCGAGCGGCAAATTTCAGCCATTTATAGGAAAGTTGCCCGGAAAATTGTCGACGGCAAAAAAAACAAAGTTACCGTAGGGGTTGCCAATCTTGCTAAGTTTTTAGGCCCCTATAAATACAGTTCATACCTCGCCGAAAAACAAGATGAAATCGGTATGTCTACCGGTCTTGCCTGGACGGAAGCGGGAGGAGATATTCTCTTTATAGAAATAGCTCTCATGCCGGGTAGGGGAGCACTTACCCTTACCGGACAGCTCGGCGATGTGATGAAGGAATCCTGTCAAGCGGCACTCTCCTATGTGCGCAGCAGATTTAGTAGCCTGGGATTATCTGATAAGTTTTATCACAAACTCGACATCCATGTGCATGTGCCGGAGGGGGCAGTTCCTAAAGACGGACCATCAGCGGGTATCGCTATCACCAGCGCGCTAGTCTCGGCTCTGACTAAAATTCCCATACGGCGTGATGTGGGCATGACTGGTGAAATTACCCTTCGAGGTCGCGTGCTCGAGATTGGCGGAATAAAAGAGAAAGTGATTGCAGCTCACAGAGCAGGGCTTAAGACAATCGTTTTGCCCAAGGCCAACAAAAAAGACTTGGAAGATATACCCAAAAGCGTGCTGGATGATTTACATTTTGTGTTCGTGGAGCATGTGGATGAAGTTTTGCGGGTCGTACTTACCAGGCACATAGAAAAGAAAAATAGTGAAAAAGAAGAAAGCACGCATACTCCTGTTGCCCAACCGCTTACCGCTCACCTTCCTTCTTAATGTTTCTGCATCTGGTAGTCAAATACCATTTTGGATACTTTGGCAATCGCTTTTTTCGCCTCTTCTTCACCGTTTAGCAAATCCAAAGCGAGAATACCCAGAAAATAAGTACCCTTTGCCGTATGGATAATTGCCACATCATGGGTGTTGCCAATTTCATCACCCGTCTTGTGGTAAATAGCCGTTTCTTTTGGGAGAAGTAGCGGAATGCGATCTTCAAAATCCGAAGTGGTCATAAAGCCAAGCATTTCCTTGGTGAGTGCGTCACGGGCCAACTCTCCTTTATACATTTTAGTCAATAATATACTCATGTCTTGAGCTGACGTTTTATTATTTTCCATGTCTGTTTGTGTTAGTCCCCAGTCTTGTATAAGTTTCTGAATTTTGCCAAACCCGATAATTTGTCTTCCCAAGATGTAGGCGGCGGTATTATCACTTTTCTCCATCATGAGTCGAGCCAGTGTTTTGAGTGAATAGACCGTTCCCGGCTGGGCATAACGGATTGTCCCCGAGCCAAAATCTTGGATATCGCTTTGGGAAAGCGTAATGGTTTGATCTAGGTCCACCTCGCCCCTGTCGGAAAGGTAGTAGAGAGAGGCTAAAATTGGAATTTTAGCCACAGATGCCGCAGTAAGTACGGTTTTTTCATGTATGCCGAAACTTCTACCGTTATCCAGATCATAGACGTATACGCTGTACGTACCCACTTTTCCTTCTAACTCATTTTTAATTTGCCCAAGAAGCGCCTCTTCTGAAGCTAGCGTGGGTCCTTTGGTGGGTTGCAAATTTTCCGCCGCAGATGAATTTACATCTGCCCGGTCGGCCAATCTGTGTTTAAAAAAAAACAGACTTGCAAGCGCCAAGGAACTGACCAGGAGTATGGGCCACAGAGATCGTGATTTTTTGAGGATGACGCCTGAACTTCTATACAGCGGATCATGCCGGTATACCATGTGCGAATTGTAGGCGAATATGTATATGCGCGCAAGTCATTATTTACCCCATTTTTCTCTTGCTATCGGAAGTTTTTTGGTTTATAGTCTTTGAGCCATTTTTTAATAAGTACCGTATGCTTAACCAACTTCAAAATACCATTACTTGTCCCCAGTGCGGCAAAACCGTAGAGATTACCGAAGCCCTCAAACGGCAGATAGAAGACAAAATACTTAGCTCTGTCCATGCGCAGCATCGAGAAGAACTGGAAGAAATGAAAAAGAAAGTGATATTACAGGTGAAAGCAGAAGTTGCTGCCGAGATGGAGCTTAAACTAAAAGATAGTCTCAATGAAGGGGAAGAGGTGAAAAAGCAAAATAAAACACTTCGAGACCAGCTTCTGGATATGAATAAACTCTTTCGGGAGATGAAGGTTAAAGATGAGGAAAGAGAACTCACGATGCAAAAAAGTCTCCAAAGTGAGATTGAAAAGATTAAAGAAACGTTATCGAAACAGTACTACGACCAACAGAGATTGAAAGATCTGGAAAAAGATAAAAAAATTGCAGACATGGAAAAGCTCGTGGAAGAGTTAAAACGCAAAGCCGAACAAGGGTCAATGCAGACGCAGGGCGAAGTGTTAGAACTTGATCTTGAAGAGCAGTTAGGCCGCGAATTCCCTCACGACGAAATTATTCCTGTAGCTAAAGGCATTCATGGGGCAGATATCAAGCACATTGTCAAAAGTCCACGAGGGATGTCTTGTGGAACTATTTTATGGGAAGTAAAACGCACCAAACAGTGGTCGGATGAATGGATTGTGAAGCTAAAGAGTGATCTACGTGCCGAGAAAGCGCATATTCCGGCAATTGTCAGCCAGACACTCCCTAAAGAAGCCAAAGACGGCATAGGGCTTAAAGATGGCGTCTGGGTATGTAGTTATGCTCTCATCATGCCTTTGGCCTATTTGCTACGGAAAAATCTCTGGGATGTGGCCTACCAAAAAGCTGTGGCTTCCAATAAAGAGACAAAAGCAGAACAACTGTATGCGTTTGTAACGAGTCATGAATTTGCCCAAAGTGTCGAAGTTCTTGTCGAAGTATATCGGGAAACGATAAAGCAAATTGGAGATGAGCGGTTGGTATTTGAAAAACGTTGGAAACAGCGGGAAATGCAGGCCACCAGACTCTTAAAAAGCACCGCCAACCTCTATGGCGGCATGCAGACCATTGTCGGCGCCACCATGCCTCAAATTAAAGGCCTGGAAATTTTTGAACTGGAAAGCGGAATTGAATGAGGTAAAATATATACCCCTAGGGGATTCAAACCCCCTTTTCACACGAAATTTCCACCTGTTGGGTGAAACAGCCTCACCACCCCTTTTGTTATTTGCAAAGAACTAGCTCTTTAATCCAGGATAAAGTATTTTTGCCTGAAGTGGATCAATTAGTTCCACACTTACGATTGACTGTGTTTGTATTAGTACACTTTGAGTCTCTTTGATTGGAATTTTACGGTGCTTTTTTGAATCATAATAAAGGGGTTTCCATAGTTCTATCTCTTGTACATCATCATTTGGGTCAACTGAGGTTCGTTTAATAACACCTATATAACAGAGGCCATTATTAAGAAAAATTTTTGCTACAGAGTTTTCTGGTAATCGAAAAAAATCATTCCAAAGACGCCCGAACGGATACACGTGGATATCAAGAATTTTTTTATTAAGTACGCTAAAAAAATCACTTTTAACAATTTTTGCCAAAACGACTGCTCCGATAATCCCTAACAGCATTCGAATTACAGGGAAAAATAAGATATCACGGGTTAACCCCAGTTTTAAGTTAGTGATAATATTCAGTAAGCCAAAAAAATTGACAGTGGCCCAATTGAGTATGTATGAAGCTACCACGCTCCATATAACCACAGTAAAATCTGATTTTTTCCTGTCTGGTATTTGGTAATAGAATAGAAATATAAGAATAAAACCAGGCAAAAGGTAAAATATAACGCTTTCAAGCGCTGATGGGGTGAGGTTGAACGCTTCCATGACTTATTATTTTTTTGACGCAAGAGGCTGAGAAGTATTATTGAATGAAGACTGTGAAATGGACGCTCCTGATGGAGTCGCTGTACCCCAGGTACCCGCGGGTGCTGGATTTGGTGGAGGATTTGGCGTTATAACTTGATACCCTCCCTTAATAACACTTGGAGCTTGATTTTCTGTTCCCTTATAAGATGGGTTATTATTGCTATGATCGTTTTGCATACAACAATTATACTGCTGCCGTCAATTCAACTTTCTAAGTAATTTTTTTCTGTTGAAATTCTACGATAAAATTTCCATGATTACCTCTTTTGTGCTCGGGTTTATTGTAATGGAAACACTCCATTTTATGAAACGGAAAAACTTCCACCTAACAGGTGGAATAGCTTCGCCACCTGGCGACATTTACCAATTGAACTTATTGTCAGGGGAATGTTGAATCCCATAAAAAGTCAGCAACGATCTTAATAATATTCAACATTATTATCTCTCCACTCCAGTCGAGAAAACTCTTTACGTTTTAAATCTCTTTCTATGATAGTTTTAAATCCTCTTTTTACATCAAAGATCAAAAGCTCTGGTTCTGGCCTTCGATCTTTATTGATAATCAAAGCAAGTTTTGAGGAATCAGCTGACCATGCTGCTTTGTGGGTGGACGATACCCTTTCTTCTTTGGGATAGTCCCTCATCAGTGTAAAAATTTTATTACCAAATCTATCCCCTACAGTAATTCCTGGCTGAATTGAATAATGGTAGGCTAACGCATATTTTTTATCTGGCGACCAGGTATATCCTACACCATACATAAGTTGACGTCTCCTTTTCGCCGGTATATCAATCAATTCAAGATAGGAGCATTCTGAACCACAATCTATCCAAACTGAAATTTCTCTCTCGGATAACCATTCATAATCGCCAACTTTGTAGCTCCCTTTATAGACTTCTGTCACCGTATTACTCTTAAGATCAAGAATTCGGAGCGATGTATAGTTTTGCCGGTAGTACTCATCACTGTTCATTCCTTCTTTGAGTGATAAATCTTGAAAGTAAGCGAGGTAGTTTTGTTGGGGCGATACATTAAGGACGTTTTTATTATACTCACCGGCGCCATCATAGGTAAGCTGTTTTTCTGCATCTTTCGTTTTCATCCAAACTTCATTATTTTTAAGGAAATAAGCATTGCCATTCCCAGTGACCTCTTGTTCTAATGAGGGAGTTGGATACGCATCTTTTGAGGGCAGAGTTTGACGTTTATTTTCTTGCCTCACAAGTGTTTCTTCCGGTTCTTTTTTGAGGGTATTGATCCCTTTGAAAAATAGGACAAATAAAAGAGAAAATATGATAAAAATTACATACTTCCTGATAATCAAAAATCTCATAGTTTATAGAAATACACGTTGTCAATCTGAATTTTAAATCGTTGGGGAGTGGCCCACCCAGGTGTGATTTCAATTGGAGTGGAATAAAAATTGGTTGCACCATCGGTTGGATCTGGAAGACTTCCATCCACAATCTGACTCGCAATTGTACAAGACTCATACCACGCTTTTTTAACTTCTTCATTAGTAGTGTTCAGAGGGTTAGTGAGTTTATCCAGTCTTTCTTTTTTGACAAATGCATCAAACTGGTTAGTTTTCAAAATTATGTCATGATATGTCAAACCCCATTCCTGATCTCTTTGAGCAAGAACTCTGTTTTTTATCGTCCATCCAACGGCAATTTTGGCTTTTTCTGAAACACCCTCAGCTTCACCAAGTATAGCTCTAGCCAAAATAATTTCAGAAGTATCATCATAAAAATCCCCCGTCCACTTAGGATTGTCTATGGCTGGTATACCTTCGGGTAAGGACGGTTTAATACCAAAATCAATGGTTAACGATTTCAATACCGGCATCCGATCCGCCCAGAATTCAATATAATGAAGTCCCGAGGGCAGATTGACAACCAGTGTTTCCGTCATTGTTTTTATAGGAGATGTCCAGGGAAGAAGCGAGCCTACATACCGCCAAAGAAAGTGTTTAATTTTTTCTACTAGGTTACCTTGAGTCTTACCATCAATGATGATTTTGACATCGTCGCTATCGCGTTTTCGTCTTGAGAAAGTTGTTGTCGGAGTCACAGAGACCAGCGGAAGATTGACAAGGACAAGCGTTATCCATGGTCTACGGTCACCATCTTCTGCTTGATTTTCTATTGCCAGGTCCAGGTGTTGATCAAGACTTAACGAGTGAATACTTAAACCTTCAAACGAAGCAGTATTGGGAGGTTTGTTAGTTTCTAACGTTACTATCTGGTTTTTCCCTTTTAGGAAGGTAAGGAGATAGATAGTTTTTGAGAGGTTACGAAGTTTAGTGCCAGAAAAAGCAGCTGGTGAATTTGTTAGTTCTTGGGGATGGATCAGTTCAGGAAAGGTTTTACTGTTAATTTTGATAGTTATATTTTCGTCATTCGTGGCCTGGTCTGAGAGCTGTTTCCTATTTTTTGCTCTGGCGATAATCTGAATAAGATGAAATGAAGAAAAACTAGAGAATTTGATTTCTTCCTTTTTTTGTATGGTTCTTTTCTGTTTATCCTCTACTATCAGTTCCACACTCATAGTCTAGCAGAGCTATTTTACGTAAGTCAAAGTAGCAGAAGATTTTAACAAATTTATTTTTTGACTGTGACCGATAAAACCCAGGTCTTTGGCGTTTAGTTTGGCGATTACTTTTTTACCCGTTCTTTTCTCTAGTTTGCGACGCGCGGCACCAGCGATTGACCCACCTTCGCGGGCGACCTTTTTATTTTCTTTAAATGTCTTCGGCTAGACTTTTTTGGATATTTCTGTGGTTGAAGCTTCGGCAAGCATGTTGAGGACTAATTCCAGTCAGCAGGTTGTTTATCCTAAGCTAGGTCAAAGGGTGCCCCAAGAGAATTTTTCTTGGAACCAATATCTCTTAGAACTTCAACAACTACAAGCATATACCTGACGGAAGAAACTTCGTGCTAGATTTAATTACAATATGGTAGTGAAACTTTCTGCCTAATTGTAAGTGCACGAGGTATCTGTTGTATGAGAAAATAGAATATGTAATGATTATCTTATGCTAAAGAAAAAAACAGTTTTGATCTCGGGTCTTGTTTTATGTATAGCAATAATCGGATTGGTATTTGTGATCCAAAAAATTACCGCATATAACCGCCTACTATACTGCGGACCGGGTGGTTGCCCAGATCCTACATTGCGACACACGGATAAACCACAGTATAAAGAAAAGGATGGTTATGGCACGGATTCGGGAGGTTTTGCCTGCTCAAAGCCCATACGAATGATTTCCAACACTTTAGATAAAAACGGTGAATACGTGAGCTTTCAACCTGTTGACCAGGAAGAAGCCCGAGTATTTTGCCATATGACTTCGGCAATCGAGTACAAAGGCAAACTAAAAGTCCTACAAAAACCTGAAGTGCTAGCCTTAATTAGCAAATACCAGTACAAAGACGTTAGTATAAAGGCTCTAGAGTTTAAGTATATAGAAGATAAAGACTTTGTACATAGGTTACTTCCTGTTTACAAAGATAGAGAAATAGGCTGCATTATCGTGCTCGAAACTCCGGGTGAGAAAAAAGTCTATCTAGAGGATGAAAAGCTCGATACGTTTGAGGAGTTGAACTATAAAACGTTTGAGGAAGACTTGGGTAGTGTTGGTGAAAAAGATAGAAGACTGTTTACAGAAAATCTCAAGTAAAATGCAAAACGGGAGAATTTCCACCTAACAGGTGGAATAGCTTCGCCACCTGGTGACATTGACCAATTGAGCGGCGAGCCATGCAGCAACTGGTATGTAGTACCCCCTGGGAGATTCGAACCCCTGTTTCCGGGATGAGAACCAGACGTCCTAGGCCACTAGACTAAGGGGGCATAATTTTCTCTTTTTCCTCAAATATAGCCTTGCGGCGGATCAAATTAGGCTTAAATCATTATACTTTACGGCTGACTCTGCGCGATCCCTTGACTTTGGTTAACCTTATCTATACAATAATGTACCATAATGTACTAAGGTACATATATTACCAATTTAACCTATTGTCTATGACTACCGTAGTTTCTGTA
>OBEQ012625821.1_pt1 | contig 14756 bp, 10 predicted proteins | sample 1670901 | NCBI WGS metagenome assembly OBEQ01 (sample SAMEA104232315, study PRJEB22302) | groundwater metagenome | biome: forest; feature: aquifer; material: groundwater | place: USA | collected 2011-08-07 | depth 5.4 m
AGAAGGAAGGAATTTGGCGATTCCCACCGTGGATGCGCGGGCCCTGTGTGCGGTGCCAAAGGCGTCGTTCACATAATAATCGGCGAATTTGGCAAGGCTCTTTGCGAATGCCTCATCATTTTTTTCCTCCTCGGGGTGGAATCTCAGGTTCTCCAGAAGGATCACGTCGCCGTCTTTCATCTTTGAGACGAGGCCTTCGACCTGCGGGCCTATGCAGTCGGGAGCAAACACGACCTCTTTGTCGAGCAGTCTGTGGAGTCTTTTTGCCACTGGAGCGAGACTGTATCTGGGATCGGGTTTTCCCTTCGGCCTCCCGAGATGGGAGGCGAGGATTACCCTTGCCCCTTCGTCGATGGCATAGTTGATCGTCGGCAGGCTGGAGCGTATCCTGCCGTCGTCAGTGATCCTTAAGTTGTCGTCGAGGGGCACGTTGAAATCGGCCCGGATAAATACCCTTTTGCCCTTAATATCGAGTTCGTCGATCGAAAGTTTGTTGAGGACATCTTTTATCGGCACAGGACTGGGGTTTGTATTGTTCTTCTTCGCCATCTAACCCCTCTTTTTTAAGATATAAAGGATGAGGTCTCTGAGTCTGGAGCTGTAGCCCCATTCATTATCGTACCATGCAAGGACCTTTACCATCCTTCCCTCGATCACCTTGGTCACCGAAGCGTCTACCACAGCGGAATGGGCGTTGCCGTTACAGTCTATCGAGACGATGGGTTCCTCAGTGTACTGGAGTATGCCCTTCATCGGTCCCTCGGAAGCCTTCTTTAGCGCAGCGTTAACCTGTTCCGCGGAGGTGTCTTTTTCAAGTTCCGCAACGAGGTCTACGACCGAGACATTGGGGGTGGGGACCCTGATCGCCATCCCGTCGAGCTTGCCTTTCAACTGCGGAAGGACAAGGCCCACGGCCTTCGCCGCACCGGTCGTCGTGGGTATCATCGAAAGAGCGGCTGCGCGCGCCCTTCTCAGGTCCTTATGCGGCAGGTCGAGGATCCTCTGATCGTTTGTATAGGAATGGATCGTAGTCATCAGACCCCTGACAATCCCGAACTCATTGAGCAGGACCTTCGCAACCGGCGAGAGGCAGTTCGTAGTGCACGAAGCGTTCGATATGATATGATGCTTCGATACATCGAGCGTCTCTTCGTTGACTCCGAGGCAGACGGTGATGTCGGGCTCCTTCGCAGGGGCCGATATGATGACCCACTTGGCGCCGGCCTCGATATGTTTTGAGGCGCCTGCCCTGTCGGTAAAGAACCCTGTAGACTCTATCACGATATCGACCCCGAGCTCTTTCCACGGCAGCTTTTCCGGCGTAGTAATCGCCGAAATCTTTATTTCTTTGCCGTCTACGGATATTCCTGCCCCGGTGTCTTTGACATCGGCCCCGAATACTCCGTGCACAGAATCATATTTGAGCAAATGGGCGAGGGTCTTCGAATCGGTAAGGTCGTTGATCGCGACGATCTCGAACTCCTTCACAGACTTGCTCGTCCTCAGAAAATTCCTTCCTATCCTGCCGAAACCGTTGATTGCAACACGAACTGCCATGGTGGGGCCTCCTTAAAAAGTGTATTAAAAGATATTTAAAACCATACCGGTCATAAGCTTCGGATAAAAATACGTCGACTTCGGCGGCATCCTCAGGGAGGCGAGGGCGACCTTCTCGACGTCTTCAACCATGGTGGGTCTGAGAAAGAAGGCCGCATCGAATGCCTTGTCCCTCAGAGCCTGCAGGCATTTCCCGATGTCCATTTCGTAGGAAACGCTGTCAATATCGAGAAGCTGCTTGAATATGAGTTCATGGAGTACCGTCACATCAAGGTCCCTCAGAGCCTGCGGCACACCGTGAATGCCTTCGCCCTCATAACTCAGGCGGTACCAGGTCTCCCCGCCGGTGTAAAGACCGTAGACATCGCGCCTCCCCGAAATCGCCTTAGGTATATCAAAGCCATTCCTCATCTCTTCGATTTCGAAATCATTAGACAGGAGATCAAGGGCATCATGGGGCATATTCTTCACCAGGCGGTGCGTAGGCAGAATCGTAAGCCCCTCGCCGGCCATGTCCGCAAGGAACATAAGCACATAATCGTACGGTCTCGGTGTCTCTGAAGGGCCTTCCTTCTTTCTCATCTCCCGCTGGTACTCGAGCGCAGTTTCGTAGCGGTGATGGCCGTCCGCGATGAAAACCGCCTTGTCGCTAAGCTCCTTCTGTATCTCGCCGATCGCCTTCATGTCGCTTACTTCCCATAACCTGTGGACCGCGCCGTCGGGGTCCTTTGCCTCGATGTAAGGTGCGCCGCTGTTCACCCCTGCCAGGACCGCGGCGGTCCTGCCCTCAACACTTCGGTAGAGGGAAAAAATCGGGCTGACGTTGGCGCCGCATATCCTCATAAGGTTCAGCCTGTCTTTCTTCGGCTTGGAATGGGTATACTCATGAGGATGGATGTTTCCCTTGCCGAGCTCCTCAAGCTTGACGAGCCCGAGAAAGCCCCTGAGTCTCTTCTCCTCATTTCCAATTGTATACGATATTTCATAAGAATAGAAGCAGGGTTTATCGCCTCGATTAAGGACACCTTCCTGCAGCCACTCCTCAAGGTATGCCCTGGCCCTCGTATATTTGTTGTTATTGTCGTCGTCCCCGCTCAACTCCTTGCCGAAGTCGACCCGCACGACATTATAAGGGCTTTTCTGATAGAGCTCTTCCTTATACTCCGGCGTTATGATGTCGTAAGGAGGGGCAAGCAGTTCTCCGCCCGACGCCTTCGACACGCGCGGTACATTATAAAGGACCCCTTTAAAAGGGATGACTTCAGCCATTTTTGCCTACCTCGGGGAAAAAGATTGGATATTGTAGCATGCAATTTCTTTTGAATTCCAGTGGAGGAGTGAGGGCAAAACCCTACACCCCTGCAATTTCGCAATACGATTATGCCCCCGCCTGCAGGGACTTTAAAAAAAACACTAATACTAGCACATCCTAACAAAAAAAATAACCTGTAAGAATTGACAGGTTACAATTTTCGAGGAGTTAAGTATTATGCCCTTATTCTGAAATGCTCAGTGGGCAGGAGGTGCCATGAAAAAGTATAGTTTTTTATTCTCAATACTTATAATCCTTCTTCTTTTTACGCCTGTTCATTCTGATCCAAAAAAAGGCTATGGTTCGTTAGCGATTGATACAACTTCCAACAGGATTTTAGCATCCTGCGAAGATAGAAAAGGGATAGATGTCATAGACATCACAACAGGAGAAATAATAAATTCGCTCTTAACGCATAAAGAAATAAAAACTCTCGCGATAGACGAACAAAGAAGGATTATAGTCGCAATAGAAGAAGAAAAAAACCTTCATATAGCATCAGCAGAAACATTTGAGGTGTCTTCAAGTATCCCGATTAAAGGGGACCCAACGTCTATAGCTATTGATTCAGGCTTGGGCATTATGATTTTAACAGCAGAAGAAGGCAAAGTCATTTTCGTAGATGTGGATACCTATAGGATACTCGCTGAGATAGATGTTACGGATAAGCCTGAATCGGTAGCCGTCGACCCGCAACTTCATATAGCAGTTGTAATTCATCACAACTGGGGAAGAGGTGACAATAAGGGGAGGGATAAAAAGAAAGAAAGAGATAATGTAACCGTAATTGACCTCCGGACCATGTCGATCATTAAGACTCTCCAGGGCGGCAGGAACCCGGTGAATGCTGCAGTCAATCCGGCGAACCATGAGGCTGCTGTGGCAAACGAAAAGAGCAATGATGTAACTATAATTGACCTAACTACCCTCGTGACAAAAGGGAATATCCCGTTTGGTAAGCATCCGAAATCCCTCTCATACAATGAATGCGTCAATACTCTATCGATCATAGGTGGTGAGGATAAGGGATGGATGCAAGTCATCGGTATGGACACGTGGAATAACGAAGTATCATATTCATTTAACGGCGAACTCGAGGACATAAAGGTCCATCCCTTCCTCAACAAGGCAGTAATAGCAGGAAAAGAGGGACTAAGCATAATCGACCTTCCGAACCCGGTGTCGCATCTCATGTCCAATGTACCTGAAAAGGTATTAAGAGGGGAGAAATCTTTCAGCTTTAACCTAACCGGTGACGGCCTCTTGGCGATTACGGACATATATCTGAACGGGGAAAAAGCGAATACAACATTCCTTGGATGTGCGAGCATAAGGGTTGATGTCCCTGAGAGGTACCTGGAGAAAACAGGGGATATAGCAATAACGGCTGTAAATCCTTCTCCCAATGGTGGTACATCAACTGCACTGCATCTTAAAGTAGAAAACCCGATCCCCGTCGTATTTGCCGTTGATCCATTTGAGATAATGGCAGGTACGTCAGGCATTACCCTTTCTGTTTATGGCTCGGGCTTTTTTAAAGATTCGAGCATATATATAAACGGGATTTCGAGACCATTCACACTCAGCGGTCAGACCAAAATGCAAATACAACTTGGCGCAGAGGATTTAGAATCCGGCAGGTATCTTGAAATAACAGTATCGAATCCCCAGCCGGGAGGAGGGTTATCAAAACCGGCAATATTTACAGTCCTTAATCCCGTTCCAGAACTTACATCCATAAACCCCACCTCGATAATTGCAGGAAGACCCGATTTTATTCTTGTCATTTCAGGAAATGACTTCAAAAGAACATCCATAGTCGGCTTCGGCAACCTTCAATTACCGGTTAAATATATAAACAAGACATCGATAGAAACAACAATACCATGGGAGGCAGCAAAAAACGTCGGAAATATTCCGGTTGTAGTGATGAATCCCGCCCCCGGAGGAGGGGTGACCTCGCCACTGACCTTTGTTGTCAAACCTCCTCTTGAGATAAAAATAGCCTCACCGGCGGATGGGACGACTATAAACAAAACAAAGATAATGGTAAAAGGGAGTATCAAATCAGATACTAAAGATGTCGGTATTAAGGTAAACGGGATCGTAGCGGAGGTAATAGGCAATGACTGGACAGCCAACAATGTGCCCCTAACAATAGGCTCAAACACAATCACTGCAATCGCGACCGATTTCAAAGGGAATACCGCTACAAAGACAATAGCCGTCTCAGTTAATGATACAACGCAACACGTAACACTTTCCTCAAACATTGCTAGCGGCATATTTCCCCTCACAACATATTTCTCGGTATCTACAGCAACACCTAATCAGATCACCGGATATCAAATAGATTTTGAGGGAGATGGGATTATTGATTTCTCGGGTACTTCGTTCGACAACGTAACTCACACGTACACGTCGGAAGGGATCTTCTATCCGACGGTAACGGTAATAGATAATCAAGGGAATATTTATGCGGATACGATAGCGATAACGGTGATGAATAAGGCGGAAATAGATACCCTTTTGAAGGGAAAGTGGGAGGGGGCTAAGGGGGCGTTGAAGAACAAGGACATAGAGGGGGCGCTGGGATATTTTGTTGAAAGATCAAAAGAAAGGTATAGAACTATTTTTGAAGCCCTTAAGGACCAACTACCGGCTATCCTGGATACGTTTGTGGAGTTCAATATTGCCGATGTTTATGACAACATTGCCGGATATGAAATTGTGGCGAATGAAAATGGCATTTTGTACTCATATCCCGGACTTTTTATGAGAGATACGAGCGGGTTGTGGAAGTTTAGGGATTTCTGAAGCCGATTCAACAAAAATGTGAGATTTGATTAACATGAAATTAAAATTGCTAGCTCTTATTTACTTTTTCCTTTTTTTGCCTGCATGTTGTTATCCGGTCCGTTATGACGGTCCGTACAAAGGCAGAGTAATTGACGCAGAGACCGGCAAACCTATAGAAGGAGTAGTGGTTCTTGGGGTGTGGTCTAAGATAGCCGCTACCCCTGCCGGAGGCGTAAGTTCGTATTACGACGCGCAGGAAACGGCAACTGACAGAAATGGTGAATTCGAAATTCGGGGACTGGGGTTGAAGATATTGAGCAATGTTGCTCCGATGGATGTGCTGATATTCAAGTCGGGCTATGAGCATATCGGATTAGGGCCATGGGAGTCATTTAAACTCGATGGGGGAGGTTTTGAAAAGAAAGTCAAGTTTGAGGGCGAGAAGGCTATTATTCCTCTGAAAAAGTTGAATATGGAGGAGAGAAAGAAAGAAGGCACATTTCCGCCTCTCCCGCCAGGTCAAGCTTCCAAAGAAAAAGTGATTCTGATGCTAAGAGAAATCAACAAAGAGGCATTAGCACGAGGATTAGAACTGATTGATATATGGAAAGGGGAAAAACTATGAGACAACCAATTTTTATCAGTTCGCTTGCAGCCATTCTTTTTAGTCTTTTTCTGAATAATGATGCTTTTGCATGGGATAATAAAATTACTCATAGAGATCTTTCAAGCTATGCAGCGCAGAGTTCCGTGTTAAGCAAGGATAAGGGTGATTATCTGAAAAACCTCGGCTTTGATAAGGGACTGCTGTCGGTTTTCAGATGGGATGGAAGTTCGACCATCAATATTGGTTATGTTAGCGACTGGCTTCGCGAAGGCGCTGAACTCGAAGACGAGGGAAGTAATTGACAGGGGTTTGCCGGTGCCGCGAGATATACTAATCATTTCCACAATCCTCTTAAACCGTGGGATGCTGCAGGGCTGACGGACTTGCAAAGTGGAGAATCCGCACTCAAATGGGCACAGGATGGCAGTAAGCAATCTGTTTCTGTTGGAGGAGACTGGTCGTGGAAGAAGATTCGGGACTTTTACTATTCGGCGCTGACAGCGAAGAACGATACGGACAGACAGGCAAACTTTGCTCAAACTTTTAGAGGGCTCGGCCATCAGATGCATCTTATGCAGGACATGTCGGTGCCCGCTCATGTGAGAAATGACGCGCACCCCGAAGACTCTCTTCTGGAGTTTAACCGTTTGACAGGAGACTATTATTTTGAGTCATGGGCCAAAAAGTATTACTGGAAAATTAATCCATATGCAGCCACACCGGTATTTCCTAGCGTGGATTTGAATATCGCTCGTAATGGCCTCAGCCCTATCTCTCAGTTTATTGACTCCGAACAATACAGCGGCAGCGTGCCTCTTTCCAGTAGCCTGACATGGGGTTTGTCGGAATATACAAACTTAAACTTTATGAGCGACGATACGATATTCACTGAAAACTTTAGTAGTGGTGACAGACATTACTTCCCTTATCCGAGATACGTAGGCCAAAACCAGTGTTATGAGCAATATGAGGAACCGTACGGTTTTGAGAAAAAAAAGAGGACATACTGGAGGAAAAAATGTGTCGGTGAACCTGTCGATCATTTTGTGACGGTCGGGCCTTTTTTTAAAAGACTTCCTTATTGGGACTTGCAGCGATTGGATCTAAGGCTCGACGAGGCAACCCACAATGACTATGCCGCTCTTCTCATCCCACGCGCCGTCGGCTACTCTGCAGGACTGCTGAATTATTTTTTCAGGGGAGATATGGAGTCGGTAAATGCAGCGACGATAAAAGACAATTCCGGTAATATTACGGGGGCGAAACTCAAGGTCAAAAACAAGACGCCGAATGAAAACATGGGGCCGGGGAAATTCGCCCTTTCCTATCAGTTCAAGCCTTCCGGCAGCAATGAATTTGTGTATGGGACTTCAGCTGAAGTCGCAGTGAACGAAACAATACCGCCCGGCGCGGAATTTTCGAATGAAATTACTTTTACCTTTGGTAATCAAATTCCTATCGATGCCCAGGAAGTAAAATACTTTCTTATTTACAGAGGTAATTTAGGAAAAGAGGAAGACGCGGTGGCGGCCAAAATGACCAAATTAGGAGGGGCGAGAGGAGGAATAGTTCAAGGTGTCGATAGAAATTCAGTATCGATTGCAGTTTTAAATGAGATGGAAGCAAAAACATACAAGGCGACCATATCGTCAAACGAAACAATCATCAAGGCGGCGTTCGATGAAGGTTCAGTCGATGTGGTCAGGGTACTGAGCATGACCACATCAGGCGATCAAAGAATCTGGTATGTTGATACATTTGTTTATGATCGAAATGTCGATCGATATCAGGAAAAAAGTAAAACAGAAGTAGCGAGAGCCAATTTCTCAAGTGGACCTAATAATGTCGAATTCAACTTTACTCAGGAATGGACCGGGGAGTCTTTTCATGAAACTATTGCTTATAAAGGCATAGTTTCGGAATACCCAGGCGATTCGTTTACGGTCACGGATTTTTTTGTGCCTGCGGGGCAAGCGCCAAAGTATATGAAGTTGGAGAACAGGGGGTTGGGCATAGCAGAACCTTTCCCTACAAGGAGTCAACGGGACCGGACGGAGACTTTCACCAACAGGGGTTATAAATACTGTTCTGCAACAATCAGCGAAATAGAGGAATATCTGGATGGACCATTTGACTCTCCGAATTGCCGGAGAAGGGGAACCCAAACTTATCAAGATCCCACATGTGGACAGGATGCTGCCTGGGATATCTCTGGTTATTGTTATGCTGACGACGTATGGGCTGTTGAAATACAATATTTTCCGTGGCAGTACTGTGATGGGTCCGGGGTATCATATAGTGATCATAGCGTTTGGTTATGGATCTCTGCCTCTTTGAATTATGATGCCTTTTCAAAGACCATAAATAATCCAAAATATAACGGCGGCTCTAAGACGTGGATGGTCGGCCCCAACGGTCCCTGTCTTTTATTTGGGAATGATGCTGAATACGTCAGCGGGACGTTATCCGGCAGGATATTATCAGATAATCAAGTGGTTGTTCGGTCTGATCTGCGGCAGGGTTACGATGTCATAGAAAAAGGTATTGTTATCGAACCGGGTGGAGTTACATTAGAATCGTGGCCCTATTTGATGCTGAGACAGACCGGAGGGTATAGCATGTTCGAATACCTGGGAAATGGCGCAATTCGTAATCATACAAGTTTTTCAGATGTCCCGCTCGACAAACCGATACTCCTCAACAAGAAGGGCGACGGGTTCAAAATATCGTTCACACCCTATTTCGGCAGGATGTATACAAAATTTCAGGTGGGAACAAAATACGATGCAAAGGTCATGGACTTTACTGCCATAAGCCAGAAAGATTATACGGTGCAGCCGGAATTGGTAATGGACATAATGGTTGAATACAACTAAAACGACTTGTGAAATGAACGGAGCTGAGATGGCGCTTATCTGACAGCTGCCCAGGTATCGAGTTCCTTTTACCCCCAAACGTCTTCGTCGCCTCCTTAAGACGGTGGGCCCGATAAAGACAATAATTTTTTTCGTTTCGTGGCACGTATTGCCGATAGCACATTGCCTCCAGGTTTCAGGCAGGAATTCGAGGCTGACGACAGCAACGCCGGCGCAGTTCATTTCAAACAATTTCTAATATAAAGATTTAGCTACGATCGGGGTCCACAAGACGAGATAAAATAAACGGGAAGTCGGATCAATTCAGATTCTTGATGTAACGGCTCCCTCTCTCTCTTGCCATCGGAATTTGTTACAATATCTAAAGCGATGCGGGACAAAGATAAAATTATAGGCTGGGCCATACTTGTCATCGCTTTTGTCCTCTGCTTCACGAACCTCCCTCTCAAGCCGCCCCACTCTGATGAGAGCGGAAACGGTTATTTTGTGAACCAGATATGGGAAAATGGTTTCTTTATTTACGACCCCAATAACTATCACGGACCGCTCTTGTTTTACCTCTTCCAGATATCAGAAAAGATCTTCGGCTTTGGTATAGGCTCCTTCAGGGCCGTAACTGCCTTATTTTCCGTCCTGACCATATTGCTGATTTTGAAGGGCCGGGACCTCCTCGGGCGTTACGCATCCCTTTTCGCTGCCTCGGCACTGGCGTTGAGCCCCGGCATCACCTTTTTCGGCCGGTCCGCAATTCACGAGCCCGTTTTTGTTTTTTTCCAAATCCTCCTGGTGATGGGATTTCTGAGTATTAGAGAGCATGCGGACAGGAAGGGAATTATCTGGTCCTTTGCGGGCTTACTCGGATGTATTTTGTTGAAGGAGACCTTCGTCATACTGGTCCTTTCACTGCTTCTCGCGTGGGGCTGGTCGGAGTTCTATCCCCGGATTTTCGACTTCTTTGCAGGAGAAAAGGGGAAGAGCCAAAATAAGAAGGCGAAGAAAAAGAAGAGGGTAAGAGAGGGAGGGACCCGGGCAAATTCAGGAACGGACAAAGAGGGCACGTCTCAAACTCTCAGGACAGGGAGGACGGAATCCGCACCGAAGCCCTCATGGAGAGGCCTGGACAAATCGTTACTTCTTAAGGTTGTCTTCGTCTGCGCGTTTAGCTGGCTGGCGTTATACACTGGGTTTTTTCATCACCGGCAGGGAGCGATTGACTTCTTTACGGCACTGACGCCCTGGCTTAAAACCGGTATCGGCGGTTCAGGGCACAATAAGCCTTTTTCTTACTGGCTCTCATTATTTGGAAGGTACGAATGGGCGGCTGCCGCGGGATTTGCCGGGGCGTTCATAGGTCTTGCCGGACGATCGTGGAAGATGCGGTTTTTCGCCGCCCTGGCGATCATTAACTGGCTTGTGTATTCCGCCATCTCCTATAAGACCCCGTGGTGCGTAATCACTATCCTCTGGCCCTTTATCATCGTGGCCGGTCTCTGGATCGAATTCATTGTAATCAACCGGCGGAAAAGCCCGGTCTTTTGGCTGTCCCTCTGTGTTGCCGTTGTGATAGCGGCGCAATCCTCTGCAGCGAGCGTGAGGCTCAATTTTATGCATTATACCGACCCTTCGGAACCGTACGTGTACGTCCAGACTAAAAACGACCTGAAGGTCGTAGAGGAGATTATAAGGAAAAAGATACGGTCCTCCCCCGATGCCCAAAACATGAGGGTGCAGATTAATCTGAAGGACCCATGGCCCTTCCCCTGGCTCTTCTCCCGGTTCCCAAATATCGGCTTTGGCGATTACCGGAAGGCCTTCACGGAAAAAGCGGATATCATCTTTGCAGAGGTCACCCACGAGGATAGGGACATTGAGGGACTCTACTGGCAGCGTAAAATAGACCTGAGGGACGCCCGCGAGCCGATATATGTCTATCTGAAAAAGACCTCTTTCCAGGGGATAGACCTGCCCGGCTTCCGGCTGTCCGGTATGCCGGAAAGTAAGGGGAGGTAGGTATGGCGCTTGCTTTCTTGATACACCTGGCCGTTTCCAGCTTTACGGCGATGATACTCGGTCTGGCAGTGGGGCTGGTGAATACGCCGGTCGCCGTAATAAGCCTGGGACTGGGGACTGCCGCGGGTATCCTGGTCTGGCTGAAGTTCAAAGAGGACAGGAGCCTGTTTCCGGATATCAAGTTCGCCCCTGCGTTACTCTACGGTTTTATTATTTTTGCGGGAATGGAGCACTTTCTCTATCTGCTCTATTACGCCTCCCATGGTTTGAGGACACTCCATCTGAATAATTTCGGCGACCTCTCTCTGCACATCCAGTACACACGTTTTATCGCGGGAGGCGCGCGCTTCTGGCCGGAAAATCCGGGTTTTGCCGGTGACCTTCTGAGATATCCCCTCGGGATGGATATCTATAACGCCCTGTGGGAGACCCTGGGCGTTCTCCTGGACAGCCATCTCTTCCTGACCGGCCTATTCATGACCGTTGTCGCCGTATCCATGCTGCACCGGTGGATGGGGTGGTGGGGTGTGGGGGCTTTTTTCCTGAACGGGGGACTGGCCAACTGGAGATCACTCTGGACCGGACATATTTTCGATTTTCAAAATGCACTCGCCTGGAAGAGTTTTTTCCTTTCGTTATGGATAACCCAGAGGGGTTTCCTTTTTGCGATACCGGCGGGTGTATATGTCTCAAAAATGATAATAGAAACAATTCTCGGCGAGAGGACACTTCGCAATGAAGAGAAGGTTATCTGCGCGGTATTATGGGCATCGCTCGCATGGTTTCATCTCCACACCTTTTTCATTCTTACCCTCGCACTCGGCATGTTCATAGTCCTTTATAAGAAGCCCCGACTGATATTTGAGGTGGCAATGCCCGCAGTGTCAGCCGGCCTTGTCTTTGTATTATTTTCCACAAAGGGGCTGTCGAAAGCCGGAGTTCTGCACCTCCAGCCCGGATGGACCGCCGGACAGGAGAATCTTTTCACATTCTGGCTGATAAACCTTGGTCCGTGGCTGATCTTCGCGGCCGCGGGCCTTTTCTTTGTTTTTGAGAAGTCCTTCGCACGGCTGCGCTGGATTGCGATTCCTGCTTTCGCACTCTTCATTGTATTCACCGTGGTAATGGTGGCCCCGTGGGATTGGGACAATATCAAGGTATTGATCTGGCCGTACCTCTTTGTCGCATGGATAGCATGGAGGACGTGGTTGACCAAACTGCCTTCCCGGGCCGCTTTCGTGATAGGTCTTATCGCCTTTTTCTCGGGGACAGTATCGGTTGTCTCTTCTCTTCCCGGCAACAATTCAGGAGTTGAGCTTTATCGGGCGTCGGAATTGTGGGATGCGAAGGCTGCCCTTGCAGGTCTGCCGGCCGACTGCGTGCTTGCCGTTGCCCCCGATCCCAATCACCCGGCAATGTATTGGGGCGCTAAGGTTGCGATGGGTTATACCGGACATCTGTGGTCCCATGGGATCGACAGCTCGGCGAGGGAGAATCAGCTCGAAAGGATGTTCCGGGGAGATAAGGACTGGCTTTCCCTCGCAAAGGGTATCGGCGTGACCCATATCTACTGGGGAGAAAATGAGAAGAGGAAATACGGCGCATTGAATCCTTCATGGCTGGCCCGGCTGAAAAACGTCTCCCGGTCACAAACGATCCGGATCTACGATTTGCGGAGTTACTCGGGATGAGATAATCATCTCAACCTTTGCTTGACCCGGCTTGACTTGAAATTACTTTCTCGGTAATCTTTTATCATAATGGCAGCCCCACTTGGCGCAGGGATAAGCAATGAGGGTTCGATAAGAGTTTGGGTAAGGATATGAAATCGAGTCAGCTACTTTCAGTAATTGTGCCTTCATATAACGAAGCGACTGTGTTGGCAGCCTTCCATCAGCGTCTATCGGCCGTATTGGCCGGCTTACAGATGCAGACCGAAGTCGTTTACGTAAACGACGGCAGCACCGATAAGACCCTGGAAGTGCTTCATTCATTGCGGATGAATGATCATACCGTCGGCATTGTTGATTTGAGCCGGAATTTCGGGAAAGAGATAGCAATGGCGGCAGGGCTTGATAACGCTTGCGGCGATGCCGTTGTTGTGATAGACGCAGACTTGCAAGACCCCCCCGAGCTGATTCCGGAGTTGGTACAGAATTGGCAGAACGGTTATGACGGAGTATACGCAGTAAGACTATCAAGAGAGGGCGAAAGCTGGCTGAAAAAAATTACGGCTCATTTTTTTTACCGCATTATCAACCGGCTAAGCCGAGTGCCTATACCTGAAGACACAGGGGATTTCCGGCTGCTGAGCCGACGGGCGGTCGATTCACTCAGGAAATTGCGTGAGCAGCACCGCTTCACAAAGGGGTTGTTCGCGTGGATAGGGTATCCGCAGAAGGCGGTTCATTACCATCGGAACCCCCGTCTTGCCGGGGAGACCAAGTGGAATTACTGGCGTCTCTGGAACTTCGCCCTGGAAGGAATCACATCTTTTACCACGGCGCCGCTCAGGCTCGCGACGTATTTGGGTTTACTGACCGCTCTGTCTGCCTTTTCTTACGCCGGCATAATCATTTATAAAACTCTGGCCTTTGGCGAGCCGGTCCGAGGTTATCCCTCTTTAATGGTGGTGGTATTATTTCTCGGCGGTATTCAGCTTATCGGCATCGGGATTATGGGCGAGTATCTAGGCAGGGTATTCGATGAAACCAAGATACGGCCTCTGTATTTTTTGAAGGGATATATCCCTCCCGAACAGGAGAGCAAATCAGTTTAATCCCGGTTGATCAACCCTCCCTCGAAGTCCAGGAATTGTTTCGGACTCAGAACGTAAAAGATCTCCGGAAGAGATTATAAATTCAGCGTCTTTGCCGGCTTGCTCATGGGGCTTTTTGGCACTGCTATCATCCGTATCCGTAAATAACGGGTTCCGGGATTATTCATGGGAGACGAAAGAAAGCTCGGCTGCCATGCTTGTGGTACATGGCAGCCGAGCTTGATAGTCCACGTTACTAGGGAACAATAAAGGACGTCACCCAGCGGTAAGAGGTCTTACCTTCACTGCCTGAAGGTGTTACGCCAAGTGTGATAAAGTACGTCCCGGGCGGAAGCTTGGCGTCAAGTTGCTCAAGACCCACATTGACTTGCGTTACATTGGTATTGAAGAAAACAAGATTTTCGAATTTCTTCCTTCTCTCGTCTTCGGTGCCGGACAGCTTGCAACCGTCGGCTTTTACTGATTGGGCTACCGATTCCAACAGCCGCTTTACTTTAGGGTTCGAATCTACCATGAAGATCATGAAGATATCATTAGGGTCGATCCCCGGCGCAAAGGCACTCACTGTAACATCCACAGGACAATCGAAGGCAGCGTTCAACTGAAAGTCAACATCATCTCCCGGTTCAACGATAACGCCTATCGGTTTTGCTGCCGCCGGGTCTGTGTTCGCCTCAGGATTTGCAACTGAGGAATATAAAAAGACTTTTGCAGCCGTAGGACACGGCATTATCGCTCCGGCTGGCGGTGTTGGAGTTGGAGTTGGAGTTGGAGTTGGAGTTGGAGTTGGAGTTGGAGTTGGTGTTGGTGTTGGTG
>OBEQ010626361.1_pt1 | contig 14751 bp, 15 predicted proteins | sample 1670901 | NCBI WGS metagenome assembly OBEQ01 (sample SAMEA104232315, study PRJEB22302) | groundwater metagenome | biome: forest; feature: aquifer; material: groundwater | place: USA | collected 2011-08-07 | depth 5.4 m
AATTTGGATCTACATTTTGATGCTGAGTAATTTTTTGAAACAGATTATCCAAAAAGGTCAGCTTGTCTTGATCATTTTCAAGACGTGACAATACTACATGTAAATCGGTGCCGGCATCTACTAGATCGGCCATATAAAAACCCTCCATACTAATCATACCACGACGCTGTTCACTGATTAAACAGACAACCTAATCTTGATGCAAAACGCCATAAAGCTTTTGCCCGACTTTGAGTCCCAGTATTTGCTCCAAATCAGCCTGTGATGATGATTTAATAGCTGATACTGAGCCAAAGTGCTGCAGCAAGAGCTGCCTGCGTGCTACCCCGATACCCGGTATTTCATTTAATTCAGAGTGAATCATACGCTTAGTGCGAAGGGTACGATGATAAGCCCCAGAAAACCGATGTGCCTCATCACGCACAGCTCGAATAATGGCTGTATCACGAAAACTACTGTCTCCTGCAAAATACAGATCCTCATTTTTCCGCTCTTTGCCCTTAGCAATGCCTACTAACGGCATGGTAATGTTGTGTTTTGCCACAATGTGCTCCACTGCACTAAGCTGCCCTTTGCCACCATCAATAATCATTACATTAGGCAGCCCCCAACCCTCATCATCAGCAAACTCCCAGGTTTTTTCATTCACCATATCTTGCTCAGCTCGATTAAGACGCCGCTCAATTGCCTCTTGCAACATGGCGTAATCGTTTGGTCCAGACACGGTCTTAATTTTAAACCGTTTGTACAAATGCTTGGCTGCCTGCCCGTAAATAAACACCACCATGGCCACCACTGCTTCTTTACCATTTAAATTAGACACGTCGTACCCTTCTATACGGTGCGGAGCCGAGTCCTCTTTACCTGGCTCGGGTTTTACCTCCAAATCATAATCTGCAATGCGTCCAGCCTCGTGCAGATGTTGCAGGGCTACGTATTGATTACGGACTTGTGCTGCTTGTTCATAATTCTGCGTTTTAGAAAGCGCATCCATTTCCCGTTTGAGTGATTTGAGTAGTTGTTGTTTTTTGCCTTCAAGCACCATCACAATATGTTTAATGCTTTTGTTGTATGCTACTTGTTCAATTTTGCTAATGCAGGGTGCAGGGCAACGATGAATATGATATTGAATGCAGGCTTTTTTAGGCATTACAGTGCAGGTGCGATAGGGAAAAATTTTACGAATAATTTTTAAAGCCAAACGCAAATTTTTACTGGAAGTGTAGGGGCCAAAATAGCGCAGGCCTTTTTCATCAAACACAATCTGATTTTTGTGCACCAAAGAAAGCCTGGGGAAACCAGTGCCGTCACTATTATCAAGCTTAACGTAAAAATAGCTTTTATCATCGCGAAAAATCACATTGTACTTAGGCAGGTAATGCTTAATATAGTTTGCTTCAGCTATGAGCGCCTCCACCGTCGAGTCACTTTGCTCAATATCAATACGATCAATCAGGCGCACCATTTGTTGGATAGACTCGGCTCGATTAAGCTCTTTGGCCCAATATGACCGCACCCGGTCTCGTAGTGAGGTGGCTTTACCTACATACAAAACCTCCCCGGCCTTATTTTTGAAAAAATAAATACCCGGAGTTTTGGGCAAAAGATTAATTTGCTCTCTAATAGAGTCGGGAATATTCATATCAACGCGATTATATTTTGCGCAGCAAAATTAATGCCCAGAGTTGCCACGCAACTTCGACATTATATCACAGAAGAATCAAACGATCAGTCTTAGATCCCCGTTAATTATCACCGGCTTCATGGCTTCTATTTCGCTTTTGTAATAAGCAATTTCAGGTATTGGGTTCAGAAGAAAGATCTTTTGATTAAGCACATGAGCAAATCCCATTTCCAGAAATGTATTTCCCCCAATATAATTGTTGATGCCATGTTTGTCATAATTGGCCACTAAAATGGCATCTGCGCCTTGCATTGCTCGCCAAAATTCGCGAATTGCATCTAAATTATTCTTTTGATAAATCTTGATTTTCTCTATCTCTTCATCAGATTTACCGATAAATGGCTTATGCAAATCAGTCACAAAAGCTTGGTGCCCAAGCTCATTTAAGCTCTGGCATAGTTCGAGCATACTATCGGTATACTGCATACTGCCGACCACACCGAGTCGCATTTTTAGCTCTCCCCCAATTTGCTTACAAGCGTATTTCTAGCTACCAGTTCTGTATGCCCGCCGCGTGTAAGTTCTACATCGTTTCCACTACGATTACTGATAATCAACCTACTGGGGGCTCCAATTAAATCTGCATCTGCAAATTTGGCACCAGCCGACAGATCGCGATCATCGTACAATACCTCCACTCCGGCATCGATTAATTTGTTGTATACATCGAGGCCCAAGCCATTACCAAGTTCAATCAAATGTACTCGGTATGGGGCAACCGTTTCTGGCCAGGTTACTATTCCTTTTTCTAAATCGCCGTATACCTCTACCAAAGCTCCAACCAAACGAGAAATGCCAATGCCATAGCAACCCATATATACTTCAACTGCCTCTCCACCCGCACTGGTAACCAAAGCGTGCATCGGTTTAGAGAATTTTTGACTGAGTGTGAAAATATTAGCTACCTCAATGGCATTTTTCTTCGTAATAATGCCCTCACAAAACTCTAAGAATTCTGGATCATTTTCACTGGGTACTATCTCTTTATTCCGGGCTTTGTCCCCAGTTTGATTAAGGTAAATAGTATCTTCACCATCTTCAGCCAGCACCTGAAACTCATGTGAGTATTTAGAGAAAATACCCCCCGAGGCTTCGGTTAGCAGTGCTTCTAAGCCAATACGATTAAAAATAGCAAAGTACGTGTGCTGTACCAACTGATAGTATTGCTCAAAATCCTCGTATGAAATGTGAAAGCTGTACATGTCTTTCATCATAAATTCACGCCCACGCAGAAGGCCCGATTTGGCTCTCGGTTCATTTCTAAATTTGGTTTGAATTTGATATGCCGATTTGGGTAATTCTTTATATGAGTGAAAAAACCGCCGAAACAAATCGGTCACAATTTCTTCGTGCGTTGGGCCAAGACCAATTGACTCATCTTTAAGATCATACATAATGCCTTTAATATCTTCACGTCGCCCACTTTCTTCCCATAGCGAATGGAGCTGCAAAATAGGCATTAATAGTTCTGATGTATGAGGAAGCTTATTTAATTCCTCGCGCACAACGGCTTGAATCTTTTCTGCAACACGAAGACCCAATGGCAGCAGGGTGTAGACTCCAGCCATTTCCTTATCAATATAGCCTCCCTTAGTCAGCAAAATAGCATTTTTACTGGTTTCGTCTTTAGGAGTTTCTTTTCTGGTTGTACCAAATAAATGTGACTGTTTCATAGCTTGTGGGGTGGCAGCTTCTTAGATAATTGTTCAAAAAAATCCTAATACCTAAAAGCTATCACCTAACTCCTCATCTGATTAGTCTCACAATATCACGAAACGTCACGATCACAAACAACAGCATTAACAGGCCAAACCCTATGGTGTGACTGATGGCTTCTATCTGTGAAGAAATTATTTTTTTACCAAATATTTTATTAATAAAAACAAACAAAATCCTTCCACCGTCGAGTGCAGGGATCGGTAAGATGTTAAATACTGCGATGGCCAGAGAAAGTTGAGCCACCGCTGCCAGCACATATACCCATCCAAGTGCCGTAAACTGAGCCAAAAGGCCATAAATACCGACCGGCCCAGAGACACTTTCAGTGGAAACATTCTTAGCTGAACCAAGCAACCCAGCAATCAGCCCTCCCAAGAAAACTACATTGGCTGAAAGAATGTTCCACAGCTCACTCAAAGCTACCCACGGTGCTTTCCACCACACTGGATTTGGCACCGCAGCCAAAGAAAAACTAACTACCCCAACTCCAAGTGGAGCATCTCCTTGGGCTAGGGTAAGCTTTTTTTGATGCTCAATGCCATTCTGACGGTAGGTCATGGTCACTTCTTGCCCTTGGTGAGAAATGGTAAATTCATGAAGCACGCTCGGAGATGTTACAACCAGGTCATCCATTTTGAGTAATACATCACCAGTATGCACATGCGCTTGCTCAGCAGATGACCCTGACTGTACCTGCGCTACTAGTACTGCATCTGAGGCTTTCCACTGCGGTGGAATAACTAACAAGAAGCTGAGTATAAGCCAAGCCAGAATAAGATTCATTAGTACCCCAGCAGCCAATATAATAGCTCGACTTTTGGCTGATTTTTGGCTAAATGAACCAGGGCTTACATCATCTTCATTCTCACCACGCAGGCGAACATACCCACCAAGCGGGATAAGATTAATGGCATAGAGGGTATTGCCTTTTTTCCGGCCAATCAGCCGCGGAGGCAAGCCAAAGGCAAATTCTTCAACTTCAACTCCGTATTGCTTGGCCATCAGGAAATGCCCAAGTTCGTGCACAAACACGATCAATCCAAATACCAGGATAAACACAATAATGGTGAGAACAATCACTCTACTCTTTCTTTACAGATCTATATGGTCACAATATCAGATTCTTTTTTCTTCACAATCTCTTGAATCTGACCGTTAAATGTATCGATTACCTTATTGAGCTGCTCCTCACCTTGATATTTCTCATCTTCAGTTAGATCACCTGCTTTATGCTGTTTTTGTACCTCATCCCAGGTATCTTTGCGAATAGTGCGTAGGGTCACTCGGGCTTCTTCGCCCATTTTATGCAAAATTTTGACTAATTCTGCTCTTCGCTCCGAGGTTAAAGGAGGCAAACTGAGGCGAATGGAGCGTCCGTCATTGGTTGGTGAAAGACCAAGATCAGATTCACGAATAGCTTGTTCAATATCGCTCAGAGCTTTTGGGTCCCATGCTTGAATCAGAATCGACGAAGCATCTGGAACTTGAATAGTGGCTAGTTCTTTTAGGGGAGTAGACGCGCCATAATATTGGACCATTACTGTCTCCACCAATGCTCCATGAGCTCTTCCGGTACGCAGGGTGCTAATTTGCTCCTCAAGATGGAGCACTGCCTTTTTCATCTCCTGATTTATCTGCGATAATAGATCTTGTAACATGAATACATTCCTTACATTCTACACATTCTACTCAAAATGTATCAAATTTCAGCGCTTCACTCAAGTGAGATACACAGCACATCTACTGTTATTAGCACCGATGATAGTATTTATGGTGTGGCCCCACTCTGCTTTGGCTAGCGATGTACATCTCTACCTTTCGTCTGATGGGAAAATTATTGATGCACAAAATCATGTTGTGAGTGAGCTCTACCATGGGTGGCGCACGGATATTCTTTTTACCCCTTTGTCTCGCATTCACAATACTGATTTAGGTAATCTAAATGTTATCTTAGAAAGCAGCGGGGCGTCTTTAGCCACCGTTAACCCACAACTGTATGCCATACATGGAGCTCGTTCCAGCTTAGTTTTAGAATCTCCTAACAAACGCATTTGGCAGGTTATTGCCTCACCAGCCAGTCAAATTACCATTGTGGCTCAGGTGCCTTCTGGGGTACTTACTGAAGGGTTATTTTGGAGAATATTTGCTTCTTTGTCTAAAGTGTCTGACCAGTATTGGATTGTGTTGTCTGTTCTTATCCCAATTTTGTGCATTCTACTTCTCTATTTGCGAAAATGGTTTAATAGTCCTCACCGTAGTCTGATTGCCCATATGTACCCAGATCTGCTTAAGGTGTCCCCAGCGGCATTGACGGTATTGTATCGTGGCTTTGTGTCGCGCCGGGCCTCTGGAGCCACCCTGGTTGATCTAGCTCGGCGTGGGCATATTCAAATGCTTATTCGTCAAAATAAGATTGCGCTGTTTAAACGGGAAAGCACAGATCCACTTCGGCCCCATGAATTACAAATGCTCAACCGTTGGTTTAATCAAGACTGGAATTCGCATGGAGCTAATTTGAGCAAGGAAATTAAAACTCAGTTAATCAACGATCAAAGCAAAATAGTTAACCTGACCGTCTATACCGAAGTAGAACAGTACAACTGGTTCACCCCACCACCACTGATTACCCATTGGAAAATGTTTATTATCACATTTTTACTAACCGCTTTTGCGGCTGGGGCGTTTGTCACAATTTATATTATGCTTCCAACGGCACTTCCACTGTTGTGGTTTTTATCTGGAGTATTGACTGCTATCGCTATTTTGTACGGATGGACACCGATGATTGCTCACCTGTCTGAAAATGGTCATTCTGCACGGTATATGCTCAGTTGTGCTAAGGCAGTCCTGGCTGACCAGAGCCTGGTACACACCATGCCAAATGCCCATGATCTATGGGAAACGTGGCTACCACTAGCCATTGTGCTTGGGGTAGCGCCACAATGGCTAGAGCGTTGGAAAAAGGTGCCATTTCAGCAGCCAAGCTGGTTTCTTACACCGGAGCCAATTCGAGAGTTTGATCAGTTCTTAATTCAGCTGGGCCCAATTTTACGTGTTGCCTCAGAATCTATCCGAGACACCATACTGCCAGCATATGTCTAATACTGAATAACTTTCCCATACAGATCATCTTTTGGCACATAGCCAAAAAACCGTGAGTCGTTACTAATAAATCGATTGTCTCCAAATACTAAGTACTGGTTTGGTGGCACGGTACCATTAATTCGTACTGGTCCTTCTTCAGTCATCGTGTTAAGCGCTAAATAGGGCTCGGTCAGTACGCTGCCGTTCCGAGACACCATGCCTTTATCAATTTTAATAGTGTCACCAGGCATACCGATAATGCGCTTTACGTACAAACTGTGAATTGGATCTCCAGGGAATCGAAGAATGACCACATCACCTTCTTGCCACGGTTGAAACCGTTTTGAAACAAGATCAATTAATACCCATTGCCCATTGGCCAGGGTAGGATCCATACTTTTTCCATCAATGCGAATAATGGTGATGAGACTGCGCATCACTACCAACAAAATAATTACACTCAAAAAAAGCCCTCTGCCGAGCCACATAACCCAAGAGGCAGATCTGGCCAGTTTTTCTAACAGGGAATTCATCCTCTTTAGTATATCACCTAGTATGCCTAGGGGCATACGTAGTGATAATTCTACGAAGTAGAATATAGCACTTAGAATCGTAGATTCGCAGTGCTAAGCGGCTTAGCCGCTATACTATTACATGGTTACCGTAGTAATGAAGATACCATGGGCGTGAGCCCATGGTATCTTCTAGTTCTCGCCTCAGGAGGCGACCCTCGCTTGAGCTCAGAACAACTGCATCCGCAAGCTGACGCATGCGGTTTTGCGTTTGAACTATAAAAGCGTAAGATTGTCTCTCGATTATTCGATGCCAAGTTCGATGCGACTAAAATTTCCCACCCGGATATTTTCGCCGGTTTTGGCAATAATTTCTGTAATAAGATCAGACACAGTCTTTGTTGCATCTTTGATGAAGGGTTGCTCCAACAAGTCTTTTTGGCTAGCAGGTGCCATAGAAGCTATCTGCATGGCCAGATCTTTCGCTAAGTTTTGAAAATCATCTGTTTTGGCCACAAAGTCAGTTTCGCACTGTAGGGCAACCATCGCCCCAATACGACCGGTATGTACGTACGAGGCCACAATACCCTGTGAAGTAGTTCTATCAGCTCTTTTTTGAGCTAATTGCACTCCACGTGCTTTAAGTAGATCCAGGGCTTTTGTTTCATCCCCCCGTGCTTCTTCCAAAGCTTTTTTTAAATCCATGACTGGCAAACCAGTTTGGTCTCGCAAACGTTGAATCATTTCAATAGAACTCATATGTCTCCTTAGAATTTAGTATTATGCTGACTTGGCTGCTTTTTTAGGCTCATCTGCAGGTGTGGCTGGGGCCTCTGGAGCAACAGCGTCTTTGGCAGATTGTTCTTGAAGTGTCTGATATACACCTGAAGGATCTACAATAGCGTGGCTAATGGTCGATAGTATCAATTCTAATGATTTAACCGCATCGTCGTTAGCTGGAATAGGATAGTCAACCTTAGTTGGATTAGCATTTGTATCTACAATAGCCACGGTTGGAATACCCAGAGCCTTTGCTTCAGCTACGGCAATGTGTTCGTGAACAGAGTCTACCACAAACAACGCTTGAGGCAATCGAGGCATCTCCCGAACTCCAGCCAGTAGTAAGGATAGTTTATTTTTCTTGTCAGCCAAACCGAGCCGCTCTTTCTTGGTCAGATGGTCAAGTTCCCCTTTAGCTTCTTGATCTTCCATGGTTTGTAATAGCGAGATATTCTTTTGTAGCACAGAAAAATTGGTCAGCGTGCCACCAAACCATCGCTCAGTCATGTATGGCATACTACAATCTTTGGCTGCTTTTTGAATAAGGCCTTTAGCTTGACGTTTGGTACCAACAAATAGCACTTTTCCACCATCTGCCACAATTGTATTTAAAAAGGTTATTGCTTTGGTCAGCTGATCACGGGTTTGTTCCAAATTAATCACATGAATATGATCTCGTTCAGCATAAATAAACGGCTTCATTTTGGGATTCCACCTGGAAGCTACGTGTCCAAAATGAACTCCATTATTGAGCATATCGCGCAGGCTGGGTAACTTGGCCAAACTAATCTCCTTGTTCGCATGATTTACATAAAATCAAACCCTGATTTGTCAAAAGGGTTGTACTACTACTTGTACCATAAAAATAGCTATCCCACAAGCTCTTAGCCTTACCTCTGGCCAAAGTGAACGATCTCTGGTATAGTTTGCAATGTGCAAACTAAGTGCTATGAAGCTGTGCTTCTAAGTGCTATTATGTATACACTAATTTATCTAAACAGTGTTAGTGGAAAAACAGGAATATTATTATGAAACAAGGCATTCACCCAGAATATCATCAAGCAAAAGTTACCTGCGCCTGCGGTAACACATTTGTGGTGGGTTCCACTACACCTGAAATTAAGGTAGAAATCTGTAATAACTGTCACCCGTTCTTCACTGGCCAACAAAAGTTTATTGACACTGCCGGTCGACTCGAGCGCTTTAAAGCACGCGTGCAACAGGCTGAACTCAAAAAAGTGACCAAGTCTGCTCCATTAAGCGAAGCAGAAACAGTTGAGACAGATACGTCAACAAAAGAATGAGCCTTCTCTCTGGGCTAAAGCCCAGAGGTAACCCTGCGGGATCGCGCTCGCATGCGCTCGAAGCGAACAGGCTCGAAATTCTGAATCCCTCCGCTACGCCTCAGAATTATCGTAACCTCTTTCTTGACCCTGATACTTCCGATACGATACGTATAAGTAGAGGCTTCTTACATGCATTTCGATTATCATGCACTGATTGATCAACATACCCTGCGTAAATCCGAGATTGAATTGGAATTACAACGTATGGTTCAATCTGGCAACCAAGAACGCTCAGCTGAACTGTCACAGGAGCTTAAGGCAATAAATGATCTTATTGCCGCTTTTGATGTGTACCAAAAAACGGCTTTTGCATACGAAGAGTGTAAAACAATCGTAAACGACATAAGCGCTGACGCTGAATTTCGCCATCTGGCCGAGGAGGAATTACCTACCTTACAAAAACAAACCGAGGAGGCCGAGCATCAGCTGTTACTCTATCTCGTACCACATGATCCACACGATGACGGTGGTATTATTATTGAAATTCGGGCAGGTACTGGTGGTGATGAAGCCGAGTTATTTGCCTCATCACTGTTTAAGATGTATAGCCGGTACGCTGAAACACAAGGCTGGCGGGTTCAGACGCTCGATTCTACCTTTTCACCACTTGGCGGCATTAAAGAACTCGTGTGTGAAATCCATGGGCAAAAAGTGTACTCTCGTCTTAAATATGAAAGTGGTGTACACCGAGTGCAACGGGTACCCGAGACCGAAAAATCTGGCCGCATTCATACTTCGGCGGCCACCGTGGCAGTATTACCTGAAGCAAATGAAACCGAACTGGTAATTAACCAAAACGATCTGCGTATCGATGTGTATCGCTCTACTGGCCATGGTGGTCAAAGTGTAAATACTACCGATTCAGCAGTGCGTATTACCCACCTTCCATCTGGTATTGTAGTAACCTGCCAAGATGAGAAATCTCAGCTAAAAAATAGAGATAAAGCCATGACAGTGCTGCGTTCCCGCTTGCTGGCTGCACAGGAAGAAAAGCGCCAAAAAGAACGCGGAGATTTACGCCGTTCGCAAATAGGATCAGGCGACCGAAGTGAGAAAATTCGCACCTATAACTTTCCTCAAGACAGAATAACTGATCATCGTATCAATCAATCGTGGCATAATATTAACGCCATTTTAAATGGCGAGCTTGAACCAATTATTACTGCCTTGTCTTCAGCAGATCAGCAGGCCAAACTGGCCCAGGTTCAATCAACCGTATAAACTGCATGACTATTCAACAATGGCTAGAACAGACCACTCTACGCCAAACAAAAGCAACAGAATTACTATTTCACCTGCTTAATCCAAAAACAACGCTTGATGGGGTAAGCTTTGTTTCGGCTCATCAGCATGACGAGCTATCATCAAGCCACATTACTACTCTTAACAGATGGCAAAACCGTCTACACCAAGGCGAGCCACTTCAATATATTCTAGGCTATACCATATTTAGAGATTTAAAGCTGAAAGTAGATCACCGCACACTCATCCCCCGACAAGAAACCGAGGAGTTAGTCGAGCTGGTCATTCAGGAGCTCTCCACCATCTATAAGCTAAAACCTAACACCTACAACCTCACCCTAGCGGATATTGGCACCGGTTGTGGTGCTATTGCGTTGTCCCTGGCTACCTGGGCAACAAAAACCAACAAAGACATCCACATAATTGCCACTGACCTTTCACAAGATGCTTTAGATCTTGCTGCGCACAATTATCTGGCCCTAAAACCTAACACCTATAACCTACCTCCCATCTCTTTCCGTCTCGGCTCGTTACTTGAACCGATAGACGAAAGATTAGATATTATCGTGGCTAACCTACCCTACATTCCATCTCAAGAAATGGAGAAGCTGCCTAAATCAGTCCGCGGCTTTGAGCCTCACCTTGCTCTTGATGGAGGAAATAACGGCCTTGACCTCATCCATGATCTGATTAAGCAAGCACCAAAAAAGCTATCCCCACAAGGAGCTTTGTTTCTTGAAATATGGGACGAGCATCAGTTAGAAGATTTCGCTCAGTACAAAAGTGACTACACAATAATCATACAGACAGACCAATTTAACCGAAACCGATTTCTTATCTTGACCCTACTTTAGCTCGGTTAGGGTGAGATCGGTAGATTGTTCTTTGCCGTCGCGGGAAAACGTTATTTTAATCTTTTGATCCACTTGAAACTGCTGTATTAACCGAGCTAAGCTGTGGCTTTCATCTATGTTTTGGCCGTTTACAGCGGTAATAATATCCTTCTCTTTTAAGCCCGCTTTATCTGCAGCACTGCCCGACAGCACTGCCGCCTCTCCATTTGGCCCAGCTTGAAGATAGGCTCCATGATCAACTGGCAACTTTGCTTGATTAGCAATGGCCTTGGTAACAGACACGTATCGAACTCCGAGTGCCGGCCGAATTATGCGTCCTTTACTAATCACACTCTCAACTGCTGGTTTTAGAATATTAGTTGGAATGGCAAAGCCAATGCCTTGGGCATCAGTCGATACTGCAGTGTTTACCCCAACCACTTGACCAGCCAAATTGAGCAGTGGCCCACCAGAGTTCCCTGGATTAATAGCGGCGTCCGTCTGCAGCAATCCTTCCAAAGATTCTGAGCTACCCCCACTTACGTCCCCAGCTGTAATACTGCGTTCTTTAGCAGAAATCACCCCAACGGTGACGCTATTTTGAAATTCAGCCAAAGCGTTTCCAATGGCAATAACCCATTGACCAATCTGCAAATCATCTGAATTGCCAAAATCTACCGCCTTTAAGTTATGAGCATCAATTTTTAAAATAGCGAAATCAAAAAATGGGTCGAGCGCCTTTATCTGGGCATCGTACGTAGTGCCATCGTTAAGCACCACCGTGTATTGCGCCTTGGCATCGGATACCACGTGCTTGTTGGTCGCAATCAAACCATCGCTTGTCACCACAAAACCGGTGCCACCACCTTTTTGTTGAAACACGGTACCAAAAAAATCTGAAACGTTACGGCTGGTAGTAATTGAGACTACTGAAGGATTAACATCTTTGGCTACATCGACAAATTTTGAACCTTCCTCAAGAGAAACTTTTTGCTTAATCGGCAGAGACAGATTTGATGCTCCAAAACTGTTTTTGCTCTGGCTCGTAGTTGACAGTACATACACACTACCAGCACCTCCCACAACTCCCATTACCAGACTCATCAGAATAGTGAATATAAGCAATGAACGATTGACTGTTACAACACCAAAGTGTTGTTGTGGTTCACCAGATTGATGTGAAATTGGCTCTTCCATAATCCTCCTTACGTATCTTTGCTGTGCGGGTTAGATTTTTCTTCTGGGTCTTCTGAAGGAATAAGCGACTGTACAAAGCCAGCCGATTTAGCCACAGCACGAGCCACACTTGCAACAGCCGGAGCAACGGTTGAGGTAGCTGCACGTTCCAGAATAGCGGTCACGTGGTTCAAATCTCTGGTCGATTTTTCCAAATTTCTTAATACCTGAGTTAGGTAGTACAACGCAATAGATAATGATGCAACCAGCACAGCAAAGCCAATGGCCAGAACAATATAGAGCGTGCTAAGCGGTTCATTCATGGTTATCCTTTTTGAATTCCTTTGGCTGCCATTTCATCTTTCTGTTTAGCCCCACGGTTTACAACTTGCCAGTGTTCTTTATCGATCTGGGCATTCGGTAATACAAATAGTGTATCGTCTTTGCCACGAACTCTGGTCTTTCTAATATCAATAGCTTCAATTACCCCTTCTGTTTCACCCACTTTAATAGTATACCCGATATTGAAATCGGGGTCTTTGGCTAAAAACAACCCAGAGATCACATCTGATACCATGGCCTGAGCTCCATTGGCAATTGCTAACCCAATCACTAACAGTGACCCTGAAAGAGTTACAGCCACTTGGGATAATCCGAGCAGGCGCAGCAGGTGAGATACTAGCACAATCCATAACACCACCAAGGTCAGTGATTTTAAGATTTCGATCAGCGCTTTTGGTAAATGAAACAGGCGCAACCCTCGAGTCAGCCCAGCAATCAATAGAGCGATAATGATGTACCCGGCAACTAACGTTACCAACAATTCCGGGATACGCGGCAAAAAATCTTGCGTATCATTAATCAGCTTACTAATTCCATCTATCATATAAGTATTGTATCAAAGTTTCTGAGATTCAGCTTAGAATGTCAGCGTTGATCTAAAATCTTGGTTAATTCTGTTCTGACTTTTTGTGGATCTGCTTGACCGTTGGTCTTGGCCATTACTTGACCAACCAAAAATGCATATACCTTTTGATCGCCAGATTTGTATTGTTCCACTGCAGATGCATGCTCTTTGAGCACAGCGCCAACCAAAGAGCTAATATCAAGACCTGCGCTTTTGGAAGCTTCTTTTTCAAGATCGGTTAAGCTAATAGATCGGTTAAGCAATCCTGACAACTTGAGCTTGAAAAGTTGATGGGTAATTTTTCCACTCGAAATATCATTATATAGCTGAACAATCTGGTGAGAAGTTAAGGGTATGTCTTCGAACGGTATATTGTGCTCGGTTGCAAAACGAACAATTGGATCATGCAAAAACATAGCCACTGCTAATTGCTCTTGTGTCTGTTTTGTAAGCTTAACTATGTCAATGACCAAATGGTACAAGGAATCGTGCGAAATAAATTCGTCGGCTAACTTGCCCACAATACCACTCTGTGCCAGTTTTTTAATTCGTGCATCAGGTAATTCGAGAGAGGACAAAGCTACTTCTAATGCGGAATCCGTAAATTCTGACACTTTTTCTCGCATAATTGGGGGAATATCTGGCTCTGGCACATAGCGATAATCCTCTATCTCTTCTTTACTGCGCATACCAACAGTTTCACCCTTAGCTTCATTCCAACTTCGCGTCTCTTGTTTTATGGCATTGCCAGATTGCAGTTCTCTAGATTGACGGGTGAGCTCGTATTGAATAGCCCGCTCTACACTAGTAAAAGAGTTCATGTTTTTTACTTCAACTTTAGTTCCTAGCTTTTGGCCCGATATATGCACTGAAATATTGGCATCACACCGTAGGTGCCCGTGCTCCATATCAGCTTCAGAGATACTGAGGGCTCGGGCAATTTGTTGCAGCTTTTGCAAAAACAGCTTTGCTTGCAAGGCAGTGCGAATATCTGGCTCAGTCACTAGCTCAACTAACGGAGTACCGGCGCGATTGAGATCAACATAAGAATGGCCATCTTGGCCGTGCATTAGCTTTCCAGCGTCTTCTTCTAGATGCACGTGGTTAATCCTAATCTTGGTTGAAGTTAAATCTGGATTTGCAGGATCCACAACCACCATTTCACCGCCAGTCAGAGGCGGATTAGTGGAAGAGGTAATCTGGTACCCTTTTGGTAAATCAGGATAAAAATAGTTTTTGCGTTCAAAGTTCCATACTTTGACAAGATTAGCTCCTAAGGCCTTCCCAAGTAATAATGTTTTATAAACAGCCTCCTTGTTTGCAACCGGCAGACTGCCAGGCATGCCGAAGCAGACTGGGCAGGTGAGGGTATTTGGCTGTGCATTGATCGCTTCATTACTGCATCCACAGAACATCTTTGATCGAGTATTCAGCTGAATATGCACCTCAAGCCCAATTACTAATTCAT
>OBEQ012562994.1_pt1 | contig 14750 bp, 18 predicted proteins | sample 1670901 | NCBI WGS metagenome assembly OBEQ01 (sample SAMEA104232315, study PRJEB22302) | groundwater metagenome | biome: forest; feature: aquifer; material: groundwater | place: USA | collected 2011-08-07 | depth 5.4 m
GATTGTCCAATCAGCCGATAAAAGAATTGAGGGAGCATATAGAGATAAGCTTGATGGTAAGATGCCAGCGACTCTTTGTGAAAAGTTAATGACCGAATCAAACCAAGAGAAGGAAGACGCATTGCAATCATTAAAGAAGTTGAATAATAACCGAACAGCTTATTACGAAGCTGGACTTGCTATTCATGAGCTAGCTCTAAAAGCGAAAGATATTTATTTAGGTAAAAAGACCCTAACAGAAGATAAGAGATTACTTTTGAGTTATGCATTTTCGAACCTTTCATTAAAGCAAGGTAAAGTAACACCTACTTATACCTATGCCTTTGAATTTCTAGCAAAATGGATGCCTATAGTAAATAAAATTTCGAACCACCAAAAAACCCTGTTAAATACAGGGCTTTTGGAGAATTTGTCTTCAAATTCAGAACAGAGCTCCGCGGCCAGGACTCGAACCTGGAACCATCTCCTTAACAGGGAGCCGCTCTACCATTGAGCTACCGCGGAATATGTAATTTTGCTTCGCAATTATTATCCGGATAGCTACAATGCTAGAACGGAGGCCTTGTGAAACAAGGCGAGCCGCTCTTCCTGTGAGATGTAATCGTTACCGTCCCCGCCAAGGCGGGGCCGAACGATTGCGCTTAAATAAAGCGCTACATCTCCCGTCAAAGCCAAGACTTTGGCTTTGACCCATTTCGCTACCGCGGAATGTATATATTTGTAAGAACCAAGTTATTTTATCAGAAAAAGCATAGGAAATCAATCCAGCCGGAAAAGAGTAAGCGGTCGGCGGATTTTGATTTACAATTTATATTTAGTAATCTATAATATTACACGAAGCGGATGGTGGGGGAGGATTTTGTGATAAGCAAGATATTCCTAGGTTTGCTGATATTTTTACCCTTGGCCGTTATTGCCTGGCTGTTTGAACTCTCGCCCATCGCAGTTTTCCTGCTGTCGGCCTTGGCCATAGTGCCTTTGGCAAAATTCATGTCCGAAGCGACTGATGCTTTGGCGGCCAGGACCAATCCTGCCGTGAGCGGATTGTTGAACGCCACCTTCGGTAATGCCACTGAAATAATCATAGGCATATTTGCCATCAGGGCCGGACTGGTAGAAGTTGTAAAAGCCTCCATCACCGGCTCCATTATCGGCAATCTGCTTCTGGTTTTGGGGGCGGCATTATTCGCCGGCGGCCTGAGGCACAAAGAGCAGAGATTCGGAATCATCGGAGCGCAGGCAAGCACTTCGCTTCTGACACTGGCCTGTATCGCTCTGGTTATGCCGGCGGTATTTAAGCAAACCTCTCCCGGGGCAAGTGATGCTATTATCGGGGAGTTAAGCGTCCTAGTGTCCATACTGATGCTTTTCTCATATGTAGCATATCTCATATTTGTTCTGGTGACCCACAAGCATTTATATACTGAAGAGGTCGGTCAATATGAGGCAAGCCATGGAATATGGCAGGCGATAATCATTCTCTTGGCGTCTACGGTGGGCGTGGCTTTCATGAGTGAAATACTTGTTGCTTCGATAGAACCGGTTGCGAAAAGCTTAGGCTGGACCCAGATGTTCATCGGCGTTATATTTGTTGCCATAATCGGCAATGCCGCCGAACATAGTTCGGCCGTGATGATGGCGCTCAGGAATAAAGCTGAGCTGGCCCTTCAGATATCCGTCGGTTCGGCCACTCAAATCGCGATGTTCGCCGCTCCGCTCCTTGTTCTTCTGAGCTTTGCTCTGGGAAATCCGATGGACCTGATATTCAGTTCCTTCGAGCTTGTAGCAATAGTATTCTCGGTATGGATAGCCAGGAATGTCGTAAGCGACGGCAAAAGCAACTGGATAGAGGGCTTCATGCTTCTGTCCACCTATCTCATTATGGCCGTGGTCTTTTTCTTCCATCCGTAATAAAAAAATCCCGCTATGGCGGGATTTCTCATTACTTTAGGACATTTATTTTTTTCAGGGCGCTTATCATTCGGGTGATAAGTCCTATTTGTTCCTTGCCGAGATGATAAAGCAAGGCAATATATTCCTTGGTTCGAATATGATATTTACTTTATTGAAATGACTTTTCAGTTGCCTGACTATTTGGAGCCGGTATTGATGGAAGGAAATGAATATTCCTTTTGGAGATAATAATTTTGATATTTTTAATACTATATTTTTGCGGTCGGAAGCCGTGAAAAACGAGAACGGCACGCTGGAAAGGATGGCATCGGCCTTGGATGGAAGGTATTTGTCGAGAGTCATGATAATATCCTGGACCTTGCCTCGGATGACCAGGAGTCTTGGGTCCCGTATCTTTCTCAAAGCCTTAACGAAATCGGGGTTGGATTCAATTACTACTAGGCGGCCTTTCTTCGAGATGCGTTCCAGAATGGCCTTGGTAATAACGCCATCGCCGGGGCCGAATTCTACCACTGTATTGAGGTGGCCGGGGAGCTGATGAAGCACGGAGCGAACTACATATTTGGAGCTTCGTGAAATTGCTCCGACTTTGTAGTCGGATAAAGCTGTTTTTAGAAAATCTATTTTCTTTTTTGGCGGCATATTCTTATAGGACTTAACGCGTTTGGCCCCTCCATAGGCGGGCAGGCAAGTTCAAGGCAAAATCGAGCATTCGACTGAGCCATATTGAAATATGGCGAAGGAGAAGCGGAGATTTTAACGAAGAAATTGGTCCAAACCCTTTAGGGCTCGTGGGCCATTAATATATTGATGGCCCGAGCGCGTAAGTCCTATCTTAAATGGGCAAGCTTCAGGATGTAATCGCCGAAATATATGTATAAACTCGAACCAACGGCCTCGCCGATAAAAATTCCGAACAGGAATTTTTTAATGTCTATCTTCAGCGTACCGCAGACATAGCAGATAAGGTCGGTGGGAGTCAGCGGGAACAAGCTCCAGCCTATGACTATCGGCAGTTCGTTCTTTTGCAGGACCAGTTTGGTCTTTTCTATCAATTTCCCGTACCTATGTTCAAAAAATTTATCAAAGCGAAGTGATTCGGAAAAGTAGTAAACGCAGGCCGAGGATACCAGGGTCCCTATCATGTTAATGATAAAAAGGGGAACGGGCTTAAAAAAGATAATGCCGATAAGAAGAAGATAGGCCGTCGGTATCAAGGTGAATCCCCGCAGACAGCCCAGTAGGAGATATATCCAGTAGCCCGAAGTTGCAGACCCGGAAAAAATATCCGTCAGGTAACTCATGACCATAGCTCTCTGAAAAAGATACAGATAGAAGGCGCAGAACACGGTTGCCAGCCAGAGCGTAATTATGAAATACCTTAATTTTTCTAATAATTTTTGCATTGATAATCAATTGATGGTAACAGATTTACCGCCGGATTAAAAGGATAAAAAAAGACTTCGTTGTAGCGAAGTCCTATGTTTTGCCGGCCAGTTCTTCCAGGATTCTGGTTTTGCGTTTTACAGCTAATCTATCAAGCCAGTCTATGGGCCAACGGGGTTTTGGATTCAGGTCCTGAACCAGCTCTTTTGCGGCCGGAGTTTCATTAAGCAACAGTTCGCCGGGTTGCTTGTAGGTGCCGAATAGGATGTCAGCGACAGGCAATCCGAAAAATCCGCCTACGGCCATATTGCATTTATAGTTTGCATGATGTGCCTGGTGAAATCCGTATATTTCCGCCCATATTTTCCCGAAAATTCTGTTGTTTATCTTTTTGGCCCACCATTCCTCGTAGATATGATGGTTCAGAGAATGAAGGACTTCATACAAGTAATACGAAAGGGTAAGCGCCGAAGAACCGCCGATAACAATAGGCATGTGCGGGAATAAAAATCCCAGGGCAATAAATACCGGTACGAATCCGCTCATAAAGGCAAGTAATGTCCAATGAGGGAATGTGGATGATTCATCCTGCTCTATGTTGGCTATGGGGTAGGAGCTGTTTATTTTCTGTCGGTTCTCGTCGAAATAAATAAATGTGAGAGTGTGATGTTTCAGGTGTTTTCTGTAGAAAGTTGCCATCACTTCCGCGGTAAGGATATGAAGTATGTATCTATGAAAGAAGAATTCTCCGAAGGAGACAATAAGGTGGCAAATAGCAAAAGTAACGATAATGGATACTGCTCCGGCAGATATCTCCCGTAGCCAGATGTTATTAAGTAAATATCTTAGCAATAAAAATAATGCGACGAGATGTACTCCCACAAATAAAGTGAATATAGTAAACGGCGCAGGATATATCTTCCTGCCCTCATATGAGATGGGGCTGTTCATGGAGCAACTCTTTGTTAATAAGCTTTTGATAGTCTACTATAAATAACCGTAAATTTACAACCCTGATTTGAAAACAGGCTGAGAAGTGTTAGAGTAGCGGGAGAATCGGATACCGGAGGAATAAATGCATTCGCTTGAGCTTTTGTTCATAGTCGCCCTGCTCCTTTACAGTTTTGTTATCTGGTACCACAAGCTAAGCAAAAAGCTCCAACCCTGGATGGTTTTTATTTTCTCGCTAGGACTTGCTGCTGATATGGGCGGTACATTCTTTGTTTGTGTTTTGGCCGCCAAAGAATGGTCGTTTAATCTTCATACCGTATCCGGGCTGGCCTCTCTTTTGATAATGGCTATCCATTTTGCCTGGGCTTTGCTGGCGGTGGAATTTGGCGGAAAATTCGGAGCATATTTTGACCGTTTCTCCGTCTGGGCCTGGTCGCTCTGGCTGGTGGCCTTTATCTCCGGCATTCCTCGCTAGTATTAGAACTTATGTGCTCGGGCCATCAATTTGGCTGCTTCTGACGGGATTGAAATTTTTTAAAATGGATGCTACCATGGGGCAGGTCATTTTTGAGATGGCGGTATCGTGAATAGTAAAATGCCCTTGGATTTTAAGGAAGAAATAAAAAAGGCCGTAGTTTTGGCCAAGGAGTGCCTCACTCAGGCTGGACATTCGAGGAAATTGAAAGAATGTCCCATCTGTAATCCTGAATATGCTCGGGACCTTATCAAGCGCCAGCGCTCTTTTCTGTAAGTCCCGGATCTCGGGACTTTTTACTTGTAAAAAAGAGCCCCTTCGAAGCGGGGCTCATAGCTACTGATCCTAGTCTCTATCGTCGTCGTCTTTTTGGTGACAACGGTCCTTCTCGCATTTGTGCTTATCGCAATTATCCTTGCCGGTGCAGTGTTCCTTATCGTGTTTTTTGCAGTTGTTGTGCTTTTCACAATGCTTGGCGCATGGTGGTGGTGGCGGCGGTGGTGGCGGAGGTGGCGGCGGAGGTGGAGGTGGAGGAGGCGGAGGAGGTGGAGTCTGGCAATTGCCGGCTATCTTCCACCGTATCGCCTTCAGGTCGCGGGCGTTCTCCGGCTTGGCTTGGCCATTAGCTATATCATTCTGAGTGCAGTCTCCGGCACTTAGTAGCGGTCCGAATGTCTTTTTCTCGTCTGGCTGGAGGACATAAGGAGCCCAGTCTAATAGCACCTGATTGTAGAAATCAGAGCCGCTGTGGCTGCGGTCCCATGAGGAGTAGACGAGCTGACATATCTTTGATGAGGCATTCTTCACATCTATCTGGACTCGTCCTCCGGAAAAGGCTTGGTCCATCTGGCCGGTACTGGCCTCAAGCGGCATTTGCAGGTCTTCTTCGTGGCATTCTCCGACCACGGGAGCCGGTGAAGGTTTCGGAGACGGCGCCGGTTCAGCGTTTGCTACCGGCTGAGATACAGACTCGTGGGTAGATGAAGGTGTCAAAGTCGGAGCGTTTTCGCCGCATCCGGCCAGCGCCACTATTAATGTCAGAAGTAACGATCCGAACACCATATTTCGCATTCTGCCTCCTTGTGCTGGGGTTTTTGCCTGCCGGCAGTATGAAAAAGAGCGTCCTATGATTATTACATATAATCTAGAGTCTGTCAAATTATTGCGGTCTTGACGCCCACTCTTTATAACGGTATTTATTGCTTACACGGCTCTTTGCCAATTTGGTCGATGATATGGAAATGCGGCCGGAGTTTGAACTTTTAAATTCCTATTTCAAATCTTTCCTGAAGATTGCCGTTTCAACTATGGATGTGGCCGCAACTTATCTTAAGCTGACAATGGACCCTGTATTTCAGGAAAAATCTGTGCCTGAAGCGGGCGGCCAGCCGATTCTGGTTATTCCCGGATTTCTCATTGCTGATCCGGCCCTGATAGTAATGAGAGCTTGGCTGAAGCGCCTGGGCTATCGGGTATTTTCCTCGGAACTGCAGTTCAATACAAAGTGCCCTTATGCGATAGCCGGACTTATGGAGGAAAAGCTCCTAGATATCTACGATGAGATGGGCCGCCCTGTTATTATCATCGGCTATAGCTTGGGCGGAGCGGTTGCCCGCTATCTTGCTTCGAAACATTCCGATAAAGTGAAATATATTATTACCATAGGCTCGCCCTCGCTCACCACAGATAAAATCGACCCCTTCATTTATAATTTATTTCGGAAATTCAATCCTGACTGCATAGAAAAATGCGGCTGTGAATTCGTAAATCGTTTAACGGCCCGGAGTTCTATTCCCGAAATGCTGATTTATTCTAAAGAAGACGGTGTCGTTCATTGGAGCGACTCAATTCTCAATGTTCCTTCCGAGAATTGCCGGGAAGTTTCCGGCAATCACGGAGAACTGGCGGTAAGCCCCGAAGTGTACAGGCTCATCGCCTCGCGTCTTCGGTCTGATTAGTCCCGCCATGGCGGGATTTTTGTTTAGGGTGCTGTTTCTGGGGGCGTTGATTTAGAGGGGAAATAATGGGAGGATTGCTATCTATGGAGCAGAGATTCTTCCGGTATTCTTTCACAATACTTTTGGTAGTTGTTATGGCCATCCGGGCCTATTATCATCGCCGGGCTGTCAAATATGGCGGAAAAGCGGAATTTAAGGAAAAGAGATTCATGCGTGCAGTTCTGGCAATTCCTGCGGTGTATTTTATGGTCAGATATATGGTTGACCCGGGATTTCTGGCTTGGGCAGGGTTTAATATTCCGACTTGGTTCCAATGGTTGGGGCTGGTCCTTGGTATTTTGAGCATACCTCTGACCGTATGGGTGCATATTAATCTTGGCATAAATTTTTCTTCCGTTCTCCATATTCGCGAAAAACATACCCTTATTACTTCCGGCCCGTATGCGTGGATTAGGCATCCGATGTACACAGTTCTTTTTATCCATTTTCTGGGCATATTATTAATGACAAAAAACTGGCTGATGGGCGGCGTCCCTATCTTGGCCTTGGTTCTGATTGTTGCCGTAAGGCTCAGGAATGAGGAGGGACTGATGCTTGATACCTTCGGCGACGAATATCGCCGGTACATGCACCGAACCGGCCGGTTCTTACCGAAATTTTAAACGGCTCACATATGTGAGCCGTTGATTTTTAATGGTGATTATAGTTGCCTCTAAATAATTTTTTTGTAAGAATGGGAATTATGAAGATGAAAATAGCGATAGGAACATTGCGGGCTCCTAAGGTTGATGGCATCAAAGAGGCGGTGGCCTCCTGCCCTTATTTTTCGGCAGTTAAGAATGATATTGAATATATCCTCGAGAGCGTTTCTTCTGATATCTCGGCTATGCCTATTTCTATAGAAGAGGTAATGAAAGGAGCGAAGAATCGTGCTGACAATCTGCTTAAGACCGGGATAACAGCCGACTACTTCGTTGGCATAGAGGAAGGCTCGACCCGCCTTGGCGATAGAGCCTATGTTGTGGGCTGTGTTTATGTCCGCGATACGGCCGGTACGGGTCATTATGGTTTCTCGGCGATGGTACCGACGCCGAAACTGATAGAGAAAAAATTGTATGAAGAGGGCAGGGAGCTCGGGCCGGTGATGGGGGAACTTTCCGGGAGAATTGATATTCGTTCAGAGAATGGAAGTATCGGAGCTTGGACTGATGATATGTTTACCCGCAAAGATGAGTTTGGTACTGCCTTTAAGGCGGCCATCGCTCCTTTCTATAATGAATACTACCGATTAAAATAACATTCTCATATTCTCAAGAATGTGAGAATGTTATTTTTAATGTAAAATACTAATTCTATGAAACTGTTATGGCGCTATGTTCGCCGTTACAAAAATATACTTTTCCTGGCTCTGTTTCTAGCAACTATCAACCAGGTATTTTCTTTGCTTGACCCTCAGGTGTTTCGTTTGATAATCGACCGCTATGCCACCAAGGCTTCGGAGATACCGCGCTCGGAATTTTTCAGCGGGGTGGGGCTCTTGCTTCTGGCCTCGGTTGGGGTGGCCTTTGTTTCTAGGGTGGCCAAGAATTTCCAGGATTATTTCGTGAACATAATTACCCAGAGAGTGGGAGCTCAACTGTACGAAGACAGTGTCCATCATGCTTTTTCTTTGCCTTTCATATCTTTTGAAGATAAGCGTTCCGGTGAGCTTCTCCAGAAACTTCAGAAAGCCCGCACTGACAGCCAGCAATTCATCGCCAGCTCCATTAATGTTATGTTTCTGACCCTGGTCAGTATTACTTTTGTCGTAGCGTATGCTTTTCGCGTCAACTGGCTTATCGGGGTCGTATATTTTTTAATGATACCTTTACTCGGAGCGGCAATGTTTCTTCTGACCCGCCGGATAAAATCGGCCCAGAAGGAAATAGTTTCTCAGACGGCGATTCTGGCCGGTTCTACGACCGAAACTTTGCGGAATGTGGAATTGGTCAAAAGCCTCGGGCTTGAGGAGCAGGAATCCCAGCGTTTAAATCAGAATAACAAAACCATCCTCGCACTTGAACTAAAGAAGATACGGCTTATCAGGGTGTTGAGTTTTATCCAAGGCACGCTCATCAATGCTTTGCGCTCGGCCATATTATTATTAATGATGTGGCTCATATTCAAGAGAGCCATGACTTTCGGTGAGTTCATGAGTCTGTATATATATTTATTCTTTGTATTTGCGCCTTTGCAGGAACTGGGCAATCTTTCCAATCAGTATCAGGAAGCGAGCGCCAGCATGGATAAGCTGGGTGAAATATTGGAGGAAAAACCGGAGGAGAAGCCGGCCAATGCCATAGACCCGGGCCTGATAAAGGAGATACGATTTGATAATACGACATTTGAATATCAGACCCGCGGAGTGGCGGCGGCCAAAGATATATCCCTGACCATACGCCAGGGAGAGACGATAGCTTTTGTCGGTCCTTCCGGAGCCGGCAAATCTACTCTGGCCAAGCTTATTGTCGGTCTGTACCGCCCGGCCAAAGGTAAATTATTTATAAATAATATCGACGGCGCGGACCTTGATTACGCCGCTTTCCGGAAGCGCATCGGCTATGTTTCGCAGGACACCCAGCTATTTGCCGGCTCTATCCGCGAGAATCTTCTTTTTGTTAAACCGAGCGCCAGCGACAAGGAATGCCTTGAGGCGTTGAAACAGGCGTCGGGCATGCCTATTCTTGAAAAAACCGACAAAGGCTTGGATACAAAAATAGGCGAGGGCGGATTGAAACTTTCGGGTGGCGAGCGCCAGCGGCTGGCCATCGCCAGGGCACTGCTTCGTCAGCCGGACCTTATTGTTTTTGACGAGGCGACGAGCAGTCTCGATTCTCTGACCGAGAAAGAAATAACGGCTACCATCAAGGAGATATCCGCCGTTCGCCCTAATCTTATTACCGTTATCATAGCTCACCGGCTTTCTACTGTCGTTCACGCCAACCGGATATATGTCCTTGAAAATGGAATTATGGCTGAGTCCGGCTCTCATGATGAGCTGGTGGCCAAGGGTGGTTTGTATGCCGCCTTGTGGCGGGAGCAGGGTATGCCGGCCGTGATTCGGTCATGATAGTTGTCCGCTTTTATTCTGCAGGTCTTTTTGTTAAAATTATTTGAAATGAAAGAGGCACTGAAATTCAAAAAGGATGAAGCTTTGTCGGAAGAGCTTGACACATTGGTGAAAAGCGAACAGGCGAAGGTAGATACTAAAGACCGGGCATACAAAGCCTTGTGGTGTCTTGATATGCTGGTTCAGGACGGGTTGGTGGATGATAGGACGAATTTCGCCGGAATAGTAAAGGCGATAAGGCGAAGGATAAGCGAATTGAACCAAACTGTTAACTACGGCCAGTATGCCATCGATAAGCCGACCGGAGATAGTACGGGCAGTGAGCTGAAGAAGATTGCTCAAAAAGAGATAGAATCTGCTCAGAAATTACTGCCCTACTTAGAAGCAATAAGCCATGAGTTGGTACGGATTAATTTATTGGAGTTTGACCAGAAAGCACCCCTTGATTTTATTCGGACGAGACTTAAAAGGAAGATCGATAATGAAGAAAAATATATAAAACAAGACGAGATTAAAAAAAGAAAAGGTTTATAAATAATAAAGATAATATGAAAAAATACTTTGCGGAATTTGTCGGGACATTCGGGCTTGCGTTAGTAGTATTAATGTCAGTAGCCGCCGGGCCTAATGTGCCAATTCCTGTGCCGGTCATAGCCGGTATCGTTGTCGGTCTGTTCGTCTATACCATTGGTCCGATTTCGGGATGTCACATCAATCCGTCTGTTACTATAGGCCAGTTGTCTGTCGGTAAGATATCCATGAAAGATGCATGTTCCTATATTGTTGCTCAATTTCTCGGTGCTTTTTTTGCTGTCGGTATTGCAGGATATTTAATGATATCGGGTCCATCGAGCCAAGTTGCGGCCAGCGGCCAGATATTTATCGCTGAAATGCTGGGAGCGTTTTTTCTTAATTTCGGCATCGCTTCGGTGGTTTATGGCAAGGCCAAAGCAGAAGTATCAGGTTTGGTGATAGGCGGCTCTATCGTCATTGGAGTCCTTGCGTCATCTTTCGCGGGAGCGGCCGGTATTATAAATCCAGCGATTGCCTTTACTTTGAATTCTCTGACATTTTTGTACCTGATTGCCCCGATAGTAGGCTCTATCGTCGGATATAATGTCTACCAGTATATAATAGGCTGGAAAGAGTAGGGTATTAACAGAAAGAATGATTATGACATCACGAGAATCACATGAATTAGCGCATCCGGCGGAGGGAGCTATCGAATTGGGTAGAGATGTTTGTTGCGCTCTCGACCGCAGCTTTGAGATGAATCCGGAATTAAAAAAAGAATTGGGGAAAATCGTCGGGGAAAATGAGATAAAATTTTTTGAGAAACTTGTTATGACCGACGACGCCCGGCATCTCATTATGTCCGATGAGATGAAAACGGCTTACAGTCAGATAGCTAAGAGGGAGCTGGAAAGGATAGCGGCCGAGGATGAAGATGACGATGACCTTTTGTGCGGACATACTGTCGATGAACATCAGAATGCCCTCAAGTTTGTCCTTGAAAAAATGGAGCCGGCGGTCAATTAGCCTTCATTTTTTAAATTATTGTGATAAATTAAATTCAATAAAAATAATTAAATAACTAATAATATGAACAGAGTTGTACATTTTGAGATACAGGTGGATGACATTAATAGGGCGGTAAAGTTTTATACGGCAGTTTTCGGATGGGAGTTTCCGAAGTGGACGGACGGTTATTGGGGGATAATGACTGCACCAAAAGATTCGAAAGAGCTCGGCATTAATGGTGGACTGCTTCTCCGTAAAAAGGACTGTCCCCAGCTCGTTCCCGGTTCGGTGCCGAATGCTTTTGTTTGCACGGTTCAAGTAGATTCGTACGACCAAACCCATGAGAAGGTTCTGGCCGCCGGAGGGAAGGTGGCGATGCCTAAGTTTGCCATTCCCACTATGGCTTGGCAGGGCTACTATATAGATACCGAAGGTAATATTTTCGGCATTCATCAGCCGGATAAGGATGCGAAGTAAGATTTCCACCTAAAACCGCCCGAAGGGCGGTTTTAGGAATGTTGATTTGCTCTGACTCTGTGCTATTATTGAACGGCTTTTTAAAAACAAGAAAAGGAAAAGCATGAAATATCGTTGGATGTTCGGCTTAGTATTATTGTTCTCTGTTGCTATCAGTGCTTGCAGAGACAATAAAGTCTCTGGAAATAAAGTTACCTTGAATGGAGCGGGGGCGACATTCCCTTATCCCATCTATTCCAAATGGTTTGATGAATACGGCAAGTCTCATCCCAATGTTTCGATAAACTATCAATCCATCGGCAGTGGCGGGGGAATCAGGCAGTTGCTTGCCGGGACGGTTGATTTCGGCGCCAGTGACATGCCCATGACCGACCAGCAGTTAAGCGAGGCTAAGACGGGGATTCTTCATGTGCCGACGGTACTAGGAGCGGTAGTTCCGATTTACAATATATCCGGCTTCGGCGGAAGCCTGGCCTTTACTCCTCAAATCTTAGCCGGTATTTATTCAGGAAAGATAAAGTTCTGGGATGACGAGGAAATTTTCCGCGTTAATCTTGCCCAACTCCCTCACGAGGATATTTTAGTCGTTCATCGTTCTGACGGAAGCGGCACCACTTTTATTTTTACGGATTTCTTATCTAAAACTAATCCTGACTGGAAAAATAAAGTTGGAGCGAGTACCGCCATCAGTTGGCCGGCAGGAGTCGGGGCGAAAGGCAATGAAGGCGTGGCCGGTTTGGTTAAGCAGTCGCCCGGAGCTATAGGCTATGTGGAGCTGATATATGCCACTCAGAATAACTTGCCTTATGGCTCGGTTCAGAATAAGGCCGGAAAATTTATCAAGGCAGGTCTGGATACTATTACTGCCGCCGCCTCCGGTTTTATGAAAGACATGCCTTCGGACTTCAGAGTTTCCATTGTGAACGCGCCCGGTGATTCCGCTTATCCCATCTCCAGTTTTACCTGGCTTCTGGTGTCGACAAAGTTTGAGGATGTTGACCGGTGGCGGGCTTTGACCGATTTTCTATTTTGGATGCTGGATAGCGGTCAGGCGATGGCGCCGCACTTGAATTACGCGCCCCTGCCCGATGCTTTAAGGCGGCAGATAAGAGATAGTATGAAGAAAAATCTGCGCCGCTGAAATAGGGAAATTAAAACTGCTCTTTGAGCAGTTTTTTGTTGGATGTGGTAGAATGAAACAGTAATAAAACTATCTGATTATATGCAGATAATTATAAAAGCAAAACCAAGCTCACACGAGGAAAAGATAGAGCAAATAGACGAGACTCACTATATCGTATCGGTGAAAGAACCGCCGGTCAGGGGAGCGGCCAATTATGCCATTGTTATGGCTCTTCAGGAGCATTTCCACACTAAAAATATCAGGATAATCGCCGGGCATACCTCAAGGAACAAAGTGGTGGAAATAAACTCCCCTCAAGAATAGCCCCGCACACGGGGCTTTTAGATTATTTCTCTTATATTGGTTCGTACGAACCAGTATAAGAGAAATGCCTTGACCTAATCAATTAAATAGTGTAATATAATAGAGATTTTAAGTTGCTTAAAAGGGGAGAGACAGGTTAATGACCATAGCACTGCTCTTGCTGGTAGTATTCATTTTTGCTCTGGCGATAAGAAGGGCATCTCGCTCGAAAAGCAATGACAAGGTGGTAACTTATGACGAATTTTTACAAGCCAAGCGTAGGGCAAAAGAAAAAAGGATGGGCGGTCAGCGATGCAGGATGTGTGGCGCATTTTATTTTGGAATGGCGCCAACTTGCGGCTGTAGCGAGCTTACGGATGAGGATGTTGAGATGTAGGCAGTGGTCCCGCTATGGCGGGGCCGTTTGTTACCTGGCTCTTGTAATTATTTTTCAAACTGATATAATGCTTAAAAAATATAACTCATAAATATGAAATCTTTCATTTTTCGGGTAGGTTATTCGGTCGCTGCGGTGACGGTTATTTCTGCGAGTGTATTCGCCTTGGCTGCTTATGCAAGCCATTCATGGGGCGGTTACCACTGGGCCAGAACTTCAAATCCCTTTACCGTAAAGTTGGGGGATAATGTTTCGACCGCGTGGGATGCATCTTTGCTCGGCGCTTCAAGTGATTGGAGCCAATCCGCCGTATTAGATATGGTGGTTGTCGCTGGTCAAACCAGTCCCAGGAGTTGCCGGGCGGTCAACGGAATGGTAGAAGTGTGCAATTATAGGTACGGTAATAACGGCTGGCTTGGGGTAGCTTCAATATGGCTCAACGGCAGTCACATTACTCAGGGCACCGTAAAATTAAATGATAGCTACTTCTTCAGTACATCCCGCTACAATACTCCCGCCTGGAGGAATTTCGTAACCTGTCAGGAAGTCGGACATACATTCGGTCTTGACCATCAGGACGAAGACTTCAGCAATATAAATCTTGGCACTTGTATGGATTATACGAGCGATCCGACCGGTACAGCCGGGACCAACGGTACGCTGGACAACGAGCATCCTAATCAGCACGACTATGATGAGCTCGATGCTGTATATTCTCACCTCGATAGTTTCAATAGTTTCAGCCGTCTCTTGGCTAATGTATCCCATGCTTTGGCAAAAGACGCCGACTCTAATGACTCTCCGGAGTGGGGCAGGGAAGTGCGGCACTCTTCTAATGGGCACGGTTCTGTTTATGAAAAAGACTTCGGTCGGGGAAATAGTATGGTTACTTTCGTAATTTGGGCAAATAACTAACCTATCAAAATCCAACAAAAACTCTCCGCTTAAAGCGGAGAGTTTTTGTTACTGTATTAAGGTGCCCAGCCGTTGTATTATGACCAACCCGTATCGCATACTTAGGGTGGCCTGTATGGTATGGAGTTTGGTGAATAATGCCCTTTTGCGCGACTCGAGGAGCGAGCGGGCATGGTTCGAGTCTGCCTGCCTGCCGGCAGGCAGGCGAGAGAGCGAGCGAC
>OBEQ010527866.1_pt1 | contig 14748 bp, 9 predicted proteins | sample 1670901 | NCBI WGS metagenome assembly OBEQ01 (sample SAMEA104232315, study PRJEB22302) | groundwater metagenome | biome: forest; feature: aquifer; material: groundwater | place: USA | collected 2011-08-07 | depth 5.4 m
CATCCATAGCGACGTGCTGCAGTTCGCCAATGGCGCGGAGCGCGCGCCCGCCGAGGCACTCGCCCGTGACTTCGTCGCGTACTTCGGCGCTCGCGCACGCACGCACGACGCACGCCCCTTCTTCCCAGCGCGCCGCGTCTCCGCAATAGCGGGCCGCGCCGGCCAGGCTCATGCACGCACCTCGCACGATGACGTCATCCGGGCCGCACATTGCCGTGCGCGGCGCCTCGGCAGGTCGGCATGCGGCGCAAGCCGCAAACACCCCCATCGAAGATAGGGCAGCCGTTCGTCCCATCGCGCGAAAGGTACCACGCGTGCTACACCACCCGTCGCCGATGCTGAAAATCCACGTCGACGGGAGCCCCGGTTTCGAAGAGGCGCTCGCCCGCGTCGCGGGGCGCGGCGACGAGGACTTCTCGCGTGTCGAGCCCATCGTGCGTGAAATCCTCGCGGCCGTGCGCGCGGAAGGGGACGCGGCCGTTCAAAGGTACACCGAGCGCTTCGATCGCCGACGCGCACGCCGTCTCTTCGTGCCCGATTTTCCGGGAAAACAGGCCCTCTCTCGCATTTCGCCGGATGCGCGTGCTGCCCTCGAGACCGCGGCCGATCGCATTCGCCGCTTCCACGAGCATCAGAAGGACGCAGGATTTCAGTACGAAGAGGACGGCGTCACGCTCGGCGTGCGCGTCTCCCCTGTCGCACGCGCCGGTGTGTACGCACCGGGCGGCAAAGCGCGCTACCCGTCGAGCGTCTTGATGAGTGCGATCCCCGCGCAGGTCGCCGGAGTGCGCGAGATTTATCTCGCGACTCCTCTCGCGGGAGACGCCTCGGACGATCCGCTCTACGCAGCGGCGCACCTCTCTGGAGTCACGGCCATCATCGACGCAGGCGGCGCGCAAGCCATCGCCGCTCTCGCGTACGGCACGGCCTCCGTTCCGCGCGTCGACAAGGTCGTAGGTCCCGGTAACCTCTACGTCGCGTGCGCGAAACGCTTCGTCTTTGGTGCCGTGGACATCGACTCCATCGCCGGCCCGAGCGAGATCCTCGTCGTCGCCGACGCCTCTGCCGACCCACGCGTGGTCGCGGCCGATCTTCTGAGCCAAGCGGAGCACGACGAAGCTGCCTACCCGCTTCTGATCGCGAGCTCGCACGCGATCGCTCTCGACGTGTCGCGCGAGCTCGCGGCGCTGCTTCCCGCGCTCCCGCGAGCATCGATCGCGGGAGCGTCACTCGCTGCGAACGGGTACGCATTCGTCGCCTCGTCGCGCGACCGCATCGCGACCATTGCCGATCGCATCGCGCCGGAGCACCTCAGCCTCCACGTCACCGAGGCGCGTGCGCTCCTCGCTCAAATTCCGCGCGCGGGAGCCGCTTTTCTGGGCCACTTGACGCCGGAGGCTGCTGGCGACTATCTCGCCGGTCCTTCGCACGTCCTTCCGACGGGTGGCTCCGTCCGCTTTGGCTCCCCTCTGGGGGTTTACGACTTCATCACGCGCACTTCGCTCATCGAGTACACGCCCCAAGCGCTCCGCAACCACGCGAAAGTCATTACGGATTTCGCGCGGCTCGAAGGGCTGGAGGCACACGCGCGCGCCGTAGAGGTCCGTCTTGATCGACGATGACGTCACAGTCCTAACGGGCTGCGGCCGATCGCTCTGTAAGTATTCGATATTACATAAATAGTTCTAGGGAGCACGTCTTGCATGGGCTCGCCTCGCTTCGCCGGGCAGTGAGATCTTGAGGAGGTCGGAAATGGATTCGAAGTGGACCCGTCGTTTGGGGCTGTTGGCTCTCGCGGGAGGCATCCTTTACGGTTCCGTGGGTTGTGCGCAGGAGCGCGACCCCATCAACCGCGTACAGTCGGGTGCGGTCAGCAAGCACTTCTTCGTCGGCGCGAACCTCTCCGATCCGAAGGACGACCCTGAGTTCTACATGCGGAACACGGTTGTGGATGTCCCCTATGGAGCCGCGCAGGACGGCGTCTTTACCGCAAGCTATGGCCAACCGCTGAACCGCATCAAGTGGGAGATCAGCGGCGCCAACGATCACGCAACCTTTCTCATCGCGCGCCAGACGTACGAGCACATTCAAGACAGCGATCACAAGGGATCGCGGCGTACCAACGACGGTCAGGTCGTGGCGATGTTCACCATCACCAGCCACTTCGACATCCGCCGCTCCTACAACACGGTGACCGGCGAAGAGTCGAACGTCATCGAAGAGAACTCCTCCGATCGCCCCTGGTACCAGCGCGAGTTCATGCGCGTCGACTGGGGAAAGAACCTGGTGACCGACGGCTACGAGGTCGACACCTTGAGCCAGATCGGCGTGTTCGGCGGCGTGCAGTGGGCTCCGATGAGCTACTCCGTCGACAACCCGGATGACCCGAACGCGCCCGTGTTCGCGGAGAACGAAGGGTACTTCGACGTCACCACCAAAGCGTTCGCAACGCCCAAGATCATCGAGATTCCGGAGCTCCCCGGCGAAAAGTTCCCCTTCTGCTTCTTCCCGGCAGAGTGGGGCGGCAGCTACCCGTACGGCAACTGCAACCCGACGGAAGTGACGCTCCGCCTCTCGTTCAAGAAGGTCGTCGACAACGACTACGAGCCCAGCGACTGGGACGGCAAGCGCATGGAAGCGTTCGGCTGGTTCACGGTCGATCGCTTCGGCTACGAGCGCAACTATGGAATCCTCGACGAGAAGTGGCACCGCTTCGCGGCGAAGTACAACATCTGGCAGGCGTCGCACATCTCCGACGGAAACGCGGACATGGAAAAGCGCCAGTACGCGCAATGCGCGGTGGACTTCTGGCGCGACAGCGAGGGGAACGTCCAAAAGTACCGCACCGAGAAGGGCAGCATCGTCCTCGACAAGAACACGCGTTTGCCTGTCCCCACCACGGCGAACGATCCGAACGGGCAGCCGTACGCGTGGACGCCGGCGGGCAAGACCGCGGCCGATCCGAGGAATCCCTACAACACGGGCATTCACCGCGACGATAACCGCAACGGCACCGAGGACGAGTGCGAAGCGCCCGACGCCAGCGGAGAAAAACAGCCGTATCCGGGCATGCAAGGCTCGCGCTGCGACGAGTTCTCACGCCGCTGCACGATTCCGCATCGCAACCGTTCGACCAAGACGCTCCCCTGGTACTACGGGGCCGAGTCACCGGATGACCTCTTCGCGTCGACCGCGAACGCACTCGACCAGTGGAACGTCGCGGTCAAGCGGGCAGCGCAGATCGGCAAGCTCGTCGATGCCCGTCGCGTGGGCGCCGACAAGCAGGATTACCTCATCGACGAGCAGGCGCTCGCTCAAGACAACGGGGCCACGGTGCCGCACGTCTTCGTGCTGTGCCACAACCCGACCCGCGACTCCGACCATCCCTCGTGCCGCAACGTGAGCTCGGCCGACCAGCCCAAGTGCCAGGTCAAGACGAAGGACAACGAAGCCAACGAGGGCTGCAACTGGGGCGGTCCGAAGGACAAGAAGGGTGAGCGCCACCAGGTTCTCGCCCGCCTGGGTGACCTTCGTTACAACATGGTCAACATCATCAACACCCCGCAGACGCCGAGCCCGTGGGGCATCATGGTGGACGCGGACGATCCGGTCACCGGAGAGAAGGTTGCCACCAGCGTCAACGAGTGGGGGCACATCCTCGATCTCGTCGCGCAGAGCACCACCGACCTGCTCCGTTGGATCAACGGCGAAGTCTCCGACGCTCAGATCCAGAGCGGCGCATACTTGCGCGATTGGGTGAATGCGACGGCGCTCGGGACCAAGGCGCACAAGCCGATGGTGCTCGATCCGGCGGAGGCGCAGAGCCGTCTCCGATCCATCGACTCGAGCATGTCGAAGATGAACGGGCTAACGGCTGCAGACGCGAGGCTTCCGAAGGAGATCCAGCGTCAGAAGGCCGCGAAAAACCTCGCGGCAGCCCTCGGTCCGTCGATCGATTCCAACCTCGAGGCATTCCGCACCAAGATGATCGGCTCGCCCTTCGAAGCGAGCATGATGACTCCGGAGTTGCTCAAGGCGGCGGGCTTCGATCCGCAGACCTTGCCCGCCCAGAGCGACGCAGTTCTGGCGCAAGCCTCACCCTTGCGGGGCATGAATCCGACGCTCCGCCGCAAGCTCAACCACTTGCGCGGCAAGACGCTCGCCGAGCGCGGCACGTGCATGGTCGAGCAACCGGAGCCCGACGCGCTCGTCGGAATGGCGCGACAAGCACAGCGCGCCTTCCCCCTGCCGGATCGAAACGATCCGGACTACCCGGCGCTCAAAGAGCAGCGGGACAAGAAGATGTACCAGTGGATCCGCGAGCAGTTCCACATCTCGGTCATCGCGCACGAGATGGGGCACTCGGTGGGTCTGCGTCACAACTTCACCGGCAGCCACGACGCGCTCAACTACCACCCGGAGTACTGGCAGCTCCGCACGCGCAACGGCAAAGAGCACTTCTGCACGCTCGGCAAAGACGGCAAGCTCACCGGGGCCTCGAACTTCAAGGACGACGGGCTTGCGCCGACCGGCACACTGACCGACGGTTCCACGTGCGTGGGCCCTCGCTGGTACGACCCGGTGACCGACACGGAGACCAACGGTCTCATCTGGAAATGGGGCTCCACGACCGTAATGGACTATCCGGGCGACCAGACGCAGGACATGCTCAACATCGGTGCGTACGACAAAGCGGCCATGCGCTTCGGTTACGCGGACGTCGTCGACGTGGACAACGATGCCCTGCTCCCCGGCGGCGTCGCCGACGGATCGAGAGACACCAAGGGAGCGGCGTACCTCTTCGCACTCGATGGCTTCGGCGGCATCGTTGGCAGCAGCCTCGGCGGAGTGCACTACAGCACGTTCAACGACAAGTTCGGCGTCATCCGCAACTGCACCGCGCAAACAGATCCCACAGATCCGCTCAGCGCAAAGTGCGACAGCTTCGACCTGGACTACGTGTCTCTTCGCGACATGAAGAGCGCCGGCAAGTACGGCGACGCTCCGCTCGACCACTTGCCGTCGACCGACGCGAACTTCGCGGTGGATTCGCGAAACCGCGTCCGCCATCCGTACATGTTTGGTTCGGACGAGTACGCGGATTTCGGCAACGTGCCGGTCTTCCGCTTCGATGCCGGCGCCGACTCGTACGAGCAGTTTCAGTTCCTCATCTCGACCTACGAAAACCGGTACATCTTCGACCACTTCCGTCGTGACCGCGCGACGTTCAACTCGCGCACGGTCGTCAACCGCTCGATCGACCGGTACTTCGACAAGGTCCAGGGCATGACCAAGAGCTTGGCCTTGCTCGCGGCTCTCTCGTCGACCTTCGAAAAGGACTCACAGAACCCGGGCGACCTCATGCCGCTCGCGCTCGGTTCCTCCGACGGCCTGGCGATGTTCGCGCGCATCATGACGCGTCCGGAGCCGGGCGGATACCAGACCAAGTATCCGGAAGATTCGGAGAAAGCGCTGCCGTTCGCGCAGGCGATCAGCGACAACTACATCACGCTTCCGCCGGCGTCGTTCAACATCGCGGCCGGTTCGGGCGAGGGGCGCTACCTGCACAACGAGTACGACTACACGCAGGGCTACTACTGGGGTCACTACCAGAAGTGGGTCGGCAGCGCGTACGAGAAGGAAATCGCGACGCACTTCCTCACCGAGGGTTACAACCACTTCATCTCGAACTCGAAGGAAGACTACATCGACGGTCGCTACAAGAACCTGAACTACGCGAGCATCTATCCGAACCAGATTCGGCGCTTGTTTTCGCAGTATCTCCAGGGCGATCAAACGACCTTCGCTCCCTACGTCGTGACCACGGGCAACGACGCGCTCACCAAAGAGCGCGTGGCGCGTGTTCGTTACCTGCCGTGGGAGAAGTGGGACATCCTCCAGGACGCGACGATGAACCTGGACTACGCGAAGGACGCGATCCTTCTCGACCCGCTCGTGGGCTGGGAGCAGCAATACCGCATGCTCATCAGCGTCTTCTGGTTCGGCCCGACCACGCTCACCATGGACATGGTCGACCAGGCGCGCATCTATACGCCGGGCGGTTCGGATGCGGTGACCATCAATCCGTCGGAGCAGATCCGCTTCCGCGATCCGGGCTCGGGAATCGTCTACTACGCGCGAAGCTACGGCAAAGAGACGGTCAACGTGAAGGTCGGCAAGGTCCAGAAAACCATGGGCGCGCGCATGATCGAGCACGCCAATCAGCTGGCGGCGGCCACCTACCAGGTCAGTTCCGTCGACTCGTCGGGCGAGCTGAACTACCTCAAAGATGCGCAGGGCAATTACGTCTGCGCGGATGAGGCGCTCTGCATCAAGAACGCCGGGAAGCTCAAGTCGTTCGTGGCCAACCTGGACGTCGTTCGCCAGCTGACGCGGGCGTACGGCTACGGGCCGCTCGGTCACGGCGAGGACTGACCGCGAGGTCACGCAGTCAGTGGGTCGCCATGCGCGCCGCGATCGCCCGAAATAGGGGCGGCGCGACGCGCGAGGCGAACGACGCGATGCGGACGAACATGCTCGTCTCGACGACGGCGCGCCGCTTTTCCACGGCGCGCACCGTCTGACGGGCGATCTCTTCCGGAGTTTGCGGGCGCGAGCCGGGCGGCCGCACGCCTGCGGGGACGCCGGCAGCGATCGCGTTGTCACGAAAAGGCGTGTCGACCGGGCCGGGGCGGATCACCACCACGCGAACGCCGCTCGCGCTGAGCTCCGCACGCATCGCGATGCTGAGCGCTTCGAGCGCGAATTTGCTCGCGGCATACGCGCCCATGTGCGGCGCGGCGACGACGCCCGCGACGCTCGAGAGCATGACGATGGCGCCTTGGCTGCGCATGAGCGGGTCGGTGGCGAGCTGCGAGAGGCGCACGGGGGCGAGCACGTTCAGCGCGAACAATCGCTCGATCTCTTTGATGTCGAGGTCTCTGAACGCGGCGTAGTAGCCGCGGCCGGCGTTGTTCACGAGCACGTCGATGCGTCCTTTCTCCCGGAGCGTGCGCTCGATGAGGCTCAGACGGTCTTGCTCGACCGTGACGTCTCCTGCCTGGACGATCGTCTCACCGCCCAGGGCGATGGCTTCCTCTGCGATCTTCGCGAGCGCCGCCTCGTTTCGTGCGGAAAGGACGACACACGCGCCGCGCTTGGCCCACTCGAGAACGAGGGCTCGACCGATGCCGCTCGAAGCACCGGTGACGACGATGACTTTTCCGGCGCTCATTCCGCGCGAACGTACTGCAGCTTCAAGAGCTTCAGGATGGTCTGCACGGTTTCCAGATCCGTTGCCACGCTCTTGTTCATCACGGTCTCGAGGTGCCCATAGTTGTGCGCGAGCTGCAAAATATCGAGCTCTTCGGGCTTGAGCTCGCGCATCTGCGGCGACATCGGCGAGGCGAGGGCGAGGCGTGAATGCAAATCCGGAAGTCTTTCGCGCAGCTCGTTGAACTCGTCGAGCTGACGCATTCCCTCCATCAGAATTTCCTGCACCGACGCATTCATCTCGTTCGAAAACTCACGCTCGTCGGGTGGATCTAGATCGAAGAGCCCCTTTTGCCAGGTGAGCATTCGGAAGATGGCCTTCATGGGGGGCACGTCGTCGAGATCGTTGATCGACGCGTAGTAGATGACGCCCTTGCGCATGAAGATGCGCCCCACGTCGTCGTCCGTGCGAAGGACGAGCACGCCGCTCTTCTTCGACGTTCCGAAGAGCTGCAAAAGATCCGGCAGAGGCACCTCTTCGATGCTGCCGCTCATCGTGCGGTTCGCGCTCGTCCGGCGCTGGTCGGCGACGCGTTCGAGGTTTTGTTTCACTTCAGCTGTCTCCCGGGGGCCCGCCTGGCCCTCTCCCGCGATGACCTTGAGAATGCTCGTTCCGATGAGGACGCGATCGCCTTCTTTGAGACGCGCGCGCTTGATCTTCTCGCCGTTGACGAACGTTCCGTTCGTGCTTCCCAAGTCCTCGATCCAGATTTGGTCCTGCTGCATCGCGATCCGCGCGTGCTTGCGGCTGACCATGTCTTCCACGAGCACCATGTCGAGATCGCTCGAGCGGCCGACGACGATCTGCTTCTCCGGAACGATGGGAAACTCGCCGCCCTGGTACTTGCCGCTGATGAAACGCAGCACGTACGACCGCGGTCCCGCTGGTCGGGCGGTCTGAACGTTCGGTTTGGGGGACGGGTCTTGCATCACTCGGGAAAAACCCGCGGCAGTGCCCCCAAAAAGGGATGGGGGGAACTGCCGGAAAAATCTTCGAAAAGACTAACGAGTGGGGCCAAAGCTGGTCAAGTCGGGGTAGAAAGGTTCGTCATGCGAGGGGAAAGCCGATCTGTGGCGCCCGGGGGAGACCCGTTTGGCACACATCGCACGCTGGAGCCAAGGGGAAGTCTCCCACAACCTGCGCTGCGCGTGGATAACGATTTTTCTCAGATTTTTCCAGGCGAGCTCCTCCTGGCGGTGGAAACGCTGAATGTCGATGCCGCAAGCTTCCGCCAAATGGAGGAGGCGACCGACTCGGATCAGGCCCTTGGTGTCAAGATTCTGGAGACGATCGCGGCGCGGGGTAAACTTCACAATCCGGTCACGGGATCGGGGGGAATGCTCCTCGGACGCGTCTTGCAAGTGGCACCGCCTTGTGCGGGGGAAGGTCTGGAGCAGGCAAAGCCAAAGCCCGGCGACCGGGTAGCGACGCTCGTATCGCTGTCCTTGACGCCGCTCCGGGTCGATCGAATCAAGATGCTTCGGAGGGCAAGCGCGCAGCTCGACGTCGACGGCGAGGCGGGGATTTTCGCGAGCGGCGCCTACGCACGGATGCCGCCCGACATGTCCGAGCGCCTCGCGCTCGCCGTCCTCGACGTGGCGGGGGCCGCGCCGCAAGTGGCACGCCTCGTGAAACCGGGATCGAGCGTACTCATCCTTGGCGCGGGGGGAAAAAGCGGTGTCTTGTGCGCGGCGGAGGCGCGGCGAGCCGGCGGAAGCACCGCCCGTGTGATCGGGGTCGAGAGCCACGCGGGCTACGCGGACGATCTGCGCGGGCTCGACCTCTGCGATGTGGTCCTCACCTGCGATGCGCGCGATCCGGCCCTCGTGCGCCGGGCCGTGCTGGCCGCCAACGATGGGCGCGAGGTGGACGTGAGCTTTTCGTGCGTGAACGTGCCCGACACCGAGATGGCGGCCATTCTGAGCACGCGGCACCGCGGAATTGCCTATTTTTTCGCCATGTCGACCAGCTTCACCAAAGCCGCGCTCGGCGCTGAGGGGGTCAGCAAAGACCTCGATTTGTTCATCGGCAATGGGTATGCGCAAGGCCACGCGGATCACTCACTTTCCATGATGCGCGACTTTCCGGCAATTCGTGCGCTCTTCGAGCGCCGCTACGGTTGACGCCAGCGCGCCGATCGGGCCATTTTTGCCCCATGTCCTTTACTCCTCGTCCCATCTCGGACGTTGCGCGCGATCTCGGCCTCTCAGAGTCCGACATCGAGCCCTACGGTCGCGGCAAAGCCAAAATCGAGCTCTCTGTTCTCAAGAACAGGCCAGCTTTGCCGGCAAACAAGGGGCGCCTCATCCTCGTCACGGCCATCAATCCCACACCCGCCGGCGAGGGCAAGACCACGACGTCCATAGGGCTCGCGATGGGTATGCGCCGCCTCGGGAAAAAAGCGGTGCTCGCGCTGCGCGAGCCTTCGCTGGGCCCCGTGTTTGGTGTCAAAGGGGGCGGCACAGGCGGCGGGAAGGCGAGCCTCGTCCCGGCCGACGACATCAATTTGCACTTCACCGGCGACATCCACGCCATCACCACGGCGCACAATCTGTTGTCGGCGCTCGTCGACAACGCGATCTACTTCCGCGACGCCGTGGAAGGGAGCGCGCTCGACCCGCGTCAGGTCACCTGGGGCCGGGCGCTCGACATGAACGACCGCTTTTTGCGGCGCGTCGTCGTCGGCCTGGGCGGGAAAGCGCACGGCGTTTTGCGCGAAGAGCGTTTCGATATCACCGCGGCCAGCGAAATCATGGCCATCCTCTCGCTCGCCAGCGACTACGAGGACCTGGAGCAACGCCTCGCGCGTGTCGTCGTCGGCTCGACCTACGACGGAAAACCCATCACCGCGGGCGCGCTCGGCGCCGCCGGTGCAATGACCGCCGTTCTTCGCGACGCGCTCAAACCGAACCTGGTGCAGACCGCAGAAGGAGGGCCGGCCGTCGTCCATTGCGGACCGTTCGGCAACATCGCACACGGATGCAACAGCGTTCTCGCGACGCGTCTCGCCATGCAGCTCGGCGACTACGCGATCACCGAGGCCGGCTTCGGCTTCGATCTGGGGGGCGAGAAGTTCTTGAACATCAAGTGTCGCCTCGCGGGCGTCTGGCCGCGCGCGATCGTTCTCGTGGCCACGCTTCGCGCGCTGAAAATGCACGGAGGCGCTCCGGTGAAGACCGCAGGCGAGGTCGACGCGGCGCGCCTCATCTCTGGCCTCACCCACCTGGAAAAGCACCTGGAAAACGCGCGGGTGTATGGCCTTACCCCCATCGTCGCCATCAACGTGTTTCCGAACGACACCAAAGACGAGCTCGCGATGGTCGAAAAAGCCGCCGCCAAGCTCGGTGCGCGCGTCGCGCTGTGCGAAGGCTTCGGCAAAGGAGGCGAGGGGGCCACGGAGCTCGCCCGCGTCGTCTGCGGAGTCGCCGACGCGACCGACGCGGCACCGCCGAGCCCGAAATACGTCTACGAGCTCGACGAAGCTCCGGAAGAGAAAATTCGGAAAATCGCGCGCAAGATTTACGGCGCGAAGGACGTCGTTTTCACCTCTCTCGCCGAGGGCCACCTCAAGCGAATCCGAGAGCTCCACTACGACAAGCTGCCCATCTGCATGGCCAAGACGCAGCTTTCTTTGACCGACGATCCAACGAAAATGGGCCGGCCACGCGATTTTACGGTCACCGTACGCGAAGTGCGCCTGAGCGCGGGGGCCGGCTTTCTCGTGCCGCTCACCGGCGAAATGATGACCATGCCGGGGCTGCCGAAGGTGCCCGCTGCGCGCAACGTGCGCCTGCTTTCGGATGGCAAAATCAAAGGGTTGATGCAAAACGATTGATGAAGCACCGGCCGCTTGGAAATACGGGGCATACGGTCTCCGCGCTCGGCTTGGGAGCGGGCCAGATTGGCGATGCATGGCTCTCGGAAGGTGAAGTGGGCCGCCTGCTCAATGGCGCGCTCGATCTCGGCATCACTTTCGTCGACACGGCGCGTGGGTACTGGGGTGGGAAGGGCAGATTTAGACCTGCGGCGCCGGAATCGACGTTCCGGCCGGCACTGGCGTCATCAATGCTTCGTCCGCAGCCGGGAGCGCGATCGTAAACTTCGTTCCTGCCCCGGAATGCGTCTGCACGGCAATGGTTCCGCCCACGTTCTGCACGATGCTCTGGCTTATCGCGAGGCCCAGCCCGGTACCTTGCTCTTTGGTGGTGAAGAACGGAATGAAGAGGTTTCGCAGCACTTTCTGCGGAATTCCCGGACCGGTATCGCGCACGCTTACCTCGGCGAACTCCGACTCTTCGATGCGTGACATGGCAAGACTTCGGTCGCTCTGCGGCCCGTTCGACGACCAGCCGGCGCGCGGGAGGCGTCGGCGAGCGGTCGACACGGTGACCCTGCCGCGGCCGTCCATGGCCTGAATCGCGTTCTGAACCAAATTGATGAGCACCTGGCGGAACTGCTCGGGATCGATCTTGGCGCGTGGGACTTCGTCCGCGAGCTCGACCTTCAGGTCGATTCCATCGGTGTGCTGGCTGCTCAGGATCTGCACGGTGCGCTTCACCGCGGCGTTGATGTCGAGCGGCACGGGATTGCCCGCGTGGGGTCTGGCGTAGTCGAGAAAACTGCCAACGACCCGGTCGAGGCGATTCACCTCTTCCAGAATGATCCCAATGAACTCGCGCGAGCTGTCGTCCTTTGCTGCGGCCGGCGCGGCGTCGAGTTCTTCGAGGAGCTGGGCGGCTCCCTTGATGGCGCCGAGGGGGTTTTTTACCTCGTGCGCCAAGCCGGCAGCCATCGCGCCGAGCGCAGCCAACCTGTCGCGCTCCTTCATGCGCGAGTACACGCGGCTGTTGGCAAGGACGACCGCGATCTGGGTCGCGACCGTTTCGAGAAGAGAAATCTCTTCGGGTGTGAACGCGTCGCGCACGCGATCGTCGGCAACGCAAATGAGGCCGATGACTTCTCCCTCGTCGGTGCGCACGGCGAGCACGATCGATGACTTGAGTGGCCCCAGCGTTGCCGACGCCGCGGTGAGGATTGCGGCGTTGCCCTCCTCGTCCCGCGCGATCTCCTCGAGCGAGAGCGTGGCCACCTTCTCGAGGCGATCGAGCATCGGGCGCGCGGCGAGCCCTTCGATTCTGGGCGGTGCGATCTCGCCGACCGATCCCGCCAAGTCGAACCCGAGCCCGTCTTGATCGCGGAGGTAGATCGCGCAGCTGGTCACGCGATGCGATCGCTCGAGGCCGGCGAGCAGCGTCTCTTTCATCTCGTCGATCTCGAACACGTGCGACAGATGCCGGCGGAGCTCGGCCACGCTGGTCTCGAGATCGTAGCGCTCGCGAAAAAAGAACTGGTGAATACGCTTCTCGACTTCGACCTGCAACGGCTCGAAAAGCACGAGAAATACGATCGCCGCCAAGACCGCGTTCAAGTACATGGTGTTGAAGCGCCCGATGTAGGTGACGAACACGTAGAAAATGCCGGCGAGACAGAAGGCCAGCGCCGTCGCCACCAGCAAACGCCCGGCCATCTCGTACAAATCTGCGAGCCTGGGGCGCGTGAGCGACTCCGCCAACACGAAGAGAAATACGATGGCGACGACCGCACCGATGGGCGGTAAATAGACGCCGAGGTAGGAGAGAAAGTCGGCCAGCGTGAAGGTCGTTGCCAGCGCACCGACGACGACCAGAAAGCGAACGCGGTCCCGCACCGCGCGCGAGGGGTTCGCCTGGCCGCGCATGGCCAGCGTAATGAGCGCCGCCGCCAGCAAGCCGAAGACGTACGAATAGACGACTCCGAGGGAGAGCGGCGCCTCGTGGTACGGCGACAGCACGATGGCGAGCATCGGAATGCCCAGAATCGTCGCCACGCGGGAGAGGCGCGGCGTTCGCGACTCTTCGGTCGGCACGACGGCCTGAAAGAGGTGCACGGCGAACTGCGGCAGAATGACCGTGAGCACGGCCGTAGCGCGCACCCAGACCGGCGACTGAAAGAGCTTCTCCAGTGACTGGCTCGCGTACCAGAACGCGACGCAGGTGGCGAAGGCGGCGAAGAGCCAGTGTACGCTGCGCCGCCCGCGCAAGAGCATGGAGAGCGCAATCGCGAGCGCCAAGACGCCGCAAAAAATCGTCGTGCGTGCGCGAAGCTCTAACACGAGGCTCTAGTGTACACCTCGAAGGCTACGGGGATGGCCTCGCGCAGCTGTGCGCGTTGTGCCTGCCGTGGCTCGACGGCGGCGCGGGATCCTGGTTGGCTCCGCTCCCCTCCGTCCACGGATTCGGAACCGGCTCGCTGCCGCCGCCGCCTTGCTCCTGCCAGGCGTTGGGCACCACGACCACGGGCCGCCGTCCCTGGATGCGCGAAGGCAGACCGGGCTCTTGCGACTCTCCGTCATGGGCGCCCGACCCGTCGTGATTGCCGCTCCCGCCGGAAGTCGGGCCCGTTGGCGTGATGTCTCCCGGATCGTTCTGGCCCACCTCGGCGGCACATCCGCCGAGCGGCAGCGCGAGCAAGGTTCCAAGAAACAGAGAGAGCGCGAGCGTGTTCTTCACGGGTTTCATCACAGACCCTCCGACGAAACGGCCATGAGGCCATACTGCTTTACGAGCTGAGACAGTCGCGGCCGCTTCATTCCCAGGAGGGCGGCGGCGCGGGTGATATTCCCCTTGGTCTCGGCGAGCGCGCGGGCGATGCAATCGCGCTCGATTTGACGCTTCATGTCGCTCAAAGACACCGTGCCCTGGCGAACTTGAGCGTACGCGACCGACGTTGCATTCGCCTCACTGGGGGGTAGAAGCGCTCCGTCGCAATCTTCGTCTCCTGCAAAGGTGCCCTCTGCGTCATTTGCGCTGGGCGGGGCCGGCAAGAGGCTGGCGCGCATCGAGGGAGGGCCACCGAGAGCACGAAGGTCGTCGACGTTGTCCGTCAGGTCCGCCGCCACGATGACGGCCCCTTCGGCGAAGAGCGAAGCGGCGCGTAGCGCGTTTTCGAGCTCGCGCACGTTGCCCGGCCACTTGTGGCGCGACAAGAGCTCCAGCGCTTCGGGCGCCACCGTCTTTTGCGTTTCGCCGCGTTCGACCGCGATTCGCTGGAGAAGGCTCTCGCTGATGCGCGGCAGGTCGCACATGCGTTGACGGAGGGCAGGCACTTCGAGCGTAATCCCGCGAAGGCGGTAATACAGGTCTTCACGGAACTCGCCGCGTTCGACCATCGATTTCAAATCGCGGTGCGTCGCACAGATGATGCGAACGTTGGCGCGTATGGCCGTCGTTCCGCCGACGCGCTCGAAGGTGCGCTCTTGCAAGACGCGCAGCAACGCGACCTGCGTGCGCTGGGAAATGTCGCCGATTTCGTCGAGAAAAAGCGTCCCCCCTTCGGCGAGCTCGAAGCGGCCGCGGCGGCGGGCGAACGCGCCCGTGAACGCGCCCTTTTCGTGGCCAAAGAGCTCCGAGAGCCGCAGCGTTTCCACGGGGGCCCCG
>OBEQ011504034.1_pt1 | contig 14747 bp, 12 predicted proteins | sample 1670901 | NCBI WGS metagenome assembly OBEQ01 (sample SAMEA104232315, study PRJEB22302) | groundwater metagenome | biome: forest; feature: aquifer; material: groundwater | place: USA | collected 2011-08-07 | depth 5.4 m
GCTGCGCTGTTGACTCAGGCCGGCGAAAATCGCAAGCCTATCATTGGCTGGTCAATCGTCAGTCAGCGATCCGACGAGAGTGCCTTTCAGGATGCGGTGCGACGACAGTATCAGATCGATTCGCACGTGCTCGATCTCGGCAGTCATTTACCCTTCCAAACCTTTACTGATACGGAGATCCCGACGGGAGGATTCATTCAGCTCGGAGCCGTCGAGCGCGCGATGCGTGAATTCGCCCGCGCGCGTGGGATTCGATCACGTCTGACCGGCCAGGCCGCCGACGCCCTCTTCAACAAGACCGGGGCAGCGCCGGTCTACTTGTCGGATTGGCTGAGAGAAAGACGGATCGGTGCCTGGGCGCGCCATTTTATGGCCTATCTTATGGGCGGTTCCTTCAATGCTTGGCATCTGCTGCGTGACTGTACCGTGGGGACCCTGGACATGCACGCCGGGAGATTTCGCGAGCCCATGCCGAACTGGGTGACAGTCAGATTCCGTGAGGAGATCAGGCAGGCCGATTACGAATTCCTGCACACTCGCCCACGCGCCTTTCGGAGCGACGCGCGCGAGCGCCTCTATCGGTCGACCTTGTGTTTCATGCCATACATCGGACGGTCGCTGCCCGATGAACGGATGCCGTTTGCGTATCGACCACTTGTCGAGTTCATCCTCGGCCTCGACTGGGAGCACATCGTACGGCCCAACGAGGACCGCCTGCTAATGCGCCGTAGTTTGCGTGGCATCTTGCCGGAGGCAGTTCGGACACGAGGAGGTCAAACCGCCTTTGGTGCGGCGCTTCTACAGGGCCTTCGCGTCGCTTGGCCGCGAATCTCGCACTTCGTGACTGGCGATCAGTTGGCCGAACTGGGCGTCGTCGAGCGTAAACCCTTTCAGAGAGCGCTCGACGCGATGAGGGCTGGATATTCAGGTCCGAACACGCAGTTTTCGAATACTGCGTTATACCTGGAAACGTGGTTGGGTCTAAAGGCGCTGTCGATCAACAAGCGTACGAACCAGTCCGACGCCATCCCTGCGTAGCAATTGAACGTGCCGGCTTATCTGACCAGTTCCTCTGTCGGTTGATGAGCAATCGGCTACACTCCGGTCCGATGTGGGATGCGCTGTGCGTCGACGCCCGTCATTCGCTGGGGGGGCTTCGTCGGTCGCTGAGTTTCACGCTGGTCGTCATTCTTACGGTCGCCCTGGCGATCGGCGCGACCACCACCGTTGGCAGCCTGCTGAACGCCATCGTGCTGCGGACCGTCTCCGCAACGGATCCGGATCGGCTCGTCTCCATTTCGGCAACTGATATCCGAGCCAACCAGCCTGGATACGTCTACGCCGATACGTTCGTGGCGTACCGTCCTGCGCAACACTCTTTCTCGGCGATGTCGATGTATTCGGGCGGAGGACTCCTTCGTGTCGACGCTCACAGTGCGACGGCAGACGGCATTGTCGAGGGCGTCACGCCGGAGTATTTCGATGTGCTTGGCGCGAGACTCTCGGCGGGCCGATTCTTTACTGATGGCGATGACGCAGCAGCCCCGGTCGTGGTGATTAGCGATCGATTTCGCAAGAGGGTCTTCGGCGACAACGCGGCCGTGATCGGCGAGACGGTGAAACTGAATGCGAAGCCGGTGACGATCGTGGGCGTGGCAGCGCCCGGATTCGACGGGCTGCAATTCGATGGAGGGGCCGACCTGTTCCTGCCGATCGCGGTACTGCGGACGATTTCCAGCGACCCCACTCGGCCGCTACGCTCGATCAACGTCGTCGGGCGACTCGCGCCAGGCACGACGGTGGCCCAAGCGCGCGCGGAACTGCTTGCCCGCTGGCCCGCCATACAGGGAGCGACCCTCCCTCCGTCGTTCTCCGCCGCCGAGCAGCAGGCGTTGCGCTCGCAACGCATCGATGTGGAGTCGCTCGCGTCGGGATTCTCCACGCTTCGCCGGCAGTACGGACCTTCTCTCGTTGTGCTGATCGCTCTCACTGCAGTGCTGCTGGCTATCGGGTGCGTCAACCTCGCCGGCTTGCTACTGGCGCGCTCGCTGGGACGACGCCATCAGTTCGCGGTGAAACTCGCGCTCGGTGCAGGTCGTGGTCGTATCATCCAGCAGGTGGTGGTTGACGGCGTCCTCTTGGCGCTCGGCGGACTCGTAGCATCGTTGCCGTTCGCGTGGTGGACGACTCGAACACTCACCGCCATGCTGACGGTCGGCCGAGGCACGCCGATGCTACACAGCATGACTCCCGATGCGCGTGTGCTCGGCGTTGCGACGCTGGTCACGTTTCTGATCGGACTCGTGATTGGCCTCCTTCCGGCCTGGCGGGCCGTGAGCGGTTGGCCTGCCGACGGCTTGCGGCCGGGCCGCACGATCGCCGGAACGCTGGGCCGATCAGGACGACTGCTGCTGGTCGCGCAAGTGGCGCTCTCGATGGTCCTGCTCGTGGGCGCGGGTTTATTCACTGGCACGCTGTCGCGGTTGCGCGCAAACGACGCGTCATTCCAGGCACGCCGCATCGTCTTTGCGCGCCTTGCGCGCACGCCGGGAGATCGCGAACCGATCAGTCGGGCCTATCTGCAGGCGCTGCTTGAGCAGTTGGCGGGCATTCAAGGCGCTGACGCTGCCGCGCTGTCTATGTACTTCCCGGCATATCTTGGATTTCCAGGTCTGCTCCCCACGGATCATTATTCACGTGCCGAGCCGGTCACGTCGGCCGAGGTGGCGGGGCTGACAGAATTTGTTTCGCCGGGCTTCTTTAGCACCTTCGGTATTCCGCGTCTTCGAGGGCGCGATTTTACATGGGCCGACGACGCAAGCGCGCCGCCGGTCGTGATGGTCAGCGAGGGCCTCGCGCATACGCTCTTCCCTGAAAACGGGGCCATCGGTCGCCGGCTTCGGATGTCGTCCGGTCCTGCCACCAAGGAGTTCGAAGTCATTGGGGTGGTCGCAGATGCTCCGATCGGCAAAATTCGTGAGCCGCATCAGCCGCTGGTCTTCAGGCCGATCCTGCAGGAGCCAACGCGGGCACAGGTCCCGATGGCGCACGTCCGCGTCACGGGTGACTTGAAGAGAGTGCGGGATGGCTACGCGCGCGTGGTCGAATCACAGGGACGGCATTTCGTGCGGGGCCTGTTCACGCTGAACGAGTGGGTTGACTACGCGCTATTACAGGAACGGCTGACCGCCGGGCTGTCCACGTTCGCAGGCGTGCTGACAGTAGTGCTCGCATGCATCGGCGTCTACGGCCTGTTGGCGTATACCGTGACGTCGCGTATACGCGAAATTGGGATCCGCATAGCCCTGGGCGCCTCACGTGCCACGGTCGTGCTGATGATCGTCCGCGATGGGCTTGCAGTAGCCATTCCCGGGGTACTCATAGGCATTCCGTGTGCAGTGGGCGCTGCGCGGCTCGTTCGATCGCAGCTCTACGGCGTGACACCAACGGATCCGTGGACGATCATCGGCTCGGCCGCTGTATTCATTGTGATCGCGGTCGCCGCAGCGTTAATCCCGGCGTTGAGCGCGTCAAAGATAAACGCGATCGACGCGTTACGGCAAGATTGACTTAGCACGCGTGCGACCCAACCCGAAATTAATCTCGGACACCGGGCCGCGCATTTGCGAGCGTAGATCGCGGCGATCATCGACCTGCGCTCACGCGGGGCCGCCCGCCCTTGCGCCCGTTCCTCCTCGACGAGGCGGCCTTCGCGCGACTGGTGCCTCGGCCGAGGAGCGACGCGACGCCCACGAACCGCAACGACGGACGGCGCGTGGCATACACGTCGCGGCGTAACACCGTCACGTCGGCCTTGAGCTGCGGCTCGCGGCCGAGCGTGCGCAGCGCGTCGAGATGGGCCGCCAGGGCGGTGCGGATCGCGCGTTTGGCGACTGCGGCGGTATCCGCGGCGGCGTAGACACCGGGGAGGCCTGCGACCCAGGCGCTGAACGCACCGTTGCTCTCCTGCTCGACGATGATGGGAAAATACTGCGTCAAAGTCCCGCCTCCTTGAGTATGCGCCGCGCGAGGCCCGTGCCGACCTCTTTCTTGGTGTGGACCGCGACGGTGATCACCCGCCCGCTCTCGGGGTGCACGAATTGACGATGGCTGCCTTTGCCGTGGCGCTGCTCCACGAAGCCGGCGGCCTTCAGGCGGCGCATCAGTTCACCCCACGTCACAGACCTAATATAACCTATCGGTAGCTTATTAACCTAACGGTGATGGATGGCGGTAAGGGACATTTGCACCGGCCGTCGAGAAGGAAACTTGAGGCAAGTCAGGGCAACCTCGCGGGCCTCAAGGGCCCCGCGCTACAGCAGCGACGCGAGGCGCGCGCGGTCGATGTTCCCGCCCGACACGATCACGGCAACGTGACGATTGCGGACCTCGATGCGTCTGCCGACCAGCGCCGCGGTCGCCGCCGCGCCGGCGCCTTCCGCCATCAGGTGCTCCGCTTCGAGGAGACCGACGATCGCGGCAGACAGATCGTCTTCGCTGACGGTCACGATGCGATTCACGAGGCGTTGGATGAAGGCGAACGTGACCGTGTCCGGATCCGGATTGCCGCCGAGGCCGTCGGCGAGCGTGGCGCCCGGCACGATCTCGACCAGCTTCCCAGCGCGCACGCTCTGCTGAAACGCGCACGACGCTTCCGCTTCGACGCCGATCACGTCGCAGCGCGGGTCGATCGCCTTGGCCACAGTCGCGACGCCGCTGATCAACCCGCCGCCGCCGATCGGCACGACGAGCATGTCGATGGCGGGGTCATCCTCGAACACTTCCACGGCGACGGTGGCGGCTCCGGCGATCACGTCCGCGTCGTTGTACGGCGAGATGAACTCGGCGCCCGTCTGCTCCGCGTATGCCTTCGCCATCCGCTCCGCCTCGTCGTAGTCGCGGCCGTCAGCGCGGAGTTCGGCGCCCTCGCGGCGGATAGCCGCCAGCTTGGTGTTCGGTGCGTCCGCCGGCGTGAAGACGATGAGCGGCAGATTGAACGTTCTGGCGGCGGCCGCGAGCGCGCGGCCGTGATTGCCGGCGGAGGCGGTGACGAGCTGAGACGGCGGCCCGCCTGGCCGCTCGAGCCGCGCGATCACGGCGTTGAATGCGCCGCGCGATTTGAAGGAGTTCGAGACCTGCAGCGACTCGATCTTCAGCGAGACGCTCGCGCCAGACAGATCGGACAGCCAGGCCGAGTGGACCAGCGGCGTCCGCCGGACGTACGGCGCGATCCGCCGGCGCGCGCGCAGGACGTCGATCATCATCATGTCGCGCGGACCTTCAGCCGATCCTGCACTACAGCGATTTCTTCATAGACTCTTCAGGCCTGCCGGCTCAAGATCTCGCCGAGCTGCCGCACGAACGCCGATCGCGCCAGCACCTCACCGACGCCGGCCTGCCGCGCCGCATTGATCACGTCGGTCTGCACGTGCGACGCGTAGCCCACCGTGGGGATCGATGCGAGCGCCGGGTCCTGCTGCATCGCGGCGACGATGGCGAGCGGGCTGATGCGCTCGTTGTTGAGATCGAAGATCACCAGCGTCGTGGGGTTCTTGCGCATCGTCTCGAGCGCGCCGTCCACCGAGCGGGAGAATCGGAGATCCACCCCGAGGTGGTTGGCGGCGGTCTTGATCTTCGAGCTGAACATGAGGTCGTCGAGTACGGCTAAAATCATTGTCAACCATGATAGTTGAGAGTCAGGCCGTCGGCCCCTTCTTCAAGAACGGCTTCGTGGCCGGCTGCGAAGAGACGAACGAGGCCGTCCTCATCGATCCGGGCGATGAGGTGCCGTCGCTGTTGGCGTTCGCCGAGCGCAGCGGCCTGGGGATTCGTCACATTCTGCTGACCCACGCGCACATCGATCACATCACGGGCGTGGCGGCGGCCAAACGCGCGCTGAACGTGCCGATTTATCTCCATCGCGACGATCTGTTCTTGTACGAGCGCGCGGTCGAGATGGGCGCGATGTTCGGCCTGAAGGTCGAGCCGCAGCCGCCCATCGACGTGTTCTACACGCCGGCGCACGTGGTCGCCTTCGGAACGTACGAGGTGCACGTCCATCACACGCCGGGTCATTGCCCCGGCGGCGTCTGCCTGCAGATCGGGAAGCAGGGCACGACCGGGAAAGATCTCTTCGTCGGCGACACGCTGTTTGCCGGCTCGATTGGACGCACGGATCTGCCGGGCGGCGACTACAGCACGCTGATCGCGTCGATCCGCGGCGTCCTGTTCTCGTTTGAAGACGATGCCATCGTGCACTCGGGCCACGGACCGGACACGACCATCGGTGAGGAACGGCGCACCAACCCGTTCCTTGTCATGGCTCATGGCTGATGGCTGATGGCTATGGCGAATGGACGGACAGACCATCTTCCATAGCCAGTAGCCATCAGCCATCAGCCATCAGCCATCCGTCAGCCATCAGCCATGGTGATGGTCTGTCTTTCCACGGTCAGCTCGACCCGCCCGATTCGAAGACGATCCCCTGTCGCCAGGTTCGCCTTGTCGACGCGCTCGTCGTTGACGAACGTGCCGTTGGTGCTCTCGAGATCGACCACTTCCAGATTGTCGTCAGTGGCGGTCAACCGGCAGTGCAGGCGCGAGACGAGCGCGACGTCGAGGATGAAGTCGGCGCGCGAGGCGCGCCCGACGGTCTTGATCGCGCCGGGTTTCAAGCGAAACGTCGCGTCGGAACTCTGCAAAATCCACATGTGCCGCTATTTTAGCCTGTCCCGTTTTTGAACTTCAGCCGCACCACTCTCGTCACAGTTCTGTATGAGTTCTGGAGTCAGAAAATCACGGAAACGCCTGTACATCGCCGCCGCGGTGGCTCTGGTCGTCCTCGGCGGCGCGGCAGGCCTCGCGACGCTGAAGGGCGCGTCGGCCGATATCGACGCATCCCGGCTGGCGACGGTCGAGCGCGGCACGATGGTCAAGTCGGTCGTCGCCACCGGCAAAGTCGAGCCGATCACGAAAATCGAAATCAAGTCGAAGGCAAACGGGATCATCAAGGCTCTGAACGCCGACGTCGATCGCGCCGTGAACGCCGGCGACATCCTGGTCGAGCTCGACCGCGAGCAGCTGGCCGCTGCGCTGCGCGGCGCGGAGGCCAATCTTCTGGCGGCGCGCGCGTCGCTCGAAGCGGCCCAGGCGCAGTTGAAGAAGAACGTCGTCGAGGCGGAAGGGCCGGAGGAGCAGTTCGCGCGCCGCGCGTACGAACGCGCTCAGTCGCTCTTCGCGCAGAACCTGATCGCGCAGTCGGCACTCGATGATGCCCACAGCCTCGTGGACGTCGCGGAGAACCGCAAGCGCGCCGCCAACTCGCAGCTCGCCATCAGCGAGGCGAAGGTCACCGAAGCGCGGGCGCAAGTGGCGCAGGCCAAGGCCGCCGCGGATCGCGCGTCCGAGGAGGTGGCGAACGCGACGATCCGCGCGCCGATCCGTGGCACGGTGCTGTCTCGCGACGTGGAGATCGGCAGCCCTGTGTCGTCGATCCTCAACCTGGGCGCGAATGCCACGCTCGTCATGACGCTCGGCGACATCGAGCAGGTGTTCGTGCGCGGCAAGGTGGACGAGGCCGACATCGGCCGCGTGCGGCTCGGTCAGCAGGCGCGTATCCGCGTTGAAACGTTCAAGGACAAGGTCTTCAACGGCCGCGTGACGCAGATCTCGCCGATGGGCGTCGAGAAGGACAACGTCACCAACTTCGAGGTGCGCGTCTCGATCGACAACCCGGGCAAAGAGCTCAAGGCGAACATGACGGCCAACGCGGAAATCGTCCTCGAAGAACACGCGGACGCGCTCATCGTGCCGGAGGCGGCGATCACCTACGACGCGCAGAAACATGCGTTCGTCGAGGTCGTCTCGCCCGGCGCGAAGAACGGCCGGAAGAAGATCCCGGTAAAACTCGGCGTTGGCAACGGCACGAAGATCCAAATCCTCGACGGCCTCAAACAGGGAGACAAGGTCATTCTGCCCTCGTAACCACGACGCTCGGCTGAAAGCCTCGCGCTCCACGACTCCCGTGCAGCCGGAGCGCGAGCCTTCAAATCCGGATCGGAGCGCGAGCCTTAGGTCCGGATCGGAGCGCGAGCCTTTCAGGCGAGCGATACACCATGCGCGAAGCGATCATCCAATCCGTCCAGAACCTGCGCGCCAACAAGCTGCGCAGCGTTCTCACGATGTTCGGCATCCTCTGGGGGATGATCTCGGTCGTCGTGCTGTCGGCGACCGGTGAGGGGTTCCGGCGCGGCAACGACAAAGTGCTGCGCGAGCTCGGCAAAAACATCGCCATCGTCTGGGGCGGCCGCACGAGCCTGCAGGCGGGAGGCGAGCGCGCCGGCCGGCAGATCATCCTGACGCTCGACGATGCACGCGCGATCGCGGCAGAGTCGTCGATGGTCGCGGTCGTCAGCCCGGAAATCGAACGGAGCGCGGTGAAAGTGAAGAGCAGTTACAACGCCGCGACGGCGCGCGTCACCGGCATCGAGCCGCAGTATCAGGACATTCGAACGATCGAGCTGGAGTACGGCCGCAGTTTTTCGTGGCCGGACGAAGAGCAGGTGTCGCGCGTCGCGATCGTCGGCTTCGACATGGCCGAACAGCTCTTCGGCAAGCGCAACATCCTGGGCGAGGCGATCACGCTGAATGGGATGCCGTACACGGTGGTCGGCAAGATCCGCAAGAAAAATCAGGACAGCAACTACAGCGGCCCGGACAACAACAAGATCTTCGTCCCCTTCGCCGCCATGTCGCGCGACATGCCGCGCCGCGATGCCGGGGCCGGCACGCTGTCCGACATCATCGTCGCACCGAAGGACTGGGTCGTCGACGGACTGCCACGCGCGCTGGACGAGCGCACGGGCCGGATCGAGGACGTCGACTGGCCGCTCGAGCAGAACGTGCGCGCGATCCTGTCACGGCGCCACGGCTTCGACTCCGCGGACAAGCAGGCGATCGCGATGTGGGACACGTCGCTGCAGACGCTGATGTTTGGGCGCATGATCGGCCACATGAAGCAGTTCTTCGCTATTGTCGGCATCGTGACGCTGGCGCTCGGTGGCATCGGCGTGATGAACATCATGCTCGTCGCGGTGAAGGAGCGGACGCGCGAAATCGGCGTCCGCAAAGCGCTCGGCGCCACGACGGCGCTGATCCAGCGCCAGTTTTTTCTCGAGGGTCTGTTCCTGACACTGCTGAGCGGCGGCGGTGGGATGCTGATCGCGCTTGGCCTCTGTCAGCTCGTCAACCTCGCGCCGATGCCCGAGCGTTTTTCCGGGATGATTCTGTCGTGGCAGTCCGCCGTGTTGTCGCTCCTCACGCTGATCGTCATCGGCGTCGCAACCTCCACGTATCCCGCGCGCCGCGCGGCGGAGCTGCCGCCGGTCGAGGCGCTTCGATTCGAAATGTGATCATGGAAGCCTCGCCCTTGGTGCCCTTTGTTCCCTCTGTGTCCTGTGTTTCGCGCCGGCCGCGTGGCCTCGTGACGGCGCGCGAGATCGTGCGCGAAGCGTGCTTCGGTCTCTACCATCACCGCTTCCGCGCGGCGTTGTCGATGCTCGGCATCTCGTGGGGGATCATCTCGGTCGTTGTGCTGTTGTCGTATGGCGATGGGTTTCGCGGCGCGCTCGACGCCGGCTTCCGTGGCGCATTCTCCGACGGCACGGTCGTGAGCTTTCCCGGACAGACCAGTTTGCAGGCAGGCGGCGAACGTGCCGGCAAACGCGTCCGCGTGACGGCGGACGATGTGATGGCGATCGGCGAGCTGCCGCTCGTCAAGAACGTCAGCCCCGAGTTCATGCAGGAGTTCCCGGTCGTCTACGGGAACAAGCAATCGAGCCACCTCATTCGCGGCGTTGCTGCGTCGTACGGCGCGATGCGCGCCGAGAAGCCGCAGGCCGGCGGCCGGTTCCTCGAAGAGGACGACGTGCGGCTGCGGCGGCGCGTCGCCTTCATCGGCACGGAAGTGCAGCGGAAGCTGTTCGCCGGCGTGCCGCCGGTCGGCGAAACGATCCGCATCGGCGGCCAGCCATTCGAGATTGTCGGCGTCATGGAAGAGAAGGTCCAGCTCTCGAACTACAACCGGCCGGACAAGTACTGCGTGTTCATCCCGTGGACCACGATGGGCGGTCTGTCGGACAACCGCTATGTCGGCACGTTCGTCTGGCAGGCGGTGTCGCCGATGCTGGAGAAGAAGGCACTCTTCCAGGTCCGCGAATTCCTGGCGAAGCGCTACCGCTACAACCCGACCGACACACGTGCGGTGAACATGCACGGGTCCGAGGAAAACCAGCAGGTTGTCGGCGGCATCGTAACCGGCCTGAAGATCGTGCTGACGTTCATCGGCGTGTTGACGCTCGCGATCGGCGGCGTCGGAATCATGAACATCATGTTCGTGAACGTGCAGGAGCGCACGCGTGAGATCGGTGTGCGCAAAGCGCTCGGCGCGAGGCCGCGTGAGATTCTGTTGCAGTTCCTCCTCGAAGGGCTGGCGACGACGTTTACGGGTGGCGTCGTGGGGATCGCCGTGTCGTGGGGGCTCGTGTGGCTCCTGAGCCCGCGGCCGTTTCTCGCCGAGCTGTTGGACGATGCGAGCCGCGTGACCGACATCCATCTCGTGCTGTCGGTGCAGCTTGTGGCCATCACGGCGACGATTCTGATGGTGGTCGGCCTGGTCAGCGGCCTGCTGCCGGCGCTGAAGGCCTCGCGCCTCGATCCGATCGAGGCGTTGCGGTACGAATAGCGATATGAGCCACTTTGGCTTCGATTTGAAGGACGCGATCCGCGGGCTGCGGCGAGACCTCGATTACTCGGCGACTGCCGTCCTCACGCTGGCGCTGACCATCGGCGTGACGACCGCCACGTTCTCAATCGTCAACGGTGTGCTGCTGAGACCGCTCGCGTACCCGGAATCGCATCGGCTCGTCGCGCTTCGTGAAGTCATGATGGAGCTGGTCAGCCGATATCCCGTGCTGCCTGTCAACGGCCGCCATTTCGAGGAATGGCGCGCGCAGTCCCAGACCTTCGAGAGTCTTGCCGAGTATCTCCCGATGTCGGCAAATCTCACGGGCGCCGGCGAGCCGGTCCAGATCGACTTGGTCCGGACGAGTGGTGGCTTGTTCGATGTCCTTCACGTGTATCCGTCGATCGGCCGTGCGCTTCGCGTCTCCGACGAGGGACGCGGCGCCCCTGACGTGGTGGTGCTCGGCCATGCCCTCTGGCGCGACCGCTTTGGCGCGGGTGCCTCAATCCTCGGGCGTGTGATTTCTCTCGACGGCAAGCCATATACAGTCGTCGGTGTAGTGCCGCCAGGCTTTCAGTTGCCCGAGGCGCCGAAGCTCGACGGCCCCGTGCGGCTGACGTCAAAGGTCGACGCCTTCGTGCCGCTTCGTCTGCCGGACGACCTCGGATGGGTCGGCGACCACAACTACGTCGGGCTCGGCCGGCTCAAGCGAGGCGTGACGTTCGAACAGGCGCGAGCGGATCTGGACGCCGTCCAGAGTCGCATCAGCAAGCGTGCGAGCGACGAAGCCCACGAAACGGTCACGCTGCGGGCCAGCGTGACGCCGCTCTCCGACGCGGTGACCGGCGCGGCTCGGCGCGGACTCCTGCTGCTGTTGGCCGCGATCGCCGCCGTGCTGCTGATTGCATGCTCGAACATCTCGAACCTGTCGCTGACGCGAGCGACGGCCCGCGTGCGTGATGCGATGATCAAAACCGCCTTGGGCGCAAGGCGGGGCCGGTTGATCGTCCACGTTGTCCTCGAGCAAGCAATCCTCGCTGGCATCGGCGGCGGGCTTGGGGTAATCGTCGCCTGGGCCTGTCTGCGCACGTTCGTCCGTACCGCTCCGATCGATCTCCCGCGCGTCACGGAGGTGACCATCGACGCACGCGTGCTGCTGTTCGCCGCGGCGGTGTCGACAGGCGCGGGCTTGCTGACGGCACTGTTCCCGGCGTGGCGTCTGGCACGCGGCGACGTTCACGGATCGCTTGGAGCCATCAGCGTGACCACGACCGGTGACCGTCACGGTCTCCATGCGCGGAGCGTGCTGCTTGCGCTGCAGGTGGCGTTGTCAGTCACGTTGCTCGTTGTGACCACGCTGCTCGCCGTCAGTTTCGCCAGACTCACGCGCCTGGACCGCGGGTTCAGCGGCGACCACGTGCTGGCCGTCGACGTCTCGCTGCCGTCCAGCCTCTACGCGAAGGCCGAGGCGCGCGTGTCCGCATACGATCGCGTGCTCGCAGCCATTCGACAACTGCCGGGAGTAGACGGAGTGTCATGGACGTCGATCCTGCCGCTCAAGGGCGAGGACTGGTTGGACGTGGTCACCGCTGAAGGCGACGCGCGTCGGATCTTCGAGCGGCCGTTGGCCAACTACCGCTTCGTCGCGCCAGAATTCTTCAAGACGCTCTCGATGCCCATCCGCCGAGGGCGTGCGTTCGAGAACAGCGATCGGTCACCCGATCGGCCGACGTTTCCTGCGCTCGTGTCCGAGGCGACGGCCGCTCGGGCGTGGCCGGGTCAGGATCCCATCGGCAAGCGGTTCCGGCGTGGGAGCAACGAGAAGCCGTTCGAGGTGATCGGCCTTGTGGCCGATGCCCGCACGACGACGATTGATGCACCGCCGCCGTTGATGGTCTACGTGCCGTACTGGTTCCGCAGTCGCGCGTCGGCTGCGCTCGTGGTCCACACCCAGTCCGATCCGCTCTCGCTGAGCGCCGCGGTGAGGCGCAGCATTCAGACAGTGGATCCGGAGATCGCGGTGGGCGAATCGCGTCCGTTCGAACAGGTCGTCGACGCGTCGCTCGCGGCACGGCGCTATCAGATGACCCTGTTCGGCGCATTCGCTGGCGCAGCGCTGCTTATCGCAATGGTGGGTGTTTACGCGGTCACGGCGTACGGCGTGACCCGCCGTCGTCGGGAGATGAATATCCGCGTTGCGCTTGGCGCCCGGACGTCACAGGTTCTGAGGCTCGTCGTTCGCCAGACCGGCGTGCCCGTAGCCGTGGGCGCGCTGGCCGGAGCAGTTGGAGCGCTGGTCATCGGCAGTGTTGTGGCGAGCCTGCTCTTCGAAGTGCGCGCGCGCGATCCGCTGATCATCGCTGCGGCCGTCGCGCTGGTCGGAACTGTAGGTCTGGCTGCCAGCCTGCTGGCGGCGCGCCGGGAATTGATGATCGATCCGGCGCTGGCGCTGCGGCAAGAGTGAAGCCATCACCGGCGCTCAGAGCCTCGCGCCTCGATCCGATCGAAGCGCTCAGATATGAGTAGTAGTGCAGGCCTTCAGGCCTGCTGACGTACCGCTCTGATGATCGAATCCGCCGACCGATCGATGTCCTCGTCGGTCGTTGACCAGTTGGACACCGAAATCCGCATCGCGTCCATGTCGTGCCAGCGCGAGCCTCCCAGCCAGCAGACGCCTTCTTCCTGCACGAGCCGGAGCGCGGCACGAGTCGCGGCGTTGGCATCACCCGCTGCCGGCACCACCCGCACAAGCACTTGATTCAGCACGACGTCGTTCAGGATTCGGATCGACGGCTCCTGCCCCAGACGGTCGGCGAATCGCCGCGCCAGACGGCAGCAGCGATCGACGAGATCCGCGACCCCGCTGCGCCCGAGCGATCGCAGCGCGGCATAGACGGCAAATCCACGCGCGCGTCGGGAAGACTCCGGCACCCAGTCCATCGGCTCGCGCGGCTCCTCGGGCGATCGCACGAGGTATGCGGCGCTGAGGCTCATGGCGGCGCGGTGCGCCTCGGGATGCGCGACGAAGACGAGCCCCGAGTCGTACGGCACGTTGAGCCATTTGTGCGCGTCGGTCGCGCACGAGTCCGCGCGCTCGATGCCGCGCACGTGATGCTTGAGGGCGCCACTGGCGGCGGCCCACAAGCCGAACGCGCCGTCGACGTGCAGCCACGCCTGGTGACGACTCGTGACGTCGGCGATCGCATCGAGCGGATCGAACGCGCCGGTGTTCACGTTGCCCGCCTGCGCGCAGACAATCGTCGGCGCATTCGCAGGGCTGAAGCCCTGCGCCACATCGTGGGTGCTGGAGCCCTGCGCCACACTGCGATGGCCGGAAAATGCTGCCTCGAGCGCGTCGGGTCGCATCCGACCCTGCTCGTCAGCCGCCACGCGGACGACTTGCTTCGATCCGATGCCGAGCAGCCGCAGCGCGCCGATCACCGACACGTGCACTTCGTCGCCCACGATGACGCGGAGCTGCGGCGCGCCCTGCAGGCCGTCCGTCTCGACGTCCCAGCCGGCACGGCGCAATAGCTCGTGCCGCGCGACCGCGAGCGCGGTGAAGTTCGCCATGTGACAGCCGGTGACGAAGCCGACGCTGCAAACGACCGGCAGCCCAAGCAGATCGATCAGCCAGCCGGCGGCCACTTCTTCGACGACCGCCGCGGCGGGCGACATGACGTAGAGGCTCGCCGGTTGATCCCACACGGCTGTGAGCCATTCCGCGGCGACCGTCGCCGGCAGCGCGCCGCCCGTGACGAATCCGAAATAGCGGGGACCGGTGGTGGTCACGAGACCGGGCTCCGCTGCTCGCGCGAGCGCGTCGATGACGTCGGTGGGATCGATCGGTGTCGCAGGGATCGGGCCGCCAAGCGCCGCGCGCAACTCTCGGAGCGTCGCCGTCGCCCACACCGGACGGCGAGTGCGTGAGGCGACGTAACCGCGCGCGAGATCTAGCGCGCGGGCGAGAGCGTCTTCTTCAGCCATGTCACGATCGCCTGGGTGA
>OBEQ011297447.1_pt1 | contig 14746 bp, 10 predicted proteins | sample 1670901 | NCBI WGS metagenome assembly OBEQ01 (sample SAMEA104232315, study PRJEB22302) | groundwater metagenome | biome: forest; feature: aquifer; material: groundwater | place: USA | collected 2011-08-07 | depth 5.4 m
CGACAATCACATGTTTGTCGCCGCCACCCTGCTCGGCTTTTCGGTGATGGACCGCTATCCGAAAATGAAAGTCGTGATGGCGCATGGCAAGGCGTCCTGGATGGAGGAAGTGCTGGAGAAAATGGAAGCCTCGGCCCTGACCTTCCCGCTGGTGCATACCTATCCGGTGACCACCGACCCGGAAGAGCTGTGGGAAGAAGGCGAGGTGATGCTGGGCTTCGACGCCGAAGAACGCCTGATCCAAAAACTCCCCCAGGACTTCGCCAGGAAAGTCGTCTGGGGCTCGCACTATCCCCGCCAGGACACCACCACCGCCTGGGACGCCATCCAACAGCTTGCGGGCGCAGGCGTGGACGAAGCGACCATCGCAAGAATGCTGGGCGGCAACGCCGCCGCGCAGTTCGGCGTGACCTTGGCGCGGGCGGTGGGGGTTTAGGGAGGCGGAGAAAAAGGAGCAGCACAAACTGTCATGTCAAGACCTGACCCCTTCTTTCGTGTGACCCCTTCTTCTGACCCCTTCTTTCGCGATCGTCACATTTGAATCTGAACCGGTCGCTCCAGACGAGTTTCTAGAGCGGATACGTGCTCATCCAGAATACCTGCCATGGTATGTCGTTGAAGATAGCGGCATCGTTGTTGGCTATTGTTATGCGGCACAAAAAAGGGGTCAGGTCTCACACACAAAAAAGGGGTCAGGTCTTGACATGACAGTTTTCTCTGGCTAATCTCCCTTTATGGCACGTCCGCTCCGGCTCGAATATTCAGGCGCTGTTTATCATCTTACTGCGCGCGGCAATGCGCAGCAGGATATTTTTCTGGATAATGCGGACAGGGAGCTGTTTCTGGCCTGCCTTGGCGAGGCGGTGGCGCGGTTTGGCTGGCTGTGCCACGCTTTTTGCCTGATGGGAAATCATTATCATCTTCTGATCGAGACGCCCGAGGCCAATCTGTCGCGCGGCATGCGGCTGTTGAACGGGGTCTATACCCAGCGTTTTAACCGCCGCCACCGGCGCGTGGGGCATGTGTTTCAGGGGCGCTACAAGGCCATTGTGGTGGAGCGCGACAGCCATCTGCTGGAATTGTGCCGCTATGTGGTGCTGAACCCGGTGCGGGCCGGGATGGTAAAGCATGTTGCGCGGTATAAATGGAGTTCTTATCCGGCCACCCTGGGCGCGGCGCCGTGCCCGGAATGGCTCAGTACGGACTGGCTGCTGGCGCAGTTCGGCAAACGCCGGTCCGCCGCGCGCCAACATTATGCGGCCTTTGTGGCGCAGGGCGTTGCGCTGCCCTCTCCCTGGGCCGATCTGCGCGGACAGGTGCTGCTAGGCACAGAGCGTTTTGCTGAGCAAATGCGCCCGTTGCTTGAAGGCGCGGACGCACTGAAAGAAGTGCCCCGCACACAGCGCCAGTTGCTGCGGCCCAGCCTGAAAGCGCTGTTCGCCGGGCGGGTGCGCGGTGATAAAATCCTGCGCGACGCAGCCATAAGAAAAGCCCTAGTGCATGGCTATAGCATGGCGTCCATTGCAGAGCATACCGGGCTGCACTATTCAACCGTCAGCAAGATCATTAAAGGTGAACGCTGAAACTATCATGTCAAGACCTGACCCTAATAGGTGACCCTAATAGGCTTGACCCTAATAGGCTCGAGCAGCAAAGCGGCGTGGCGATCCAGAGCCACATGGGAAAGCCGGCAATCGGGACTCTGGATTGCTTCGTCGCTGCGCTCCTCGCAAAGACGGCGAAGGATAAAATCACCCCGCTCTAAAGCTGCGTATAGCGCGTGGCCGCTAATCAGCCTGTAAATCTTGCCCCCGGCATGGCTGAGATAGCTTGACTAGGGGTAGCCGCGCGGGTGCGCGACCATATTGGCGCGTACGGGATTAAGTCCGATGCAACGGTGACAGTGTTGAAATAGGGACAGGCCCAACATATTTGGTCAAAACACCTGCATTTCCCATGTGACCGTATATCTCCTGACCGTCAAACGGCGCCAGTTTGAGAAACATGGAAAAGACGGCGCTTGCAGTGTGGGCGTCCTGATCTTACCCTGAAATTGACGGCTTCACGCCTACGAAGGGAGTTCAGGAATGACCAGTACGCCAACTTACACGCCGCCTAAAGTCTGGAAGTGGGATGCCGGAAGCGGCGGGCGGTTTGCAAACATCAACCGCCCCATTGCGGGGGCGACGCATGAAAAGGATCTGCCGGCCGGGAAACATCCGCTGCAGCTTTATTCGCTGGGCACCCCCAATGGCGTCAAGGTCACCGTGATGCTGGAAGAGCTGCTGGCGCTTGGGCGCACGGGGGCCGAGTATGACGCCTGGCTTATCAATATCGGAGACGGCAGCCAGTTTGGCAGCGGGTTTGTCGCCGTCAATCCAAACTCCAAGATTCCGGCGCTTATGGATCACAGCGCGCCTAAGCCTGTGCGTGTTTTTGAGTCGGGCGCCATTCTGCTGTACCTCGCCGAAAAATTCGGCGCGTTCCTGCCGGAGGATCCGGGCCTGCGCGCGGAATGCTATTCCTGGCTGTTCTGGCAGATGGGCAGCGCGCCCTATCTCGGTGGCGGCTTTGGGCATTTCTACGCCTATGCGCCGGAGAAGTATGAATATGCGATCAACCGCTTCACGATGGAGGTCAAACGCCAGCTGGATGTGCTGGATCGCCACCTGGCGGACAAGCAGTATTTCTGCGGCGGTGTGTACACGATCGCCGATATGGCCATCTGGCCCTGGTACGGCGCGCTCGTCAAAGGCACGCTTTATGAGGCGGGGGGATTTATCGAGGCGCATACCTACACCAATGTTATCCGGTGGACGGACGCCATCGCGGAACGTGCGGCCGTCAAACGCGGCCGCATCGTGAACCGCACCTGGGGCGCGCCGGAAAGCCAGCTTCCCGAACGCCACGACGCAAGCGATTTTGAGGCCAAAATGCGTTAGACAGACGCCTGATATTCCGGGGAACCCGGGCGGCAATCCGGCGGGCGTTCACAGCATTGTAGACAGCCTTCATCGGCGCGCTGGTGCAACACAACATCTCTCGTGCGTGTTCCCGCGATGCGGTGTAATGTCTCAGCAATCATATTATTATATATCAGTGGAGGGACCGGTGAAGGTTGGATTATTACAGTTTTTCTCATGGACGGGCCGTGGTCCGGTAACGACCGTGTATGACCGCGCGATGGACCGCGTGGACCGCATGGAAGACAGCGCCTTCGATTGCATCTGGCTTGCGGAACACCATTTCACGGATTACAGCGTCTGCCCTTCGGTGACATTGATGGGTACGCATATTGCCGGGCGGACAAAGCGCCTGCGTATCGGCACTGCGGTCACGCTCAACGCTTACTACCATCCTCTCCGGCTGGCTGAGGAACTCAATATGCTCGATATATTCTCGAAGGGCCGCCTCAACTGGGGATCGGGCCGGGGCTTCGACCCTACCGAGTTCAAGCTATTTGGGGTTACTGCCGACGATGTGTATGACCGCTTTCGCGAGACAGCGGATATCGTCCAGAAATCCTGGAAAAGCGAGCGCTTCTCCCACCACGGGAAATATTTCAATTACGACAATGTGCTCGTGCTCCCGAGGCCGTATCAGGATCCGCATCCACCCGTTTATCTGGCCGCAGATTCGCCCGATTCCATCCGCAAGGCCGGGGCGGAAGGCTATACCATCATGCTTGGCCCGCACGCCTCCAATGCCGACTGCAAATACAAGCGGACGCTCTATCAGGAAGTGATGGAGGCGAACGGTCATGTGGTTGGCGGCCGCGACCTGCCCATGGTGCGCTATGTCGCGCTGGGGGAAACCCGTGCCGAGGCGGAAGCGGTTGCGCGGGCCAGTTCCGGCTGGACCGTCGGCGCCTACGCAAACGCGGACAAGACGGCGCATCTCAGGTCACCGTCCGCCAATATTTTAGTTGACCCGAAGGTGGACCCGGTCGAACGCTATCTCAACGACGTTGCGATTGTCGGCACCGCGCCCGAAGTGGTGGACCGCCTCAAGCAGCTCGAAGCCGAGATCCCCATGAACTATCTGATGCTCGCGCCAATGAGCCATGACACGTTTTTGAGATTCACGAAGGACGTGCTGCCGAAGCTCGTGTAGCGGACCATGCAGATTATGGACGGACAGCCATCGCCTCGGCTTCCACTGCGCAGTCGCGCGTAGCAGGCAGGTTCTTGGCCCGAACGGCGGCGAGTTCCGCCTTTGCGGCCTCCAGATCCGCTTGAAACATTGCGTCGGCGTGCAGCCGCGCAACGACGCCGGCTCCCACCAGACGGCCGCCAACTACGTCACTGTCCCAATGGACGTTACAGATGTTGCGGCTTTCGCCAAAGGCCCTGCCCCGCGCAAGGATGGCGTCAATCCGATCCGGCGCCATCTCGCTGAGAATAAGCGCCCAGGCCCATCCGAAAGCAGCGTGCCCGGATGGATAAGAGCCGTCGCCTTCCAGACGTTTTCTATCTCCGGGGGAGCAGATGGGCTGTTTGTTGACTGCAAACGGGCGTGCGCGTTTGTAGTTGTTCTTCGCGGCATAAGTGGACTGGCCTGCATCCGTCAATGACCGGCGCAGCAGCATGTACAGATGCGGCGTATCCGCCTCGGTAATTGGCGCGTTGAGTGAACAGGAGAATGTGCCTGCCGCCTGCGGGAACATGATATCTGCATCACTTGCCGCCAGCGCCCAGCGCGGAGTCCCGCGCATGGCGATCGCAGTTTTCGCAACCGCCTCGTCGTGCGCAAAAGCCGCCGAGCCAGCATTTGGCGGCGGAGGCAGTATGCTCAGACTGTTTGGAAGCGTATCCCTGGACAGATAGCCCATGAGAATGCCAGGGGATATTTCGGGGACGTCAGCAGTGCCGCCCATGCTTTCCACACCGGAAAAAATTAAACTGATCACGGCCCACATTGCCAATTGCACCAGCCGGATTCGCCTATTCCGTTGACCAAGACTCATCATATGTTTCCCCTGAAAAATGAGATTGACACCCGTGATAGCAGCGGCCGGACGTGGAGAGGAAAAATTCCTCTCTGCTTACCGCCTGTCAGAGCTTGCTGGCGAGATAGTCTACCGTGCGTTGCTCTGAATCGCCGCCGATGCTGGTGATCGACGCCCGGAAATCCGTGACGCCGATATCCTTGAGCCGCGCTATCGCATCATCCAGCACATTCTCGCCCCCGACGATGGCCACGCTGGCGGGGCTGGCGGCCCCTTCGCGGTCAAGCATTGCACGGTAGGAAGGCATCGCATCATAAAATTTCAGTTCCCTGGCAAGCGCCGCCCGTGCGGTATCGGCATCGTTGGTGAGCAGTATGGGAAGGCCCGCAACGATACGCGGGGCCGGCCGGCCCGCATCGCGCGCAGCCTTGCTGATCACCGGCACGACGTGCTTTTCCAGTGTATTGAAGCCGGTCAGCCAGGTAATTGTCCCATCGGCCTGGGCGCCCGCGAGATTGAGCATCACCGGGCCAAGCGCCGCCAGCAGCACGGACACCGGCCTGGGCGCGTCAGCAATGCTGACGCCGGCATTCACCTTATACTGCTCGCCCGCATAGCTGACCCGCTCACCCTTCAGCAAGGGCCCCAGCACCGCCAGATATTCCCGCATATGACTGGCGGGTTTCGCATAGGACAGGCCCAGCATGTCTTCGATCATCACCTTGTGCGACAGGCCAATCCCCAGGGTAAACCGCCCGCCTGTTGCGGTGGCGGCCGTTAGCGCCTGTTGTGCGAGGGCGACCGGATGGCGCGGTTGTATTGGCACCACCGACGTGCCCAGTTCGATCGTCTTTGTTTCGCGCCCTGCGATGGAAAGGGCGTTGATCGCATCATGACCAAAGGCCTGAACCATCCACATTGCCGGAAAACCTTTGGCCTCCAGTTCTTTCGCCCGCGCGACGACCCCCTCCAAATCGTTGGCGGCGGCGGCCCCGCTTGTGACTCCGATCTTCATTCTGTTTTCCCCTGTCAAAACGTTTATGTCGCAGCCGGTGCAGCGCTCTTGATCTGCGGGGAATTCGCGCACACGGGCCATGAGCTTGTCAAGCGGATCGTGGCGTGGCGGATAGCGCCGGTAAAGCGTTGCGGGTCCAGGCCGCCTAACGCATAAAGCAATGGCCAGCGCATTGGTTCGAATGCGCTGGCCATTTGGTGCAAGTCTGCGATAGCAGTGCTGTTGCCTTATTTCGGCGCAGCCTCAAAAATATAGGGGTCCAGAGTGGCCTGGGCTTCGACGCGGAATTTACGCCATTGGCCGCCGCCATAATAGGCGAGGCTGCCGGGCTCTGCGGCTCCTTCAGCATTGTAATAGGAGATGCAGTCCCGCAAAGGCAGCGTTTTTATGTCGGCATCGGCACAATGCTCCGCATAGGCGATCTCCGGTTCTTTCTTGACGTCGACGATCCCGGCGCCACGCTCGCGCATTGTCTTCAGCATCCAGACGACATAGTCGGCATGGACCTCAATCGCGCTGGTAAAATTGAAGCTGCCACCGCCACCCTGGGGTCCCGACATGATGAACAGATTGGGAAATCCGTGACTGTGCAGCCCTAGGAAGGTCTTGACGCCGCCTGTTTTCCATTTATCGCGCAGGGTTTGCCCGTTGCGGCCGGTGATCATGTTGAATGTCGCCGTCGCCATCCATTGAAATCCGGTCGCGTAGATCAGAACGTCCACAGGATATTCGACGCCATCATGAACCACGCCCCTGGGGCTGATTTTGCTTACGCCTTTCGGGGCTGTATCAATAAGCTTTACATGTGGCAGGTTGAATGTGGGCAGGAACTCATCGTGGAACGTCGGCCGTTTGCAGCCATAGGGATAGTAAGGCTTGAGCGCTGCTGCGGTTTTCGGATCCTTGACGATTGCGTCAACCCGGGCGCGGATCTGTTCCATGATGCGGAAATTGGTGTCAAGCTGCTTCTGGACCATCTCTTCCTGAGACAGCTTCTCTGTATGTACCTTGCGCTCCTTGAAATCAGCAACTTTCCCCGACAGGTAATCATCATTGGCTTTGATGGCGGTTCGCCCTTCTGAAATCCTGTCGAATCTCTGCCGCCTGGCCGTCGCCCAATTCGGTTCCTTCGACCAGGCTTCGATCTCTTCGGGCGTCGTCGCGCGCTGATCACGCACATCGATCGAGGAAGGCGTGCGCTGGAAAACAAAGAGTTCCTTCACGACTTTGGCGATTTCAGGGATGACCTGCACGGCGGTTGCGCCCGTCCCGATAATGCCGACGCGCTTGTCTTTAAGGTCGACATTGTAGTCCCACCGTGAGGTATGGAACGATTTGCCTGCGAAGGTCTCCATGCCTTCAATCTTGGCCAGCTTCGGGGTCGTCAGGATGCCGTTCGCCAGCACGACGAAACGCGCGCGCATTTTATCGCCCCGGTCCGTGATGACCGTCCAGCGGCCTTCGGCCTCATTCCACACTGTATCCTGGACGGTTGTGTGGAAAAGGCTGTGATCATAAAATCCATTCTTCTTCGCCATGCTCTGGCAATATTCGAGGATCTCGAAGCCGGAAGCGAATTTCATGGTTGGGATGTATCCCATCTCCTCCAGTAGCGGCAGATAGCTATAGGCCTCGACGTCGCAGGCGATACCAGGATAGCGATTCCAGTACCAGGTGCCGCCGACGTCCCCGCCCTTTTCACAGAACCTGACATCGTTAAATCCGGCTTCCTTAAGCTTGTGCCACAGCAGCAGACCAGCAAAGCCGGCGCCGATCACGAGAACTTCGCAAGTATCGGTCAAAGCTTCCCGCTCGACACGGGGCCCGGAATAGACATCCTCGAGGTATCTGGCGAACTCCCCTTCCATGGGTATGTAATCGGCCGCACCGCGTCTTTTTTCTTTGAACTCGCGATATTTGGCCTGTTCCTCGGCATTGAACACGGCGCCTGGAGGGGCGTCGGGAAATACTTTCAACGATGCGTCTGAAATCGTTGAATAGCCCGTGCCGGCGATCTTGTCGGATGCCTTGGCTGCGACGGTGTTGAATATCTTCAGGCCCGTGGTTTCGTCTACTCTGATTGGCTGTGTCATATTGTTCAGTCTTCCTGCTTCCTGTTTTTGAATATGTTTAGGCCGGTATTTCGCCGCTGGGTGACGTTCCCGGCCATTGTGGACGCAAGATAGCCGCTGGGTTTGGCACTTTGCAACATTTTTCCCTGCGGCAGGACAGGTGCAGTCCTACTATTCGACGGGAGGCCTGTTCAATGACAAGGGCAATTGATCGCCAAAAGCCCGGCCACCGCCAAGCTTGTCGCGCCTGTTTCAGTGTAATCACCGTGTAGAACATCCCACTTTCAGCTGTTGCTTGACGGTACTGTCTAGGCTGGTCAAGATCATGCCTCATAACACCAAGAATGATCGAATGATCACGGGTGACCAAGGAGGAAACATCATGCATTTTCACGGTGCGGTGAACCGCCGCCGCTTTGTACAAAGCACTGCCGCAGGTGCGCTGGTGCTTGCGAGTTCCGGCGTTGCACGTAAAGGCTGGCCGCAATCAGCCAAGCCAAACATCCTTTTCATATTGGCCGACGACCTGGGCTATGCGGATGCCGGTTGCTATGGCCAGCGCTATTTCACAACGCCGCACATTGACAGCCTGGCGGATGGGGGCCTGAAATTCATGCAGGCCTACGCCAATTCGGCCGTGTGCTCGCCAACACGCCTGGCGCTGATTACCGGACGCTATCAGTACCATCTGCCGATTGGCTTGGAAGAGCCGCTGTTTTTCATGAGCCCGAAAAACACCGGCCTGCCGCCGGATCATCCGACACTGCCATCGCTGCTGAAAAAAGCAGGATATGGTACGACGCTGGTTGGAAAATGGCATCTGGGCGAGGGGCCGGATTACGGCCCGCTCAAGAGCGGGTATGATCATTTCTTCGGTGTTCTGGGCGGTTCTGCAGATTACTTCAATCACGGCGCCGGTACAGCCCGCCAGGCGCCCCTGTCATCCCAGCTTCATGATCAGGAAACGCCCATCGACACGCCAGGCTATATGACGGATTTACTTGGCGATCATGCGGTGCAGAGCATCGAAGGTTACGCCAAATCGAAACAGCCGTTTCTGCTGAGCCTGCATTTCACCGCGCCGCATTGGCCGTGGGAGGGGCCGAACGATGAGGCGGAATCCAGACGCATAAAAAATTTACATGACACCGATGGCGGCTCCCAGGAAACCTTCAAGGCGATGGTGCAAAGCATGGACGCCAATATCGGCAAGGTTTTGCGGGCGCTGGAAAGTAACGGGCTGGCGCAGAACACCATCGTCATCTTTACCAGCGATAATGGCGGCGAGCGTTATTCCGATAACGGGCCGTTCATTGGCGCGAAGTCAGAGCTTCTCGAAGGCGGCTTGCGTGTGCCCGCCATTGTGCGCTGGCCTGCGCGCATTGCGCCCGGATCGGTTTCGCAGCAGGTCATGATTACCATGGACTGGATGCCGACATTGCTGGCCGCCGCCGGAGGCCAGGCGGACCCGGCCTATCCGATGGAAGGCGAAAGCCTGATCCCCGTGCTTACCGGCGCCCCCGCGCCGCATCCCCGCAAACTGTTCTGGCGTTACACCGCCCACGCCCAACGCGCCGTGCGTGACGGCGACTGGAAATATCTGCTGATTAACGGCAATGAGTTTCTGTTCGACGTGGTAAAAGATCCGCGCGAGCGGGCCAATCTCATGGAGCGGAACAAGGATGTGTTTGACCGCCTCAAGAAAGACTGGGAGGCGTGGAACGCCACGCTTCTGCCGGTAACTAAAGCGCCTTCTTACCGCATGCCAGGTAATCTGTTTGCGGATCATTATGGCGTGGTGAACCCGCAACCGCCAGCGCCGGCCAAATAAACGCTGGCTTTTCACTTAAAGGCCACAATCTACCTGCACGGGAAACGGTGGGCGCTCCACTTTTAATTCAGCAATTGCCTAACTTTCATTCTGCGGCGTTTGACGCAGGCTTATCCTTCACATTTGCCGGTTCGATCTTTACCGGCTCATGCCCGTAGGTATCCCGGTCGTGATATTCCGACTGGAAATTGGCGTCGCGCCCGCCCCAGCCCACTTCGTTCATCCAGCCGGACGGATTGAGAAAATAAAACGAATACATGCCATCGTTCGCATGTTTGCCGGACGTGATTCCAAGCTGGATCTGGTTTTGTTGAACGGTCTCGCAGGTCAGGCCAACATCATCGAATTGTTCATATTGCAGCATCAGGTGATTGATGCGCTTGACGCCGGGAAAGCCCCAGGCCAGCGTATGATCCCGGCTGTTGCAGGACATGAACATGGCCTCTACCGGCTTGGGCAGGCCTGGAATGGCGAACCGGTAATCCACGCCGCCGCGCATGCCGAGCAGCCGGTAAAACGCATAGGTCTTTTCCCAGCCAACGGTTTCGGTAAGCATTGTGTGGCCCATTCCGCCATCTCCAGTCACAAAACGCCCATGCATGCGGCGGCCCGGATAAAATGGCTTGTTGGGTTGCGAGTGCGGACCGTGAAAAATTTCAATCGGAATGCCGCTTGGATCGGACAGTTTCATCAGTTCGAGCACATGCCGCTGGCTTGCTTCCTCGTGGCTTCCGGTCCGCACCTTCACCCCGGCGCTTTCAAGCTGGCGTTGCATCTCGCGAAACTCTTCGCTGCCCGCCACGCGAAAACCGAGATAGTTAAGGTCGTCGGTCCCGTCCTCGTCAATGACGATGCGGTGATGCCAATTATCCACCCGCAGATAGCATCGCCCTGGCGCATCCCCGTCCACAACTTCAAGCCCAAGAATCTCAGAGGCGAAACGCTTCCAATCTGAGAGGCTTTTGACCCCGATCCCCATATAGCCAAGCTCTGTTACCTGCACCATAGAGTTTCCTCCTATTGTTGCTGGCCGCTTTCTTATGACGGCCCCTCGATGCGAGTGTAGCGAGGCGGTGGTGGCGGGGCAACAGGTCATTGCCAGAAAAAGAGGGGCTTCTTTAGCATTTCCATCTTCTGGGGGCATGCGCTAGGATTGGAAAAAAGAAGAAGTATTTGTTTCTGAATAAGAGGGGAGGTTCCGATGCCAGCTCGCACAGGCGCACAGTTTCTTCGCGGCTTAAAAGACAAGAGGGAAATCTGGGTTGGCTCTGAAAAGGTGAGCGACGTCGCCGGTCACCCGGCCTTTGCGGGCGCCGCCCATGGCCTTGCCGGTGTTTTCGATTTGCAACTCGCGCATCCTGAAGACTGCATGATGCCTGATCCGGAAACGGGTGAGCAGATCAGCGTTAGCCATCTGATTCCACGCTCGAAACAGGATATCGCCCGCCGCCATACCTGCCTGGAGCGGATCGCCGAATATACGGTTGGCGTCATGGGCCGCTCACCCGATTATATGAATGTCACCTATGCGGGCTTTGCCGGGCGCGCCGATGAATGGGGCGCCAATGGCAATGAACAGGGCGCGGAAAACCTCGTCAACTATCAGAAATATCTGCGGCGCAACGACATTTCCCTTACCCACGCACTGCTGCATCCGATCATCGACAAGGGCATGGGGGAACTGATTGATCCGGGCAACGACGTCGCGTTGCACAAGGTAGGTGAGACAGAGCATGGCATCATCGTGCGCGGTTCGCGGGTGCTGGCGACACTTGCTCCGTTTGCGGATGATCTTGCAGTGTACCCTGGCTACCCGTTAAAGCCAGGCTGTGAGGATTACGCGCTGTCATTCTGCATCCCGATGGGAACGCCGGGATTGAAATTCATTTGCCGCGATAATTTTGCGCAACCCCGCAATCTGTATGATTTTCCGTTGTCCGGGCGTTTCGACGAGCAGGATGCGTTTGTAATTTTCGATGATGTCGAAGTGCCCTGGGACCGGCTGCATATCAATTGCAACCCGCAGGTTTATAACCAGGTGATGACCAATAGCTGGTGGCCGAACATCATGCAGCAAACCATGATCCGGGCGCAAACCAAGCTCGAATTCGCCTGGGGGCTGGCCTCAAGGATGGTGGAAGCCGTGAATGGTGTGCAACCCGCCGCCGCACAAATGCTGGGCGAAATCTGGACCTTTGCGGAGTTTACCCGTTCCTGCATCCAGAAGGCGGAAGCGAACGCTTATGAGTTTGGCAATGGGGTGTGGTTCCCCGAAGGTGCGCCGCTTTATGCATTACGCGCGACACTTCCCACCTGGTTCCCGCGGGTCAACGAGATCATCCGGCTGCTCGGCTCGCACAATCTGTTCGCAGCCCCCTCCCAGGCATTGTTTGCCGATAAAAATTTGCGCCCATTGATAGACCGCTATATGCGTGGCGCAGGCGGTATGACCGCAGAAGCCCGCAGCCGTATCTTCCGCCTCGCCTGGGATTTCTCGGGCAGCGCCCTGGCCAGCCGAAACGAGCATTATGAGCGCTTTTATCTGGCCTCTGGTGCGCGCAATCTGCAATTTTGCCAGATGCTGGCGGATCGCACCCGGGCCGACAAACTGGTGGATCGTTTTCTGACGGAGGAATCATGATGGCTGGAAATAGCGTGAACGTCGCGGGCGTTGATATCTCGACCGGTCACTGGATTAATGGACGCCGCATCGCATCGCAGCACAAGTTTGCAAACTTCTCGCCGGTCGATGGCTCGCATCTGGCGGATGTCTCCGCCGGTGGCAAGGCCGAGGTTGAGCAGGCGGTTGCCGCCGCCCGCAAGGCTTTTCCCGCCTGGGCCGCACTTGGCCCCAAAGGCCGCCTGCCGGTCCTCAAGCGTTTCGCAGAGGGGGTCAAGGCGCGTGCGAATGAACTGGCGGCGGTAGAAACCATGGATAACGGCTCGCTGCTGCTTGGCAATGTGCACCGCATGGTGCCGCGCGCGGCGTTGAATATTGAATTTTTTGCAGAGTGGGCGCTGACCCTGGGCGGACATACGATAGAATCGCCCGAAGTCGTCAACCATGTACACTATGATCCATCGGGTGTTGCGGCCTTGATCACGCCCTGGAATGGACCGTTGATGCTGACGACCTGGAAGGTTGGCCCCGCGCTTGCCGCCGGTAATACGCTTGTTGTGAAGCCGCCGGAATGGGCGCCGCTTACCTGTTCATTACTGGCGGACATTGCGCACGCTGCCGGAATTCCACCGGGCGTCCTCAATATCGTGCAGGGGATTGGCGAAGAAGCAGGCGATGCGCTTGTCAATCACCCGGATATTGACCGCATCAGTTTTACCGGTTCGACGGATACGGCAAAGCTGATTGGTCAGGCGGCGGCGCGTTCAATTACACCCCTAAGCGCCGAGCTTGGCGGCAAGTCGCCGTTCATTGTCTGTGCAGACGCCGATCTGGATAGTGCGGCGCAGACCGTGGCGATGCAATATATGAATGCAGGGCAGGTTTGCCTGGCGGGCACCCGTGTCATGGTCGAGAGTTCGATCGAAGAGAACTTTCTTGGCAAGGTGCGAAACGCCATGACCCACATGGCGCTGGGCGATCCGCGCGACAAGGATACGCGGATCGGGCCGCTGATTACGAAACAGCATTTTGACCGGGTTGCCGGATTCGTGGAACGCGCCAAACTGGCCGGCGCCGTGCCAGTATGGGGCGGTTCAAAAGCCAATTTCGGCGAACTGTATTTTGAACCGACGCTGTTTAACAATGTGACCCCGGAACTGGAGATCGCGCAACGCGAAGTGTTTGGCCCGGTGCTGACCTGGCAAAGCTTCCGCTCCGATGATGAGGTCGTCGAAATGGCCAACAATACGCGCTATGGCCTTGCCGCAACTTTGTTCAGCCGCAATGAGGAACGCGCCACGGCCATTGCCTCGCGTGTGGTGGCGGGCACCGTATGGGTGAACTGCTTCTTTATCCGTGATCTGGCGGCCCCGTTTGGCGGCAGCCGCGACAGCGGCATCGGGCGCGAAGGCGGCGCCTGGAGCTTCGATTTCTTTTGTGACATCAAGAATATCTCGATCCGCAAGGGATCGTTCGCATAAAGCAGGAGAGGCAAATGTCTGTACTTACTGGGCCACACGAAGAATGGCGGCGCATTTTGCATGAGGGGTTCCCGGTCTGGGGCCGGCCAGAGGGGGACAGGCTGCGGCTGGGTGACGGGCGGATGGTGAATGAGGCCGACGCCACGTATCTGCCGCCCTGCGATCCCACCAAAATCATCTGTATACATCTGAACTATGAATCCCGGCGGCTCGAATTCAAGGCGCCCGCCTTAAAAGCGCCGGGCTATTTCATGAAACCGCTGACCACGCTGAATGCGCATCGCGGCTTTCTGAACCGCCCCGCCAATTGCCAGTATCTGAACTATGAGGGTGAGATTGCAGCCATTGTCGGCAAGCCGATGCGTAACGTCGCGCGCGCGGATGTGTGGGACTGCCTTGCCGGATTCGCCCCCGCCAACGATGTGGGCGCACATGATTTTCGCGACACGGATGCGGGTTCGATGCTGCGGGTGAAGGGGCAGGACGGGTTTTGCCCCATCGGCCCCGGCATTGTGCGCGGCGTGGATATCCGCGAACAATCGGTGCGCACCTATATAAACGGCAAGCGCGTGCAGGATGGCCCGGTCAGCGAAATGACATTTCCCATCGACTATATCCTTGCTGATCTCTCGCGCCATATCACATTCCTGCCCGGCGACGTTGTGCTGACGGGTACGCCCGCCAATTCCCGGCCCATGCAGCCGGGCGACGTGGTTGAAGTGGAAGTGACGCAGGTCGGTAAAGTCTCCAGCACCGTTCAGGAAACCCCCGCCCCGCCG
>OBEQ012830158.1_pt1 | contig 14744 bp, 13 predicted proteins | sample 1670901 | NCBI WGS metagenome assembly OBEQ01 (sample SAMEA104232315, study PRJEB22302) | groundwater metagenome | biome: forest; feature: aquifer; material: groundwater | place: USA | collected 2011-08-07 | depth 5.4 m
ATCAGCAAAAGCCAGAGGAAAGGCCAGGCAGCCATGGAGTACCTCTTAATCGTCGGCCTTGCCTTTGTCATCCTCACGCCGATGCTGTATATGTTCTATGATTACACGTCCACGCTCCGGAGGGATGTCAACCTCGCGAAGGTCTATAAGATCGGTGGCACCATGGCGAACACGGCAGAGCAGATGTACTATCTCGGTCCGCCATCCAAGACCACACTGCGTTTCAATATGCCGGATGGCGTGGTCAATCTTACGATACGCGGCGCGAGACAGGATGTCCTCGTGTTCCATTTCGGCGATCCGGCAACCTATGAGGAGATCGTCATCCCCGGCAATGTCCCGATGGCATCCCTGCTCAACGCGAGCGATATGTCCCCTGGCATCAAGATCATCTCGGTGGAGGCTACATCCGATGAGGTTCTCTTCAAGCGGGCCACATGAGCGCGGACAGTCCTCGTTAGAGTTCGCCGTGCTCGTCGGCGTGTTCATGGTCATGTTCATCATCTTCTTCTTTATACTCAGCGAGCGTATCCTCGCCTTTCAGGGGCAGCGTGACGCGCGGGCGGCGAATGATGTCCTCTACAAGGTCGAGAGCGAGCTCAACCTTGCCCTTAAGGTGCATGACGGCTATAACCGGACCTTCTGGCTGCCATCAGAGGTGTATGGCTGGAATTACTCGATCATGCTCGCGCCAGCCGGCAGCCCTACCGAGATTGTGCTGGTGTACAAGAACAGCACCTATGCGGCTCCGCTCCTCATCAACGTGACCGTGGATAGCATCATTGACAAGGGAAAGAATCGGATAGCGAAATACGGCGGAAACATCACGATATCGCCGGTATCATAACTTCTATCTTGACCCTCCCTCCTCACGGGGTGGAGGGATAGTCAAGATGCGTTGTCTCATCAAAACATTTATAAAGATGGGTTTCCTGAGGAATTCTAAATACATATCTCTCACAAAAATCGAGGTGTTCCATCATGGAAGAAAAGGCTTCTAATGCGATGCTTGTGGCTATTGTGGCGGTTGTTGCGATTGTTGGTCTGGTAATGCTGTATTCTGGCGGTCTTTCATCTGGTGATGCAGGTATCACAGGTCAGGCGCATACGGGTGTTGCGTGTGCGGATTCGGATGGCGGAAGCATGCCAAATGTTGCAGGTGCAGTGCATGTGGGGGAAACCTGGACGGCTGATGTCTGTTATACTCTTTCCTCTATCTATGAGGGTACTTGCTCAGGCGGCGTGATGCGACGGACGGTAGTCCCTTGTGACGTGGGCAAGACGTGCGCTTCGGAGACGATCACTGCGTTTGGTAGGTCGCTTATTGCTCAACGTTGCGCTCCAGTAGCATCTCCAGAAATCTGCGATAATATCGACAATGATCGCAATGGCGTTGTCGATAACGGCTGCGATGATGATAATGATAACTATTGCGATAGCGGCATGGCAAAAGCTGTCGGCAAGACGGTCACGACGTGCACCGCGACACCCGCGGCGAACATAAGAGGCGATGATTGCAATGACAACAATGCAAACATCAGGCCAGGCGCGGTGGAAATATGCGGTAATGGTATAGATGAGGATTGCAATGGTGCTGATCTGGCTTGTCCTCTACCTGGTGTGCCGGAGACCATTTGCGACAACATCGACAATGACGCGGATGGCCTTATTGATGAAGGCTGCGATGATGACAATGATAACTTTTGCGATGCGGCCATACGAGTAATCGGTTATCCAACGACGTGCACTTTCGGCGGTGAGGATTGTAATGACAACAATGCGGCAATAAACCGTGGTGCCGTTGACGATAGCTGCGATGGTGTTGACCAGAACTGTGATGGCGGCGATGGTTATCAAGGGCGTGAATTTTGTGATGGCCGTGATGATAACTGCGATGGGGTCATAGACGGCACGCCAAGCGTCCCTAGCATCTGTCCGACATGTACCGATAGCGATGGCGGCAATATCCCTCTTATTGGAGGTATTGTCGTCCAGACGGACCGAATGCTTGATGGCAGTATCCGGCGTAACGAAAGTGTTGATACCTGTTTTTCTTCGGAGTATCTCTATGAGTTTTCGTGTAGATCCATCTTTGGAGGAAGTCAGGCATATACTAACGTTCAGAATTGTTATGGGATGGGCCTCCGTTGCGTCAGCGCAGGTTCAGGAGCCTACTGCGGCTAGACCCAATTCTTTTCTTTTTCTTCTCTTTTTCTCTCGTTCAAGATAAAAAGCTTTAAATACGCCAACAGGCTTTTCCTTTTAAAAGAGGTGGTCATATCATCAGCCGGGGACAAGTCACATCCACTGATGCCCTTATAGCGGCAGTCATCTTCCTTGTCGTCTTCATCCTCGCCGCTGTCCTCATCTCCGACCTCTTCCAGTCGCCCATCGACCTGCAGCTCCGCGAGGAATCCCAGCGCATCCTCGAGACCGTGGCGAGCGGCATCGGCCAGGGATCATTCATGGATGGGAAAGAGGTCAGGCCCGAAGTCATCACTGAGCTTCTCACCGAAAATTATGACAATCTTCGGGAGCTCTATGGCGCGCAGTACGACTTCTGCATCTATTTTGAGGACCAGGATGGCAAGCTCATCATGATCAATGAGGATTCCGCCGGCCTGGGAGACCCGTCCGTGAACGTGAGCGGCCTGCCATGCGGCATCGTGCCCATTCCTCCTATTCCCGCAGGGTGCGATGTGGATGGAGATACGTTCCAGAGCCTCGCGTGCGGTGGCACGGATTGCGAGGATGCCGAGCCGCTCGTCCATCCCGGCGTGCCGGAGATCTGCAACCTGAAAGACGATGACTGCGATCTCATCGTGGACGAGAGCTGCGTCAGCTGCGCGGATGCGGATGGCGACACGTACAGCGATGTCGGCGGCATGTGCGGCAAGATCGACTGCAATGATGCTGACGCGACGATTAACCCGGCGGCCAGCGAGATGTGTGAGGATGGTATCGACCAGGACTGCAATGGCGCTGACCTCGCGCCTTGTCCGGTGCCGGTGTGTGATGACACCGATGGCGACGGCTATTTCCAGCAGCTCGGCTGCGGGCCCGCGGTCATCGACTGCTGCGATGTCGGCAGCGAGGCCATCCTCGGCTGCACGCTGGACACGCGCTCGATGATCTTCCCTGGTTCACCTGAAGTCTGCGAGGACGGCGTCGATCAGGACTGCGATGGCGCTGACCTGACTTGTCCACTGCCAGGAGGCATCGTCCAAGGCGAAGAGCCGGTGCTCAGCTGCATCTGGCAAGGCGTCTGCTCGCCCGCGGACAAGGGTCCGCAGATCACGCTGTTCAGGGCCACAGCGACAAGCAATGCCCATGCTGGCATCTCCACCACTCCTTATGTCTATTCTGTGTGCTGTGACGTCACTGCCGGCATCATCGGCCACAGCTGCACCGCGCCGAATGGGACGACAGTGCTCAAGCTTTCAGCTTCGACCAACGCGCACGCTCAGGTTTCCGGGACATATCCAGTCCCTATCTGTCTCAATGCGACAGGCAGCACGCCGAGCTGCGTCTATCGCGTCGGCGCGACCTGCGCCCCTGATGAGACCTGCGTCGCGTCCCTTTCCGATCCGTCCAATGCGGTAGTCGGCAATTGCGGCGTGTACGCCGATCATCTCTGCTGCAAGGTGACGTGAACAAGGTGGATATGATGATCAAACGTGTCAAAAACGGCGGGGGACCACCGGTCAATAGACCGGTGGCATGTTCGCTTCGCTCACCCCCGCCGTTTTTGAGCATGCTCAGAAATATGCCACCTACCTCATTGGCAAGGTGGACTTTGTCCACCGGTCAAATAGATCGGTGGAATATTTCTGACATTTCAAAAAAATAAAAATTGAGGTGGAATCATGAACACACAGGAAAAAAATGGAAAGAGCGTGCTGTCGAAGATCTTTTTGTACGGCCTTATGCTGCTCATGCTGCTCGGTTTTGGCATGGCCTTGGTGCCTGATCCGGGGCATTCGGCGGCGGACATCGGCGATGGCACCTTCGCCGGCGGGAATTATGTCTTCCCTGTCGGCAGCAAGCTGGGTGTCGCGGCGACGCCGACCTCTGATTTGACCGTTAAAGGTGGCGTGTGCGTGACACCCGGCACGCCATCCTGTTCCACGGCATCAGGAGGCGATGTTGAGATCGAGGACGGCTCGCTTTGTATCGGAGAGAGCGGCTGCACACCATCATTGACTGATGGCCAGCTGGTCGTCGAGCGTGGCGCGTGCATCGGTTCCATAGGCGTGTCTTGTCTTTTCGCCCCGGCGGATGGTGACCTCGAAGTACAGGATGGAAGCGTCTGCATCGCCAGCGGTGGCTGCAATCCTGACGCGACGAACGGTCATCTTTACATCGGGAGCACGAGCGTAGCGAGTCCAAGCTCTACCGAAGCCCCAATCCTTATCGGAACGCGTTCTGGAAGACGTCTCATGCTCTATTCTGGTGGTGCTATCACTGGCACTGCGCAAGACTTTTCGCTTATCGCTGGAAATGATATTTATCTCCAGCCGACAAGCGATATCTTCCTGCAGCCCACTGGAATGCTCTTCATAGGAACGGCCACGAGCAGCACGGATGCGGTATTGAGAGATGGCAGCATGTGCATCGGCTCTAATGACTGTTCAGCCCCCTCTACTGATGGTCAATTGGTCGTTGAAACCGGTATGTGCGTCGGCTCTTCAGCCGCAGGAGGAATGTGCAGCACCCCCTTAGATGGCAACGTCGAGATCGAGGATGGCAGTGTCTGCATCGGCATCGCTGGCTGCAGCCCACCAGTAGGGAAGGGACGGCTGATCGTCGATGATACAATCGAGGCGCAGGGGCAAGGCTCATCTGGCATTGCTGTCTATGCCACAACAAGTGGGGGGACAGGCATCGGCCAATTGGCTGCCTTGAATTATGGTGTCGTTGGCTCAAGCACCACATCCGGTTTCGCTGGTGTCTACGGCATCAACAATGCCGCGCGTGGCTATGGTGTCTATGGCGCCTCGACCGGCGGCGACGCCGGTCATTTCGAGGGCAATGTCTCGGTCACGAATCGCCTGATCGTCAGCGGTCTGTGCGGCGGTGTGGCGAGCTGCAACGAGGATCTCGCGGAATACATGCACGCGCGCAAGGCAGAGGCGGGGGATGTCGTTGAGATAGCTGATGATGGGGCGATTGTTCCAACATCTACGGCGTATAGCCATCGCGCTGTCGGCGTCGTGTCGACTAATCCATCGCTTATCCTTCCAGCAGGCGATGTGGAGGCGGCGACTGGCAGGCCGCTCGCGCTCTCCGGCATCGTGCCCGTGAAGGCGACGGACGAGAACGGGGCCATCAAGCCAGGCGATCTTCTCGTCTCGTCATCCACGCCCGGCCATGCTATGCGCTGCGATGATCGCAAGAAGTGCTATGGCGCGGTGATCGGCAAGGCCATGACACCATTGCATGGAAAAAAGGGCACGGTCGACATGATCGTGATGCTCGGATAGAGGTGTGATGATGAACGGTACCCAAGAGCCATCAGGAACGGCATACGACATCAAGAGCATCGTCATCGCCCTGCTCGTCTTCATCGTTATCGTCGAGGCTGTCTTTCTCTTCCTCAATGTTAGGGAAGAGAAGGCGGCCGGGAAGACGACTGATAGGGATATAGTCGCGGCCACCGCGACGGTGCAACGCATCCCCGGCATCGAGGAGAACAGCACGCTGTACCAAGGCTATGCGTCCTGCGTCAGCGCCTGTGGCCAGTGCCCAGCAAGCTGTGAACAGGATACCTTGCGCGGCGCGGCGATGGAGAAGCAGGACGCCTCGTACTGTGGCCGGCTGCAGGAAGCTGACCGGCAGCCATGCACAGACCGCGTCACCCAGCAGCAGGCGCTTGACACGAAGGACAAGACTGTCTGCGATCGGTTGAGCGGCGAGGAACTGAAGCTGGAATGCCGCACGAGCGTCTCGATCATCATGGCGCGTGAAGCGGACGATGTCTCCTCATGCAGCGACCTGCCGGAAGAGCGGCGTGCCCGTTGCGAGCAGGCGTACTATCTCGACGCAGCGGTCGTCAGGCATGATGCTTCGCTCTGCGATAAGATCACGGACCCGTCAGAGCAGGCGGCGTGCAAGGAGAACGTGCGACGCGCGACAGAGGGAGCAGGGGAGGGGACAGGGTAGATGGCGATGACTTCGGGAAAAACAATCTTGCGGACAATAGAACTACTGGTTTTCCTGGCGATAGCCCTCTCACTCGCCTCAATGTCCGTCGGCGCACAGTGCGTGACGCCGGCTGACGACACCATCATCGCCGCGAACACCGTGCTCTGTGGGGGGACGTACAACATCCGCGATGTGGCCGGAGACGGCGTGTTCAAGCTCGCCGCAAGTAATGTCGAGCTGAACTGCAAGCTCGCTTCGATCACCGGAGACAGCACGGGCATCGGTGTCAATGTCACCGGCTTCAAGGCCGTGACGATACGGAACTGCCTCTTCAATAAGTACCGGTACGGCATCTGGGGCAATACATCCATCAAGCTCAACGCGCTGTCGAACACTTTCTATGCCATGGCCGACACTGGCATCTACCTGAAGACCGGCTCTTCATTCGCCACGATCAGCGGCAATCTTTTCGAGGGGAATTCTCGCGATGTCTTCATCGATATGTCCGACAGCGCCACCATCCGCGGAAACAATTTCACCGGCGCCAGCACGCTCAACCTTGGCCTGCAGCTGTCGAAAGGGCATCTCATCACGGACAATACCTTCAGCGCCAAAGACTATGGCATCGTCTTCGCCATCGGCGCGAACGAGAGCGCCGTGACCAACAACACCTTCTTCGGCATGGGTTTAGGCAGCCTCGCTTTCACGGTATCCGGCGCCTTGTCTGCGTTCAACAACAGCGTCTGGATGAACCGCTTCTATGGCATGGGTATAGCCTCTGGCATCAGCAAGCAGAGCTTCTGCGTCAATGGAAGAGGGAACTATTACGCCGTCAGCATCCCATTCGCCAACATCGGCTGGAACGACTGCGGCAGGCCGACTATCATGGGGACGTATCCACGACCGATTGCACTCGGCTTCCAAAGCCCTTTCCGTGCCAACTGGACCAACCAGTCTTCTTACCCATCGAACATGTCCTTTTTTGTCGAGTTCACCAACGGTTCCGGCTGGCGTCATGCCAATTTTACCCATGACCTCAGCACCCTCTTCGATACGGATACCCTGCCGAATCTCTGCTCGTACCGTCTCCGTGTCACGCCATGGGACGGCGTCGTCAATGGCACGCAGAACATCTCCGCGGCATTCTGCATCCGGACGCGGGGCAATATCCGCGGCAGGGTGAAGGCATGCGACGGCAGCGATCTCTGGAACGCTTCCATCTGGCTGTTCAACACGACGCCATGGGGACTCCACAGCGTCGTCTATACGAATGGCATCGGCAATTACGAATTCAAGAACATCCGGTATGGCAACTATACGCTTGTCGTCAACTACACCGGCCAGACAAACGCCCGCCGCAACCTGTCGCTCGCCTCGCTCATGACTGAGACCCGCGATTTCAATGCTGGCGAGGTGTGTCCGGTGACCTCTGACTGCGAATCTGACTGCACGCGGCGTGGCCAGGATATCTGCGATGCTGGCTGCAGCGGCATCAATGGCTGTCGCTTCCAGCCGGCCTGCATCGGCTCGCGGCAGGGACTGCGTGTCTTCTATGACGCTGATCGAGACGCCATCTGCTGCACGGACGCGCGCTATGTCCGGAAGACCGGTGGCCTCGAGGTCGCCGTGCCCGGCCAGGATGTCGTCAAGCTGACGAGCATCGTCAACTTCAGGGACGCGTTCAAGTACATCGTCGGAGCGAAGATGCATGTCGTGGTCTTCAAGAAGCGGCGGTGAAAGGATGGCCCGACTCTCCCATTCAACACGCGGTTTTTTCTTCACCACCGATGTCCTCCTCTGTATCATCGTCCTGGTCATCGGGTTCATCCTCGTCTGGTCCTCCTTCACCGAGGAGCCGCCGAAAGAGCAGCCGTACTTCCTCGCGGAGGATGTCTCCACGATCATGGCCACGACGAGGAATGTGGATATCCTCGACAAGATACGGCCGATGGTGGATGATGGGACGGTCACGGACCTTGAACACACCATGTTCGAGCAGATCGGCGAGTTCTATGTCAAGGAGGACATTGGTTCGGCGTGGAACTACACGCGCCGTTTCGCGGAGAACATCCTGCCATCGCAATATTCCATCGCGGTCCTGTTCGAGAACGTGACGGTCTACAACCAGACAAGAGGCGTCAGCCAGGAGCAGTCCGCCTTCCTGCTCTCCTCCAAGCGCATGGTGGTCGTCGTCGTGAACGAGTCGCAGCTCTTCGGGCCATTCACCGGGGAGGTGCGGGTATGGTGATGAGAAATATCCTCCGCGCCATGCTCCTCTCCAGGAAGGGCATCTTTTTCACCTTCATCGCGGTCCTCATGGTCACCGTGCTCCTGCTCTTCGCCTCTACCCAGTACGAGGTCTCTTATCGGGACACGGTGCCGACGGAGTCCTTGCGCATCACCGGCATCAACAACTTCATCACGGATTTCGAGAAGAGCTATCTTGAACGCGCCCTGTTCGCGAGCAGCCACCGCGCCCTCGCGGCCATCATCAACGCCACACCTAATGGCGCAGGCGGCTCTCGGGTGACGGACATCAATGCGGCGTTCATGGAGGCCATGCTCAACGCCACGATCAATGATGGCACCATCGTGCTGCCGCTCATGACGAACGATACGCTGCCTGTCTGGATCGAGCGCCTGAGCAACGCGTCAAGGAAGGTGCTTCGGGTGGACCTTACGTTCAGCATCGTCAGCGTCAATATCACGCAGGACGAGATCACCGGCCCGTGGCTGGTGAATGTCTCGCTCTCGCTGGATTACCGGGTCAACACGACGGACACGGCATGGGAACGGCGCAATGTCACGGTCATCACTTCATTTGATATCTTCGGCTTCGATGATCCGTACCTGAAGTTCAAGACCGACAGCCGGCTGAATCGTTCTATCCTGCGATTTAACTTCACCGGCACCAACTACCTACCGGAGAACCTCTCGGACTTGATCAACTCGACGAATTTCATCTACGAGCCACGCGCGCCGAGCTTCCTCGGCAGGTTCACGCCCTTCACTGATCCTGACTCTCGGTCATCCTGCTGCGGCATCTTCTCGCTGGTCGCGGGACAGCATGCGGCAGGATTGTTCAGCTCGAATGACCGCACCTATGCGGACTTCACCTATCTCGATAGCTTCTGCTTTGACCAGAAGGTATTCCATGTCAACGGCGTGAGCGGCTCGTCCGGCATCGGCGAGTTCTACCTCGATGGCTATTTCGTGGACAAGGTCTTCAGCCTGCCGCCGAACGAGACCATGCAGGTGAACGATCCCGAGCACGGGGATGCGTGCGGGCCTTAGCGAACAGGCGGTTTGGGATGTCGACGTACGCTGAACGATCTATTTTCATAAACGATTTGATCTAGCGCGCGGGTTATAGCTTCTTCTAATCGATCATTGTCTTTTATGGCTGGAGGTAAAGCATCAGTCATATCAGGATGAGGGACGATACTTTTTACTTCTTGAACCGTTACAAAATCTTCTGTTGTGAATCTTATTGTGTATTCAGAGTATCCTCCAGCGCCGTAATGCAATGAAAAATATCCCACTAATTTTTTATCATGAGGGATACTAAATGTGGCTAATTCTGAAGGTGTTATTCGATCAGGCAGTGGAAAAGATCTCTGTATTCTCCCTTCAATACAAAAGCGTAGTGGAGCGTGAAAATTGTCCTTAAGTTCAACGCTAAGGTTCCAATATTTTATGAGTTCTATAGGTTTTATTGTTGCAAACGGTGTTGTTGGTACATGCCACTCTGATTCAAAGATGCGATATCCCCTTACATCTCCACCTGCTTCATATAAATATGGTTTCCGCCCAAAACGTGTTTCTAGCTCCCTGCCGATGTATCCTAAAAAGTTGTCTGGATTCATTGTCATTTCTCCTTTGTAGTAACTGTAAGGCGATTCTCTTATTTGAATATTAGCCCCCCCTTAGGGGACTACTTTAGAAAAACTTAAATAGCGGAAACGGATAGCATGGCATGTGGAATTCAAGAAACTCAAGAACATCGGGCTTACGGACGGAGAGATCAAGGTATACGAGGCGTTGCTTGAGCTGGGAGAGACAACCAAGACCAAGCTGGCGAAGAAATCAGGGGTGTCTCCTTCCAAAGTGTACGATATCGCGGATCGTCTCCTCAGGAAAGGCATCATCTCCTCTGTCAAGATACAGGGCGTGACGCATTTCAAGGCAGCAGATCCTGTGCGGCTGAAAGATTTCATCGAGAAAAAAGAAGAGGAGATCGATGAAGAGAAGCGGATCATCAATGACCTCCTTCCCATGCTCGCCGCGAAATATAATCAGAGTGAGGGCGAAATTGATATCAATACCTTCTACGGCTGGGATGGATTGAAAACGGCGTTTCTCACCTTAGAAAATTCGATGGGACGAGGCGATGTCAGTGATGTTTTTGGTGCATCAGTTGGATTGGCGCCGCAACAGGGAGATATTTTCTGGAAGCAGCATCAGGCGAGAGTTGAAAAACGTGGTTTTAAAGTGAGGATCATTTTCAATGAGGATATGCGGGAAGGCAGAAAACAGCGGCATGAATATTATGATGGCCACCCGTTGCATGAAATACGTTACTTGCATCAGCAGACGCTCAATGAGTTTTACATCTACAAGGAGCATGTGCTCATCCTGATCTCGTTGCGCATACCCATCGCTATAATAATAAAAAACAAGGAGACAGTAGAAGCGTTCCGGCAATTTTTCAAGACGCTCTGGGCGCAGGCGAAAACGTGAATGTTATCGTCATACTTTATCCGGTCTGTCGCTCTCCTCAATGGGTTGGGAGAGCGACAGACCGGAATAGTGTTCCTCTTCGTCGAAAATTGACGAAAAGTATATATAGGGCGACATTTTAAAGATGGTATAACGCTTATTCACTAAATGAGGTGTTGTTCATGGATGAGAAGGCTTCTAATGCGATGCTTGTTGCTATTGTTGCTGTTGTCGCGATTGTTGGTTTGGTCATGCTGTACTCGAATGGCTCAAATAGAGAAGAGATGTCTGTCTCCGGTCAGGCTGTGGTGACATGTTTTGATAGTGATGGCAATAATCCTAATGCTTTCGGGTTCGTGCAAGCGCCTCCCGGAAGCCCGGCGGTGGCGGATGTTTGCGTGGACAGCACGACAGTGGATGAGAAGTACTGTCTTGGTGGAAGATTGACGTCAAGGCGCGCTACTTGCGGCGCTGGATTACGATGCATTAGCCAACTGTACACGCTCGGTGCTGTCAGCGTTACATCTGGACGATGCGCTACTTCGCCACCAGAAATCTGTGATAATATAGATAATGACCTAGATAGGCTTGTTGATGAAGGTTGTGATGATGATAGCGATCGCTACTGTGATGCTGCCATGACGAAGCCAGTCGGGGTGTCGGTAAGCATATGTGTAGGCACACCATCAGCTGCTGATCACGGTAATGATTGCAATGACAATGACCGAACAATTTTTCCAGGTAGTGGTGATCTCACCTGCGATGGCATAGATCAGGACTGTAGTGGCCATGATGGCACACCTGATAATCAGGAGTTCTGTGATAATATAGATAATAACTGCGATGGCATCGTGGATGGGACAGCGCTTGCGCCGAACGTCTGCATAACCTGTACCGATAGCGATGGCGGCAATAATCCCAGTGTGGGCGGTTTTGCTAGAAATTGGCAGATGAGGTATGATGGCCGGATATATGATTCACCTTACCAAACATATGATTTCTGCGAGTCCTCGACAATGCTAAACGAATCAGTTTGTGTTCCAGACAGACGACTATCCCGACAAACTCTTTCGGCATTCGCCAGAATCGACTGCGCCGCCTCCAGCCTTCGCTGCATCAGCGCAGGCTCAGGAGCATATTGCGGCTAAGCCACATTTTTTTCTTTTCCTTTCTTCTCCTTCAAAAAAACAAAACGTCAGAATGCTATTGGCTATCTCCACACCTTCAGCATCTCTTCTTCCTTGAAGTGCAGTTCGCCGGGGATGATGAGGCAGTGCAATGGCTTGCCGAAATCCAGCTGTAGCAGGTCTCTCGCCTTTCCTGTGCGTATCATCGCGTCCTTTCCTCCAAGGCGCGCGCAGCCGACCATGAGCGTGTCTTCAGTCACGGTCGCATCTTTCCTTTTCTTGCCGATATCAAGAAGGTAGCGTATGCCCTCATTGACCGTCATGCATCGCGATGCCCCAGTATCTTTCTTGCTTGTCTCGACCTGGATATCCAGCAGGCAGAGCGTGTGCAGGCCGAACTGCTTGTTCGTCTTGATGGCGTCGTAAGGGCTTTCCGGCATCCAGTTCTCGCGCGGGAAGACGATCGATGTCGTCCTGCCGAACTTGTACAGCTCAAGGCCAGTGTTGCTGATAGCGTTCATGATGGATGCATTATTGATGATGCGCACATCGATCCCTTTTTCCTTGGCGCGCAGGAAGAGATCCGTGTGCGTGGTCGCGGCCATGGGATCACCGATCACCAGGAAACCGACATCTCCTTCCATCGCGTCAGCGAGGATAGTCTCTTCAGCATGCTGCTCGACCATCTCCCGATCCGCGAGGATCATCTTCTTCTTGTACAGCTTTTCAAGCCGCGCTACCGGGCATTGCAATGATGAGGTGTAACTTTCAAGATAGAGTTTCTTGCATTTTTTGATTGCTTCAAGGCCGCGCAGGGTGATATCTTTCTCATCATTCAGTCCCAAGCCGATGAAATAGAGGGTCATGCTCCTCACAATCGCCCTTGTCTTTTAATCTCTTTTGCTTCCGCACCCGTCGAAAGCGATTTTCTCGTCCTCCTCATGGGTAAGGAGGACGAGAAAATCGTGCAATACCACTATATTTAGTACTCAAGAGAAGTAAATATTATCTGGTTTTTCACCGGTGGTATACAGAAACGGCTACTGCTATATTCTGCGATATATAGTTCCGACGCAAGAAAAGTATAAATACTATATATGGTTTAATATAAATAGAAAAATTGAGTTTTTGGCGAAACTCAAACAATGGGCAACTATCATCACACAAGTTTTGGCGAACTTGTTGAAACCACCTGTTGGCGCAAGTGATTGACTTCTAGGGAGAGTAGAGTACGGACTACTATTTAAGCTTTTCGATAGTCGTACGTCTCGACATCTTCCGCACCAAAAGATTTCGAGCGTAACGCTCAATAAAAGAAAAAACCACAACCAAATTTCGAGGCCACACGGCAGCGAAAAAAAGGGGGTAACCAACATGGATTTCATCGTGCAAAACGCTATGAACACGGCAGGAGAGCAGAAACACACCGAGCTGGAGATCAATCAGGCCAATATCAAGGTCATCGGTGTCGGCGGAGCCGGCAACAATATGGTCAACTGGCTCTACAAGAAGGGCATCGAGGGAGCGGAGATCATCGCCGTGAATACGGACGCGCAACACCTCACCATCACGAATTCCGACAAGAAGTTCCTGATCGGAAAGGACCTCACGCGAGGCCTCGGCTGCGGCGGTTTCCCGAACAAGGGAGCTGAAGCTGCCAAGGAATCCATGAGCGCGCTCAAGGAAGTGCTCAAGGACGCGGACATGGTCTTCATCTGCTCCGGCCTCGGCGGCGGAACAGGTACAGGAGCCGCGCCAGTCGTCGCGAAGCTCGCGAAAGACAACGGTAGCATCGTCATCGGCACGGTCACCATGCCGTTCAAGATCGAGCGCGCGAGGATCGACAAGGCCGAGTTCGGCCTGCAGCAATTGCGACAGGTCTCGGACACCGTCATCGTCATCGACAACAACCGCCTCGTCAGCATCGCCGGCAACCTGCCGGTGCAACAGGCGTTTGCGGTCGCGAACGAGCTCATCTCGACCATGATCAAAGGGATTGTGGAGACGATCGCGATTCCCAGCTTAGTCAACCTCGACTACGCGGACGTCAAGGCCATCATGAGCGATGGCGGCGTCGCCGCTATCGGCGTCGGCGCTTCGGACACGAGCAACAAGGTCGAAGAGGCCGTGCGCGGCGCGTTGAGCAATCCGCTCCTGGATATCAGCTACCAGGGCGCGACAGGAGCCATCCTCCATGTGCATGGCGGACCTGACCTGACGCTCGACGACATCAATCGCGTAGGAGAACTGGTCACTGAAGCCATGGATCCGGACGCCAATGTCATCTGGGGCGCGAGAGTCTCGGACGACATGAAGGGCAAGCTCACCGTGATGACGATCATCACCGGCGTCAAGAGCCCATGGATCCTGGGCAAGTCGACCTACGGCCAGCCCAGCCCGAGGAGCCTGCAGGTGTCCGAAGAGCTCGGCATCGAGATGCTCCGATAGGGAAAGCGAGGCAGAAAGCACGTTCAGTTCTTTCTTGCCTTCAATTTTTTTAACCACCCCCAAACCTAAAACAATTGAAGGCGAACCTTGGCCCTCCAGGATGGAGGGTTTTTTCTTTTTCCTTCCTCTATGCGCTTGGGGACATTCATCATCGACTTTCTTCCCAGTATAGCCCACCCCTCTTTTTGTCCCTCTTCTGCGCTCCGCGCCCCCTTCTGTTCGCCACGCCCCACCCGCCCTTATAAAGTTCGATACTCTGCTGGATTTCTGTTTCTCGCTCTCCCTACCCATGAGGAGAGCGAGAAA
>OBEQ010090503.1_pt1 | contig 14739 bp, 16 predicted proteins | sample 1670901 | NCBI WGS metagenome assembly OBEQ01 (sample SAMEA104232315, study PRJEB22302) | groundwater metagenome | biome: forest; feature: aquifer; material: groundwater | place: USA | collected 2011-08-07 | depth 5.4 m
CCAAACGATCCACCGGTTCCGCGAGACTTGGAGCGCCAGCACAATTCCCACAACGATCGTGATCAGAAGAAACGCCGCCATGGCGACCACGAACAACTTGAAGCCGACACTGGAGTTAACCCCTTCTTCAAGTCTCTGATTCACATGGATTTCCGATAGCACTTCAACGACCTTCGGCGGGGCGTAGCCGGCGTCTTCGCTGGCATCGTTCAACCGAAAGGTCTGCCAGCAACCGGTCACGATGAAAAAGATCAGCGCCGGCGCAAAAAGACAGCCGATATAAAGATGAAGGGCTCTCAAAGATTTCATTTGGTCACCGCAATGAGGCCATGTTGATGACGAACCGGTAGCGGACATCTCCCTGGATGACGCGCTTGTATGCTTCGTTAATCGCTTGAATCGGAATGAGTTCAATGTCAGCGGCCAGCTTGTGCTTGGCGCAGAAATCGAGCATTTCCTGGGTTTCGCGGATGCCGCCGATCACGGATCCGGCCAGGCGGCGACGCTTCATGATGAGCGAGCCCGCGGAGAACGGCGTTGGATCCGGCAACCCCACGAGCACCATGGTTGCGTCGCGGCGAAGCAGGCCCAAGTAGCTGTCGTAGTTATGTTGCCCGGATGCTGTGTCGAGGATGAAATCCAATCGCCCGGCGTTCTTCTCGAACACGCCGCCGTGCCGCGTGTTAATGAATTCATGGGCGCCCAGACGCAGCGCGTCTTTCCGCTTCCCCTGCGAGTGGCTGAGCACCGTTACCTCCGCGCCCATGGTCTTGGCAAGCTTCACCGCCATGTGCCCCAGACCGCCGAGACCCGCAACCCCAACGCGGTCGCCGGGCTTTATCCCAAAATGGCGCAGCGGCGAGTACATCGTAATTCCGGCGCACAAAAGCGGAGCCGCCCTCTCAAGCGGGATGCTCTTCGGGATGCGCAGCACGTAATGCTCGTCCACGGTGATGAGCGCTGAATAGCCGCCGAACGTCGGCGTCTTGCCGTCTTGCTCAAAGCTGTTGTATGTAAAGCTCGGTCCCTTGGCGCAGTATTGCTCCTCCCAGGCCTTGCAAGCCTCGCACTTCCGGCAGGAATCCACGAAGCAGCCGACGCCGACCGCGTCGCCCGTCTTAAACCTCTTCACCCGGCCGCCCACTTGGAGGACTTTGCCCACGATCTCATGGCCCGGCACCATGGGGAACGCGGCATTTCCCCATTCATCGCGGACCTGGTGAATGTCGGAGTGGCAGACGCCGCAATAGAGGATTTCGATCAAGACGTCGTGCGCGCCGGGATCGCGGCGTTGGATCATAAACGGCTTCAGCGGAGCTTTGGCGCGGGTGGCGGCGTAGGCAAGGGCTTTATGCATGGCGCCGCTATCTTACCACCGGAACTCGAATGATTACTTGCTCACAGCGCTCCTTCTTCGAGCGGCAGGCCGGCTTCCTTCCACTCTTCAATGCCGCCCTCGTAAGCTTTGGCCTTGAACCCCTTCTCGGCGAGCTTCCGCGCGCCTTCCAAGGACGCGTGGCAGTCGCCGCCGGCGCAGTAGGTGATGACCTCAAAGTCGGGGTCCAGCTCATCCAGACGCTCGTCAATCTCAGCGATGGGAATATGCAGCGACCCTTGGATCGATCCCAGCGCATAATACTTCGGATCCAAGACATTGACGATCTGAATTTCTTCGCCCTGCTCCATCTTTTCTCTCAACTCTTCCTTACTGATCGTTTCGACTTTGATTCAGCCATCTTTCATCTCCTTTCCTTGGGTTGGAACAACCCTTGTGGATCTTCATGTTAGGACAAGCAAGATGACGGAATGATGAGCATCGAATGACAAAAACGTCATTACAGGTTCATCTAATTGAGCCGCAAGAATCGGATAGCGCGTCCGATGCTCCGGCGGTAAATTCATAGGTATGAAACAAATTGAAACCGTTGTCCATGAAATGTGCCGCTATATAAAAGAACACGCTTCCGCGCCGTTGACGCTCTCTGCGATTGCCAAGAAATCCGGTTACAGCGCCGATCATCTCCAGCGCCGATTCACCGCGATCATCGGCAGCAGCCCGAAGACCTACCAAACAGCCATCCGCAATCGGCTGCTGAAGCAAAGCCTGAAAAATCAGGAAAGATTGGGCGATGCGATCTATGGCGCGGGTTTCGGCTCTTCCAGCCGCGTCTATGAGAAGCTGTCCACGACTCTCGGCATGACCCCCAAACAGTACCGGAACGGCGGAAGAGATTTAACGATTCACTACGCGGTGTCGAAAACAAAGCTGGGTTGGATGCTGCTGGCCGCTGCGGAGCGAGGCATTTGCTTTCTCCAGTTTGCCGACGACAAGCCCGCGCTCATCAAGGAATTGCGAGCTGAGTTTCCGAACGCCGCACTCAGGGTGATGCCGAGAACGCAGGAGAAATTATTCTCAGCCTGGATGCGCCAGCTTAACGGCTACCTTGCCGGCAAGCTGAAGACGCTTGATCTGCCGCTTGATATTCGCGGCACGGCGTTCCAGAAACTGGTGTGGGATTACTTGCAGACAATTCCGGCAGGAGAAACGCGATCTTACACCGACGTTGCCGCGGGAATCGGCAAGCCGGCAGCAGCGAGGGCTGTTGCCTCAGCTTGCGCGAGAAACACCATCGCGATTGCCATTCCTTGCCACCGCGTCATTCGCGGTGATGGCGATCTTACCGGATACCGCTGGGGGACTACCCGAAAGCGACTACTATTAGACCTGGAGAGAAAACCTTCCCAACTTGGGTTGGCTATGGATGGGGCGTAATCGCAATAATTGTTATCTGTTGCCTCGCCGGCCCGTAGCACCAAAAAATCCGATAAGCTGCAGGCGTGTTGTTCTGGACATAGGATGTGAAAACCGGGGCGTTGGAATCGATCGGATTACGCAGGCCATGAAAGCGGTGACTATTGAGACCTGGGTAATGGGGGTTTTGGCTCAGTTTACGAAGAGCGCTTTGAACTTGTCTATAAAGCGCTTGTTCACTGGCAGAATATTTAAGGCGGTCCAACTCCGTCTTGGCTGCTACGGCAAACGTTAGCTTGAACATTATTCATTTTCTTCTCCCAAGTCTTCCGGCGTTGCATCCACTACACGCCCTTCTTGTATATCCCTGAGTCCATCCTTTACCATTTTTAACGCCTTCGCATTCTTATACAGCCATGCTTCGTGCGCTGGGATGGTAATTTGTGGATCAAGGATCAACTGCCCAAGAGAGTTTTGGTAGACTCGGTAGAAGGTTACCTCCCCTGATGGTTGAACTCGGGCTAAAGAGATTCTATCCTTAGTATCAACCCTGGCTTCAGTAACGCACTTGAACACCGCATCCTTAACAACGTCTTCAGTCCTGACTGTCTCTCGAGTCAGAGGGCCCATAGTCACCTCCACCAACTTCCGCAGCATCCTCAACCAACGCTCTATCCCACAATTCACCAGTTCAGATAATTAGTCTGCTCTTCTTTAAGAGAGTATACTTTATTTTCCCATAATCGTCAAATACCACTTTTATCTATGTACCACTTTCCCACTTTATATACATAGATACAACTATTTGATTTCGTGATAGTTAGAGGAAATACTGCAGCTTGGATGAATAGTGAGAAACTTCTAGACTGACTAATGGAGCCGGATGTTCCGTTCCCATTCGGCGGCCATAACCTGGTAGCCCGCGTCATTGGGGTGGACTTCGTCGTAGTAGTAAGTTGTCTTCCAATTGGCGTTCTGCTTGAACACGGCGTTCATGTTGACGAGGTACAGGTTGCTCTTTGTCGCCTGCAGTTGCGCGATTTTTGTCGCGAGCGCGCTATTGAAACTGGTAATCAGCGCATCATCCACGGAGTTCGTATTGGGTATGATCTGCGCCACGTAAACGGCGATGGTGGGATCGTGGCTGTTAATGATCGAAACAATGTCCGCGATGTTCTGAACGATGGTTGAATTGCCTACCCCTTGCCCCAGATCATTGGTGCCGATGTGGACTAAAATCGCCGAGCCCGCGGGATTCGGCGTCGGCATCGTGGTCACGAGCGCGTACGGCATCCGCGCCTCGAGCTGATCCGCCCGATCGCCGCCAAGGCCCTCGTTGTCGAGGTCAAAAGTGTACTCGGTCGTGGGGCTCCGGAACGTGCCCGTGAAGTCATAGTTGCCGAAGCCCAGGCGCGAGAGCAAGTGGTCGCGGTAGCCGAAGCTGTTCGTGTCTCCCTTGCCCGTGGTAGTTGAATCGCCGGCCGGCATCACTCGTGGCAGCGTCGCCGTGTTGATGGTGCGCAGGGCCGGTGAGAACCCGACATCCCGCACCCGGATGTTCGCGTCGTAAACACCGGAGCTCCAAGCGTCGTTGGTCCACGTGAACCGGACGTTGTGCACTCCCGCCGGAGCCGTGCCCGTCACGCTGGCCGTTCGGTACGTCGTGGTTGAGCCCGGCACTTGGATCGTTCCCTTGCTGACGCCGTCAACCTGAACGGTGATGGCGAAAGAATATCCGCTCGGAAGCCCGGGAGCGCTCGGATTCGTGTTGTTGATCGCCGTCAGGCTAAACGCGCAGCTTCCTCCGGAGCCGAAATCCACCTCGTACTCCAGCCAATTATTCGCGGACGAGGCATAGATCTCGGTGCCTGAAACCGTCCAACCGTTCAGGCTCCTGGCCGACGTATTCGCCCCCGGAGCCGTAATCGACGAGCCGCCGGCCGGCGTCACCGTGAAGTCCGCGCTGGCCACGCCGCTGTTCGTCATGCCTGACTTAATCGCGATCGCCTTCACGGTCTTGCTGCTCGTCAGCGTGAAGGGAGTCGTATAAGCCGTGGAGCTGGCTGTTGGTGTTGTGCCGTCCTGCGTGTACCGGATCGTTGCGCCGCTCGTTGCCGTTGAAAGCGATACCTGAACCGAGCCGACGAACGAACCACCGGCGGGGCTGATCACCGGAGTGGATACCACGGTCGAAGACTGGATCGTGAACGCAGCGCTGGCCACCGCGCTGTCCGGGGTGCTTGATTTAAAACCCACCACCTTCAATGTTGCGCTCGAGCTGATTGAAATCGGGCTCGTGTAGAGCGGCGACAGGCTGGTCGGCGTGCTGCCATCGAGCGTGTAGCGGATGGACGCGCCCGATGTGGTTGTCGCGAGCGTCACACTCACCGTAGACGTGAACGTTCCGCCGTTCGGCGAGATCGTCGGCGTGGCAACCGGGTCCGGCGACGGCGCTGTTCCGAATCCCGTCACGCGCACCAGCGCCAGCAACGGCGTAGTGGGAGCCGGCGCGCAACCCAGCATCTTCAGCGCCAGCACCATGTTCCCTTGCGGGTCAAAGGTGAGATCGCGCAGCTGATAAGCGGCGTTGATCTCGGCGAAAAGATCGATGGAGCCGGTCGGGGTTCTTCGGCGGATCACCGTGCCCGCCTCGCCCGGAATCTCGCTGGGGTAATAGAAATTCCCCAGGGTGTCGTGAGCGCCGCGGGGCGATCCCGCGTGGCTGCCCAGATCAGGCGTAATCACCTGCGCGGTGTAACCGGGGTATTCAAAAGTAACCAGAACGCCGTTGGTATAGGAGGCGTCGGCCTGGTAGCACACGTCGTCGATGCTGAAGCCGTCGTAGACCGAAGGTTGGATAAATACCTTGGAAATAGGCATGGCTGAGGCGGTGATCTGAACAGGGCCTGTCTGCGAGGCTGTTCGAGTGACTGTTGCCAGCAGGTTGTTCTGAAAATCGTAGGTCTTGATCGTGGTGTCGTTGGAGATTCCGGTGAGCCTGAAATCGACGTACTTGGCCGGGACTTTAAACTGAACCGTGAGGCCGGTCCGCAGCCCGGCGGTGGGTGGCTCTACCCCGAACGTCGAGAGTTTGTTCGGGGCTGAATTCGCGATTCCCAACCCGCTGCCCGCTGACGCATTCGTCACCGCGAGCCATGTCCCGCTCTCGCTCTCGAACGTCAGCTCATCTAAGCTAAGAATCGGACCGTAGTTGTCGGGAACTTGGTCGTCGAAGGTCCGGGAGGCTGCGAATGCCGCGGTGGGAAGGACCATGCTTATCCCGAGGACAAGAACCTGGAGTGTCTTTCTCATAGGGAAAATAGGCTGCCCTTAAGGCCCGCTACCGCTTCAAGGCCCAACGACTACTTCTTCAATCCGGATGTTCGAATCGTACTGATCCTGCACGTAAACCTCGTTCGTCCATGTGATGCGCAGGGTGTGGACGCCCGCCGGAACACCGGTGATTTGAACGTTGCCGGACTTGAAGGTGGTGGTTGAACCGGGCACGGAGATCGTGCCTTTGTTCACACCGTCCACCGCTACGGTTACGCTGTACGAATATCCCGTCGGCAGCACGTTCATGCCGTCGTAGGATTGGTTCTTCGCGGTTACATAGACGTGCTTGGTGCCGCCCGTTCCGAAGTCCACCGAGTATTCGAGCCAACGCGGCGCGGTAATGGTGAAGATTTCAAAACCGATGGCGGTCCAGTCGGCGCTCCGATTCGAGGTGCTGGATCCAGGAATCGTGATTAGCCCCCCGCCACCGGACTGAATCGTGAATGCCGCGCTCTCGACCACGCTGTTGGTCATGCCGGATTTTATGCCGATTGCCTTGACCGTAGCGCTGCTGGTGAGCGTAAACGGAGCCGAGTAAAGCGTTGAGCTTCCCGTAGGCGTGCTGCCGTCGATCGTATAGCGGATCTCCGCGCCCGACGTTGTCGTCGCCAGCGTCACACTCACCGAAGACGTGAACGTTCCTCCGTCCGGGCTGATGGTGGGCATGGCGACCGTGGAAGACGCCTGAATCGTGAATGTCGCGCTCGCGACCGCGCTGTCCGTGGAGCCTGACTTAAAGCCTTTAGCCTTAAGCGTTGCGCTTGAAGTAATGGGAATCGGGCCGGTGTAAAGGGCGGAAAGGTTGGTCGGCGTGCTACCGTCCAGCGTGTAGCGGATCTCCGCGCCGGATGTCGTCGTTGCCAGCGTAACGCTCACCGAAGACGTGAACGTTCCCCCGTTCGGCGAGATCGTCGGCGTCGCGACCGTGGTCGGCGGAGGCGTTGTTCCTCCGAAGCCTGTCACGCGCACTAACGCCAAAGGCGCTGTTCCCGCTGGCGGACAACCGAGCGCCTTGAGGACCACGATCATGTTCCCTTGCGCATCGAACGTAAGGCCGCGCACCCGGTAAGCGGCGTTCGGCGTGGCAAAGACAGCGTTCGCGCCCGCGGACGTCCCCGATCGGATAACCGGAGTGGGATCGGATCCGTTCTGCCCGACATAGTAATAAGTTCCCTGGCTGTCGTGCGCGCCCGTGGGAAATCCGCCGTAAGGCGTGAGGTCCGACGCGAGAACTTCGAATTGATACCCTGACTGCTGGAAGGTGAGGAGCGCTGCGGTGTAGACGCCGTCAGCCTGGTAGCACACGTCGTCGACGCTGAACCCGTCATAGACCGACGGCTGGATGAATACCTTGGCAATAGGCGTGCTCGACGCGGTAATCTGAACAGTGCCTACTTGCGCGGACGTCCGCACGAGCGTTGATAGCACGTTATTCTGTGCGTCGTACGCTTTGATGGTGGTGTCGTTGGAGTGGCCGGTCAGCCAAAAAGTGACTTGCTTGGCCGGCGCTTGAAAGCGAACCGTGAGGCCGGTGCGCAATCCGGAGGCAGGCGGCTCGACTCCAAACGTCGAGAGTTTATTCGGAAGAGTGTTTGCGGTGCCCAATCCGCTGGAAGAAGCATTGGTTACGGAAAGCCACGTTCCGTTCTCGCTTTGGAACGTTAGCTCATCAAGCGTGAGAGTCGGGCCGTAGTTATCGGGAACTTGATCATCGAAGGTTTGAGTGGCCGCAAAAGAAACTGCCGGGAAAAACATCGTCGCTACTACAAAGACAGGAAGTACGATTCGCCGGCTGAATAACGTCATTTCAATTCTCCATTACTCCTGCCTATGGAACGATTTAACCGCCTCAAACCCATGGATGATCCTATAGGTAATATCCCCCTTTCCGCTATGCCATACCTTTAAGCAGTCTTAAGTAAAATTAAGCAGCAACTAGAACCTTGAATCCTCCGTACGCCATGCGCTTGACGTCAAAAGGCATGTCCTTTGGATCGCACATGCCGGCGATGCGCGGGTCTTTCATCACCTTGGCGTTAACCGCATCGCGATGCGCTCGCGACTTATACACAATCCACGAAAACACCACCGTCTCGCCGGGCTTGAGCTTGAGCACCCGCGGGAACGGCACTCCCATCTTTACGGCGAGGTCATCGCCCACGCACTCCCGGAACTCAAGAGCGCCGTGCTCCCGCCAAATTTTGCCGCTCTTCTGCGCCATGCCGCGGTATACCGGCAGTTTCTTCTTCGGAACAACCAACAGAAACCCATCAACGTATTCCATGTGACTTTCTCCTCAGGCTGTTATTGCTTCGCCAAGTACTCGGCCAGGCGAGCCAGGTGTTGCTTGCCGCCCTCGATGGCCCCGTATTCTTTGACCACGTGATCCCGATCTGGCGGCGATGGAAAGACCATCCGGCCGGTGAGCTTGGTCTTGCTGCCTTGCTCCTCAAAAGTCCAAGTCACCTGAAAATTGCACGCCCTTGCCGCCTACTTTGCCACCGCTATGCGAGTAAACAATGCGTTCCGGCTTAACGACATCAACAAAAATGCTCTTGTTAGGATAGTCCGTGCCGTCGGGCCCGTGCATCACGTGCTTCCAGACACCGCCCGGCCGCACGTCCATCTTCTCAATCGTGGTCGTGAAGCCGTTCGGACCCCACCACTTAACGACCTGGTTCGGATCCGTCCATGCCTCCCACACAAGATCGCGCGGCGCATTAAGGACGCGTGTAAAGTTGACTTCTTGATTCACTGTTTTCGAAGAAGGGTTGTTTTTAGCGGCCATGATTATCTCCTTAACAAGACTTTGCCAGGTACGCGGCAAGTTGCTCAAAGGTTCCGGTCCAACCCATGCGCATGCCATCGCGGCCGGCTTCAAAGGTCTTGCGCTCAGCCTCGGTCGGATTCATGGGCAACCACCGCACGGTTACGGTCGTCTTGCCGCCTTGGTCGGTAAGCGTGGCCGTTGCAAGCATTTCCAGCGGCCAAGTGGGGCTCATGGGGTGATGAGTGACCCCGCCCTTCTCATCCGAGAAAGAGTGGACCCAAACGATTTTCTCCGGCGGCGTAATTTCGCGGTACACGAATTTGCCCCACATGTCTTTGCCTTCCGGAGAGCGCAGGCAGTAATGAAACACGCCGCCCGGCCGCAAATCCTGCGCGGCAACGGGCATCGTGAAACCTTTTTGGCCGAACCATTTCATCAGGCGCTCGCGCTCCGTCCATGCTTTCCATACGAGCGCGCGCGGCGCGTCAAAAACGCGCGCGATGGCGAATTCCTGGCCCGACGTCCCCGTTGCGGTGCTGCCCGTACTTCCCTTTTCAGTTTTTCCTGCGTCCATCCTTTTTCTCCTTTTTCTGCAATTCTTGCAGATAATTCTCCAACCGATCGAGACTCTCCTCCCAGAAACGGCGGTAGTGTTCGACCCACTCGGAAACATCCTTAAGCGGACCGGCTTCGATCCGGCAAGGCCGCCATTGCGCCTCACGACCGCGCGCGATCAGGCCGGCGCGCTGGAGCACCTTGAGGTGTTTTGAAACCGCAGGCAGGCTCATCTTAAAGGGCTTGGCCAGATCCGTGACCGAGGCCTCGCCCGATGAGAGGCGAGCGAGGATCGCACGCCGCGTCGGGTCCGCGAGCGCCGAAAACGTGAGGTCGAGCTGTCGCTGGTAAGCGTCATATTTAACCATTTGGTTAATTATAATGTCGCAGACAGAAATGTCAATCCCGGCTGTGGGCTATGCGGTTTGAGTATCCTTTTGATAAAAGGTAGTGTACGCGATCAAACTGACAAGGATCAGTCCAAGAATCAGCGACGAGCCGATCGTACCAAAGTTGAGCCCGCCCCTTTCCCTTGATTTGGTTAGCACATCTCCCATGGTCGCTCCGAACGGACGGGTCAGAACAAACGCGATCCAGAACAGGAGAGTTTTAGAAATTCGCGTGTAGAAGGCGGCTAAAGCTGTCAGCGCCAGCAACCCGCCGATCAAAAGCGCCCCGCCTGCAAATCCAAGACCGGAATCATCCGCCAAGAAATCGCCCAGAGCGGTGCCCAAGGTATTCGAGAACAAGATCGCCGTCCAATACAGCAACTCGCCTTTACCCGTCGTAATATTTTGGACAGAAAATGAATGAGCGCTGAAACGCCAGTACACAAAAATAGCCGCCAGAATGCCCGCTAGAATAAGAGACCCCTTGGCGTAGCCAAGCCCTAAGGTGCGGTCCATATAATCCGACATGGTTGTGCCGGCGGTGCTGGTTGAGAGGATGACCGTCCAATAAAGTAATGGGTGATACTTTTGCGACTTCAATTGAGCCAAAAGACTGGCTAAAAACAGTCCGATCAAAATCATGGAACTGGCCGCGTAGCCCACCTTCAACGTCATCGATAAAAGGTCGCCGGCTGTCTCGCCCAAAGTGGTTGCGGCTATCTTCATGATCCAAAAAAGCAGGGTGATTTGCGGGAGTTTCTTTATCACCGGTTCCATTACTCCTTGCCCTCTCGATCAGCCGAAAAGCGGATAGCAAACGTCGTGCCCTCTTTCCGCTCGATCTGGATGGTACCGTGCAGTTGCCCCGCCAATGTCTGGACAAGCCGCAAGCCAAGCGATTTCGTAGTAGCCGGCGTACTCTGGAGCGGCAGTCCGACTCCATCGTCTTGAATGGTAAGCAGGTACTGCTCCCGCTCCTGCCGGCTGAGGATGATCCGCAAGGTGCCCTTTCGCCCATTCGGAAAAGCGTGCTTCACGGCATTGACGATCAATTCATTGAGCATCAGACCGCAGGGAATCGCGATATCAAGGCCAAATACGATTTCATCGGCTTCGACGTTAATGGAAATGTCCGCGCCGTACGACTTGATGAGATCGCTGGCCAGACTTCTAATGTAAGAGCCCATCTCCACCCGCGATAGATCTTCAGTTCCGTATAACCGCTCATGGACGAGCGCCATTGACCGAATTCGATTTTGGCTGGCTTCAAAGAGGTCCGCGACACGGGGATCATCAATAGATCCTGACTGCAAGCTCAAGAGGCTGGAGATAATCTGCATGTTATTCTTAACGCGGTGGTGGACTTCCTTGAGCAACACTTCTTTCTCCGCAAGCGAGGACTTGATCGCCTCGCGAGCTCGCCTGCTTTCTGTAATGTCGCGCGCGATCTTCGAGGCGCCGATAATCTTGCCGGAGCTGTCTTTGATCGGTGACACGGTAAGAGAGACGTCCAAGCACCGACCATCCTTGCATACCCGGATCGTCTCGTAATGCTCGATACGCTCGCCTTTTCTCAGCTGCCCCAAGATGGTTGTTTCTTCATCGCGCCTCTCCGGAGGAATAAGGGTGTCGATGGGCCGGCCGATCATTTCCTCAGCCGTGTAGCCGAAAATGCGCTCCGCGCCCTTGTTCCATGCGGTCACCGTGCCATCCAGCGTTTTTGCGACAATGGCATCGTCGGAGGATTCGACTACCGTCCCCAAGCGATTTCGTATTTCTTCCGCCTGCTGGCGCTCAGTCACATCGGCGATGGAAGCCACCCACGCGCGCACCTGGCCGCGGTCGTTTAGCTCGGGCACGTACGTTACATGCATGATCCGTTCGCCGCTTCTCGCGAAGGGCAAAGCTATCTCAAACTCAACCGACTGCCCCTGCAAGACGGCCTGGACATACGGAAGAATCTTCTCGTAAACTTCGGGTCCCATGACCTCAGCGATCGATTTTCCAATGATCTGGTCAGGCGTGAGGCCGAACCTCTCGGCGTAGGCGCGGTTTACGAAGATGAATCGCTGGTCTGAGCTGCATTGCGCCAGCATGACCGGCGTGGTATTCGTAATAAGTTTGAGCTGCTTTTCTTTGGTAAGTACGGCCGCCTCAGCCTCCTGGCGCTCGGCCACTTCAACCTGGAGAGCTTTGTTGCGTTGCTGCAGGATCGTGATCATCCGCAGGCGCTCCATCGCCGCAGCTAGTTGGAAGGAGATGGACTGCAGCAACTCCAGCTCATCCGAATCAAAAGACGGCCTGGAGCGGCTGCCGAAACCTAGCATGCCAAGCAGCCCGCCATAAGCCAGCAGCGGATAACAGGCGTAGGCGGTCATGCCAAGGCAGCGCACCAGCTCCATCTCAGGCTCCGCGGACTGAACGATGTCTTCCAACACGAGGCGGCGCCCCACGGAGACGATGCTCTGGCACAGCGCATGGTCAAATTCCAGAGAGCCGAGCGCCTCGGCGATCTCCGGAGGAACTCCTTGAAAGAACTCCAACCTCATCCGCGGGCTGCCTTCTTCAACGAGGTAATAAAAACACACATCAATGTGCAACTGCGGAGCCAGCCTGGCAACGAGCGTTTGCACCAAGGTCTGCGGATTATCAGCCAGCAGCAAATACGCGGCCGTATCCGCCAGCAGTTTCAACGATTGTTGGTTGGTCGCCAGGGGAAGAAGCTCAGGCATTGGGAACAACGGAAAGATCCTTCCGGTAGTATTGACGCGCTCGAATCAACACGGCATCCGCCATGGTCGGCATCTGCTCGCGGAGCCAAAAAAGCAAAGCCTGAGCTTCCGGGATGTTCGCCGTCGAGCATTGGTCGGCGACCGAAGCGCGCAGCGTCTTTGCCTGGGAAACGCCGAGAATTTCGCCCAATGCTTGGTCCACCGCTTTCTCCAGGCGGTCGCTATCTTCGACCGGAAAAGCGTGCGAATGGGTCCGGCATACCGCTTGCAACGTACCCTGGTAAAGCGCGGAGTCGAAGCCATCCATCCGATAGGAACAAAACAGCGAAAACGGATACGTTTTGATTAAGTCATTCCACAGCTCTTCCAGACGAACGGCTGCGCTGACGCGGCCTGTCGACCAAAGGATATTGACCATTTCGCCGTAGATGCGGACGCGGGGATAGCGCGCGGTCATCTGCTGCACAAGCCCTACTACCTGCTGGCGGAAACGAGCGGCATCCAGCATTCCATCAACCAAAAGGCTTCCCAATAGCTTGCCCGCATCTTGGACCACCAATTGCTGCTGTTTGATGGCAGCCGCCACATCGATGTTTTGGCTCTGGAGATTTCGCGCAAACAGATCCCAATGAGACGGCACTGTCACGGCAATCACCCCTTCCCAACGGGAAAGGCCCGTACTCAAGAAGGGGACGATTGCCGAAACCAATGAGTTTTCGTCTTCGTAAAGCTGAACGAGGTGGTCGCCGTTTTTAGCTTCAGTAGCGACTGCATGCGAGGACATTACAGGCATGGCGGGCTATCTCCTCATTTATCGGATGGCCTATTATAGCTTAGACAGTTTGCGCCGTTGGACCCGGAGGCCCAAGGGCGCAACTGCCTATCGGAAATAATCGGCAAAACTTACTGAGTTGCCGTAGGAGAAGATTGGCCTTGCGCCTGGGCGTCGGCAATAACCATGGTGACTTCCCACGCGCCCATTGAGTCATTCGCCTCGACGCTTAGCGATGAGCCGGCCTTCGCCGTTTCAAGGGTTTGGGCGCCCGGCGTGGTGTCCTTCCACTTCAACGTGATCTTCTCCGCCTGGCCCTTTTCGTTCACGCGGCTGAGCTTGAGCTCGTTCTTAGCTGCGTCGATGCTCTCGACCGTCCCCGTCACTCGCTTCGCCTGCGCCGCTTGCACGCTGGCCGGAAGAGCTGCCAAGATCACCGCTGTCACGATCGCTGTCCGTACATTCATCCCGTATTCCTCCTGGTTTTAAGTGGCTTGCTATGACGTCCAGGATAGCTGCAGCGTATGACAAGGAAATGAATTTTGGATGAAGGTTTGTTCATCCCGCTAAGTGAGCTAGGCGGTGGATTGCAGAACCGAATCGAGCAGCGAGGAAAAATCGGCGGGTGCTCTTTCTAAGGATTGGGGGGCTTCCGCACGCGGGTAGAACCGATTGACGACCGCCTGGTTGCGCGCCACCACCCAGGGATGCGCCAGCAGCTGGTGCGCAGCGTAAGGCTCTGCAAAGCGGCGCAGGTCATACTGGCACAGCCCAATTACCGGAAAACGATGGAAAAGATCCTCCACCAACCATTCGTAGCGGGTCAGCTCTTCCAAAGGAGTGGTTCCTAAAGCCCAATCCATTTCGGCCGCGGCGCGCAAAGCGGGGTAACCCTCGCTTAACGCCAGCTCGCACTCTTTCTGCCATTTCGCGATCATTTTCTCTGCGGAAAAAACCCCGCCATCGAGATAGACCTCTTGAGCATTAAGCACCTTCATCTGGCCGATCGAGAGCCAGTTTTGCAACTGGCCCGGTTCACATGAACATGTAGCGACATCGGCTAGCGAACTCATGTCGTTCAAGACGTAAATCACCTTTTCTCCCTTATCCAGCCCTTGGCGGAGAAATGGCTCTAGAACCCCAAGCTTTTCGGTCTGGCTTCGATAGAAGAAACAAAGATGACTTCCCGGCTTCAAAGCGGCCAACTGCGAGGCTATGTCCGAAGAAGGATGTTCGGCCATCTGCGTCTTTCCATTAGATCATTCGGCTTTCCTCTTCGCAAGAGGAACGACGCGGACATTCGAGGGATAGCCGTAGGCCAGGAATCCGCTCACGGTTGTATCCGGGAATTGCCGCCGCAACAGGCGAGCCGCGCGCTGAACTTGCTTGCGGTGAAATTCGCGCTGCCGCGCCCGATCGCCCAGCTTCGCCGA
>OBEQ012373487.1_pt1 | contig 14738 bp, 16 predicted proteins | sample 1670901 | NCBI WGS metagenome assembly OBEQ01 (sample SAMEA104232315, study PRJEB22302) | groundwater metagenome | biome: forest; feature: aquifer; material: groundwater | place: USA | collected 2011-08-07 | depth 5.4 m
CCCCCGGCGGGGCGTTGCGAGTCAAGACCAAATCCCCCGCGGGTGGCCGGGAGCCACTTCGGCCGTGGCAAAACGCGTGTGGACGATTCGCGGCCGTGACGCGAGCAATGTTGCGTGCTTGCGACGCGTGGCATACGGCTCATGGAGCCGGCGCTCGACGTTCCAATAGACGAGAGCCCGTGACAATTTGTCAGAGCACCGCCAGACCTGGGTCAAATCTGACACGGGTCGGTGCGGCATGGGTTCCGGGACGCCATACGTCCGCGCGCATGGTCGTACCTTCAAGGGCACGCCATCTTGTGAAGCGGGTCTCATTCCACACCCCCTTCGCTGCAGGGGATGCCTGGGATGCAGGCGATATTTCCCTCCCTATATATATAATTGTCACTGACACTTCCCACGAAAGGGTTGGAAACATGACCTGCATGACCTGCATGCCCTGCAGTGACCACGCGCCAACGTGCAACGCCCGTTCGGTCCGCAATTGAGTCGAGCATGCGGCCACCGATGATGCGGCGACGGAAATGGCGTAGCTGGTATCCGAGTTTCGCAGGGCTCGGGGGCTTTCCCGGTGCAGGGGGGCAGAGCGCTTCAATCGCCTCGCGCAGATCGTCGAACTCGTCGGGCGGCGCTTGACCGCGTAGCCGCTCTGAAGAATAGAGCGCGGAGATCGCCCCCTTCGCGGTGAGCCCCTCGGCTGGCGCCAGTCTGGCCCACCCTTCGAGCATGGCGACCAGAGCGCTCTTCGTGGTGTCGGCGGTGGCCTCGAGCTCGAGTCGGGTCGCCTGCGGGTCGGCCATGCCGATCCAACGGACGGCGTTGGCGACGAGGCGCGACCAGGCTTCGAAGGAGCCCCATGGCTTGGCCCCCTGATCGGGCATCTCTGCTACGACGTAGGCGCGAAGAATCGTCAGGGCTGCGCGTACGAGCCTGGGCCGTTCAGCGCGGACCCATGCAAGCAAGTCTGCGTGACGGAAGTCACTCCGGTCCTCGGGGTTCTCGAGCGGCGACTCGAGTCGAATGTGCAGGGTGCGTCGGGCTGTGTCCGCGCCGAAGGCCAGGTTGTTCCCCGTAACGGCCCAGACCATCAGGTTCGGCGCGGTGACCGTGGCGTTTTTGCCGAGCATGCGGTCTTTCCACACACGCGCGGTCAATGCGGCATCGAGGGATGGGAAGTCGAGCGTGCTCGCCACGTTGTCGATGCAGGCGAGAAGCTCTCCCTCCACGGTCAGCGCCGTGATGCGCTTGCGACACTCTTCGTCGTCCTGGGGCATTGGTGTCCGCGTCGCCTCGCGACCAGTGGCGAGGATTGCGGTTGCGTCGACGAGTCGGCTTTTTCCTGTTCCACGCGTCGTGGCGTCGATCGCACCGAGTGGGACACACCCGTCGATCGCAGGGCGAGCGAAGAGCGTGAGCGTGAACGCCAGCCATGCCGAGCGATGCGCGTCGCTGGCGAAGGGAAAGTCGTGCACGACCTCGAGGAGCTCATCGCGCGCGTGCAGCGCGTCTCCATGCGTCGGTCGGTCGGGCACGCTGGGGTATTCTGCACTCGGAAGGTACAGGTACCCCGTGGCTGCGTCGTATCCACCCTTCTGGATGACCGAGCCGTCCGGACGGAGGGCTGGCGTTTCGATAACACCAATCAGTGGACGAATCGCTTTCCACTCGCCACGTGCCGCGATGGCGTGCACCACCGCATCCGGTGGCAGCGTCGCGACCCACTGTTGGGTGCGTCGGTCATACTTTTCCCAGCCCGAGACGGAGGTCAGCACTTCGCGTAGCGTCGGGATAGCGAGCGGGCGGATCGTGACCGCGCCTGCGGCGCGTCTGATGCCCTCTATTGGCTGGGCATCCCTCACCAGATGCGAGAGTGTGCCGCTGCGCTGATAAATGCGATCGTCGTTGGCGAGAGCTGAAAGCGCCTCATCGACCACGGTGTGAAGTTCCGTCGTGATTCGCACCACTGGTCGGCCCTCCGAGTCGTCGGCTCGCTCCATGCTCTGAGAAGGCCTCGCCGCACGTGGCGATCGTCCGGCGCGCCACTGTTCGCGCTTTTCGACACGCTCACGCACGAGCGAGCCCCAGGGCATGCGACCCTTCGTGGCTGCCTCGCGGACCTTCCGGCGCAGATCCCTCGGATGCCATGGCGGCTCACACGTCGGGTTCCATTCGGTCTCGAGCACTCGGAGCGCTACACCCTCGGGGAGGTCGAAACCACGCACGATCTTCTGCGCTGTGTTGAACGTGTGCAGATCCCCACCGGAGCCCTCGATCGCTGGATCGACCTTTCTCACGTAAGCGCGGGCCCAGTCCTCGCGTATCCGCTCGGGGACACTGTCGTCATGGACCATGCGAAGGACGGGTCGCTCTTCCGACTCCTCCGCGACGTCTTCGCGCGTAAGTCGGTCGACAAGCCAGTCCGGCATCGGCGCGAGCGGGGCGAAGCACGCGATTCGATACATGGCGCCACTGGCGTGCACGCTGCCGGGACCCACGAGGTTCCCACGCTCGGTGCGCACGTCGAGTTTGTGCCCAAGCTTCGATACGGTGTTTGCGATCTGCACACCCTCGCTCTCGGGATGCAGAAAATAGCGGTGTTCACCACCACCACCCGTCCGAACCGTAAGCGTCTGTGGGAGCGGCCCATGCTCGCGCTCGAGCGCGGTCAGGCTGGCGCGACCTTCCTCGCCATCGGCGTCAACGACCGTGCAGTCCGAGCCCTCGCCCGTTGCGATGCCGATGTTGGCTTGGGGGTGGTCGCGCCACATCGCGCGAATCTGCCGCGGGTCCGCCGTTGCCTTCGCCTGCCAGCCTACGAGGATCGGATGCTTCCCAGCGCTCCGCCCGCATCGCTTGCCGCAAGAACACGCGCCGTTCTCGCGAATGTGATGGAGCGGGTGCACACGCAGGCCGAGCTCGGCCACGGCAAGCGCCCACTCCAGTTTCGCCGCTCCTTCTGCGGGCATGCGGATCTGAATCGCCGCACTCATTTGTATTCTCCCAGCGCTGCCTTGGTATTCAGGTTCATCGGGATTCCCTCCGCGCCTGGTCTAGTGCCGCCCGAGCCTCGGCAACCGAGCTGGCCACCGCAACGAAGGCTCCGAACCGTTTCCACACCTCATGGCACGAGCGCTGGTCTTTCGTAGGCCCCTCGCCAGGACGCTTCAATTCGAGGCAGAACCACCTCCCCCGCGGTGCGAGGATGCCGACGAGATCGGGGCTACCGACGCCGAGCCCATAGGGCATGCGGTAGACGGCTCCGGTCCGTTCATTGACGTGCTCGGCCTGACCGACGTTGTTTCGCATGAGAAGCAGGTCGGACTCCGCGCCGACCGCGAGCTCGATGTCGCGTTGGACAGCGTTCTCTCGCCGGTTCATGCCGCCGCCTTTCGTCCGAAGCGTCGCTGGAACTGCATCGCTGCCCACTGCTTCGCGCGCCCTTCCGGCATATGCATGCGGTTCGCCGCAACGCGCGCGAGGGTGGCGAGGTAGCGGGCATCACGCTGCTTCTGCGTGAGGTCGGAGACGCGCGAGAGAATCTCCGCCCGATTCAGGTTCCTCGGCAGGTTCGGCGCCGTGATGCTGGCGATGCCGCACCTTGGGCACATCGCCGCCGGCCGGAAGATCGCCCAACATTCGGCGCAGCGGCGCAATGCCGGCATCGTCTCCGTGCGGCGCACGGCCGTGCCATCGAGCGACCACACGCGGTCCTCATCGGGGAGCCCGTGCAGGTTCACCGCGCCGCGCAGGTCGAGCACCGTGCAGCGCGTCTTGCCGGTGACCGGCGACGGACGGAGTCCGCGACCAATGGCCTGCAAGAATCCGCCAGTGACGCCAAACCCGCGAGCCAGGATGATCGTTTCAACTGCCGGGCAGTCGAACCCCTCGATAAAAACGCCGACTCCGACGAGCACACGCGTCTCGCCACTCGTGAGACGCTCACGGACGGATCGCCGTACCCCGGCAGGCGTGTCGCCCACGACCGTCTCCGAGGAGATACCGGCGGCGACAAAGCGCCTGGTCACGTCTTCCGCGTGAGCCACGTTCGACGCGAACACGATTGCGCGCGAGCCAGGCGTGAAGCGCCCATAGGCGCCGACCGGATCCATCGCGAGGCCGCGATCCTGATATGCGGGCGGAGCGATGACGTCGGACGGCACGAGATAACCGTCGCGAGTGAGCTCCTGCACCGATGGTCCACAGACAAGGCGCTCGTACACGTCGCCGAGCGGCTGGCCATCCGCGCGCTGCGGCGTTGCCGTGAGCCCCAGGTGCCAGGCGTCGGGATACGCCTCGAGAATCGCGCGAACAGTCGGTCCCATGGCGCGGTGGCTTTCGTCGAGAACGACGAGATCCGCAGGTGGCCGCTCTCCGCGGGCGTGGAGTGTCTGGAGCGAGCAAACCTGCACTGGCGCAGTTGGATCCGATGGACGTCCCGCTTGAACGATGCTCGCCTGAACTCCGGATGCTGCGAGGCGCGCATGCGTGTCCTCCACGAGCTCGGAGAGATGGGCGGCGAACAGCACGCGATGCCCACGCGCCACCGCATTGCAGATGATCTCTGCCGCGGTCGCTGTCTTTCCGCCGCCGGTTGCGAGCTGTAGTACCAGGGAACGAGCGCCCCCTGCGTACTCTGCGCGCGCACACGCGACGAGGGCTCGCTGATATCGCCGAAGCGCAATCATGCCGTCTTCCGATGCGTGAGGATGGTTCGCGCCGTTTCGAACGCCGTGATGCCGTCCAGCTCTCGGGCGCGGACGCTTATGCCCTTTCGCGTGGGTCGCCAATCGTCCGCGGTGTCCGTCCTGTAGTGTGCTCGGATATCGATGTAGCGTTCCCCGTGGTATTCGCGAATCTGAACGAGTACCCGGTCGCAATCTGGTTTCTCTGGATTCGAGCGATCGAAGCTGGCCAGTGAACTCATTCGTCGGCTCCTGAATGTAAGTCAGACCTCGTGCAACCGTCGCGCAGGCGGCACTCGATCAACCTCGCACAGCGCTCGATCGCTGGCGCCAGTCGGTCGGCGGCTTCGAAGTTGCCCGCCACGTCGTGGCGGAAAAAAGTGCCGATCAGCATGCTGCGACGTGCAACAAGCGCGTCGAATGTCATCGAGTCCCCCCCGCTACGCGGAGCCCGTTTGTTCGCGCGACGACGCCAACGTCGACCCGATCGTCATGGTCGACGTAATTCGTTGGCGCAGGTCTCTGTCCACGCGCCGCGAGCCAGGCGCGGACCGCATCGAGATCGTACCGAAGGCGTCCGCCAACGGCGTGTCCGGGGGGTCGAAGACGGCCGATGGTTGCCACGCTGACCCCAGTCGCCCTCGCGAGTTGCTGCCGCGTGAGGAGCGTCGTTGTGCGGTCTGACCCCTGCGCCGGTTTGGCAGCTCCCGCGGACGCAATTGCCAGGAGCGCATGAAGATGCGCGCGCTCCGCTTCCGCCACGGCTCGAACTGCACGTTCAATCGCCAAATTCAAGTCAGGCTGCATGACCCGGCTCGCGCCGCGACAATCCCGCTTCGATCGCGAAAATCGTCGAAGGCATCAAATGCCCACCCGCGGTTGCGCGCCACACCGTGGTCGACGCCAAGCCAAGCTTTACAGCCGCCGCCGCGGTTCCGACCTCGCCAACGAGCAAGGTGAGTTTTTGGCGAGCGGCAGCACACAAAGGCCGTCGTCCGTGACGGCGCTCCGCCAATTTTTTCATCGCGCACCCAAGAGGTGCGGTCCACACCGGACCGCCACCGAAACAGGAATACAAACCCGCGAGCCGAACTTATTTCCGACCCGCTCGCCCGGTTCTGGTGGGCGCTGATTCGCCTGTTCTCGTAGGCGCGAGACCGCGCTTTTTGAGCGCAAGAGGAGAATGACTCAACGTGCAGCGCACTTCAAGTGATTTTTAGTTGGCAGTTGCCAAATAGCGAGTACCAACCAGAAAGGCTAAAGCCAAAGTCGACGAATCGCGCGTGCGGCCTATTGCGGTTCGCCGCAAACGTCGCGGTCCAGCCACTGGAGCACTGTCTTCTCGCTGATCGCGTCGCGTCGCGACGTGTTTAGCGTGAGGCGGCCGATGAAAGTGCCATCCTGCTGCACGACCGCGGGAGGATCAGTTGCAAAGGTGCTGCACGCGGACGTGTCACCGATGGCGCGACGGAACTCGCTCAGGGGGCTCCAGAGGCTGCCCCCAGGGTTGAACCCGTTCTTCCCGAATTTACCGAACTCGTTCAGAACCGAGTCCGACACAGTCGGATCGCATAGGCAGCCCAAGTACACGTCATGTGCTTTGCCGCCGAAGATCATGAGCTTGCTTGGCTGCGCGCTGGGTTGTGACGGCGCGGCCAACCCGAGCATCTGACACGCCGAGGCATCACCCAGTCTGCAGCCGGACCGAAAGGCGGTCGCGGCGCTCTCTTTGCTTTGCGCGACGCCGTCACCCTTCAGAAACATGAATCCCAAGAGCGTGCAGCCGCTGGATTGATCCAGCTTGCATGCTTCTAGGCAGGCCTGAGGGTCTTTTTGTGTGCAGGCCCTCAGTGAGGAGGCAATCGCGCCGTTGCGGGCAGCTTCGTCGCGAAGTCGACGGTCTTCAACCTCGAGATCTCTTCGCCTTCCCCGCTCTTCGAGGTCCAGTCTGCGCGGCTCGAGTTCGTTCTGCTCCGCCCATCGACGATTCTCTTCGTTCATGCGTCGCGCTTCCATGGCGCGTCGACATCGGGCATCGAACGCATCAAGCGCCTGGTTGCGACCGCCATTGCCGGCGGCAACGCCCCCGAGCGTCCCGGCAATACCGTCAGCCATGTTTGGACGGCATTCAGGTGGTCGATCGTCGGGAACGGATTGTGCGGGCGTCGATGGGGTACAGGCGAGGACTGAGATGGGCGACGCCCACACGGCGAGCGACCGCGCCTTCTGGCTCCCCCTCCACATCTGAGTACTACAGCGTGGTGGCGAACTCTCGTCAACGCCGGTAGCGCGCATCTGCATGTCCAGGCGAATCTGGAATTCCACCACCTCAGAACCGCGGGGAATAGATGGGCATCTTTACTCATGTACCTGGAAGGTCAATTGCCATCTACAGACACCGAGTAAGTGACGAGAATGCGCGCTCTCCCCCACCTCATCGATCGCGATGGCGCGTGGTTCCGGGCGGCAACCCCGGCCAACGCCCGGGATCCTCCGTGAACGCTGCCCACCTGGCCGCGTCCCAATCAGATCCGTCCTCGTCAGGCTCGGGCGGTTTGCCGTCCGCGCTTGTGGGCGTATGTTCACTGTCGGCCATGAGCTTCCACCTCGTGGTCTCGCGCCTCGTCGGTGGTCAGACCGGCGAGGCGTTCTCTCTTCTTTATGCGACGGACGGTTACGCCCGACAAGCGGAACCACCAGTCCCGATCATCAGCACCTGACGAGCATCCGGCTCGCGGCGATCAGGAGCGAGCGAGCACCCATGGCAAGAATTGGTCGAGAGTCATCTTGCCGGAACGAAATTGGGCAAAGTCGATCGGATCCTCGCCATTGTGAGACCGAATCGCGTTCAGGATTTCCGCGAGCTTGGCAAGGCACTCGTCGACATCTTTGTCGTCAAAAGGAGTTTTGACGGCTGGTGCCTGCCCGGTGGCAACGAGGAGGTCGGCGTGGGCCAACTGCTTGTGGCGTCGCTCGCGAATACCTGTAGCTAGCGTCTTGGCGGCTCCCAAAATGCTGTCAAGTCCCGCGTATTGCGCGTCACCGTTCAGCTGCTTGATGAGCTGTTCGAATGTTGCGTTGTCATGGGGCATTTGTGCATGGTCGAGCATCCTGCATATGGAGAGCTGGACGTCGTCGACGAGGAGCCCCACCAACAACCACCAGAGGCCCGGTGCCGCTCGGCTAAGGGCAGCACGCTCCTTTTGGCTTGCCTGGACCAGCCGACGGTAGGTCTGCCAGCGGTCGAAGAGGACCGCGAGTGAGTTAGTGAGGAACGTTCGCAGCTCCACTCGACGGATACGTTATCACGGAGCATGGCCGGGTACATCTCCGGACTACCGCGTCGTCGCTGTGTGCGGGTCGGCCGATCGCGATCGCGAAGATCGGCCCGCCCGTTCTCCCAGAGTCGCCTCGTCCGGCAGCAGCGGCATGTCTCGACCCGGTAGGCGATCACGTTGTCGAGTAGCGGTTAGTGCTTTCTCATGCGCTCGAACAGGCGACGCTGCAATATTTCCTGGGCCTCGTCGGCAACAAGGAGAGGAAGACACCACACGATACCCGCGCGTGGCAGGCCGTCTAGGAACACGCGAAATCTGTGCCGCTGAGAGTTGGATCCTGGATGACAATGTTCGTGTCCCGGACGACCTTCGTTCCCGCCGGAAATTGGTCGACCCGTTGTGCACACATGCGGCGAACGTATCGCTGTCTGGGCCCTCCTGGCACGATTTGGGTGAAAAGCCGTCTGGGCGAGCTAGTCACACCTCATCTTGGCGTCGAGCCGGCCCATGTCTGTGGGCAGGTTTGGACGCCCGACCGCCTCCGTCGCGCGCGAAAGCTACTCGTCGGTCGGCTTTGACGCTCCTGCCGACTCTGCATCTGCGTTCGACGCGACCGACGCCACGCTCTCACCTCGAAACGTTGCGAAGTTCTGCTCGCTGAGGTTGATCCCGGCCTGCTTCCACGGCGGTGCACCGCGAGCTAGCTCGGCGCTTTTCGCCATCGCATCCCAAAACGCCTCGCTCTGCTGGACCGCTTTCTTCGGCTCGCTCATTCCTTCGCCTCCACGGTCTTTCCGAAACGACTCATGAGCTCTTTAGCGCAAAGGCTCTCACGAAACATGTAGCTGGTAGGAAGCAGTGGCACCCGCACTTCCGCAGAAATCGCGCTCCAGTCCTCGCGGACCTGGCCGCCCTTGACCTTCCGTTTGACAGGGTAACCGGTTGAGGGGCCAATGGAAAGCAGATCGAAAAAGCGCCGGAAACCAAGCCCTTCGAAGGCTTCGAACGCCACTCTCGGGTCGTGCTTTGTCACACGGCCGAGCTTGATCGAGTCGCTGTAAAACTGCGCTGTCTTGCTCTTCGGATACGGCTCAACGTAGACGACGCGTCGGATCCCGGACGCGAGGATGTGCTTTGCGCAATTGTGGCACGGAAACGTCGTCGTATAGAGCGTTGCTCCTCGAGCGCTGACCCCGATCCGGCTGCACGAGAGCAGCGCCTCCATCTCGGCGTGAACTGGGCGGCCGTACTCGGTGAGATCCAGCACCTGCGCATTGTGCTCGCGAAGACGCTGCCAGGCTTGCTCCTTCCACGCTTTCGCGTCCCAGCTCTTCTCGGGAGTGTCCTCCGGCTTTAGGAGGTCGACAATTTCGTCGACGATCCGACCCCGTTCCACTTCGTTCGAATCAAAACCGAGCACATGATCGCGTTGATCTCCACGACCGGGCCAGAAGAGGCCACCCCCGTGCTTCGGAACGTCATTGGCGCCGACTGAGAGGACATCTCCGGCGCTCGACACAATGACTGCTCCTACTTGCCGCGACAAATCCGCGGACCGAAGACTCGCCGCGAACGCAAGGAACATCGCGTACTCATCCATCGTCGGCGTTTCGTACGGATGTGCAAAGACCAGATCGAGAAATCGACGGAGAGAAGCGCCATCCCTCAGGGCCACGAACACGTCCGCAAGGTGGAAGGTGTCTCTTGTGCGCTGCCCGAGATCCAGTCCCTCGTGGTCATCTCGGCGCAAGATCTTGTCGACCTCGGTCTCACTACAATTTCTGGCGGACCGAAGATAGCGTCGCCGATCCGCCTCGGATGAGACGACACCGAGCAGAAAGAATGCCGGACCATAAACCCGTCGAAGTGTAAGAACCTCCGCCGGGTGCTTCAGCGAACGAAGAATGTGTGCATGGCGATTTAGTGGCTCCTTTTGATCGTCCTTCCCAGAGGTCCGGTAAGTGTTGATCTTCCCGGCAGCCGCCAGCGCCAACGCGTCACCACCGCCGCGTTTGCGCGCCACATTTCCCGCGTTCATCAAGCGGGTGAGCCGGACGAATTCTCGGGAGCCCTCCTCGCCGGCGACGTCTCCGACCAACGACTCTGCCAGCTCACTGAAACGGACGTGGCTGGAGTTGTATCGATAGCCTTTGAGAGCGCTCTCCAAGCTCAGGCAAAATTGATCGAGGTCGGTTCCTGCCGCGGCGACGATCCCGAGCACCAGTTCGGCATCCGTATAAGCAAGGAGCGAGTCCGTTTCCCCCATCGTTGTATTCTCGTGCGACCGCGCTGCTCGCTCCAAGTTTCCGACCAAACGGGCGACCTGCGTTTTGCCACGCCGTGCCAAATCAATACGCCGCACGAGAAATCAAGACGTCGCGCTCACGACTTCCGACCGCCTCAATCCGCGTCATCTCCGCGCAAAGACTCATCATCTCGCTGCACCTGAGACTCCTTCGAAGCCGAATGTCGTCCGTTCGAATCGGACCGGGCGTACCAAGTTCCAAAGTCCGCCGGCGTCCATGGGCGTCCGTCGGAGTGCACGGGACGGCGGAAAAGCCGTGGTCCCCGCGATCGGAGAGTCGCGCGGCGGCGACTTCAGCGACGAAGGTCGCCCCTCTGAAGTACATGGGCGTCCACCAGCGTCCGCTCGTGGTGGATACAGTCCTGGCTACAATCGTCCGCGCCAGCGGCACATTCCTCGACCACGGCGTGCCCGTCCCCCGCGTGCTATCTGGTGCGGATGAATGCCGTCCGAGGTCGCGTCCGCGGTGGCCACATCGAGCTCGACAACGCGCTTCCCGAGGGGGCCGAAGTGGTTGTGCTCACTGCCGATTCCGAGGAGCCGTTCGATCTGGACGAGGCCCAGCTCAGCGAGCTGGAGGCGAGAATGGCCGCGGCCGATCGCGGTGAGGTCGAGCCGGCGGCTGCAGTCCTCGAAAGGCTTCGCCGCGGGCGATGAGCGGGCCGTTCGCGGTCATCTTTCAGCGCCGCGCCACACGCGAAATCGAAACCGCCGACGAGTGGTGGCGGAAGAATCGCCCCTCGTCTCCCGACCTCTTCCTGACCGAGTTCGAGCGCATGTTCGCGGCCGTCGTGCTCATGCCCACGCTCGGCACGCCCGCCAAAAGCAAACGCGCAGCCGGGGTCCGGCGAGTGCTTCTGCGTCGGACGCGGTACCATGTCTACTACCGGGGTCCGGGAGGAGGCCGTCGAGGTGCTCGCCGTATGGCACGCGGCTCGGGGAACCGGCCCGGGGCTGTAGGTGGCTACCGTCGCCGACAGCCCGCGCGTTCGATGGTCGGGGAGGAGATTGCCCTTTGTTCCTCCGACCTCAGCGTGATTCAACCGCACCCCTTTCCAGGCAAGCTCACTTTTGAGGAGGCGAACGAACTTCGTCGCCTTCGTCGTGGTGGTGCCCAACTTGCTGAGCTGGCCGAACGTTACAAAATCGCCAAGGCCAGTGCCTCCGCGATCATTCACTTCCATTCACATATCCCCGTTGGCCTCCTCCGCATCCACCTCCTCGAGCCCGACCGGGATCTGCTCGACAGCTTGCGGAGGACCGAGAGATCCCGGTCGAAAATGTGGCCGCCGAAATTCTTGTTGAAGCACTCCGCAGCCGCGAGTGGTGAACTCCAAAGTTCGGAGGCATGGGCCGGTCCGACGTATTGAAGCGGGTGAACCCGTCCTCGATCCTGACGCCCACGAGACGTGCCCCTGCCACCACCGCCCACGCCGATCGATTGCCCCTTCGAGTACGCCCCATTCGTCCCTCTATTTGATCAGGCCCTCCGGGACGTGGCCGACCGACGGATCGGAGACACCGAGCGCAAAGCGGCGGCCCGAGTCCTTGCGTACCTGTTGACCGAACGACTCGTCACCGAAGCCGTCGCCACCGACATTCTGGTGGCCATCCGAAAGTCGCTCGACGTGTCGAAGGTCGTAAGGACGCTCCTTCTCGGGCTTCGTCACGCCCTTGGCGACTACGAGAAGATCACGGAGTGGACGATGCGCATCGCCGGGCGTGCGCACGCTGAACGGCACGTCGAGTCGTTCGTATCGGCGATGAGGATCCTGGTCAGCCTGCGCGACTTCGACGGGGGCATGCCCACGAACTGGCAACTCTCGCTGATCCGGGCTCTCGAAATGCCTGACCTGCAACGTCGTCTCTACCTGCTCGCCGACGACTATGCGAGCCGGTTCTGTTCTGATCCCCGATGGGTCAATACCATCCGGGCTCGTCGCATCATCGAGGCGAGTGGAGGCAGCGGAGGCAAACACCCCGAGACCTGTCCCTCGAACGAAGGAGATGCACGGTGATCCGCACCCAGGTAGTGGCCATCCTCCTCGGTGCGTGTGAAGGAAACGCCTCCGTGGGGCCTTCCTTGGCTTCGAGGGCCGTCGAATCACCCGCGCCCACCCTCCTCTCCGCGAGTGTCTCCGAAATACCGTCGGACGCCGGGACGGACGCACGCGCCGCAACACGAGCGGATCCGTCGTGTCCGCCTCCGGTCCGCAGTGCGGCGAGGATTCTCGCGACCGTTGTCTCCGCGCGCAAATCCAATCATCGGATTTGGACCTTTGGGACCCTCGACAAGACCACGCACAACCTTTCGTTTCCCACGAACAGTCAATCAGCGGGAAATCTACCCCAGGTAGCCATGCGGTGGGCAGCGTGGCCGCGCGTTTCACAGAACGTGACGAACTACCGCAACCGCAGCCGTGTCCGGCGTACTCCCAAGCGTGGAACAAACGTACGCCGAGGCAACTCTGGCCCAAGCGATTCGAGTTTCTCGGCGACGTACATGCGGAGGGCGACGATCGGGAGGACGCCGCCCGTGTCATCCAGGTCCTCTTGCTGCGGGCGCACCCGACCGAGGCGGATCTCGCCGATATTATCCGGGCTTTGTCGCGGGCGCTGGGGGTCCACCTCGCGATCCGTCGCGTGCTTGGCGAGCTGCAGCGGCTTCGGCCGGCCGAGGTTGAGAAGGTCGCGCGAAGCGTGGAGCACCTCATAGACCATGCATTGCGCGAGCGGCACGACGACGCGCTGTATCAGCTCGTGCTGATTTCACTGGAGGAGCCAGCGTGGGCCTCGCGGATCCGCGATGAGTGGGGAAAGGCCGCGCTTGTCTCGGTATTCGAGCGGCTACCCGGGTCGAAATATCCGGTCGCCCTTCTCGTCGGCGGATGGATGTGTGCGCGCGGTGATGTTCCCGAGTGGATGCGCGAACTTGTCGAGAATCGGCCCGACCTGATCGCGTCGAGCGTCTTGCCTCCAGCCACGCGCTGGCAACTTCACCGTGCCTCGCCGTCAGTCGCGGATTGCTTCCTCTTCCTCCCACATACGTTTGCGGGTTGCGAGGGATGTGCCGAGATTGTGGGCTGGCGGTGACGATCAGAGAGCACCCCCATCGCTAGTCCCGTTCACGACGGGCACGGCGAACCTGGGCGAGGTGCGCCAGGGCGCAAGCGCAAGGCTTGCGCTCCGGCGCATCGCGTGCGGAGCTGCTTCCCGCATCACTATGCGCGGGGTCCTAGATAGCCTGTGAGTCTGGTCGATGGCGCCGAGCTTGCACACAGCGTCTGCCATGAGCTCCGGATCCTCTTCGCGAACTAACCATCGGTGGTCTTGGTCTCTCGGTTACCTCGCCGGGATCGACATCCGAATCCACGGAACGTTCCTGATCTTGCTGGGGTGGATCATCCTCTCGCACCTCGCCGCCGGCCACGGGCTCGTGGTCGCCGGTCAGGGCTTGGTCTTCGTGGGCCTCGTGTTCACGATCGTGGTGCTCCACGAGATGGGACACGCCCTCGTCGCGCGGCGCTTTGGGATTCGGACGCGTGACATCACGCTGCTCCCCATCGGCGGAGTGGCTCGCCTGGAGAGGATGCCCTCGGATCCACGCCAGGAACTGCTCGTGGCCATCGCGGGACCCGCCGTCAACGTCGCGCTCGCCGCAGTTGCGGTCGCCGTCATCTTGCTGCTCGACGCGCCGTGGTCGCCACAAGCGCTCGCGGTCGCAGGCGGTCCTCTCCTCGCGAAGCTGCTCTGGCTGAACGTCGGCCTCGCCGTGTTCAACTTGCTCCCCGCCTTCCCGATGGACGGCGGCCGCGTCCTGCGGGCGCTCCTCGCGATGCGCATGAGCCGAATCCGCGCCACCGATCACGCCGCACGCATCGGGCAATGGATGGCGCTCGGCTTCGGGCTCCTCGGCCTGTTCGGGAGTCCAATGCTCGTCTTCATCGCATTCTTCGTCTGGATCGGCGCGGCCGAGGAGGCGGCACTCGTGCACATGAGCGCGGCGCTCGACACCGTGCGCGTGGGTGACGCGATGGTCACCGTATTCGAGACGCTCCCCGCGGCATCCCCGATTGCACATGGGGCCGAACGCTCGATTCACACGACGCAGCGGGAGTTTCCAGTCTTCGAGCACGATCGGCTCGTCGGCTTCGTGAGCGCCGAAGAGCTCCTACGGAAGGCAGCCGAGGGGGCGGCCGCGGCTCCTGTCGCTGCGATCTCGCACGCGATCTTGGAGAGCGCGGGCCCAAACGAACCCGTAGAGAAGGCGCTCCAGCGACTTCAGCAAGCGAACGAGAATGGGCTGCCGGTCATCGACGCCGGTCGGCTCGTCGGACTCCTCCTTCCGCAAAACGTTTTCCAACTCGCCGGCTTGCGCGATCGCGGATTGGCGATCGCCACGTGAACGCCACTTCGAAGGAGCCTCCGATGGACATCGATGTTCACCGCCGACCGAAGTTCATTGTCGTGACA
>OBEQ010969740.1_pt1 | contig 14734 bp, 15 predicted proteins | sample 1670901 | NCBI WGS metagenome assembly OBEQ01 (sample SAMEA104232315, study PRJEB22302) | groundwater metagenome | biome: forest; feature: aquifer; material: groundwater | place: USA | collected 2011-08-07 | depth 5.4 m
TCCCGAAAGGGAGTACCCCCGCAGTTTCGCTTTGTGAAACAAAGCGGCGGGGGGAAGCCCCCTGGGTCCAGCCTAAGTTGGATCATGATATAGTCCACTCCATCATGAAAGTGGTGGGTCAAGTGTAACGAGCATGTCGCAGGTTCGAGTCCTGCCTTGGGAGCCAATTAGGACGAGAGAGCCTTTCGGCGAGTATGCCGAAGGGCTTTCTCCATGTAGGGACTACACTTGCGTCGACAAGGGTGTAGTTCGAGGCTAAGACCTTGAGGATTTGAGCCTTCTCTTCGTAGTTCGCTTTAACATATGTCGGATGCAAGTGGTTAGAGAGTTCGAGGGTTCTATTGGCGGTTTCAAGCCAATCAGGGTTTATCCGACCTATACCGTTCATGATTGCCTTGACCTCGATGATGTTAGCCTTGTATTCGCCTTCCTTCGCCCTAAAAGCCTCCTCATCCAGCTCGCCGTCCAATTTAGCGTCATAAAGGCGTGAAAGCCGCAGATTGACCTTATCCAGCTCCTTTTCGAGCGAATTAAGGCGGTTTCCGCGCAAATGCTGGCTTGTCTTGTCGGTTTCTTTAAGAGCATCTTTCAGCCATTCGACGATTTCATCATCCAGCGTTACCGCCTTAACCGATGACTCAAATAGGCTGGCGATCCTGTTTTCGGGGACATAACCCCAGCCATCATGCCTGCCCTTTGAAAACGTGCAATGATAATAGACAAAGTGTTTCTTTTTTATTTCTCCCAGCACTTTGCATCCGCATTTACCGCAGGTCATCAGATTGTTAAAGGCATAACCGCATCGGTTCGTGTAGGGGCGACCTTTGCCATGCAGGGCGGCTTGAGCTTTGTCAAAAAGGTCTTTGGTGATAATTGGGGTATGGCTTCCATCCCGAACCCGTCCCTGCCAAAGAAACGCCCCGTAGTAGATCGGATTGTTGAGAATGTGGGCAATCATGCTCTTGCCGATCCGGTGTCCCTTCTTTCCCCGAAAACCTTCCTGGTGAAGTGTCTGGGATATGACCGCAAGGGAATAGGAGTTGGACGCCATCATTGAAAATGCTTTGCGTATAAAGGGCGCTCTTTCCTCATCCATGTCGATTAAATGGGTAATCGGATTGTTTTTGTATCCCATGGGAGCAACAGAGGGGTAGTGCCCCTGTTCGGCTTTTTCGTTTTGCCCCATCTTCGTTTTACGTGATATGTCGTTCGACATTTTCTTGGCCACCGCAACTTCAATGTCGAACATAAACTCCTCATCCGAGCCGGAGTTTCGGTCAATGACTTTGCCTGTTCTCGAAAAGTGGATGGTCTTTCCATATTCTTTGATGAGAGTGTAGATTTTGAGCTTATCAAAGTCGTTGCGTGTCATGCGGTCGGTAACGTCGAAAATGATGTGCTTTATTTCGTCGTGGCGCTTGGCGTATTCAATGAGCTGGTTAAAGGATGTGCGCTCACTTTTCCAAGCGGACTCCCAGACTTTCCAGTGTTTTACGATTTCGAGGTTTTTGCGGCGTGCGTATTCGTGTCCCAGCTTCTCTTGAGCGTCGAGGGAATAGCCTTCTTCTTGGCCTTTGCTTGATACACGGACATACAGGAGTGAATGATTCATCATATTTAATTCGTCATCTATGCTACGAATTGAAAAACTTATTAATATTTATATCTTCGCTACCTTGTTCGACCAATTCAAAGCGAAAGTTTTTATTTAACTTAAATTTAACGACACTAACATCAATTGATTCCGTGTTTTGCATATTTAGTCTGTCGAAAACACTTTTTTTATATTGTGTATCAGAGTTACCGAGCAGATGCTCGCCCTTACTCTCTATTATATAGACGAGTTCTAAAGAGTTCTTTTTCGTCTTTTTAGCGACAATAAAATCAGGGAAGATCCGTCCCTTTTTCCAACCACGAATCGAATACCATTTGCTATCTCCGGCCAAATTGCGAGTCCACCACATAACATTTTTCTTGTTGTCTATCGAGTGGGCCACTTTTCTTTCCAGAGCGTTCATTGATAATATGTCGGATCTTTCAAACAGATTTAGTTTGAAGGTTTCTATCCCTTCCGGATATATTTCGTTCTCTTTGGGCAATATAAAACCCAGGCTTTCATCGGTGCAAACTCCCAAAACCAAGATTTTACTTTTTATCAATGAACTAAAAATTTCCTTTTCCTGTTTTTCTTTTTCGCTCTGCAATTTTTTTATGATTTCGTAAGTAACATACCCGCTATTAGCTCGCATTTTCTTTTCATCTTTATACGACTCACATTCTTTGATAAATTCTTGTGCGAGATTATACGCAAGAAAGGCGTTATCAACAACATCTGTGATTCGGCGAGTTAAGTATGTAATTTCAAGGATTCCACCCGTTTCATCACCCAAAAATATTTTTTCGTGTTTATCCAAATCTACTAAAATCTCAAAAGAAGTAGCTTTTTCATCTAGTGATTTAAAGATGCTTTCGCTTAGCCATTGTTTATAGTCTGAAATTTTCAAATTGATTTTAGGTTTTACATCGATGTCATATGAAAACCTGCGATGGGTCGTGCCTTCTTTAACTATCCAGATCGGTAAATATAACGAATCAGGATTCTTTTTAAGAATTTCTTTTTTAATTTTTGTTTTTATTTTTCTAGAGCCGGTGGGGCCTGATTCTCTGGAAATGCCATGCACCAAATCTCCAAGGCCTTCTTGTTTAAATCCCCGCTGAATATTTTCCAATATTTCAAGCGTATCGCCTTTTGTAAAATATACGTAGCTTTCATCGAGCGCATTTGCGCCTGTTTTTTTAGCATAGGGTTGACGCAAGATTCTGCCTACTAACTGTGTCATCGATGACTCTGACCTTGCGCTGGGGATCACTCCCAAAATGTAGGCGAAAGAGCAATCCCACCCTTCTTTCAGCGCTTCCTTGGTTATGATATATCTAATCTCACTTGTTCTAGATAAAAGATCCTGCTCTTTAATTTCGTCTACACCGCTAGATTTTACGGCAATCTCATACGCGGCCACGCCTTTTGAAATTAAATAATCGCGTATATCTTCACTATGGACTTTACCTTTTCCTCGTTGGTCTTTACCGGTTCTCTCGGCTTGTATAAGGGCTATGGGTCTAATATAAATTCCTTTATTACTATTCAATTTAAGCGACTCTTTTTCTAGATGTTCACGTTTTTTCTTAATAGAGTTAATCATTTCATGCCAGTTTCCGCTGACAGTGGGGGAATGCAAATGTAAATCCAGCTTGATCATTTCTTCGGTTTTAAGTTCATTGCCTGTAATTTCAACCAAAACGTTCATTTGATTGCGTTCTTTAGGAGTTGCCGACAAGCCAATCATCATAGCGGGGTTCAAACTGTCGAATGTTTCTTTGGCAATTTCAGAATACATGGAGTGAAATTCATCAACGATAATAAGCGGACGCAATATCCTGATGGCATTGCCAAGGCTCGTTTTCACTATCTTGCGATTAAAAAGGGTATCCGAAATAATGTCTAGATTGGATATATGGTCTGCCAGTTTTTTGTGTTTTTCATACTGGTGATCTGCTGGAAAAAAATCAATATATCGACCGCTATCTTGAAAAACCTTCATGTTTTCTTTGGAGGACCTACCCGCCGATTGAATCATGAGCATTAAAATAGTCAGATTATTTTCTACGTCCTGTCGTTGTAACGGCTGTCCTTTTTCTAAAATTATGGTCCTGTTACCACTGCATTGGTCGAGCCATTGACGGTATACGTGATTTTTGTTTTTTAACTTTTCTATTGTTTGTTGATAAATTGCTTCTCTGTGAGCTATCCAAACAATGAGGCCTGTTCTCTTTTTGACGAATAAATTTTGATATTCACGGATAGCCTCAATTGCTATGAGGGTTTTACCGCCAGCAGTGGGAATCTTCAAACAGAAACGAGGGTAATGGTCACCTAAACCACTTTTTGGCCTATCAGCAAAATGAGAAAAACCTAGCTTATTATAAACAACATCAACATAACTAATGGACCTTCTTAAGGATTCATCTAATTTATCTATTAGATTTTTTTGCTTTTCTGCTTCTGTGTAAAAGTTTTTAAGCGCGTTTATAACTTTTACTTGGTAATTTTTTAGGATCATATTCTATTTTTTTTCAAAAAGGCCATAAGGAACGCTGACGAATCGCATATTAAACTTTTCTAAATATTCGTCATCAAGAAAACACGATGGAGCGTAGATAATTTTAAGACCTTTGTTCTGTTTGTGGATCCCTTCTGCCCAGGCGAGAGTAATTGCCATAGTTTTAAGTATCTTCGGATCATTTTTATACATTAGATAAATGCTGCTGCTATTAATTTTTCCAACATAGTAATTTTTTTCATCTATGGATTTTTCATTGTCCATAGTTTTCCCAGTTGCCAAATAATAGACGTATTTAGCTAGTTCTTTATAGGTTGGTAAGCTACCCGTTAAAATTGAATCTGTATCAATTTGTGGGCCCAGCTTCATATACGAAAACCCAACATTTAATTTATTTTTTTCAATAACTTTTTTTACGCGTTCTTGTGTTATTTCATGAACAAAGCGAAAGCCTGCTTTATAAGCTGGTTTATCAGCCTTAATTTGTTCTGGAAGTTGAATCAAGATAAATTTTCTCTTGGTTTTCTCTTCTTTATTTAATTGCAAAACTGCGTGAGCGGTTGTTCCGCTACCGGCATAAGAGTCTAGAATAATAGAGTCATCGGTCGTGGAATAAGTAATTAAATATTTAATTAACTCGCTAGGTTTCGGGTTCTCAAAAAAATCCTTAGTGCCAAAAATATTTAATAATTCTTTTGTTCCGTCACCGGTAAAGGCCAAATCAAAAATTATACTTCTTTCTTTAATAACTTTAACTTCACCCTCCTCGAAATAAATTTTTTCATATGGAAGCCATTTTTTATCTTTTTTTACCCAATCAATTAACTGATTATCGACAAGCTCTCCCATTCTTTTTTTTCCAATACGCCATCTGCCGTCGCTGCCATCGGGTGCTATGGGATATACTTTCTTTCCATCAGGAGCAATTAGTGGAAAATACATGGTAGGTCTATCTTCTTTTCTTGCAGTGTTTCCCCATTTAGCGAGTTTTACAGCTTTATACTCTCCATCTTTGTCCTTTTTCTTATATGAAGAGCTATCCTTTGGTATAACCTCATCGAGCCATTTGAATTTATCAGTTTTTCTATAAACAACTACATATTCATGTTCGGTAACGAAATAAGAATCAGATTGGCCGCCACCTTCCTTTTTTCTCCATATCAAAATCCCTACAAAATTATCAGCCAAAAAAATTTCATTCATAAGATTTAATAGAGAATGGATTTCATTATTATTTATACTAATAAAAATAGCTCCATCATCACTGAGAAGATCTTGCAAAATCTTGAGTCGCGGCGTCATCATGCATAACCATTTGTCGTGTCTAGTCAGATCATCGACACCGACCGTTTTATTGAGCCACTCTTTCATCAAGGGGCTATTAATTTTGTCGTTATACACCCAATTTTCATTCCCGGTGTTATATGGCGGATCTATATAAATGCATTTTATTCGTCCTTGATACTTCGGTAGAAGGCTTTTTAAGGCTATTAAGTTATCCCCCTCGATAATTAAATTTTCGTTTTCATCCTTACCATCAACAGAAAGTTTTTTATCTTTTTCAAGCGTTTGATAGGGGACAGATAGATGATGATTCCAGACTGCATTTTTGCCTTTAAAATTTATTGATGGCATATTCTAGCTCCTTAAATTTTATTTTTTCTCTCTACCAGCTTTTTTATATGAAAACTTTGAATTTTGTTTGGCTTGGTTTTTCTATTCAACCAACGATTGATAGTTGTGAAGGCTACGCCTAACTTCTTAGCGAGTTCCTGCTGGGTGATCTTGTTTTCGAGGCGGTAGGTTTCGAGGCGGTTTATCAAATCCATGATCTTTAGCATATTATAGCGTCCTATCCTTTTCAGCAAGCAGTTTCTTAATCTCTTTTATTTCGTCCAGCATAGTTGGATTTTGTTTCCCAGAAAAGTCCATGCTCTTGATAATCTCCGTGAGTCTGGACGGTTCATAGTTGCCATAGACTGATATGGTCGTGGCGATATGCTCATGCCCAAAGTTCTGGCTGATAGCTTTGATTTGCTCACCGTCTTTGCAGGCTTTGAAAGCCAGGTTTATCGCGAGATGCCGGAAGGTGTGGGGAGGGAAATAAGCCAATCCTGCTTCCAGAGAGCGTTTTTTGAATATCTCCCTAATCCTGCCCGTCCCTTGCCAAAATACCGGCTCGACTTCGGAAGATACTTCAAAGGTCAGATTGTCAGCCCCTTGTTCTTGTTTCGAGCGAGGGAAGAGGGGGTCTTGAGATCCAAAACCCTTTTCGTCAAGATGCTTTGCCCATTCCACGATATAGCGAAGCATATCTTCGTCGAATGAGAATAGAGTTGTCGGTATCAGCTTGGAAAACTTCGTTTCTACGCCTTTACGTGGGTTTTGTTGGATTGCCAGCTTTTCTTTATCGAAGCACCCTAGCGGCAGGGTGGCTATGGCTTTGTCCCGCATCCCGCTTAATAGCGCGAACGAAATCATAGCCCTGTCGCGTAGATCAATTTCGTTTTTCGGTTTAATCGAATCAACCAGTTTTTTGACGTAATCCAGCGAAGGATAGTTTCTGGGGGAGGATTGCGTAGCTATGCGCTCCGCCTTATCGGTTATTTTTAGGTAGTCCACCGCATTGGGTTTGATTTTCGATTTATAGCCGGTTTCCCGAACAAGCCAGCCGAAAAACTTCCGTAGGTATCGCAAATAGGCGTAGTAGGTAACAACCGAGATGACCTTGCCTTTAGTTTCCCTTTTTGCCAGCCATTTCTTAAACTCAATAGCCTTGTCGTGGTTATAAAGCGCGAAGTCCTCGTTTTTCGAGAACTCTTGCCAGAGCAGGATCGCGCCCTCGATGTTATCAACCGTCGACTCACAGCATCCATCAGCTTCTTTTAACCATCTAAAAAAAGACCTTTTAACCCTCTCATTCTTAGCGCTTACTTTGCTCATTTTCTCATCCTTTCAAGATGTCAGTGTTTACGGAGCTAACCCCACTACCCTTTATTACTTTTAGGGGTTCCGTGAAAATCAGACCGTTTTCCTGCCATTCAGCCGCTTTTCGGTCGGATGAAAAAAGAAGAAGCGATTGATCACAGGATTCACAAACGCCCCGCAATAAGACTTGTTTATATGTCCTGCCAAGCTGGCGATGTGTGGTTTCGACGGTTAGTTTTCCAGACTGGCTTCCGCGCGGTTCTCGGCATCTAGGGCAGTAAAACTCACCGATTTTGAGGGGCCTCTTTCGGTTTTTAAGTCGCGCTTTCAAGAAATCCCGAAGATCATACCCCATGACCAAGAAGGGCTTTGCATCGTCATCTAAAATCTTCATGCCCTCTTTTTTCCATATTTGGATGGTGCGGATATGGGTATTCAGCTTTTCTGCAATCTCGGCAAAGGAATAAGCGCGTTTGGCCTTAAAAAGCCTGCCGTTATAAGTCCGTTTTCTTTTTCGTCTCATATTTCCTATCCAGGGTGTCCAAGAGCCGAAAAAGACCTGTCATATTCTCGGCAATCTCACGCGCATCCTCAAGAGTGAGAGGATGCCCATAACGGGGTTCCCAGAACTGCCGCGTCTTTTCGAGAAATTCTTTGCTGTAATTTGACAAGAAAAGCCCTATCTCCTCTACTTAGAGTTTAGGGCTTCAAAAACAGTGATTCAAAGACAGATAAGGAGGGCACCTTATTTGTCAGAGCTAAGCCTTAGCTATGGCGGGTTCTTAGACAGTGATCTCGAAGAAGATCAAAATATTTTTTGTTAGATATAAGTTCTGGCGGTTCCGGTATGCCGAAACAAGTCCTATGATTTATCAATGGATTCTTCTGAAACTGCATCCCGATCGTTTTCCATCGATCATAGTCTCTCTTAACTTTTCGTTTTGCATAATTTAAATCTCTTTCCGCGTCAGCTGGATATGTTTTCTTAGCAATTTTTGACCAGTCCATGTCTTCGTTGACACAGCGATAGACCTTAAAATAATTTCTATATTCGGAGAGCCTTTTCCTTGTCAAGTCATCACCTACAAACGGGCGTCTTTTTTTCTGCCAATCGTTGTAGATCTTAGTTACTTCCCTGACGATCCTTGTAATGGGGGCATCTAGGTTAATTAAAACGACGATAGAGAGTTTTTGCCTTAGATATTCTTCGGACATTGGTGCGTTGTGAGAAATTCTATGAGGCCTTTTTTTTACGAGGTTTTCAAAATCGATTTCTAATTCTGGTGATAAACAACGAGCTGCTTTTTGAAATTCGTATAGAAAGAACCACAGAGCGATCTGTTTTATCCTATAATCCGAATGTTTTTCTGAGGGTTTTTTTGGAGAATCTAAAGGATTTCTTTCTGGAAAAGGAATCGAAGGGTCGTGTGGTGAAATGCCGTATTTTTTATAAAAGAAAAACTCAATTCTTGGATAAAATCTAGCATATTCAATTTTTGGATTTGTCCATATTTTATGATAGCGCTGGTAGTCATTTATATAGTCAGGATTTGTTCGCAGGGACTCCCACTGATATCCGATGAGTTCAAGTTCATCTTTTTCGTATTGTCGCTTCGACTTTTTCGCCATGTCTTTATCTCTGGAAATATCGCATCTTTAGGCATAATATAGCGTGAAAGTTATCCTCGAAAAACACATTTCTTTCCTTCTAGATAGGAGCGATCTCATGAAGAATCTTATCTTTATTTCGTTTATTAGCCTCGCTTGTGTATTTATTGAATCCCAAGCCGAGGCTAATGTGCTTGGAAGGACTGAATGTCTTTTATCAGAAAAATTTGAATCTTCAGACTGGACCGCTAAAAACTATAGAAATGATGTTCGTTCCACTGGATTTTGGCATACGAGTCAGCGTAGCGGCCCAGATTCACTTTTACCAGTTTCTACTTCTCCACTTGGAAAAGTGGGAAATGGCTTAGAAGTGCGCACTAATCAAAGAGACAATGTAATTCTCGGACAGCCGTATCCTCAAAGAGATTTGCTTACACCTATCTTTAGTGAAAAATGGAACGCGAATATAACGGCAGATCGACAACCGGTATTCTTGTTAAAAATTTTTGTTCCAGTGCTGGATCGTGCATCTGGAAGTTTTGGATTCCGACAGAATGCACACGATAAGCGAGACGGAGGCGCCTACAATCCTGCTATCTGGATAAAATATGGAGGTGGTAGTGCAAACTTCTATTTTCGTGCGCGGAATGGTTACCTAGAAGATATTCGCGGTCCTGCCGTTACGCCTGGCTGGTGGACTTTAGCCATTGCATACGACGGAAAGGGCGCTGCTCATTACTATGTTGTGCAGGGAGAGAGCATGTCTTCAAATCCAAAAGAGATAGGTAATACCTTCGACTTTTCGTCTTCCAATAACCCTTTAATGAAAGATGTTATCGATGGCTTATTCTCATTAACTTACGGCGAAAAGACAGATGACTTGAGTCCAGCGTTCATAATTGACGACTTTGAGGTGTGGGCAGCAAGATGAAAAAATGCGTTTTTGTGCTTGGTGCAGGTTTTTCTGCTGATGTTGCGGGTTACCCAATTCTGGAGGGATTATCTGAGAATGTAAGCAGGTCATTTCAGATAGCCGGTTTAAAAATGGAGAGCATCAAAGGGGAAATAAAAATTCCTGGTGCGATTCTTGCGAATGTGGAACGTTTAATGTCATATTTAACGCAAGATCATCCCTGGAGAAAAGAGTCAGACACATACATTTACAAAGCTATGTATGCGGAATTAACAACAATTCTAAGTGAAACATTTGAGGGCTTAGAGCGGCTTAAAGCGAGTGATATTGCTGTAAACGATGATGCCAAAAAATTAGTTAAAATCTTGCATGATCAAAAAGCCGTTGTAGCATCATTTAACTATGATATTTTGATTGAACAACTGGTTTTAAACATGCGCGGCGCAGCATATTTTCCTTTTGATATACCAATTGTAAATTTATATCAAACACCTATGAGCCATATCAATTCAAGAGGCGGCGCGATCACATATCCCGAATCCTCTGATACTTTTAAATTGCTAAAGCTGCATGGATCGACGAATTGGTATTACTCAGGAAGTGGCTACGCAGGAGATCAGATTTATTATCGGGGACCAAACGATGCAGAAGACCAAGAATTGGTTACCAAAAATAAGAGAGGTCTTAAACCTTTTTTAATTCCGCCTCTTTTAGATAAAACTACCTTCTATTTTAGTCATGCAGTCCAAGTGCAATGGAGAATGTTCAAAGAAGCTCTTTTAAATGCCGAATATATTTGCTTTATTGGATATTCATTTCCTTTATCCGATACTACCATTGTTTCGTTATTTGAGGAGATTGTTATGTCGCGTGGCCAGATTAGAGGCATTGCGCTGGTTAAAGAAAAGACTGAGGCTGCCTACAGCGCTGTAAAAGAGAGATATTTAGGCATCTTTGGTCAAAAGTTTGAAGTCGAAAACGTTGAGGGAAAATCGGTGGTAAGAGCAGCAGAATGGGTATCTCAATGACCGATCAAGAGGTGGCAGACTTTTTATCAAAAGAATGGGGTAAGTCAGTTTCCTTGGATGAGGCCCAAGAAATCAATAGAGACATAACAAACTTGGCTGAGATAGTTGTTGATTCTTTTTTGGAATCTCAAAAAGCCAAAAAAGTAGCCAAATTATAAGATTATGTATGTATTTCAAAGTCCGCACTTACTTTGGAAATCCATAGATAGAACAACGGATGATTTTGTTTATTCTACCCGCTATCAGAAAGAAAGAGAGGCATACCTAATTTCTCTTTTTGCCGTAGGCTATGGATTGTTGACTGAGACCGATTGTGAAGTGCGATTAGTAAAAGATAAAGAGCCAATAGAAGCTGAACTAAAAACGAAAAAGGAATGTCTTGGTTTTCAAATCGCAATGGCGATCAGAAAAGGAAAAAAGGTTAAAGAAGAGTTTAAAAAATCACCCGGCCTCATTCCATATCGACCAGTCAAATTTGAAGAATTGGCCGAAAGAATTGAAGATATTGTAACCAAAAAGACCAAAAAATATGGCACTGGGAAGGGTATCAATCTACTTATTTACAGTAATATCTCGTATGAGAATTTAAATGCCCAGCAGATGAAAGAGCGGTTTTCAAACCTTGCCTCTAATTTTGATTCCATATGGCTCATTATGCACACATTTGCTCCGACTTCGGAAGGTATCACGGCGGGATACGCGATTATCAAAATAGCTCCAGATCCTTCGCCGCTATTTTACGGTTTCACCTATGACGGCATGGGAAGTGGCAAAACTCCAAGAAGACATGGAGTTTTTGTTTAATAAACCCTATAATTGGGCTACAAGCTCTACCGCCTGGAAATACGGGTTAGTTTCGAGGATATTTTCGTATAGGAAGCAGTTGCGAAACTCGTCCAACCGCTGGAGAGTTTTCTCTGGTTGACCCTAATTTTTATGTCACTCATTGAATGAAATTAAAACACCTCCTACGCTTTGCGATACTTTTCCTCTTCATATCCGATATCGGCTATGCTGCATCAAGGGATCAATACCCGAACAGAAGAGATGAGGATAACGATACAAGCCGACTCTCGCTGGGGAAATTGAACGACTGTCATATTTATGCGTCTATCGATGACAAAGGAGTAGATACTGATCAAAACGATTCAAATAACGTGGCGATAAAAAAACCAGATAATGTATCTCCTTATCTAGAGATAGGTCTTAGCAAAAAATACTAAATAGTGTAGACTTCTGTTGTGGAATCATTTAAAAACTCGTTCAAACGTATTCGCAAGAGAGCTCGCCATCGCCTAAGAATCTTTCTTAAATACCATTTCCAAATGTCAGAAAAAAAACCGATATTTGTCGTCGCAACGCGCCGGTCGGGAAGCAACCTTCTTATCAGCTATCTGAACTCCATTCCGGATGTTTCTTTTCAGAATGAGGTTTTAAACGCCGACATGTATTACGGACTCAGAAAACGCTTTGTTTCAAAGAAAACCGTTTTAAATCATATCACTTATTCTCTCAATGATAATCCAAGCCGGATCTGCGGAATCAAAACTCTTTATGTACAGCTTGAAGACTATGGGATCACTGTGGAAGATATAAAAAGAAAGTTTCCTTCATGCCGGTTTGTCATTCTTTACAGAAAGTCTTTATTGGACCAGTTTATTTCTCTTAAAATCGCCCAAGAGACTCGCCATTATCTATGGTCGGATAAATTCAGACTCCCGGATTCCATTCATATCGATTCCAGGGAATTAAGGCGATACTGCAAGAAAATAAAGGACTTTTACAGGAGGATTTTTCTGTATGAGTGGCTTGAAAACCAGTCAGTCGTCATGAGTTACGAAGAGCTGATAGAGGATCCGCAGAAAGTATTTAATGAAAAGATCTTCCCTCTTCTCAACCTAACCCCTTCGGTTGTCTCTAGTCCTATGAAAAAACAGAACACAAAAAAACCGTTTGAGATCGTCAGTAATTATGGAGAACTAAAGCCTTTCATTGAAATCGGGCTTACAAAACACGAATACCATTCCTTTGACCTTTATGCCGGATAGGCACGCCAGACCTAGCCTTTTTCGCTTTCATCATTTATAAATGAGAGCTATCATAAGATAGTGCAAAAAACGATTGTCTTTATTCATGGCGCGTGGGTTACCCCGCTTAGCTGGGAAAATTTTAAAAAGTACTTTGAGAGCAAAGGTTTTAAATGTATCGCGCCCGCATGGCCTTATAAAGATAAATCAGTTGAAGAATTAAAGAAAAGTCCTCCGCCGGAATTAGCCGGCCTGGGTATCACCGAAATCGTGGATCATTATGAAAAAATTATCCGGTCGCTGGATGTCCCGCCGATTTTAATCGGGCATTCGTTCGGCGGGCTTTTTGTGGAGATGCTCTTGGATCGCGGAGCGGGTTGTGCGGGTGTCGCGATCGATCCCGCGCCGCCCAAATATGTGCTCCCTTTTTATTACCCCTCGGTGACCAAAAGTTTCTTGAGAATTTTATTGACGCCCGGCGGCTGGAGAAAAATATTCCATTGGTCGCTTAAGGAGTTTAGCTACGCTTTTACGCATACCCTGCCGGCAAACGAACAAAAAGCCGCTTACGACCGCTATGTAGTGCCGGAAACGGGCCGGATTTTTTTTCAAGCCTCATTTGCGCTGTTTAACAACAGGACGCGTGTTAATTTTAAAAATCCTTCAAGGGCTCCCCTTTTATTGATCGCAGGGTCTGAAGACAAAGTATGCCCAGCCGCCCAAATCCGAAACAATCACAAAATGTACCGGGGATCAAGAACCGTGACTGATTTTAAAGAATTCGGAGGCCGGACGCATTGGCTGATTGCGCAAAAGGGATGGGAAGAGGTGGCCGGTTATATCGAGGGTTGGTTGAATCGCCAGGGAGATTATTAGCAGAACAAACAATAATTTGTCCTATTTCTTTTTAGACATGTTAGAATCATTTCATCTGATTTTTACTTATCAATAAAGTTCAAAACAAAATAGAGGAACTCGATGAGAATAAACAAGCGTCTATTTTCAGTTGCGCTAATGGGTTTTTTCGCCGCCCTTACGTTCACCGGCTGCGCTGTGACGGTCATTGAGGATGGCCAAACGGGGGTCAAAGCGGACTTTGGAAAAATACACGACGAGGCCGTGAATACCGGGTGGAATATCTATTGTCCGTTTTTTACATGGATCGAACGCTGGAATGTGAAAACCCAGGAACTCAAAGAGACGGCGAGTGTGCCGTCTTCGGAAGGCCTTATTTCGGCCCTTGATATTTCCATTTTGTATGTCATACCCAAAGATAAAGCTGTGCAGGTCCGGAAAACCATTGGGAGCGACTACCGCGAAACGGTACTTGAACCTTACGTGCGCGAGGCAATAAGAAACGTTGCTTCGGGCTATGAGGTCAAAGCCCTTTTCAGCGATCAAGGACGCAAGGAAATAGGATCTAAAATGATGGACTTCTTAAAGAACAAGCTTGATCAAAGAGGCATTATTATCCAAGATGTCCTTTTGAGGGACGTGAGACTGCCCGCCGTATTTTCGGCCAGTATCGAGCAAAAATTGAAAACAGAGCAGGAATCTCTTCAAAAAGAATTTGAATTGACTAAAGCCAAAAAAGACGCGGAAATAGAAGTCGCCCGCGCCCAGGGTGTCGCGCAAAGCAATAAGATCATCGCGGGCAGCATTACGGAAAGTTACCTGCGCTATCGATGGATCGAAGGGCTTCAAAGCAGTCAAAAAGAAATCGTCTATGTGCCTACCGAGGCGAACATGCCTATCATGGAAGCCACCCGGCTTAGGGAGAATAAAAAAGATAAATCTGCAGAATGAGTCTTCTGAATCCCGCTTCATTGATTTTTTATCATTCATGAAAATAATAACGCAAAAAGTGACGCTCGCAGAGCTTAACCAAATGGCCGCGGGGTTGTTCGAAAATTTGGTAAAAGCGGTCGTGGATATTGATAAAGAACTCCTGGCTGTTGATGCCGAACTTCATTCAGACCTGGAAGCGCTGCTCATTGAAAATGGGTCAAAGCAGAAAGATCTTTGGGGAATCAACCTTTACCCCCAAATGAAAGGCGATGATCTTGTTGAATTTGATTCCATGATCAACATGCGTCCGTCTCAAGGAAA
>OBEQ011528035.1_pt1 | contig 14733 bp, 14 predicted proteins | sample 1670901 | NCBI WGS metagenome assembly OBEQ01 (sample SAMEA104232315, study PRJEB22302) | groundwater metagenome | biome: forest; feature: aquifer; material: groundwater | place: USA | collected 2011-08-07 | depth 5.4 m
AACGGTACGTGAAAGAAAACACCGTTGTTGTGAATCTTGAAAATGAATCGTATTTCAAAAAAGATCGCAGTGGTAAATATTCTGTCGTATAACGTATGGTCACACAAACAAATCCCGCCTTTTTAAAAGGCTGGATTTGTTTGTGTGATACCTATGAATGACATGATGCCTGTTATATAATTACAGCAATATGTTGCGGCAGATGTTTTCTATTTTCATCTCTTCGTATGCAGGTCAAGGTCTTGGGCTTAAAGCCATTAAGGAACTCTATCTTTTTTCACCCATTTGGGCGCCGTTTGCATTCGGCTGGTTCTTCTGGGATATGTGGACAAGATATACGATGGCCTATTTTCTCAACAACTGGAAACACACCCTTCTTGAGATCAAGCTTCCACAAGAAATCCTTAAAACACCTCTTGCTATGGAACTTGTGCTCATCGCAATGCACCAAACCTCCGGCGAATCAACATTTATTGACCGATACTGGCTCGGAAAGCGCCGCACCTGGTTCTCCCTTGAAATGGTCTCATTTGGTGGTGAGGTGCACTTTTTCATATGGACACGGACTGCATTCAAAAGTTTGATCGAGAATGCGATCTATTCACAATATCCAGGCGTTGAAGTTCACGAGGTTCCCGACTACGCAGACCGAATAAAGTACAACAAAGACACGATGGCTGTATGGGGATGCGAATGGGACCTCACGAAAGCAGACGTCTACCCCATAAAAACATACATTGATTACGGGCTTGATAGAGAAAGCGTTAAGGAAGAGTTCAAATCAGATCCGATCACGCCGGTCATAGAGTTCCTTGGGGGTGTACATCCGCAAGGCCAGCTTTGGATACAGATCATGATCCAATCGCACAAAAGTGATATCTCTGTACCCAATGGCATGTTTTTTTCAAAAAAAACTTCATGGGTGTCGCTTGCTGAAAAAGAAGTCGATAAACTTTTGCGCCGCGACCCGGTGACAAAAGCGTATTTGCAAACGGCCGTAGGTGCAGCTGCACCGCGTCCTCAATTTTCAAAAACAGAAGGAGAAATCGTTGAAGCGATCCATCGTTCGATTGCAAAACCTGCATTTAATGTTGGCATACGTTCCATGTATATCGCTCCGCCAAGCGAGTTTCAGCCAATGAATATTGTTGGGATGCTTAGCGCATGGAAACAATATAGTTCTGTATCACTGAACGGATTTAGGCCTGCACGATGGCATAGTATTTTTGACTATCCATGGCAGGATTTTCTCAACATTCGCCGAAACAGATTTTCTCGACTGATCATTGAATACTACAAACGCCGCGCCTATTTTCATTCTCCGTATAAACAAAAACCTGGAATTCTCAACGTTGAGGAACTCGCAACGATCTTCCATTTTCCTGGAGGAGTCATGTCAACGCCATCATTTAGAAAGATTATGTCCAAAAAATCAGAACCGCCCGCAAACCTGCCAATATAGTACTTCGTATGTACGTATCAATTATCCCCGATATTTTAAATTTTTTTCGACAAAGTAGAAAACTACTGTTTTTTATTGTTCCTCTTCTTGTGCTTCCGATCATCATATACGCTTTTTGCATCCGTCCACCGAACCCATTTCCCACACATACGATAACGACTATTTCTCGCGGATCGAGCTTAAAACAAGCTACTGTACAACTCAAACACGATGGTGCCATACGTTCGTCGTTTTTTCTTGAACTCTATATTCATTATTTAGGCGGATCTACAAAAGTCATCGCCGGAGGTTATGCGCTGAATGAACCCCAGAATATTTTTATGATCGGGAAGAGAATTATGCGTGGTGATCATGAAATGGTAACCGTGAAAGTAACAATACCAGAAGGATCAACCGTCGCTGAAATTGCCGACATTTTTATGAGCTCGCTTACGGCATTTCCTCGCGATGAATTTATGAAGCAGGCTGAAGGAAAAGAAGGATACCTCTTCCCTGATACCTACTTTTTGCTTCCAACAGCAACGCCTGAAGAAGTGATAAAAACAATGGAAGAAAACTTTTCTCAAAAAATCGCAACTCTTGACGAAGCTATCAAAAAGTTCGACAAGCCGCTGAAAGACATAATCATCATGGCCTCTATTATCGAAAAAGAAGCACCCGACCCTGAAGCACGCAGAATGATATCGGGCATACTCTGGGAGCGCCTCAAGATCGACATGCCACTGCAAGTCGATGCAACATTTCTCTATATAAACGGCAAGAATACCTATGATCTCTCCCTCGATGATCTCGCCATCGATTCGCCCTACAACACATATAAATACGCCGGATTACCTAGGGGACCGATTGGCAACCCGGGACTTGATGCGCTTCACGCAGCGGCTGTCCCTATGCATTCAACGTATTTGTATTATCTTTCAGACAAAGACGGAAAAACATACTATGCAAAATCATTCGCAGAACATAAGCGTAACAGGGAAAAGTATATGACGAATTGAGAACAATGTTTACCAAGCTCGGGTTACGTTATTGACTTAGCATCTTTTTTCTCGCATATAATTTTTTTTAAACAGTTTTTTTGTTGTAGCTTGCACCCTGCTTCGATACAATGCACTCATACAAATGTATCGATTCTGTTCTTTGTCATAAAAAGAGAACAACGTGATACAAAAATTCATCTATTTTTTCTACACGCCTAGTTGCATCTCACGAGACGATAGTACGCTGCAATCTCTCTGAAGGGGATCAGAATGACGTTAGCGAGAAAGAAAAAAACTTCGATGCAACCTCAACGCGTCGGTTTTTTCTCGAGAATAGACTATGGAAGTCCTGGGTTTCGAAAGGGCTTAATCGAAGCGCTGTTTCAACGCTTCAAAGAAAATGCTGTTAACTTTATCGTTCTCGTTGGAGGCCTTGTTGCCCGCAGCGACCTGCTCGCAGAACTCAACGGAGAAGTTGAAGCCGCAACAATGGGCGACCGCAAGAGAGTTGCTTTTGAAAAAGATACTCTTCCGAAAGAAGAGTGGCGGCCCAGAGCGACTGTTGCAACTATCAAGAATACTGTCCGTGAAAACATGCTTACCGCATGGGCAAAGGATCTTGCTGAATCAATTCCCATACTCACGCGACATGGGAAAATAATAAAGATCTATATCGTTACATCGCCTGCAAATTCTTATGACGGCGATATCGGCAAAGAAGTGGCCATACGGCTTCACAGCTTTCGCTCTGATATTTCCTACTGGGACGAATGCGATGGGCGTTTCCCGCTTCAATTCGGCGGTGAATATGAAAATATGGATTTCTGGGCCATGACACCGCGGAAAACTCCGTGGCGTTCTGAATATTACTCAACCGGTCCTGTTCGATCCTTAAAAGACAAAAAACGCCAATCAGCCCAAGGGGCACCGAGTATTTGGGTTATCGGATGCGGCGGCGCAATGTTTCACATTCCCCAAGGTGAGTTTGAGCGGCCTGTCATTACGCTTCCGGCATGCAACCGTCTCCAAGAGGTGCATAGCGCGGAGAACGAGGTCGGCGGTTGTGTCGTGGAATTTTATCCAGGAGGCATTGAACCGAAAGTAACAACACATAGTCTCAAAGATCTCGTTGCATTCGAGAGGATGCAGATCCCATTGCCGTCTAAGGCAACCGTGCGGCAAAACGCGATCTTACGACGTTTCAGTAAGGGACCTCAGACGATCGGTATGCTTGATCGAGGACTCCCATGGAAACGTTCGACAATTGAAAAGGATATACAAACCTATCAAAAACTAGGCTTGCAACCTGCCATCGTTAAATTGCCCGAATCAGAGAAATACGACGTTGACCTAGGATTCTTCCAACGTCAACTCAAATACGCCCTACCGGCACAAGAGAGTCTCGTGAAAGACTCGTTCTTAGCATTCGGCTGTTTACACGCAGGTTATTTACGCGTCCAATACGAATGGTTCGTGAATGAGTTACCGCGTATCATCCTGCACCACAACATTGATCGTTTGGTCGGAGCAGGTGACTACGTTGCCGGAACAAAGCACAATCTTGTGCAACGAGGCGAAGTATTTCGCGGCCTTAACAATACAAAACAGGAGAAGCTTGCCGCAGAAATGGTTCTTGCGGTTATCATGAAAGTGTTCCGTGCTCGTTTCTCTCGCCTCAAGAAAAAAGAATTGAGCGGCAGCCAGTCAAGTCAAACCGTAAGAAGTATGATCGAACGGTCACTGCTCGCCTTTAGTTATTGGCAAGGCAACCACGACAAGTGGGCGCTTGATGAGAGCCGTGATCCACTCGATACCTTCAATATGCACCTCGTTAATCGACTGCGAACGGAGATTCTTGATGTCCTCGCAATGTATGAATTTCCGTATCTTCCTGACATTGATGCCATTATTGCAGGCAAAATTGTGTTTGCTCCCAAGCACACATTACCTTCTGGCCTCACACTCTGCATCGCACATCCTGAAATGGGGCGTATGACGCCTTCAGGTCGGGCACAGCAGACTATGTCATTTTTAAACGATGGCCAGGTCGTTGTTCTTGCAAACTTCCATGTCGGTATTGCGCTCCAAGAGTGGTCACATAGACTTGGCGAACGCGTTACCATTCAGGCACCAACCATAACGTCTGGAACTGCCTTTGAAGATGGTAAAAATAAACGATGCGATGTCGGTGTCTATATAGCGAACATTTGGTCACATCAAGGCAGAATCGCATCCGCAGATACTTTTTTTGCCGGACCTCGCCGTGAAGCAATGACTTCACTCGACAGTGAAGGTGATTACACAGATCTACTCGCGAGTATCGCAAAGCGAGACGTATGAATAGAGCCCGCCTATGCAATGCATAGGCGGGCTTTCATTTATGTTTCAGGTTCGTCACTTTCATCATCTTCTTCATCATCGTCCAAAGAAGCAGGTTCACGTTGTCCCAAAAAACGCTCTGCTTCAATGATCACTGACATTTTCTCTACTTCTGGATAACTTTCAAGAAGATCGAGTCGATCAGTCTGTTGAAGCGCGTCATAAAACCCTGCAAGAAATTCCTCATGATGAACTGTTGTTATGTATCGTGCATAGCGTTGCATCGTAGCAGCAAAATCGATCATCGCATCAGTGTTGTTCTGCAAAGATTGTGTAAGTGCATCCCATTCTTCTTTGGTTGCACGACACTTTGTCGGCACATAGCAGGAATCCTGCACAATATTAAAATCTTTTACCAAACGCTTGTGCGATTCAAGCAGTATATGAATTGCCTCGAGAATATTGATCGGTTCACTCGTTGGCATAGAAGCTCCTTTACCTAAGAAGTATAACTATCTCAACCAACAGTACTACTTTTTTGATGTCCATCAAAATTGTTTTTGCCAAGATGTCAAAAACGTGGTATTTATCAGATACATGGCGGTATCTGATAAAAAGGGAAAAGCATTCGTCGGCATGTCGGGAGGTGTAGACAGCTCTGTTGCTGCAGCGCTTCTAAAAAAAGAAGGGTACGATGTCACCGGCGTATTCATCAAAGTATGGCAACCTGATTTTTTGCCGTGTCCGTGGCGCGAGGAGCGTCTTGACGCCATGCGTGTAGCAGCCCACCTTCGCATACCTTTTTTGACATTCGATTTTGAAAAAGAATACAAGCAGCATGTCGTCGACTACATGATCCAGGAATATCGCGCCGGAAGAACTCCAAACCCTGACGTCATGTGCAATAAATCAGTAAAATTTGGCGTTTTTCTCGAAAAAGCAACGGCAATGGGCGCAGATTTTGTTGCAACAGGACATTATGCCCGCACCGAGGGTGCAAATCCTATCAAACTTCTTGCAGGGAAAGATGACAACAAAGATCAGACATATTTTCTTTGGACGCTCACGCAAAAACAGCTCGCCCACATTCTCTTTCCTATTGGTCCGTATAAAAAAGATACGGTACGAGAGCTTGCAAGAAATTTTGGACTCTCTACGGCAGAGAAAAAAGATAGCCAGGGAGTGTGCTTCATCGGCAAACTCGATCTGAAAGAATTCTTGGAACATTTCATTCATGCCTCTCCAGGAGACGTGCTCGATAAACAGGGAAATATCATCGGAAGTCATGATGGCGCTCTTTTCTACACAATCGGGGAACGACATGGATTTACTATCAAAAAACAAAGTATTCATGAGCTTCCGCGGTATGTGGTGAGCAAAGATATGGAGGCTAATACTATAACGGTCGCCTCGCGTGCTCCAGAACAACCTACCGAATCAGAAAAAGAGACTATAGACTTACTAAGTACAAATTGGATAAGCGGTAACGCTCCAGAATCACAGAAAATATTCCAAGCCCGCGTCCGATATCGCCAAAAATTATTTTCGTGCACGATTAAAGGCACTGATTCTCTCTGTCAAGCTCATATTCTTGATCAGCACGAGACAGCAGCTCCAGGCCAGTCATTCGTCTTTTATGATCGTGACGAGTGTCTCGGCGGCGGCATCGTCGCCTAAAGCTACAATAGATTTGCACTCTTTGGGATATATTTGCTATGCTACTCCCATTAACCGCAAACGTTACCCCTTACGAGGGATTTATAATACTAAAACTGTATGGAAAATAATAATGAGCGCAAACACATGGTATTGGCAGGCATTGCCGGCTTACTTGTCGGTTTTCTGGTTGGATGGCTTTGGGTAGACACAGGAGAAGAAACAGATACGAAAGTTGAAAAAGATACCGATCAAACAATCGATCTCGACACTATCCTAAAGAATGATGCTACAGAGAAAACCGATTCTACAAAAACAGAGGTGACAACCCCTCCTCCCGCTACTCCTAAGCCGGTAACAACAACACCCCCACCGGTGACGGTCGCGGCAAGTGACAACAAGATCACCGTCGAAACACAAACTGCCGGCAAAGAGGTAAAAATCGGCAGCCTCTCACTCACAGATAAGTTTTGGGTAGTTGTACACGAAGACGATCACGGTAAACCTCTTCGCATTCTCGGCGCTAAAAGTTTCGCTGCCGGAACACATACAGATGTGGCGATGAAGCTTCTCCGCGAAACAGTCACCGGCCAAGTTTACTATGCAATGCTTCATAGCGATGACGGCGATGGCAAATTCGACAGCCAGAAAGACATGCCAGTAACGGAGAGTGGCGGTGCTCCCATTATGGTTCGATTTGAAGTGCGGTAAACTGTCGTAACTCCTCTTTCTAAGATAGCAGTAACAGAATTCGTTCTGTTACTGCTATTCTTTTTTTAGAAACGTCTCTTATGCTAGAATAAGTTTCATCATGTCCGAATATTATACAGCGAGAAAAACAAGGGGACTGTATAATCCCAAAAGCAAAGAACCCTTTAAGTTGAGCAGAACAAAGATCGATATGTTTCTTGAGTGTGAGCGCTGTTTCTATCTCGACCGACGCCTTGGCGTTTCTCGCCCCCCTGGATTTCCCTTTACCCTCAACGTAGCTGTTGACCATCTTCTTAAAAAAGAATTCGACATTCACCGTGCCGCAGAGCGCGCACATCCGCTTATGGACACGTATGGAATTGATGCTATTCCATTTGCACATGGGAACATGGGGGAATGGCGCGAGAACTTTGTCGGCGTGCGCTATCTTCACAAGCCTACTAACTTTCTTGTATTCGGCGCTGTTGACGATATCTGGATCAACTCGCGCAAAGAGCTTCATGTTGTAGATTACAAGGCAACAAGCAAAGATACCGAGGTAAATCTCGATGCTGATTGGCAAGATGGCTATAAGCGGCAAATGGAAGTCTATCAGTGGCTGCTCCGCAATAACGGATTTTCTGTGTCTTCAACCGGCTATTTCGTTTACGCGAACGGCCAGAAGGACAGAGAAGCATTTGATGGCAAGCTTGAATTTGACGTAACAATCATAGCGTATACAGGAAATGATTCCTGGATCGAGAAAACGCTCCTCGCTGCACGAAAAACACTTATGCAAGATCATATTCCGAATGAAGGAAAAGACTGTCAATACTGTGAATACAGAGACGCGGCATCGGAAGTAATAAGCGAGATACAGAATACAAAAAAGATTTCTCCAGGCACCAAAGAATCACTCTTTGGATAAAGGCCGTCTCTTCTGTTTTAATACCATGCAAATACGTTTTCGAATAAAAGTACTTGAAGCAGTGATGGAGATACCACACGGAAGTACAGCAACATATAAAGACATTGCCAAAGCGGCCGGCAGCCCGCGTGCATTTCGTGCAGTTGGAACCATTCTCAAAAACAACTTTGATCCGGCTGTTCCTTGTCACCGCGTGATAAAATCAAATGGGGATCTCGGTCAATATAATCGAGGTATAGATAGCAAGATTTGGAAGCTACGAGACGAGGGGGTACTCCTTCCATTAAAGAAAAAGTAGTATGAATTTAACCACGAAAACGATTACGGCAAGTGTCGTATGCGCTGCCATAGGCGCTGCAAGTGTTTTCTTTTTTCTTTTAACTTCTCCGCGGCATGTTTCGGGACAAGAGCTTTTTGTCATACCCCCTCATACGCCACAAAATATTGCGGTCAAAATGCTGCGTGAAAAGGGATACGTGCGAAGCGTCAAGGTATTTGACTTGTTATTAAAGTTGCGCAGCGGATCAATACTCCAGCCGGGCAGCTATATGTTGTCAAAGAATATGAATGCATGGCAGGTAGTGTCGGCACTGTCTTCTCCTGTTCAAAAATGGGTACACATCAAGCCTGGCCTCTCGAATCAAGAGATCGCACACGAATTGGGTACCGCTCTCTCTTGGGAAGCAAAAGATCGAGAGATATTTCGAGTCACATTTGCTGCTATGTATTGGGATTTTTTCAACGAGGATGTTCTTGATATCTTCTCACAGCTATTTTCATGGGATTCTCTCGAAACTGAAAGATTTGCAACCAAGTCAGCGGTTTTCTCTGCACCACGCTTCGATTTTTTCAAAGGTGTCTATGTTCCCGGGGATTATCTCGTTGGAGCAGACGAATCTGCATCAAAAATTGTTGATAAATTTCTTGAAAAAATTGCTACGCAGGGCAACAATAAAAAATCATTCTTGCAAGAAACATTTGACCGAAAGGCTGCAGATTCAGCGCAAGGTTATGTGCGCAACCAGATAGAACGCTTACCAGACCTTATTCCCCTGCCGGCAAGTGAGCTTGATATTCGTACCGACGGTTCAAATGTTCTGCTCATATTTGACACAACATATTGGAATGAAGGAGTGGGACCGCTTGAGCTCATTGCTGATACGCAAACAAAGGGCATCAGCGGCGACCTCGACCGAGGTATCTACCAGCGCATCTATCGCATCGATGGGAGTTATCGCGATAGGCTCGCCGGAAATTTCATGTGGCATGATACGCATCTGCATTATCACTATGCAGATTTTATTGATTACACTATCGAGCCTGTTGGTACAAAGAGAACAACTCCAAAAAAGCGTCAAAAATCTACCTTTTGTGTTCGCGATATAACTAAAGTTGATGTTAATATCCAGCACGCAGCCGCTACCGAACAATACACGATCTGCGGCAAGGAACGGCAGGGGGTTTCTGTCGGATGGGGAGATACCTATTTTCATACCTACCCAGACCAAAACATCAATATCACTGACTTTGAAGAAGGATTATACCGCCTTTCATTCACCGTTAATCCAAAACATGTGTTCGAGGAGCTTCGTGATGACAACAACGTCGCAAGTGTTATAATTCATCTTGATCCGAAAAACAAAACCGTCGAATTAATCGACGAAATTACAAGCAGCGAAAATCAAAATACCCATACTATATGAAAAATCGACTGGGAATACTATTTGCCGGCATCATCGTAATTATTGCAGCAGCAGCGTTTGTTATGAAAACTCCGCACAAAACGGAAACTGAAACTCCTGAAAAACCTACCGAAGATACGCAGGCCATACTTGAAGCATCGAGCACAGAACCAACTCCTCCTGTAGTCTCAAGCAACATGCCTGCCACAGAGATCCTTGCGGAAAATCTCGACATACCATGGGATATTGCCTTTCTGCCCGACGGTTCCATGCTCGTGAGCGAACGCCCTGGTAATCTTTTTGTGATCCAGCAAGGCAAGCCTCGCATCGCCATTGATGTACCTGATGTCCGCCATGTGGGCGAAGGAGGACTTCTCGGAATCACACTCCATCCTAATTTTAAACAAAATAAGCTGCTATATTTGTACGTTACAACTGATGTAAAGGGGGAATTCGTAAACCAAGTTTTACGTTACAAGCTCGAGAATAATACACTTTCCAATAAAGAAGTTATTTTAGCTAACATTCCAGGAGCCCAATTCCACGACGGCGGAAGAATACAGTTCGGCCCAGACGGTATGCTCTACATAACAACAGGTGATGCACGCGACGAAGACCGGGCGCAGGACAAGAAATCGCTCGGCGGCAAAATTCTTCGCGTACGCGAAGATGGCTCGATCCCGGCAGATAACCCATTCGGGAGCGAAGTTTATTCGTATGGCCATCGCAATCCACAGGGCATTGTCTGGGATGAAAACGGTACACTCTGGGAAACAGAACATGGGAGAACAACCGCCACACTTACAGGTATGGACGAGGTTAATTTGATCGAAAAAGGTAAAAATTACGGCTGGCCAATAATCGAAGGAGACAAGACGGCGCCAGGCATGGAAGTACCTAAGCGCAATTCAGGAGCAAACGACACATGGGCTCCTGCAAGTGCAGCATATTTGAACGGCAGTCTCTTTTTCGGAGGACTTCGCGGCGAAGCTCTCTATGAGGCTACTATTGTGGATAATAAAGTAACGGATCTCAAAGAGCATTTCAAAAAAGAGTTCGGCCGTATCCGTGTCGTGCGTGTTGGGCCTGATGGCATGCTCTATATATCTACGAGCAATCAAGACGGACGGGGAACAGTTCAAAAAGGAGACGATAAAATCATACGCATCAACCCAAGTTTGCTTAAGTAATATTGCTTTTATTTCATGAGTACGGCAACAATAGACACACTATCTCGAACTGATCTCATGCGGCAAATCTGAGATGAAATATTTAATCTCACAGAATCTCCGCTCTATGCCGAGCGCATACGGAACAATGTTTTTCCTGTTATTGGAGAGGGAAAACATGAGGCACAGATCATGTTCATAGGAGAAGCGCCAGGTAAAAATGAAGCTAAAACAGGGCGCCCCTTTTGTGGCGCCTCCGGCCGCGTACTCGACCAGCTACTTACATCGATCGGTCTTCCACGTACAGATGTCTATGTTACGAATATTGTAAAAGATCGGCCAACCGCAAACCGAGATCCGCATCCCGACGAGATCGTCATTTATGGACCATTTCTCGATCGCCAGATCGATATTATCCAACCGAAAGTGATCGCTACGCTCGGACGATTTTCTATGGCGTATGTCATGAACCGCTACGGCCTCGCGCATGAAATCGGACAAATAAGCAATCTCCACGGACGCATTTTTGAAACAAAAACTTCTTTTGGCTCAATGAAAGTCGTCCCGTTGTTCCATCCTGCAGTCGCAATTTACAATATTCACACGAAAGAAATCCTCATGCAGGACTTTGCGACCCTCAAAAAAATATGCGATTGACACATTGACATCTCTGTTGCAAAGTTATTCTTGGTCGCACATCTTCAAGGCAAAACACAGAAAGGGTAGGCAGTGAAAGCAGCTATCAAAATATTCTCAAAAAAAGCCCTTAAAGCAATCATCAATTTTTTCGCCATTGTACCAATTTTGCTTCTTGTATTGGTTATTCATGAATACGGACATCTGCAAGAAATGCAGAAAAGGAGAGTTGCTGTCAAAGAATTCTCTATCGGCATAGGACCTCTCATCTATCAGCATAACGGAAGGGAGTTTGATGTTAGCCTTCGTCTCGTGCCGATTATGGCATATGTACAACCGAGTGATGCGGGTTCACGACACTTCGATAGTCTTTCTGTGCAAGAGAGAACCATCATCGACGCTGCCGGTATTCGCAACAACCTTGTCGCAGGAACAATTGTTGTCATCTCGCTCCAAATTCTAGGGTACGCGCAAGGCAGACTCTCTCAAATGCAGCTCGCGGTGGCAATACTTTCTACGCCAATCAAGATTGTTTTATTATATATTTCGTTTGTCGTACAATGTCTCTCACTTGGGTTGATACGGCAGAGTAAGCGATTACTTTTGTCTACGGGGAAAAAACTTCCGCACAAAAGCCTGGAGCAATTCATCGGCTATAACTTGGCCATAGGATTATTCAATCTTTTTCCGATCACGCCGCTTGATGGAGGACGCATAGCGCAAGACATCATACTGCCTCTTATTGCACACTACAGAGTTGTAATCCTGATCGCACCGTATTCAATGCTCATTCTTTTGTTTTTTTTCTGGATTGCAATAACGATACCAATTCAACTTTTTCAAACTGAAACGATTGAAAAATGAGCGGGCGCGAAATATTGACAACCTAATATCTTATGATATAGTTACAGAAACCCCTTGGTCATTGATGCCAATCTGACGATAAAAGGAAGTGCAAATGGACATGCAGCAAGCTCAAACTATAGGTCTGGTTCAGCTCACAGAATTATGCGATCCCCTTGAACCAATGCTGTTTAAAACAACACATTGGTTGATCAAGCAAGTACAGCACCGAGAGATTACGAATTTTGCGTGGCTGAACGCCGAGAAGCAACGCATTCGGCGCGATCCAGCGCGAGTTGCATTTCTTGTGGCAAATGAAACTGAAACTGCATATGCTCTTTTCGTTAACTGTGTCGCGAATAATTGCGACGAAAAGAAACACGATCACCTTCTGTGATAGAACAACCAAATCTTGCGAGATAGCAAAACTCCCCATGCCGCCATAGTGTCGCATGGGGAGTTCTCTTTTGCATCATCTTTTGTACTTTGTCAACAATTTCGTTTGGGGCATTTGATGTGCTAGGATAGAGCACATGTCGAAAAAGATAACTGCCCCAAAAGAATTTTCCTACGTCCAAACCTCCGACGGAATCGACGAATTCAGGCTTGATTCAAACGGCCTTCGGGTGCTTTTCTTTGAAGACCACGCTGCTCCTGTCGTCAATGTTATGGTTACGTACCATGTCGGTTCGCGCAATGAAGCAGTGGGGTTTACCGGCGCTACACATCTTCTTGAACACCTCATGTTCAAGGGATCAAAGAATTTTAATAAAAAAAACAAAAAACAGATTTGGAACCTCCTCGAAGCACGCGGTGCGCGAATGAATGCAACAACGTGGTTCGACAGAACCAACTATTACGAAACCATCCCTTCGGAATTTCTTGAAGACGCGCTTGCAATCGAAGCCGACCGCATGCGCGAAGCGTATATTCGCGAGGAAGATCGCGCGTCTGAAATGACGGTTGTACGCAATGAATTTGAGTGGGGAGAGAATAGCCCATTTGAGGCGCTTGATAAAAATATATGGGCAACTGCATATCAGGCGCACCCCTACCACCATTCCACCATCGGCTGGAGATCAGATATTGAAAATGTTTCTATTAAACGCCTCAAAGAATTTTATGACACGTTTTATTGGCCGAACAATGCGACACTAACACTCATTGGCGATTTTGACAAAGAGGCAACGTTTTCTCTGATAACAAAATATTTTGGAAAACATTCGAGATCCAAGCATGATATCCCTGTCATGTACACAACCGAGCCAAAACAGGAAGGGGAGCGCCGCGTTACGGTTTCCCGAACCGGACAAACGCGCATTATAGGTATCGCTCACAAAACACCAGAAGGCAGCCATTCTGATATTCACGCTCTACAAGTTCTCTCATCAATCCTCGGACGAGGAAGAACGAGCAGGCTTTATAAGCTCCTTATTGATACCGGCAAGGCAACCAACATCATGCCGTGGGCCATGCCGCTTCACGACAACGGCCTTTTTATGCTTTACCTCACACTAACCCCAAACACAAAACATGAAGACGTGGAGGCTATCGTTATCCGCCAATATGAGGACATAAAGAAAAAAGGGGTTACTGCCGCGGAAGTCGCCAAAGCACAAACACAGGTCGTTGCAGACATGGCGCTTGCGCGAGATGGATATTACAACATAGCAAGTGCATTGAATGAGTCCCTTGCGCTTGGTGACTGGACCTTTTACACGACATTCAAAGAGAAAATCCTCAAAGTAACGCCGCAAGATGTTGCACGGGTTGCATGCACCTACCTCGACCAGAGCCAAAGTACCGTGGGATATTTTATTCCCAAAAAAAGCAGCACCAAATAATATGAAAGACAACACTCGCACAACTTTATCAAAGCGATTAACAGAGAGTAGCCCCTTGGAAGGCATGCGGCTTGTTACCGTACCGACAAATTTGGCAGACGCGATCATCATTCACGGATCTCTGCCAGGCGGAGATATTTGGAGTCCAAAAGACAATCCCTGCATTTCCATGCTGACCGTCGAGATGCTCGACGAAGGCACGGCGACCTATTCAAAGAATGAAATTCGAGAAAAACTTGAATCCCTCGGCGCATCGATCGAATTTAACAGCGACAGTCATCGCATGGGTTTTTCAATACGCTGTTTAAAGAAAGATGCTTCGGCAGTCATAAACTTGCTCGCTTTGGAATTACGCGAACCCGTATTTCCTGCAAAAGATTTCTCTGTTGTCAAAGCACGCCTGGAAAGCCAGCTCGACGAAGAGCTCGAAGATACAAAATACCGCGCCGAAACAAAATTTTTGCAAAAGCTCTACCCAAAAAACCACCCCAACTATCGCTATGACGGCGCGGCGCTTAAGAAAT
>OBEQ010358672.1_pt1 | contig 14731 bp, 11 predicted proteins | sample 1670901 | NCBI WGS metagenome assembly OBEQ01 (sample SAMEA104232315, study PRJEB22302) | groundwater metagenome | biome: forest; feature: aquifer; material: groundwater | place: USA | collected 2011-08-07 | depth 5.4 m
GGCGTTCACCTGAATGCCGGTCGAGCGCCCCTGCGTGGCGTCGAACCGGCTCGAGAGGAACTGAAACTCCGCGATCGCGTCGCGGCTGAATCGCGGCTGGCCGCGGTTGCCTCCCTGGGCGACCGACACCTCCTGGCCGTCAACGTTGAGCTGAAATTCGCGGTTCCCCAGTCGCTCACCGGTCGTCGGCCCCTGGTCCGCCGCGTTGGCACGCATCCCAGGCGCCAGCGTCGTCAACGACAGCCAATCGCGCCCGTTGACTGGCAGTTCCTGCGTTTGTCGCGGATCGATGTTGCCGCCCATGCTCGACGTGGTCGTGTTGATGAGAGGGGCCTCTCCGGAAACCGTTACTGTCTCTTGCAAGGTCGACAGCGCCATCTGGAGATTCACCGCGGCCTGCTGCCCCAGCAGCAGCTCGAACCCCGTGCGCGTGACGGTCGCAAACCCCGGCAACACCGCGGTGATCCGGTAGACCCCCGCGCGCGCGGCAACCCGAAAAACCCCGCGCTCGTCGGTCACCGCCTCGAACGTGTTTCCTGAGGCTTCGTGTACGGCCGTGACCGTCACTCCGGGCAGGACACCGCCCGTGGAATCGATCACCGTGCCGTTGATGGTGGCCTCCTGCGCGTATCCGGGAACGGGCAGTGCGAGCATCGCGCTGACGACGAACAACCATCTGACGACGACGCGCCAATTCATTATGCGGAACATCGGATTTCCTCCTTGTCGCGGCCTCGCGGTAACACCTGAGAGACGACCGAGGATCTACGTGCGGACTCCGATAGCAGACCAGGACCGATTGACCTCGGTCCCACACACAGCCGCAACTTTCCGAGGGTTGAGGTGTGTTCGACGAGAGATTTCTCGAGAAGAATACGCCCGAACATTCGAATGTCAAGCGTCTTGTCGAAGTCGGGCAACCCGGTTCTGTCGTGGGAAATAAGGGCTCCGTGTTTGCCTGGAACGCCGGGGCTGGCTTTGCCCGGCCCCTCCCTGCCTGCTAAATCGCAAGGCCGTCGGCGAACAATTCCGCGAGCTCGATTTCGAAGCCTGCAATCACGGAGGAGGCGCATCGTTCCCGGAAGACTACGACCGGCTCGCCATATCCGCCGCGGTTCAGTCGCGATGCTTCAATTGATCGTCCGAGCGGATCGAGTACCCAGTACTCACGGACGCCGAACCTCTCCATCGACGTGCGCCTGCGGCCGCGGTCGTTCCGGGCGGTGGAGGGCGAGAGCACCTCGAAGGCGGCATCAGGCGGGAACCGAATGTACTCGAGCGGGTCGAGGCGGGCGGTCGTCTCAGGTCCAAAGTACACGACATCAGGCTGGACCACGTTGTACTCGGAAAATACGATGTCGAGGGGTGCGAAAAATACCGCGCCACCGCGCTGCCGCACATGCTCGAGCAGCGCGCTGTAAAGACGCGCAGCGACGATCTGATGTATCGGCAGCGGTGCAGGAACCACCCACAGCTCTCCGTCGTACAGCTCGTACCGGTTACCGTCATCCGGCATGCGCTGCAGGTCGGCGAAGCTGACTGGCGGCTTTTCCGCTTCCACGCCGCGCATCTTAGCATCGTCACTTGATGCCTCCCCCGTGCCGTCGCGTGATCTTGGGAAATTGAGCCGGATAGAGACAACGGCGGCAGGATTTGCTGCGTCCCGTCGGTCGACTCATTGAAGTTCTTGAAATGTCGCTAGCGCTTCTTCTTGGATGGTTGCCTGGCGGATTGTTTCGAAGCGGTCGCGACATCCACGGCTCGCTTCGCCCACTTCACGAGCGTGGCTGCGTCTTCCATGATCTCGATCGGCACCGCGTAGTACGGCATCGTCATCGCCCGATCCGCATATGGCTTGAACGGTCGGGCGCCTGCCAGCTCGTAGTCCTGACGATTCGAGTCGTCCACTTTGAAGTAGAGGACGTCCGACGCGAGAATGCCGAAAAACAGGTCGTCCGCGTAAAGCCCGACGCCGCCGAACATCGCCCGGTCACGAATGCCGGGAAGGCCGGCGAGCTGGTCGAGCACGAACTCGCGCACGCCGCTGCTGACGCGCATGGACGTCAGACGGCCACGCGCGGGCGGTTTGGCCGATGCCTTCTTCGTCATACGCGGCACAGTATGCTCCAAGCATTCCGGCATCTCGCGAAATGAACTACGACGGCACGAAATCGTGACCTTCGTGGTTTACCTTGGCGGAATCAGACTCGCCGTCGACGTGCCTTGATCTTGCGGCGCGCGAACATCCAAGCCCATATGGATGCGCCGACCGCTGGGACACCTCCCCACACGAGACTGCTCGGTGGTCCGTACTGCTGGACGACATTCGTCGCAGTCGTCCACCACGGCGTCGGAAGCGCCTCGACGATGACCTCTCGGTAGAATGTTTCTTCATCACGCGTGCGCTCGACGCCGTCGATACGGACGATGGCCGTCAGCGCCACGGCGAGTTTCAGGTTTCCCCCTTCAAGCGCTTTGACATCCCACATCCAGGTTGTGTCGTCGTCGATGGAAATGGCCTGCTGACGACTACTCTGGGCGGCAATCTGAAAACCGGCACCCGACAATTCTGCGCGCATGTCAGGCGCAAGCTTTACGCTCTCTACGACCGGATCACGCCCTGCGCTCTGCAATGACGCCCGGAGTTCCTCGATGGCCTTCCGAGCCGAAACTCGGAGGCGCACGGATGCATGGTCGTTCACCGCCATGTGTTGCGGATAGTCGAATCCGGCGACGCCGCCGATCAGATGCCGCGAGTACTCCTGGAACGGAGCCAGTGGGTCGATCGCAGGAATGGCTGGTGGGTTCGCCGGATCTGGTTGAGGAGGGCGTGACGTCTGGATTGGGACCGGCTGCACTTGCGGCGGGGCTGTGACCGGCGGCGGTGAGGATATCTGAGACTGTGTGGGCGCTGGAGGCGCCTGTTGTGGAGCCTGCGCCACCGGCGGCTGCACTGGTACGGGAAGACCTGGAAGATCAGGGGGACGTGTCGACGTCGGCGGAATATTCGGTACCCCTACTGACACGCGCGTCAGTTCCGCCCGCGCTTCAGCGGCTTGTCTCGTGAAAGCCCCGTACTCAGGGTCACGAGGGTTAATCAGCCCGCTCTGTCGCACACGCTCGAAGGATTGGTCGGCGTCGGCGAAACGCCGCAGTACAAGGTACGCCTCTCCGAGGTAGTAGTCCGGGTTGAAGGTGTCGAAGATCGCGCCGTAGAAGTGCGCGCGCCGCGCGGGCGCAGGCCCCTTCGCTTTGGCGGCTAGCAATAATGGGACTGCGAGGTCCGACTGTCCTCGTTGAACTGCGCGCACGCCATCTCGATAGTTCTCGTACCAGTACCCACGTGGCAGCTCGCCTTGGCCCGGCACGACCGAGGCCCACAACAACAGCGTCACCACCGAAACTCCTGCGGTACGCATGCGGGTGAACTCTAGCGGTCGAGCTCTCGAAAGGCAAGGCGGGTAGCGAGCATCTCGCGAAGAAATGAACCACGAAAGACACGAAAATTACATTTCTTCGTGCACATCGTGCCCTTCTATGTTCCGGGCCGCTGTCAAGCTTCCTCTCCAGCAGGCTTTCGCCTGTCATCCTCACGCGGGTCCGGGTACGTCTGGGTCTTCGACCCAGTCCTCGCCTTCTATCCGAGCTCGCACGCCAGCGCGCGGCCCCCAGAGACTGTGCAGTCTCAGTCCGGACACGTGAGCGGCGGTACCCTCTTCGTGGCGGTCGCCTCTGCGACGACCCTGCACGAACCGTACGCGCCGCACGCGTGAGACGCAGAGCGAGCCTACGCGACCTTCACGATCGCGCCTGCGGGGATGATGCCGGTCGTGACATATCGCCAGAGTGCGATCACCAGCTTGCGGGCCACGGCCACGATCCCGATCCGCCGCGCGCGTTTGCCTTTCCCGAAATGCGCCTGATACCACTGCGTCAGCGCGCTCTGCGGTTGCCAGCGCACCCAATTCCAGGCGAGCTGAATGCTGATCGCCTGCAGCCGCGCATTCCCCGCGCGACTGATCCCTTGCTCCCGGGTCGACTCGCCGCTGTCGTACGGCGTCGGGGCAAAGCCGAGCAGCCCGCCAATCTGCCGCCGATTCCGAAACGCGCGCCACACCAAGCCCTCATCGAGCAACACCGACGCGCTCGTCGTCGCCACGCCCTTCAACTGCACCAACTGCCGCAGGGCCGCGGGCGCCGGGGCGGCCGTCACCGCGGCCTGCTGCTGCGCGGCCAGCTCCGCAATCTGGGCCTCGAGGCTCTGGAAACGCGCCTCCGCGCGCGCCAGCCGCGCTTGCACTTCGACCGGCAGGGCCGCCCCTGCCCAATCGCGGACCGTCGTCCACCAGGCACCGCGCCGACGCGAGGGCAGGGTGGTTCCCCACGTCGCCACCCACCCCCGCATCTGATTGACGAGCCGCGTCTGATCCTGCGTCAGCGCCGTCCGCTCGCGACTGACCTGGCGCGCGGCTTCGTCCGCCACGGTCGGGACACGGACCTCGCTCCACACCCGCTTTTCGCCACCACAGACGCGCACCAACATCGTCACCAGCTTGAGCGCATCGAGTCGATCCGTCTTGGCGCGCCGCGCGCGCCGACTCACCTCGATACTCGCCGAATCCACCACCCGATTCGCGATCCCTAACGCCACGAGCGCCCGATGAATCCAGAACCCGTCGCGGCCCGCCTCGTAACAGCTCACCACGGGGGCCGTGGCGGAAAGACCGAAGCGCGCACGACCCTGGGCGAGCGCGCGCTGCACCGCCGCCCAATCTTTGCTCGCCACGGTCCGCAGCCACGGCTGGACGCCGAACCCGGACGTCATCGCCAGCTTCCAGTCCTTCTTGCCCAACTCGAATACCGCGTACAACGTCGGCTCGCTTACACTCATCTCCGGGCGGGTCGATGCGATCATCACAGCCTCCTTTTGGCTTCGAATACCTCAGGAGCTTAATCGCGCGGCCCGCTCATAGTCTCTTCGTGGTTGTATTTCCCACTTGCCAGAAACGTAACCGCTGCTATAATCCGCGGCGGTCTCACGACAACTCGGGCTTTCCGGCTTCCCTCGCAGGCGTTCCTTTCGGGCTGAGGGTGCAATGCATCGGATTTCCGCTGTCATAGCAACGGTCGGCGTCGTGCTTGCGTGTGCCGCTTCAGCGACAGGCCAATCACCGCAGACATTCGAGGGGATGTGGAGCGATCCCCCGGTGACTCCGGAGGATAACTTCTGTTCGTGGTGGTGCACTGACGCCGGGGTAGAGCGGCTGAGAGCGCTGTTGGCCGATCCCGCCAACGACGCTCGCCCGTTTGGGCAACTGGTCGCAGAGGCGAACGCCCATCAGGAGAATCAGTACATTCGCCCGCGGCTCAGTGCGGCGGCATTGAAAACCTATCCGCTTGATGTCGCGACCGATCCCGGGTTCACCCGCTGCGAACCATGGGGATTCGCACGCCAGGTCACATCACGCCACCAGTTGCAGATTCGGCGTACCGGTCCTGACAGGCTCGAGATGCGTTATGGAGAATGGGACGCCCACCGGATCGTGTATCTGGATGGACGCCCGCGACCGGCGGGTCAGGCGCCGACCCTGATGGGGCATTCGGTCGGACGATATGAAGGCGGTGCGCTCGTCATCGAAACCTCCGGCGTAGCACCGAGCTGGACTCAATTCCGGTCGGCGCATAGCGACCAACTACGCACCATTGAACGCTACACGCGCTCAGCGGATGGCCAGCGTTTGCAGCTCAGCCTGAGCATGACCGACCCGTGGGGTCTTCGTGAACCGGTCGTGCTGAAAAAAGTCTGGCGCTGGGCCCCGGGCGCAGAAATCGCCCCATACAAAGACTGCCAACGACCGAACGAATCAGCGACACGTAAGTAGTCATGACGACAGTTCGACACTCGTTGCTCCTCCTGATTCCGGCGCTGACCGTTTCGGTTGATGTGGCTAGTGCACATCATTCATTTGCGGCCGTGTACGACCAGAAGCGTACCATCACCGTCGAAGGTGTCGTGACCGAGTTCAGGCTGGTAAACCCGCATTCGCTGATGTTGATCGACGTCACCGAGGCCAGCGGGAGAGTCGTGAAATGGACTGTCGAGTTCGATGGGAGGCTGAATCTTACGGAAGGTGGCTGGACGGAGCGCTCAATCGTTGCGGGCGAACGCATCACGGTGACCGGTAATCCAACGCACATCGATTCGCCCAGATTATTCTTCAGGCGATTGACCCGACCCAACGGGATAGAAATAATCCGTCCGATGGACGCGCAGGAAAATACTATCGACGAACAACGACGGCGCGCTCGGGAAAAGAAGCCCGCAGCGGTAAGCTCACCTTAGTGTATTAATGTAGCCCGCGCTCGCGCCGGCAGCCTCCTCGAAGCGTCGCCATCATCCTACGAATAACGTTTCCAGCGGGAGGACAGTATGAACGTCGAGCGACTGCGGTTTGCGGTTTTTGCGCTGGCGGTGCTGCTCGTGCCAAGCGCGACATGGTCCCAGGACAGTATGAGCGCGACGATCGCGGGCGTGGTGAGGGACGCGTCTGCAGCGGTGCTGCCGGGCGTCACCGTGGAGGCAGCGAGCCCTGCGCTCATCGAGAAGGTGCGCGTCGCCACCACGGACAGCGACGGCCGTTTTCGGATCATCGACCTGCGCCCGGGCGAGTACGTCGTCACCTTCACACTGCCCGGGTTCAGGACGCTGCGTCGTGACGGCATTCGGCTGACGACCGGGTTCACCGCGACGGTGAATGCCGATCTGTCGGTCGGCGGCGTCGAGGAGACGATCACCGTGAGCGGCGCCGCGCCGGTCGTGGACGTCCAGAGCGTCCAGGGACAGCAGGTCTTTTCCGGCGAGACGGTGCTCGCGCTGCCGATCGGGAAGAACCAGGGAATCTATGTGACGCTGATTCCGGCCGCCACGCAAGGCAACCTGGCGAACCAGGACGTTGGCGGCACCAAGGGCGAATCGACGCAGGTCTTCGCGGTGCACGGCGGGCGCTCCGCCGAGACGTACCCGCTCCGCGACGGCATGTACTTCGGCGAGCACATCGGCAACGCCGCCAATTTCGCTGCAAGTGTCAACCCGGCCGTCGTGCAGGAAGTCAGCGTCCAGATGACGGGCGGGTTGACGGCCGAGGCCCAGTCCGGTGGCGTGATCATCAACGCGATCGGCCGCGACGGCGGCAACCAGTTCCACGGCTCGTTGAACGCCGATTTCGGGCACCGAGAGCTCCAAGGGAACAATATCAACGCCGATCTGCAGGCTCGTGGCGCGTTCCTGACCGGCACGCTGCGGAAGTTGTACGACGTGGGGTTTGGATTTGGCGGCCCCCTGAAGCGCGACCGCGTCTGGTTCTTCGGCAGCGCGCGCAAGTGGGAGACGTCGAACTTTCAGGCTGGCAACTACTACAACAAGTCGCCGAATCCGCTGTTCTACGAACCGGACCAGTCGCGGCCCGCGTACGACCGCAATCTGGCGCAGGAGCTCAGCTTCCGCATCACCTGGCAGGCGGCGCAGAAGCACAAGATCACCGGCACGACTCGCTACGAGTACAACTGCAACTGCAACTTCAACATCGCGACGGGACAGTTTTCGCCCGAGGCGGCCGGGAACAATTGGTACCCGCCTTTGAAATCGAACCAGGCCTCCTGGACCTATACCCCGACGAGCCGGCTGCTGTTCCAGGTCGGCGGCGTGTATCTTGGCGGGACTCACCGGCGCAAGCTGGGTGACGAGGTGAAGGACCACTACATTGCCGTCTTCGATCGCCTCACCAACTTCTGGTACGGAAGTCCCGACCGTAACCTGATCTCGTTCGTGCAAAACCTGGCGCGCACGCCCAGGGGCCAGGGCAACGTGTCCGGGACGATGTCCTTCGTCACCGGATCGCACAACTTCAAGGTGGGGGGATTGTTCCTTCGATCGCACCGCGACCTGTATCAACCGTTCGAACGAGGGATCGGCTATACGTTCGCAGGGAGAGTGCCGGAGCAGGTGACCTACTATGCCTCTCCGCTGAACGCGAAGATGCGAACCCGCCAGATCGGGCTGTTCGCGCAGGAGCAGTGGACGCTCAGCCGGCTCACGCTGTACGGCGGCCTGCGCTACGACGCGGATTACGGCTCGAATCCGGCGCAGGACATTCCGGCGGGCCCGTACGTCGGAGCCCGGCACTTCGATGAAGTGCGGAACACGCCGAACTGGAAGGATATCAACCCGCGTGTGGGCTTCGCGTACGACGTGTTCGGCGACGGACGCACGGCCCTGAAGGCGAACTTCGGCCGCTTCGTGGCCTTTGAAGCCAACGGCGGCGTGGTGTTCGCGAACAACCCGGCCAACACCATCGTCACGAGCGCCACGCGTGTGTGGACGGACCTGAACGGCGACTACGCGCCGCAGGAGAACGAGTTGGGGCCGCTGTCAAACCCGAACTTCGGGCGCAGCGTCCAGACGACCAGGTATTCCGACGAAGTGCTGCACGGCTGGGGAAATCGAGGATACAACTGGCAGGGGGGCCTGACGCTCCAGCACGAGCTCATCACCGGCGTCGGCCTGACCGTTGGGTACTACCGCACATGGTACGGCAACTTCCTCGTGACCGACAACACCCTTGTGTCGCCGTCCGATTACGACTCGTACTGCATTACCGCGCCGAACAATCCCAGGCTCCGCAACCCCGGCGAACAGGTCTGCGGCTTGCTCGAAATCAAGCCGGCCAAGTTCGGGCAGGTGAGCAACGTGGTGAACCTCGCTTCCAAGTACGGCGACCAGACGGAGGTGTACGACGGCCTCGACGTCACGATCAACGCCCGACTCCGCAACGGCTTGATCGGCGGCGGATTCGCCACCGGCCGGACCGTGACCGACATCTGCGAGATCGTCGAGCAGGTACCGGAGTTCGCGATCAACCAGGCGGCGACGACGTTCCTCAGTACCAACAGCGCCGTGGGCCCGAACAACGCGCCGTCGCGGTACTGCCACATCTCGGCGCCGTGGTCCGCGCTTACGCAGGTGAAGCTCTTCGGCACCTACCTGCTGCCGTGGAACATGCACGCCAGCTTCAACTACCAGCATCTGCCCGGCATTGCGACGACGGCGTCGTACGTGATTCCGGGATCGGATATCGGGGCGGCACTCGGTCGCGCGCCGGCGGCCGGCGCCCGCGCCACGGCGTCGGTCGAGCTCATCGAGCCGCAGCGGCTGCATCGCGAGGGTCGGCTGAACCAGTTGAACCTGGCGCTGACGCGCACGCTCAACATCGGCGGCAGCCGCGTGCAGCCGGGGATCGAGGTGCACAACGCGCTGAACGCGAGCACCATCCATACGATGGTCACGCGCTACGGGCCCGCCTGGGAGGGGGTACGGGGTGTCCTGACACCGCGACTGATCAAATTTGCGGTGCAGGTTGATTTCTGACGAAGATGGGGTGAAGACTGTCTTTGTGTCCTTGACTTCCAGCGCTTTGCGCAACGATGGTCAGCGTCTGACGAGCTCGGTCCAATTCACGATGACGTTCATCGCCTGCTGTTCTTTGGCGTTGACGGCCGAGATGAGGAAGCGCTGGCCATCGGCCGTGACGGCGTAATGGTTGCGAAACGTGCCGAGAGGGCCGACCACCGGCGCGTGAAAGAGCGGCTGCGCGCGGCCTACATGCACCGACTGTCCACGCTCCACGTCCACAGTCATCAGCATGTGGTCGGGTGAAAGATAGAACAGCTCGTTTCCATCGCCGCGCCACTGGGCCTCTGTTCCGCCGCCGGTCGAGATGGCTCGCTTCGCTCCGGCCATGGGAAAGGACTGCATGTAGATGTCCCATGTGCCCGACTCGTCCGACATATACGCGATCCATCGACCGTCGGGCGACACTTGCGGCTGCGTCTCGTTGAACGGCGTCTGGAGAAATGGAATTGGCCGGCGATCGCCGAACCGAGGCAGCAGCCAGAGATCCGACTGGCCACCGCCGCTGCGCGCCGCGTAGACGAGGTATCGATCGTCGCGCGACCAGTCGCTGAGCACCTTCGGATCAGCCGTCAGCAACACCTCATCGCCCTCGCCACGACCAAACGTCGACATGATGTACACACCGGCCAGCCCTGAGGTGAACGCGATGTGATTGCCGTCGGGTGACCAGACTGGCGTGTTGCCCCCGGGGACCAGGCGAGTTGGCGCGCCCCGGTCGAGCTCGACCAGCCACACCCCGTCCTGCTCCGGCTCGACGCTGCCGCCGAGGAGATACTTCTGATCGGGCGAGAACATGAGATTGCGCAGGACCGTCGGCACTGCCAGCGTGCCGAGGGCCTTGCCTGACCTATCGAACCAGGTCAGCCGCTCGGCGGGCGCTTCGCTTCCGAAAACAAGGAGGCCATCAGACGACGCCGAGACCACTGCCGTGGAGGAAACATTCGCTGCGATGGCCGCTGGTTCTCCGGTGAGCCCGAGTCGCTTCAGATCGAAGGGCTGCGCCATCAACATGTGATCGCTGATGTAAAGCAGGACGTCCGGGGGCGCATAGACGGCCGTCCGGATTGATCCGTCGAGGATTCGAGTCCGCTCATCAGCGCCCAGTGCGCCGACGTACGTTCCGGCGAGATGTTCATCAGCCGTCGCCACGTAGTACATGAAGTGCCGGCCGTCGGGCAGGAACTGCGGCCAGCGGTACGTCAGTTGGTGGACGCGATCCGGCGGCAGAACAGTCGTCATCTCACCGCCTGCCGACGGCACCATGTTGATCGAGCCGTCTGCGGAAAACAGGACACGACCGTCCGGGTTCCAACTCGCACCGTACGGCCGCACGGCCGGAGCGAGAGTGCGCGGGGCATCGCCGATGAGACTTGCGACCTTCAGCCTGTCGTTCGCGAAGAAGCCGATCGATCGGCTGTCTGTTGACCAGAACGGCCTTGATGCCCCTTCGGTGCCGGGAAGCGAGCGCGGCTCCGCCGCATCGAACGAGCGAACCCAGAGTTGCGTCATGCCGGACAATTCATCTTGAACGGCGAACGCCAGGAAGTTGCCGTCTGGCGACACCACCGCGGCCGACGTCAACGTCGTACCTGGCGGGATGCCTTGAGTAAAGCGCCGGGGACGGACGACGGTCGTGTCGCTCGATTCGTTCAGGAACATTCCGATTCCGAGCAGCACCGCCACAACCCCGAGGGCCAGCGTGACGCGAGCCCACATTTGCAAGGAGCGTCGACCAACGGTCGCCGCTTCGGACGATGTCGCCGGGACTTCCGGCTGCATCGGCGGAATGTTTGCGACCGTCTCATTGACCGACCTGTCTGGGACGACACGCCTGACGGCTGTGACGGTTGGAATAAAGCGGTACCCCCGCCTGGCTACAGTGGCGATAAAGCGGGGATGAGTGGGGTCATCGCCGAGCGCTCGTCGCAGGCTCGAGATGTGATGTGTGAGGCTGTCTTCGGAAACGAAAGAGTGCGGCCACAGCGACTGGATGAGCTCTTCCTTCGGCACGATCTCGCCATTCCTTGCGACGAGCAGCAGGAGCGTGTCGAAGGTTCTCGCACCGAGTGCGACGCACTCGTCGGCCCTGAACAACTGGCGGGCGCCCACATCAACCCGGAAGTCATCGAAGACGTACGAATCAACGGCTGGCTGTCCCGAGGAACCGTCCGGATGCTCGTTCGGGGGGTTCATTGACGGTCCTTTGCCCGCTGGAAAGGCGAGCGCGTGCCGGTGCGCGCCGGATTGTAGCACTCCCAGGCTGAAGGTCTTTCTTCTTCACGATTCAGAACTTCAGCGCTCCTTTTCAGCTTTTCGGCATTCTGCCCCGCGATTTCCCTGGCGCGCCCGCATAGACTACGCGTCCACAACCGGCCCAACCGGCCACCCGCAGGCACGGGGCGATTGAAAGGAACCTCATGAAGATACGACGGACCATCGTGATGGTGGGGGTCGTGGCAATGGTCAGCGCAGCCGTTCGAGCCCAGCCGCAGGGACCGCAGGGACCGGAGGGACAGGGGCGGGGCCAGGGCACTGCGCCGCGAGTGACAGGAGATGCGCCACACGATCCCGCTCCCGGCGGGACCATGATGAAGCCGACCCTTAGCGCGAGAGGCGCGCAGACGATCATCGATGCGATCGTCAACAACGCTGCGAGCCAGCACCAGGCGGTTGCAATCGCGATCGGGGACGATGGCGGGAACCTGTTGGCGTTCAAGCGAATGGACGGAGCGACGCTAGGCACGATTCAGGCCACGATGGCGAAGGCCGTTTCGGCGCTCAGGCTCCAGTCTTCGACCTCGAACTTCGGTCAGCTCGCGCAGACCAACATGGCACTTGCACTCGGATTTTCCTCGGCCGGGTTCACGATTCTTGGCGGTGGCCAGCCGATTCGCGCAAATGGTGACGTGGTTGGTGCCGTTGCCGTGAGCGGTGGAGCTGGCGGCTCCGATGATGCGTTCATCAAGATCGGTTTGGACGCGTTCAAGCCATAGGGTCTCTCGGCGGTAGCCTGGAGGCGCTAAGCCCAGAAAGGGATGTTTGAAATGAGAGTCGCGTTCGTGAAAGCCGCGTTGCTCTGCTCGATCTTCGTCGTTGTCGCAACCGCGACGACACTCGCTCATCATTCGTATGCGATGTTCGATCGCACCAAGGTTGTCACGGTGGAGGGATCCATCGCCCGCGTGGAGTGGGTCGATCCGCATGTGTTCATCTGGGCGTATGTCTCGAATGGCAAAGGCGGGCACGACCTTTACGGTTTCGAGAGCGCGAGCGTCAACGGCCTGGCGCGCCAGGGATGGACGAAGAGCACGCTCAAATATGGCGACAAGGTGACCATCGAATACAACCCTCTGCGCGATGGGCGCAACGGCGGGTTCTTTGTGTCGGCAAAGTTCGCCGATGGCTCCAAGACGCCTGGCGGCACCTAAAAGCGGAGACAAAGACGTGCGGAATCAACGTAACGCGATGATGGTTCTCGCCGCCGTGGCATGTGCGGTTCTCTGCGTCACCACCGTGCGTGCGCAAGGGCCCGCCGCTGCTCGAGGCATGACCTATGAGTCGTTGAAAGATCTTCCGGATGTGAGCGGCATGTGGGGCGGCGGCCCTGGCGGTCGCGGCCGGGGAGCGGGAGGCGGCGGTCGGGGAGCACCGACGGGCCGGCCGGGTGGGCCGCCCAACGCCGACCAGGTCGCGGCCGATATTCCGCCACTGAGAGATCAGCGGGTACTTGCCAGGTTCAAGGAAGCGATTGCACTCCTCGTTTCCGGCGCCGACAACGTCGAGCTCGCCGCGAAATACGGCGATGTGCTCAACGGCCGCGGTGGAGGTGGAGGCGCCTTGAGGAATCTTGGCGGAGGGATGTGCGATCCCTACGCCGGCGGGGGCAGCTTCAGCGGCCGCACGGGCGGAGGCCCTGAATCAATCATGGAAATCCTGCTCACTCCGGGTCGCGTCACGATCACGACCGACCATGGATTGATCAGGCGCATTTATGCGGATGGACGTCCGGTACCTCCAGAGCCGTTCGTCACGTTGACGGGAACCTCCATCGGGCATTGGGAGGGCGACTCGTTGGTTGTGGAAACCGTCGGTCTGCCCCCCAAGACGCTCATCGCGGGTGTCCAGGCGGGCGCAGGTTTCAAGGTCGACGAGCGCATGTACCTGGACAACGGCGGCTCGCTACATATCGACGGCACGATCACGGCACCCGAAGCGCTCACCGGACCGTACAAGTACACACAAACCTACGCTCGCTTTCCGAACAAGAGCTACTCGTTGGGTCAGTACGTGACCGACTGCGATGCAGAGGATCGCTCCATCGATCGCAAGACGAACAAGCAGAGATTCGACCTGACACCCCCGGCCGGCCTTCCGCCGCCGCCAAGGAATTAGGGAAACGGAGGAACCAATGGGTCGTATCGCCGCAAGACTGGTGTGCTGTGTCCTCGTGTCCCTCGTGACGTTGCCAGGAGTGGCGTACGCCCAGGCGGCGATCGCCGGAGCCGCGAAAGACGCGTCGGGGGCTTTGCTGCCGGGCGTGACGGTGGAAGTCTCGAGCCCTGTCCTCATCGAAAAAGTGCGGACCGGTGTCACCGACGGCGCCGGCCAGTACAAGATTCTCGACCTCAGGCCGGGCCCCTACGCCGTGACCTTCAGCCTGACGGGCTTCAGCACGGTGAAGCGCGACGGCATCGTCCTCACCGGCGCATTCACCGCCACCGTGAACGCCGAGATGAGAATTGGAGCCATTGAAGAGACCATCACGGTCACCGGCGAGACGCCGCTCGTCGACGTTCAGAGCGCGACCCGCGAGCGCGTAATGACGCGCGAGATCATCGACGCGATTCCGTCGGGCCGGTACTTCCAGAATCTCGCCGTGCTCGTGCCGGGCGTGACGGTTGGCAGTGACGTCGGGGGATCGGCCGGAGATGCGTTCGCGTCGGCCGTCGCCCACGGCGCCCGCCCCAATGACCAGCGGGTGACGGTTAACGGCGGCACCGTCACGAGCGGCAACGGCATAGCCACTGGAATGACCCCCAACACCTCGAACGCGGCGGAGCTGGCGATCGACACCGGCGCGGTCGACGCCACCAAGGCGGAGGGCGGCGTGCGCGTCAATTTCATCCCCAGGGATGGCGGCAACACGTTCAGCGGCAACATCTTCGTCACGGGCGACAACGAGCGCTTGCAGAGCAACAACCTGACACAGGAGCTGAAGGATCGGGGCGCCGCCTCGGGCACCCGTGTCAAGAAGATCTACGA
>OBEQ011035911.1_pt1 | contig 14728 bp, 19 predicted proteins | sample 1670901 | NCBI WGS metagenome assembly OBEQ01 (sample SAMEA104232315, study PRJEB22302) | groundwater metagenome | biome: forest; feature: aquifer; material: groundwater | place: USA | collected 2011-08-07 | depth 5.4 m
TGAAAATAATTTTGGAAGTTCACTCACTAAATTGAGAAGTGATATATTTTTTAATCCCTGTATTATTTCATCTGCTTCCATTTCGGGGTAAAGAAAGAATGAAATATTTCGTAATATCAACGTTGTTCTAAAGTATAGCAAAGTATTCGGCGATAAGACTGCTTTATTTTTTTGTAACATATATAACATATCTTGAATAAGAGCACTGCCTCTAAACTGATTATATCCTCTTCGAATCTGATGTTGATTTGCTTTCGTACTGAATAGCTCTATAAATTCTTTCTTAAATTTTTGCATGTCTTTAACTTTTGAAGTATCACAAAGTTGCGCTATTGCCTCAAACGCATTTTCCCAGTCTTGAATCCAATAACACCGTGAATAACGAAGTGCTGTAATCCGTTCACTTCTGATTAATCTTCCACAAATACCAAAATCAATATAGGCAAGTTGTGCGTTTTTAGTGAAGATAATGTTTGCAGGGTGCGGATCTCCATGGAAAAATCCTTGTAAATAAATCTGTTTTAGAGATTCATTCACAATCTGCAAAGCAACCTGTTTTCGTGAGAAGCCTATACTTTTTAGTTCTTTTAGAAATGCTTTATCGTTATTTCTTATTGCTAAAAGAATTTTGCTTATCGTTACTCCTTCAATAAATTCTGTTGTTAAAATTCGCTTGGTGGAATATTTTTTATATACTTTGGGAGCAAATATGTGTTTTCCTCTTTTTGTTTTGACAGAGTTAGCATATTCTTCAGTAAGCAGTGCTTCGGTGAGATAATCTAATTCTTCTTTGGTCCATAATTCAAACTCACTAACCAGATCAATAAACTTATTTGGACCAAGAGGGAGAATATCTAATATGCTTGCGAGCAATCTCATCAGCATCACATCTTCGGCAACAGTTTTATCAATATGAGGTCTTTGTACTTTGACAGCAACTTTTTCACCAGTTTTTAAGAGAGCTTCATGTACTTGTCCAAATGAAGCAGCTGCAACAGGCTGTATGGTGAAGGATTGAAAGAGTTCATCAGGCGTTTGATTAAATTCTTTTTTGAATATTTGTATTACTTTCTCTGATGAAAAAGCAGGAACATTTTCAAGCAGATAAAAAAGTTCTGCACAATAAAGAGAAGGGAGAAATGTCGGATGAATTGAAAGAAATTGTCCAAACTTAACAAAAACAGAACCCAACCTTTCTATGTGTTGCCGAAGGAGTATGGCACGTTTTTTATCATCACTTTCAGATTTTCCTCGTATTTGTATGAAGGCGTTAAACCAAAAAGATAACAAAATCGATAAAATAGTAAAAAGTCGTTTTATTTGTTGGATTGTTTTTCTCATAACAATTATTTGAAAAGAGTTATTAAACTCCTTCCAAATAATCATAGACAAAAATTATTCCTCAGCTTCTTGCTCTTTCTTGCACTCGTTGCATACGGTCAATTTTTTTGCTGAGTTTTCTAAAAATGCAATATTGGTTTCTGATCCTTTAGCTATATCCTTTGCGCAGAAATCACAAATTGTATCTTTACTCAAAGTAATTTGTTGATAGCCTAAAATTGCCTCCTCACGATTGAGTTTACTTCTAATTTTTTCATCAACTAATCCAAAGACTTCTCCTGATAAATCTAAGGAATCTTCAACAATGTTTCTTATTAAATTTGAAATAGTAACTCGTCGTTTTTTTGCCTTTTTCGTGAGTTCATCATATAACTCTCCTGAAACTCTTGTGTGTACTACTTTCTTTTGCATATTTACACCTCCTTCCATAGATTACATTGTATACAATGTATCACGATAAATCACACGTGTCAATAACTAAGAGGAAATTAAAACAGCTCTGAAAGAGGAATTTTTAATGCTTTTGCAATCTTATTGATAGTTTGAACAGGTGGATTCGCATCACCAGTTTCAATACGACTTATGGAAGTATAATGCATACCAACTTTTTCAGCTAATTGCTCCTGTGTTATACCGCTATTCTTACGAGCTTTCTTTAATTTCTGACCCAGTTTTTTATTTACTTCGTATCTCCTCATTATCTTAACTTACTCAAAGAAACCGCAAACTTACATAGCGTTAGACGCTAAATTTAGCTTGACATTGTGCTTAAATTCTCATATCATGCTATATATAAGATCAAATTTGGAATTATGCCCAATAACGACAAAACAATTAATGAAGAAGATTTGAGAGTAGAACTTATCGAAGCACTGCTTGACTATCTTGAAGGACGAAGAACATTTCGATCGGTCCTGATACTTGGCATTAACTCCTACAACCTTCACCAACCATTTGAAAATGAATGTGTCACACAAACAGTAAAAGAACTTAATGAGATGGGAAATCAACTTGCGGATGGCAAAGAGTATTCTAAGGAAGAAATCAAAGAAACATTCACAACTTTCCTTGAGCATTTGGTGCCAAAATAGATATTTAATATTTATTTAATAATTTTATAGTAATATACAGCCACGACTGCCCACAAGTGGCAGTTTTTTTGTACGCACAAACTACTGTTACTTCGCAAAGGAGGTGACCAATGAAAAAAATTCTTGTATTTTCTCTCACATTACTAATTTCTTTTTTTATCGCAAGTCCAGCATATGCACAGACGGCAAATACTGGTGGCGCTGCTCAAATTGAAAATTTTATCCGAAGTATTATCCAACTTTTAGTCACGCTTGCAGGAATCACTGCAACCGGATTTTTTGTCTGGGGAGGATTTCGATATATCACAAGTTCTGGTAGTCCTGAACAACTTGAAGGAGCAAAGAAAACTATTCTCTACTCCGCAGTTGGTCTTGCAATAGCACTTGGAGCCTTTGTATTAAGTAATATCGTTTCTGGATTAGCAACAACAGCTTTTGGTGCAACCCCATAAGCAGAAAGGAATTATTGATGAAATTATTCTCACTTATCGGCTTAATTGCGATTTTTTTCGTATGGGCATCTCCTGTGTATGCTGCGACACCTGATGTTGCTAGCTTTACCAAAGATATGTTGGGTACTTTTATCGTACTTGCCTCACTTGGTGCAATTTTTTTCTTGGTCAAAGGTGCTTATGGATATATTACCTCGTCTGGAAAACCTGATGCTTTAGAGCATGCCAAATTAACAATCCGAAACGCAGTGATTGGTTTGGTCTTTGTTTTATCAGCGAGCGTTATCTCCCAAGTGCTCACGACAGCTTTCACAACGCCAACGAGCCAAACAACAACTGCTGCCATTGCTCTGAAACCAATTGTTCCTGAGCAGCCACCAAGCGGCTTAGCTCAAGTCATGCTTGATGGAATTAATGGAATGCTTAAAGATATTGTGCAATCTGCAACAAAACCACTTGTTGATGGTTTGATGAGCTTTCTTACTAACACTCCATCAGTTCTTACCAATTCTGTGATATTTAATTTTTGGCTGACAATGGTTGGCATTGCAGATTCATTGTTTGTTTTGCTTATTGCTCTGTTAGGTTTTCATTTTATGAGTGCATCAACATTTGGGTTTGAAGAAATTGAGTTTAAACACTTAATTCCTCGAATTGGACTTGCCTTTCTTGGAGCAAATTCTTCAATCTTTTTAATTGATTGGATTATTACTTCCTGTAATGCCTTAATCAATACAGTTCTTGCTACAACAGGAGGATTAGATCATGCGTGGGTATTAAATGCGACTGATTTGTTAAAAATTGTGAATGGTGATGCTTTGCTTATTACCCTCATTTTTATGCTCCTTTTTGTCATTCTCGCAGGAGTATTGTTACTTTTTTTCATCATGCGTCTTATTACTATCGCAGTTGGGACAGTACTTGCTCCATTTATTTTTCTTTTGTGGGCTTTGCCAAAAACAGCCGACTTCGCTGAGATTTCAACAAAAACTTTCATTACAACGATCTATACGGTTTTTGTTCAGGTCGTTATTGTCCAACTTGCTTCCGCCTTTTTTGCATTTCCAGAGCAGGTCGGAACAAATTTTTTAACCTCTGTTCTTGTTGGGATCGGTGTACTTTTCGTACTTCTAAAAACCCCCTCCTTTATGATGCAGCTTGTGTTTTATAACACCGGACGAGGAATTGTTAAAAAAGTATCAGGACAAATTATGAATGTCATAAGTAGCAAGAAAGAAGCAACAGATGGAGCAGCTTCGGGGCGAGGAAGAACGATTGTGGCCCCAAGAAAGGCGGTTGCAGCATGAAAGTAAGAAATATTCCAGCACAAATAACAACAGTAGAAGATAAGATTGCAGGAAATCTAAGCTTAACCCAAATAGTACTACTTATGATTCCAGTATTTTGGTTTATGGTTGTTTACACATTATTTTCCCCTTTTATGCATTTTGCGTGGTATAAAGTACCGCTTTTTCTTATCTTCGGACTTGCGTCTTTAATTCTTGCGATTCGAATCAAAGAAAAAATTATTCTTTCTTGGCTGGTCATTCTTCTTCGTTATAACATACGACCAAAATATTATGTGCTAAATAAAAATGATTCGTACCTACGAGAAATGAATCTTGTTTCACTTGGTAAAGAGAAGGAAAAAGCAAAGGTAAAATCTTTTGCAAAAGAGAAACAATCTGTTACTGAAAAAGCTTTGGCATTTCGTGATTTTGTGCGGCTTGAAAATTTACTTTCTGATCCACGAATTAGCTTTTCCATAAAATCACACAAGAAAGGAGGACTCCATGTGGCTTTTGAACAAAAATAATAAAAAAGTTTCAAGTAGAAAACAAATTCAAATCAAAGAAGTTAAAGATGGCATTCTTATTTTACCCAATAACAAATATAGAATGATTGTTGAAACATCTTCTGTCAATTTTGAGCTGAAAAGCGACAAAGAACAAGATGTCTTACTTGATAATTTTCAAAACTTTTTAAATTCACTTGCCTGTCCAATTCAAATCCTGATCAGAGTCAGAGAGGTTGACGTCGCAGGATATTTAGAACAAATTGCCAAAAAGAAAGAAAACGAAAAAGAAGCAGTCTATCGAGAACAGATTGAAAATTATTCTAAATTTATCAGACAAGTTGTTTCAGGGAATAAAATTTTAACCAGAAGATTTTATATTATCGTACCTTACGAACACACAAGTCGTACGAAAGATTTTAGTGTCATAAAAGAACAAATGTATTTGCAACGAGATTTGGTACTTAGAGGTCTTGAAAAATTAGGTATGAAAGCACGAAGCCTTGATAATCTTGAGGTATTGAATCATTTTTATAGCTTCTATAATTCTGAACAGGCAAAAACACAAGAGCTTAAAAAACAATCTATCCAAATGCTTTGGGAGGATAAGTATGTTTAAGCTAGCAACTCCAAAATGGGAGAATGATGTACGGATGTATAAAAATCTGTTTAAGAGTTTTAAGAAAAAACGAGCAAAGAAAACACTTCTGAAAAAATCGTTTGAATATAATTTTGGTGAGCAAGACCAAATTGATTTACTTTCTTACTCAGGGCTTGCTGAGAGCACTACTTACCTAGAATTGGGTGATAAATTTGTTCGAACACTCTTTGTCTCCGGTTATCCCTATGTAGCCACAACAGGTTGGCTTTCTATGCTTATTAATTTTAATCACGATATTGATATTTCTTATCATGTAGAGCAGATTAATCCACTTCTTGCACTTCCAAGTCTTAACAGAAAAATTACAGAGCTTGAATCACGCAAAAGAACAATGATAAAAGATGGCAAAATGATTGGATCAGAGCTTACCGATCCGCTTGAGTCAGCAATAGAACTTCGAGATAACATTCAACGTGGTCAAGAGAAATTATTTCAAGTCTCAATTTATATGACAATTACTGCAAGTTCTCTTGAGGAGTTGAACAAAATTACAACAATTCTCGAAACAGTCATGGCAACAAAACTTTTCTATATCAAAACAGCAACCTTTCAACAGCTTGAAGGATTACAGTCCATTTTACCCCGGGCAGAAAATACGCTACAACAAAAAAGAAATTTGGATAGCTCCAGTGCTGCACTTACTTTCCCTTTTGTTTCAAGTGAATTAGTGCAAGAATCAGGCATGTTGTATGGGATTAACAAATCCAATAATTCATTGGTTATTATTGATAGATTTTCTCTTAACAATGCCAACAGTATTATTTTTGCTCAGTCAGGGTCAGGCAAAAGTTATACAGCAAAGGTGGAAATTCTTAGACAACTGATGCAAGGAACAAAAGTGATTGTCTTTGACCCTGAACGAGAGTATAAGCAGCTTGCAGCATCAGTTAATGGGACATACATTAAGCTCTCTGCTAAATCCAAAGAAAAGATTAACCCTTTTGATTTTTCAACAAGCACGCTTAGTGGTGAAAATGATCTCTCGGAACATATTCAGGATTTAACTGAAATTCTTTCACTCCTTGTTGGCGGCTTATCATCGGAAGAAAAAGCACTAATTGATAAAGCAATTATTCAAACCTACAAAGAACACGGCTATACACTTAAAGGCAAAAAACCAAAACAAGCATCATATCCTCTACTGAAAGATTTTTATAAAGTACTTAAAAATATGAAACAAAAAGATTTATGTGATCGCTTAGAGAAATTTGTCAAAGGATCACTGTCTTCTGTTTTTGATTCTCAGACAAATATTGCACTTGATAACAGATTAATTGTTTTCGATATCAAAGATCTACCGGAATCACTTCGCCAAATTATGATGCTTGTTGCTGCAAATTTTGTACAAAATCAGGTCAAGAGTAATCCTCAAAAACGAATTCTGGTGATAGATGAGGGTTGGATGCTCCTTCAGCATACAGAGAGTGCTAGATTCATCTCAGGGCTTGTCAGACGGGCAAGGAAATATTACTTGGGAGTGACAATTATCACGCAACAGGCAAATGATTTTCTTTCCAAAGAATATGGGAAAGCAATTGCTTCTCAGTCATCACTTCGTATTCTGATGCGACAAGACACGACAACCATTCAAAAAGTCACCAACGAATTTAAACTTTCGGAATATGAACATAATTTTCTTCTTAATTGTGACCGGGGAGAGGCTCTTATTATAGCCGATCAAAACCATGTAGCAGTAAAAGTAGTTGCATCAGAAAAAGAACATCCACTTCTTACCACCGATCCGAAAGAGATTTACCTTTAATGAATGAGATTCCTTTCCGCATTATTTACTGCACATACTCTCTGGACTTTTAGAAAAGAACTTACCTTTGTTGGTCTCACGTTCTTGATGGTCTTGCTTCTGCCTATTTTTGCTGCACTGTCTCTAGCTCATGTTGGTATTGATGGTGTTTCTGATTCGTTAGTAAAATTTGATGCATCCACCAGCCTTATTAAACTTTTTTATCCCAATGGCACACTTTACAAAGAACTATCCATAAATTCCAATTGGCCTGTTCTTGGTGTTGTGACGCTTGAATTTGGTGAATCAGATTTACCATACCAGCCACTTCACACAGGCATTGATATTGCAGGACGTACTGGTGATCCTGTGACAACATTTATGAAAGGAAAAGTTACCTATGTGGGAGATTTATCATGGGGATATGGAAAGCATATAATTATAGATAATAGAGATAATATCTCGTCACTGTATGCTCATTTAAGCCAAGTTAATGTAAAAGTCGGGCAAGATGTAAAGCCAGGCGATATTATTGGATTGGAGGGACGTACAGGCTGGTCAACAGGACCTCACGTACATTTTGAAACACGAGTCTTTGGAATACCAGTAAATCCGAGAATGTTTGTTGGAGGAAATCCATAAAGAACACAGTTAATTATTCTTCTAATGCTGTTCTTAATTGATCTGATAAGTATTGGCTTCTTATTAACGTATAAACAGCGTGGGTTCCTCTTTGTTCAAAAGGAGAAAGAGAATCATAAAGTCCTCGCAATTCAGGATTTTCCATTAACATTTCTTCAGGAGTAAAATCTAAAGGCTCAGATCCTTTTTGAGGTGGACTTACGATTTCTGCTACAAGAGCATCAATATCATTTATGTCTGATGTTGGAGGAACATCTCGCCTTTGTATTGGTGCCAGATGATGACTTGTACTAACATCAGGTAATGTATATCCATTATTTCTGAGGTCTTCTACAGCTCGATAAAAATATGCTGCACCAAATTTAAACTCTTCAATTGCTTCTCTATCCATTTCCCTTTGCTCTCCTATAGCATCTAAACCTAATCCTTGTCTAACACCAGTAAGGACAAAGGTAAATAGTGGATGCATCCTAGCAAAAGTTGTACGAGTGAAGGTTGCTCTGTCAGGAGATGCTTGCACGCTAGCTTGAGCTTGCCTTCGTGCTTCTTCTAAATGAGCAGCTTTAATTTTAGGTAATCCTGTTGGTATAGCTCTTCTTTCACGTTCCATAATTGATTATATGATTCCTTCTTTAGTTTTTGGATCAAGAGATTTTGCAAGAACCGCAAATTTATATGTTCCAGGCATATTATCCCATAACCAAAAATCTGGTTCTTGAGGAACTATTGTAAACTCTTGATTAATAACAGGATCTATAAGATTGGCTAATACCATAGGTAATATTTGAGGTTGAGTAGACCCTGGAACAGGCAATACTTTGGCATAGGTATCAGCCAAGTGGACAGTTCCTTCAGCATCGGCAAAGCGTGCTAATTGTTTAATATGTTCTTGTTGAAGATCCAATGTTAATTTTTGAAGATTCATAAAAAGTTCATGATCCGCTCCTCCAGGCATACTTGATAAATTTACTCCATATCTTTCGCGAACTGCACTATAGAGATAATCGTGAGGAAGACTTGCAAGCTGAGTCATAATAAGCTGTGAACAAACAAAAGTATAATTATCTCCTAAATCCGGAGCTTTTTCTGATACCTCTATCTCTCCGACTCTTTTAGCTGCATTTCCAAGAAATGGTTGAAGAGGAGATCTCATTTCGTGTTGTATTTTTCCTGCAAGCTCCCCAACAATTCCAGTTACGTCTGCTGCAACAATTTCTATTTTTCTTTGGCGATCAAGGGATAATTCTCTAACAGCTCTTTGAGTACTTTCATGATCAACTTCCACTAGTTTTACTTCATCGAATCGATCAGCAAGTTCAGCAAGAGGAATATCCAAACAATTTCCTGCACCTAGGATTAACGCTTTTTTCTTTTTCCCATCAGGTACTCGAGAGAGAGCTCTATCTGCTGTTGTTAAAATTGCTGTTTTACTGTTAATAAGATGTTCTGCATAAACGCTTCCTAGTCGTTCATGATTAGTGCGAATACTAGCATTCATACCTACAAAAGATTCAACTGTTTTTGCAGGAAAACCTTGCACAGAAGGATGAATTGTCAGGTCATAAAACTGACCTGATCTTGGAGGCGTGCCGTCTCTACCTATAATTTGAAATTCCTTTGCCATAATTATTTTTGTTCGTTTATCTTTTGGAGCGCTGAATTTAATTCTCCACCAGATGCCAGTTCAAAACCTGATTGTCTAGCCTTTTGACTCTGCTCTGATTCTACAGCTAACGTCGTTTCTGTCTCTCCATCAAGATTAAATTGTCTTGGTGCAAACATCTCTCTCAAACCTCTTCTACTACGAGAGCGAGATTCTTCGGGCATAAAGTAGGCATAACCACCAATATTAGTGATTCTATGTCTGGATTCTCTATACCACCATTGCCCGTCAATAAATATATATGTATTAGAAATTGTTACCTCAGCGTCACCGGAAGATCTTTCGTCCCAATGAATTTGTGTATCAAAAATACTATTTGTTGATTCCTTCTTCTTTATGATAACTACGCCATTTTTTACCGCTTTTTCTTCGTCTCCTAAAGCTGTTTCTACTTCTTCTGTTAATTTTGCATTAGTTTCTGAGCGTTGTTGATCATTAACTTGAGAGAATTCGCCATAATAGTCTTTTACAGATCCAAGAAGTGTTTCTACTCGCTCATTAATAGCTGTGAGAATTTCAGATATATCTAATCTACCTTGTGCAAAACCAGTAAGGCTTGCAGTCAAATCAAGAACTTGTGAAGGAAGCCATTGTAAGTGTTCATCCATTGCATCAGCTAAAGCAGTTACTTGTTCAGAAGAATCACCAAGTGAAATTTCTTCAGAAAGTGCATTAGATATAAAGAAAAATCCGAGTTTACTTAGTCGATTTTTCAATTCTGTTACTTGTTGCGCAACAACCGTATCTACACCATTTGCTTCACAATATGTACTAAGGTTATCAAATGATTTTGCAAGTTTCATTGTGCCGTCAGCACGATCGTAAATATGACTTTTTCTTTTTATTGCTCTCCTACTTCTGCTACCGTATCTCCTTCTCCAATAATTTTTCTTGCGGCTGTCTGAACAGGTTCTCGCACGTGAGTGATGTAACGCAATAATTCCAGGTCTCTAAGCATTTCAGGATGGGCATCTGCAATTTCTGCATCAGACAAACCTTGTTTTGTTAATTCACCAAGGAGTGTTTGGTAATATAATGGCATCACGTCTAAGAACAGTCTTTGTCCTCTTTCTAAATTTGGTTTTTCTGTTACCTTAACCGCGCTCGTGTATAAATCTAAACGAGTTTCTTCCTCAACAAATGCTGTCTTTACTATTGGATCATTAGTGTCAGGATGAAGCAAGCGAGCTATTCTTCTTCCTAGTTTTCTTGCCTGATCTTTATCTGACTCTTGTTCGGGTGCTTTTGGTTTTATAGCATCAAATATTTCAGGTAGTCCTTTTATTTTAGGCTTAGTCCCTTTTGGTGTTAGAGTCTTTTCTCCTGTGAGAAAAGATACCACGAGACTTACCTTATGCGCATCTCTTTGAAATGGAGAAGCATAACCAAATACATCGAGAATTTTACGGCTAAGTGCGTCACCTTGTTGCTCCAATTTTGCCCCTTCGACAATTCCAGGGAGTGAGGCTACAACAGATGAAAGACGTGTCGCCGGAGGGACATCTGCTAATCTAACTAAATCTTGTGAAATTCTTTCAGCCATAATTTATATTTCTTCTTTTTACCCACATCAAATAAAATGTTATAGGATTTTATTTGATATATCTTTATTATATAAGAAGCATAATTCTAGCAAAAAACTCTCAAAATGTCAAACTATGGGACTCATTTTAATCTGACCTTGAATATTTTAACAAACAAGATATAATCTGCTCAGTATGGCATTAACAGAAGCACAAAAACGAAAAATTCGAGAGGAAGAAAAATATCGTCAAGCGGTTGCCGGATCGATTACTGAGAAAAGCTCGAAATCCGTACAAAAACACGGTGTACCTTTATTATTGTCATTTTTTGTTCCGGGCTTGGGTCAGCTTGTCAAAGGACAAGTAAAAAAGGGATTAATTATTTTCTTTTTACCACCTATTGTCTTTGCAATCTTTATCATTGTGAATTTTATGTATAACAATCCAAGCATTCTTTCAGATTTTGGTTCACTGTGGTTTGCGGCTGTTATCCTCTACATCTGGCAACTTATCGATGCGTATAATAACTAAAGTTATCCTTCCTCCTTTTTTATCTTACTTAACTATCACTAACTTGCACACACGACATAATTTTTTTTGCTATATTACCGCCTATGGCAGGACGTTCTGAGGCTAATATTAATATACGGATTGGTCGTAACTTACGAATGATTCGATTACAAAAAAGACTTATGCAAATAGATGTAGCTGTTGCTACAGATCTTGATAGAACATATATCAGCAAAATTGAAACAGGTAAAGCTAGGGTGACATTAGAGTTATTGCGGAAGCTTATTAGAGGTTTGGAGACAACATCAGCAGAACTTATAGAAGGTAAAAATTTGGCTCTCTCACAACAAATAGTTTATAAAACTTAAAGAGCCTAGGGGGTGATAATAATGGCACGGAAATATCTCAAATGGGTAGATGCTCCTATTTGGATGAAAATTTGTAGAAATGTTAGAGATTGTCGTAACTGGAAAGGTGGAACACCTGAAGAAGTAGCATTAAAAGCAGGTATTGATTTAAAAAGATACAAACGGATAGAAAGAGGCCTTGTGCAAGATATAACATTTGACGAGGCATATAGAATTGGAACGGCTCTCGGTCTTGCTAAGGGTGCTCTTGATAATATTATGTATTATTAGTCAAATGTTATACTGCCCAATTTTTTTATATCTACACTATGAAATATCTTAATGACAAACAATATTACATTGACAGATATGATCTCTTTACAATAATGTACTGTCTTGAAGCACTTGAATTGTGTACAAAAGCTTATAAAGACCTTTTGCAAACAAAAGGTAAAGATAAATCAAAAGGAGAAATGGCAAAAGCCTCCAGTTGGTTTGCAAATCAGGTGCTTTATCAAAAAAAAGCTCAAAGGTATAGTCTCAAAGATGAAACAATCCAGAAATGGATAGAGGAAGACTCAATAAAACAGGAAAAATATGATACTACACCTCAGCCTCGAAATATTCGTTGTCTGGATTGTAAAAAAATAATGCAAAGTAGCATCAAGCATTTAGAAACTTTAGATGATCCTATGCGAATGATGTTTCTTTTTAATTGCCCCTCTTGTAAAAAGAAAAGGTGGATTTATGAAGATGGAACTGAACGCGAATCAAAACCAGATTTTTGTCCGAAATGTAAATCGGAAGCTAAAATAGTTCTCGTTAAGGAGGGGGAAAATAAAATTATTTGGAAAACAACTTGTCCTTCGTGTGGTTTTAGCGAAACCACAGTTGATGACCTTGCAAAGGGACGTAGGGAACAAAAAAAGAGAGAGGAAATAAAGAAAAAATATCTGGAAGCATATAGGGAAGAATTTTGTTCAGGAGAACAAGGCAAGGAAGCCTTTGAGTATGTTGAATCTCTGAAAGTTGCACATGTCGTTTATGACGAAGAGTTAAAAAAGTATGATAGTTTCGCTTATCAAATGGTTGCAAACATTAAAAAATTAAGCATTGTGGATCTTGAAAAATTATTACATGTAACTATTGAGAAAGAAAGCTATAGCAGGCTTATATTTGATAATCCACAAATAGGACAACATGTGATTGTTCAATTTAGTCTCCAAGATACTGATTCCTCCAGAAATAAAGACAAAAGTGTTGATCATCTTCAAAAACTCATAAAAAAGACTCTTGAAGGTACAAATTGGCGTTTGATGAGCGATGGGCTTTCTTACCGCCTCGGATTATTATCAGGAAGATTGAAAGGTTATGAGCGAGAGGAAGACCTTTTCGAACTTTCTGGTGAGAAAAAAGAAGAAAAGATATCAAAACTTGATTATGAAACAAGAATGAAATATGAAGGAAGTAATGTGGTTCAGTTAGCACGTCTTTCAGGTGAATTTAAGGGAATTCAAAATGTTCGAGAAAGAAGATTAGAAAAAGAACCAGATGGATTTTTTCTTGAATCGCAAGATGATTATTATAATTGTGGTATCTGTGGAGAAAGCATGGCTGGAAATAAAACTTGGTGGAATTTGGATGGTGTTAGGTGCGCAGATTGTCAAAGAAATATAAAAGAAGGAGTTATTTCTGCTGAAATACACAAAAAAGACGATATATGGATAAAAGACTGGCAATTAAGCTCGGAATACGATTTTAATCTTCACTCGATGACTGTGAGAAAATTAAGAAGAGAAGGTTTATTGCATGGTCGTGATTTAAAAAGAGAAGATGGTTCTATTTATTTTACTGTATTTTTAATTGAGGAAAACAAAGAATTTCTTAAGAAATATCCAAGGAAACCACGAAATAAAACAGTTATTAAGGATCTTTTAGGAGATAAGGTTGAGCTTTAATTTGGTAAATTTGTCTTTTCTGTTTTATTTTTATCTATCATTTCCATCAGCGTGTCTGTATCTTGAAGAAGTTTCATAAATTCTTTAACTTCCTCTTCACTCGTGTGCAAGGGATCAAGAGCCTCAAGAATTTTTTTAACATCTTGCTTATTATTTATTTCTAAATTATGAGTGCGGGCATAATCAAGAGCATTTATGACTAGCGCTGCTTTTTCGGTTGGTTTATCCATAATTATTTCGATTATAACAAATCTGCTACTTTCTAAATACATCTAGTCGATCTAAGTGATGAAACTGAAAAGCTTCTATTGTTAATTTTTTACTGTTTGTCCTTCTCATATGTTCACGGCTGTTTGATTGTGAGAGAATATTCAAACTCCCCTCCCATAAGATTTTTCGATCAATCATAGCTAATTTTCGATGGTGTCCCCCACTAATAAGTAACACTTGGGGTCCCAACGACTCAAAGTACTGTATCCCTGCTTCAGACTGCTCTGCCATGATTCTATCGTGTTCTAGGGGGTTTCTTGTGATAATAAATACTTGAATACCTTTATGCACTAATCTTTCAAAGATAGGTTTAAGCATTTCTACCCGCCTTTTGGTTATATAAGGGCTTTCAATAATGACTTCTTCTTTTGCTTCCAGTAAGTCTTGAACGAATTGCTTGTAAAAAGTAGCTTCATTGTATAAAATAGAGGTTATCAATTCTGGGAGAGATTGAATTTTACTTTTTGGTTTCCAGAAGAAGTTCATTGCGTTTCCTCCTTCCTTTTGAAGTAGTCGATAGCAATGAGCAGTTGGCTTTTTTCTTGAGGATCGATTTCAGAGGTGAGATACTTCCGAACATCGTCCCAGATGGGGCACTAGACAGGCCAAGAGTATTATTTCAGTTGGTTTAGCTTCAAAATTTAATTTTAAAGTAATTTCAATTCCTCAAAAAGATTGTGCCTCAAATCAGCGGATACAAAAGAGTGCCGAAGCTATTCATATGGAAGCGGCAA
>OBEQ012674615.1_pt1 | contig 14724 bp, 12 predicted proteins | sample 1670901 | NCBI WGS metagenome assembly OBEQ01 (sample SAMEA104232315, study PRJEB22302) | groundwater metagenome | biome: forest; feature: aquifer; material: groundwater | place: USA | collected 2011-08-07 | depth 5.4 m
ATCACTTACATTAACGCCCCAACCATTGGAGCAGAGGTGCATTTGCCTTTTGGGGGAGTAAAACAGACTGGAAACGGCCATCGGGAAGCGGGAACAACCGCGCTTGAGATTTTCTCGGAATGGAAAGCGGTCTATGTGGATTATTCAGGTCGATTACAGAAAGCCCAAATGGAGAATAAATAGTAATGGAACTTTCACAACCCCATAAACATATCATAGTTCAATCGGAAAAAGAGCGTTTCTTAGTAGAACTCTTTGATGATTTATGGAAGCGTTACCGAGGACGCATGGAGTATGTGCGAAAGTATGAGGAAATTATTCAATCTTATGGCGCACAGTTTATTAACGATCATATTGCTTTTCGTACGATTGCCCGCCAAGAGCCAACGACGGGGATATTAACCCTCTCCAGAATTTTTGAAGCTTTAGGTTACATTGGGGCTGTTTGTTATGAGTTTCCCGATCAGCATTTTAATTCTATTCACTTTCAACATCCTAATCCTCAATTTCCAAAACTCTTTATTACACAACTTAAAAGTTGGGAACTCTCCTTGCCTAGCCAAAATATAATCCAGAGTTCTTTAAGAAAACATCGCCCATTCTTTTCAGACAAATCTCTTACACAGCTATGGAATCTTTCTAAGTTAGAGAGCAAAGATCGGGAATCCCTTTTTACAGAAGTTCTACGAACATTCAATGAACTCCCTTGGGAACGACCTCAAAAAAAAGATGTTCTAGAGTTAAATAAAGAGAGTCAGTTTGGAGCGTGGGTATTAATTAACGGCTATGATGTAAACCATTTTACGGCTTCTGTAGATTCGCATGGTGTTTCTGCTCTAGATGATATAGAAAAAGTTGTAGAAGCAATGGTTAAGGCAGGAATTCCCATGAAACCAGAAATTGAAGGAGAAAAAGGGACCAAACTTCGCCAAACCTCCACCCAAGCCGCTGTTATCGACAGTTGGGTTAAAGATGGAGAAAGAAAAGTAAAGATCCCATGGACTTACGCTTACTTTGAAATCGCCCAAAGACCGCTTCTACCTAATCCAGAAACTGGAAAGCTAGAACGCTTCCAAGGCTTCCTTGGCGGTCAAGCCAGCCGTCTCTTTGACATGACTAAATTGAAGAACTAGATTTTGTATAATTGGCGCATGAGTTCGCAAATCAAGGAACAAGAGGGGCCTTCCAGCCTTTTTAATCAGAACCTTCCTTTTTGTAAGGATCTATTTTCTTATTATCGACGGGTAACGCGGGAAGTGATGGTGGGAAATATGGGAGTAGGTGGAAAGAACCCCATTCGTCTCCAATCGATGACGACCACTCGTACTTTGGATACGGAGGCTACCGTAGCTCAAACTATTCGGATGGTAAAAGCGGGGTGTGAAATTGTTCGGATTACGGCTCCTACCGTAGACGATGCCAAAAATCTAAAAAATATTAAGACTCAACTTTTATCTCAAGGAGTTCATGTTCCTTTAGTAGCGGATATTCATTTTTTACCCGCGGCAGCCATGGAAGCGGCGGAACATGTGGAGAAGGTTCGTATTAATCCTGGGAATTTTATTGATTCTAAGCTTTTTAAATTTAAAGAATATTCAGATCAAGATTACGAATTAGAATTAGAGAGGTTAGAGGAAAAGTTTACTCCTTTAGTTTTAAAATTAAAAAATTTGGGGCGAGCATTGCGTGTTGGAACGAACCATGGTTCATTGTCGGACCGGATTATGAACCGATATGGGGACACTCCCGAAGGAATGGTGGAGTCTGCTCTAGAGTTTGTACAAATTTGTGAGAAGAATAATTATTACGATATTATTCTTTCTATGAAATCTTCTAATCCTAAAGTTATGATTGCGGCGTATAGATTATTGGCGGCTCGTATGGAAAAGTTGGGGATGAATTATCCCTTCCATTTAGGAGTGACAGAGGCGGGGGAGGGGGAAGATGGCCGCATAAAATCTGCCATAGGAATTGGCAGTTTGTTAGAAGATGGAATTGGGGATACGATTCGCGTTTCCTTAACAGAAGAACCGGAATTTGAAGTTCCCGTTTGCAGGACTTTGGCAGATTTTTATAAGGATCGTGTTGAAACGAACACTCCCACTTTTGTAAAAAATTCTATAAATTTAAATCCCACAGAAAGTTTTTACCATTATTCTCGACGAAAAACTAAAGTAGTTAAAATTGGGCCTTTCCGTTTTGGCGGGGAAAACTTAGCGCGGGTCGTCACTCCCATTGCTCCTTATTTAAAGGGAGATACTCCCACGGAAACTATCCTGGGAATTTTAGAAGAGCAGCTTTCCAACCCAAAATCAATTGCTCCAGAGCTAATTCAATGGACACTGCAGACAAAAAAAGATGTTCAAACTTTAAAACAATGTAGGGAACGCTTATTTAAAGAAACATCTCGCATCGCTTTCCTTGGCCATTTTGAAGATTCAATTGATCTTTTATCCGAAGCTTTGCCACTCTTGGATTGCGCTAGTTTTAGATATAAAGATGGGGATGATGCGGGTACCCGAAAAAATAAATTTATCCGTTTTATAGAGAGCGCTAAAGCAAAGAATATTCCTATTTTTTTAGAAGCTGGAACCTGTGCCGATCCGGAAAAATTGACTAAAACAGGCGATTTAACCCCCGCGTATAATATGTTAAATGGAATAGAATGGTGCGAAAAAATTGGGATGGACTCCCTTATTCTTTCCTTTAATTTACCCTCTGTTACACAATTGATACGGAATGCGCGCCTGCTAGTTTCCGTTTTAAGAGAAAACGGAAAAGAATATCCACTTCATCTAAAATTTTTACCGGAGGCAAAAGAAGATTTTGAAACTTATCAACTACGATCTTCTGTGGCTTTAGGTTCGTTACTCTGTGATGGAATAGGGGATAGTGTGCAGGTAGGGATGGGCTTAGATTTTAAGCAGGATTTGAATTTGGTTTACAACCAATTGCAGGCGGCAGGGGTGCGCATTACAAAAACAGAATATGTTTCCTGCCCTTCCTGTGGAAGAACTCTTTTTGATTTGCAGAGTACCACGGAACGCATTCGTACTAAAACCGGTCACTTAAAAGGCGTAAAAATTGCCATTATGGGATGCATTGTGAATGGCCCCGGAGAAATGGCAGATGCCGATTTTGGTTATGTGGGTGGAGCCCCGGATAAAATAAATTTATATGTTGGTAAAGATTGTGTTCAGAAAGGAATTCCTACAGCAACTGCCGATGATAAACTCATCGATCTCATCAAACAACACGGCAAGTGGCAAGAGCCGTAATAAATTAGCGGTCAATCTTAATAATTTTAAATTGTCTGGGGCCGGCGGGGAGTTGAACTGTGACTTCGTCTCCGACCTTGTGACCTAGAAGACCATGTCCCAAGGGGGAATGTACGGAAAGTTTTCCATTGGAGGGGTCGGATTCTTCTTGGCCTACAAATTGATAAATAAATTCTTCTTTTAAGCTCACATTAAGAACGGTGACCTTGGCGCCAATGCGGACTTCGTCTTTGGAAATTTTAGTTTCTTCGATCAGATGCACATTACTTAACCTTTCTTCTATTTCACCCAGTCGTCTTAAAATTTCTGCCTGTTTTTCGCGGGCGTATTGGTAGCCAGCGTTTTCCTTTAAGTCCCCTTGTTCGCGAGCTTCCCCAATCATAAGAGAAACCTCATGTTTTTGTTCCTGCAGGTTCTCCATATCTTTGCGCAGCTTTTCGTACCCTGCCCGAGTTAAATAGGTTTTATTAGCCATATTTTTATTATAGGGAAAGCGATCTTCCATGTCAATGGAACTAAGTAGTATAATTTGCCCGTGAATCTTTCAAAAATATATGCAGGAAAAAAAGTAGTTATTACTGGGGGGCTTGGCTTTTTAGGAAGTGGTCTTGCTCTAGAATTAAATAGGTTGGGCGCGAAGGTCACGGTCTTGGATTCTCTCTTAGATCACCATGGCGGGAACCCTTTTAATTTGAATGGAATCTTAAAAGAAATTAAGTGGGTCAAGGAAGATATCCGTAACGCCAATGTGATGCGGCGCGTATTGAAAGGTCAGGATTTTCTGTTTAATATCGCCGCTCAAACCAGCCATACAGATAGCATGAAGAATCCATTCTTGGATGTCGATATCAATACGAAAGGTCAAATTGTTCTCCTAGAAACGATCAGAAAAATGAACCCCTCTATCCGTATTATTTATTGTTCCACTCGGGCAGTGTACGGGCAATCTTCTAAAAAAATAATAGATGAAGAAGTAGTCCCCAACCCGCTCGATATTTATGCCACTCACAAGTTGGCGGGGGAATATTATCATCGTATTTATGGGCGAGTGCATGGTTTGAACGCGACTATTCTGCGCGTGGCGAATGGTTATGGCCCTCGAGCGCAAATGAAGGCGCCCAGTTTTGGCATACTCAATTGGTTTATTCGTTTGGCATTAGACAATAGTGAAATAAAAATTTTTGGAGATGGAAAACAGGTGCGGGATTATGTTTATGTGGATAATATTACGGAAGCTTTCTTAAGAGTGGCTGCCCGCGATGATTTAAAAGGTGAAATATTTAATGTTGGGAGTGGTGTAGGAATTCCCCTGATCGATATTGTTAAAAATATTGTTCGCATTGCTGGAAAAGGTAAAATTGTCCATGTTCCGTGGCCCTCGACCAATAAAAAAATTGATGTGGGGGATTTTATCGCAGATGTAAGGAAGATTACGAAGAAAGTAGGTTGGCAATCTAAAACCAGTTTGGAAGATGGGTTAACTCAAACGATACAGTATTATAAAAAATATAGGAGCCACTATTGGTGAAAAAATTTAACTTTATTTTTTTATCTTTTTTATTTTTAATGGGTTGTTCGGTAAAAAAAATAGCTTTAAGATCGGTGGCAGAAATGCTTCAAAATGGTTCTAGCGCTTTTTATGAGGAGAGTGATCCTAAAATTGCTCGGACCGCTCTGGAGAGTCAGCTAAAGCTTCTGGAAGTTCTTTTAAAGAATGATCCTAAAAATCTAACTCTTCTTTTACAAGCCACTCAAGGTTTTGGGGCGTATTCCTTTTTATTTTTGGAAGAAGAAGAGCCAGCCCGAGCTAAAATTTTCTATGAACGCGGTTTAAAATATGGAAATTCTTATTTGGAACCTAAAATGAATCGAGGTTTTACAGTTAAAGATGTTCCAATCCTTTTTTGGACCGCTTATTGTTGGGCAGGACTTTCCAATTTAAGTCGGGATAACCCGCAGGCCATTGCCGATCTGCCTAAGATTGAAAAAATGATGCGGGAAGTGGATTCTCTTTCTCCAAGTTATTTTTATGGAGGACCGGATCTATTTTTTGGCGGCGTCTATGGGTCTAAGCCTAAAATTTTAGGTGGGGATTTAGAAAAAGCCAAACTTCACTTTGAAAAGGCCTTTACTGTATCTCAAAGAAGTTTTCTAATGGCGCAGATTTTATTCGTTCAATATGTAGCGATACCTTCTCAAGACCGGGATCTGTTTAAAAAAATTATAACAGAGGTATTGGAGTTTCCTTTGGAAAATTTTCCAGAACAAAGACTCTCTAACCAAATTGCCAAAGAGCGGGCGCAAAAATTGTTGAGTAGAATTGATGAATATTTCTAATTTGCTAAAGAAATTCTGGATTCCCGCTTTCGCGGGAATGACGATCGTGGGCGTACATATATTTATTCCTGCTCCAGTTCATTCTGGGAATGGAGTGATTAAGTTTGCCACTTTGGCTCCGGAAGGAAGCACTTGGATGAAGGTTTTGCGGGAGTGGGATAAGGAAGTGACTCAAAAGAGTGGGGGGAAGTTGCGCTTTAAAATTTATTCTGGGGGTGTTTCCGGGGATGAAAAAGATGTGGTGCGTAAAATTAGGCTGGGACAGTTGCACGCGGGTGGTTTTACTGGAGTTGGGTTAGGTGAGATTGCTCCAGAAGCGCGTGTTTTAGATAGCCCATTCCTTTTTCATAATACAGATGAAATTGACTATATCTACCATAAGTTCGATTTAGAATGGAGAGCCGCGTTTGAGAATAAAGGGTTCGTATTTTTAGGGTGGACGGAAGTTGGTTTTATCTATTTTTTTACAAAACAACCCATAGAAAGTATTTCTGAACTTAAAAAAATCCGCATGTGGATGTGGGAAGGGGATCCCATAGCCGAAGCGGCGTTTAAATCTTTAGGAGTTCGTCCCATCCCCCTATCCATTGCCGATGTTATGAGCTCTTTGCAGACAGGTTTAATTGATGGAGTTTATACCTCTCCTTTAGCTGCCATTGTTCTGCAATGGTTTACCCGCACAAAATACATGTACAACTATTCATTGGCGAACGCGACTGGAGCCGTACTTATTTCTAAAAAGTTCTTCGACGAACTTTCCCCAGAGTTAAGAGAGTTACTTCAATCTAGCGCAAAAAACTATTTGGGGCGAATTACCACTTTAAGTCGGGAAGAAAATAATAAATCGATTGAAGTTTTAAAGAAAAATGGAATGACAATTTTGGGACCTCCTTCTCCTAAACTTATCGCGGAGTATCAAGAAGCAGGAAAAAAAGCGCGATCTTCTCTTGTTGGACGCCTTTATAGCGCGGACTTGCTTAAAAAAATGGAGAAAGCGTTATTAGAGTATCGTGCCAAGTCAAAATCTTAAAAACCCCCTTTGGTTCTAAGTAAAGTAATCCTAAAAATCTTAAGAAGAGTAGAAGAGATTCTCCTAGTTCTCTTACTGGGAGCGCTTGTTTTATTCTCCTTTACTCAACTGGTCTTGCGTTTAGTTTTTTCCTTTGGATTCCCTTGGGCCGATATATTTTTGCGCCACATCGTGCTTTGGATTGGTTTTATAGGGGGAGTGATCGCTTTGGATGAGGGAAAACACTTTGCGATCGATTTCTTTAAAAGAAACTTTTCTGGAAAAACTCTAGATTTAGTAAATGTTATAAGTGATTTTTTCGCTCTGATCACCCTCTATTTTCTATTTAACTTCGCAATGGGATTTTGGGTGGACGAATATCTTTATAAATCCATTCTATTTACGGTTGGATCCATTGAAGTTCCAGCCTATAGCCTTAACTGTATTATTCCCATTGGATTTCTACTTTTATTGACACACTTTGCCTTTAAGACCCTAGAAGATCTGTTTTTATTCTTTAGTAAATCAAAATGATTCTTTCTTTCATTCTCTTAATTATTGTATTCGCATTTTTAGGAGTTCCCATATTTCTCTTAATTGGAGCTTCCGGAATTCTTGCTTTTAGAACGGCTGGGCTAGACGGGGCTACTTTAATTGTAGAGTTTTATCGGTTGGCATCTCTTCCAGCGTTACAAGCGCTTCCTTTATTTACATTTTCTGGGTATGTGCTCGCTAAAAGCAAGGCGCCAGAAAGAATGTTGGTTTTAGCGGAGGCTCTATTTGGTTGGATTCCAGGTGGAATAGGGGTTGCCACACTTTTAACTTGCGCTCTTTTTACAGCCTTTACAGGGGCATCGGGTGTCACCATTATTGCGTTAGGGGGGCTGCTTTACCCCATTTTGCGCCAGCAAAACTATTCGGAGAAGTTTACCCTTGGGTTACTGACAACCACAGGAAGTTTAGGGCTGCTTTTTCCTCCTAGTTTGCCTATTATTCTCTATGGTCTTATTGCCAAGGTTAGCATAGACAAACTTTTTCTGGCGGGACTTGTTCCCGGGCTTTTTTTAATCGTTCTTATTTCATTCTATGGATACCTTAAAGAATACAAGGCAAGTAAAAGCGTGATCCCCTTTTCTTTTTCTACTTTAAAAAGCGCGGCATTAGCTTGCGCGTGGGAAATTCCTTTACCTTTTCTAATCATAGGAGGAATTTATGGAGGTTTATTTACGGCAAGTGAAGCTTCCAGTATTATGGCTTTTTATGTTTTGATTGCCGAGGTTTTTATTTACAAGGATCTTAAACTCACTAAAGATATTCCAAAAATAATAGTGGAAAGTATGATTTTAGTCAGCGCCATTCTTATGGTCATGGGTGTGGCGCTTGGGTTTACTAATTATCTTATAGATGAACAAATTCCCATGCGCGCTTTCGACTGGCTGCACGGTTTTATTCAGAGTAAAACAGTATTCCTTATTTTCTTAAATATTTTTTTACTCATAATGAATATGATTGAGATGTTTTCTGCCATTATTATTATTGTTCCTCTTATAGTTCCTGTAGCCACACAGTATGGAATAGACCCCATCCATTTGGGAATGATATTTTTACTGAATCTTGAGATTGGTTATATGACGATCCCTTTGGGACTCAATTTATTTCTTGCTTCCCACAGGTTTAATAAACCTTTAAAGGAAATTTATTTGGCCACCATCCCCTTTTGGTTGCTTTTAATTGGAACTTTAATTTTGGTCACTTATGTTCCGCAGATTAGTTTATTTCTAGTGCGATGAGTAAAAAAATTGTAGTCACAGGAGCCACAGGTTTTGTGGGGTACCATGTGGCAAAAAAATTGCTTGAAAAAAAATGGGGAGAACTCTTTTGTTTAAGTAGAAAAGAGAGCAATAAAAAATATCTTAAAGAATTCCCTGTAACGATTGTGGAAGGAGACCTGCTAGATAAATCTTCTTTAGAAAAGGCATTGGATGGATGTGAAATTCTTTTTCATGTGGCGGCAGATTATAGGTTATGGGCGCAAGATGGGGAGGAAATTATCCGTTCGAATGTTTTGGGAACAAGAAATATTTTGGAGGTTGCAAAAAAATATTCGGTTAAAAAAGTGGTTTATACTTCTAGCGTGGCCGCGGTGGGGCGGCCGCATGTCAAGGGAATGGGATCTGAGTCCATGGATCCTACAGAAGAGCAATTGATTGGCCCCTACAAAAAATCTAAATTTTATGCGGAGTTAGTCGCCAGAAAATTTGTTAAAGAGGGAATGGATTTGGTGATCGTTAATCCTTCTACTCCTATTGGTTCGCACGATATTAAACCGACTCCTACTGGAAAGTTAGTATTGGATTTTTTGAAAGGAAAAATGCCAGCCTATTTGGAAACAGGGCTTAATTTTGTAGATGTAGAGGATGTGGCCGAAGGCCATCTTTTAGCAGCGGAACGGGGAAAAGTTGGAGAGCGCTATATTTTAGGTAACAAAAATTTAATGCTTAAGGAGTTCTTCGATATTCTTTCCAAGATTACAGGACGACCCGCTCCCAAGTATAAGATTCCCTATTGGTTAGCCTATGGAGTAGGTTGGGCTACAACACAACTAGCTAACTTTACAGGGTTACCGCCTTTGGTTCCCTTAGACGGAGTAAAAATGGCCAAAGAACTTATGTTCTATGACGCTTCCAAATCGGTAAAAGATTTAGGGCTTCCCCAAAGTTCTATTGAAAAAGCTTTAGAAAAATCCGTCCGCTTCTTCCAAGAGCAAGGCTATTTATCTTGAGGATTGGTATAGTTTCTCCCACCTATTGGGAAGTGGTTCGGTTTATTCGTAAGGAAAATTTAAAAAAGAAAGGTCCCACCTCTTATTTTATAAATAGTGATAAAGTTTCTATCCAGTTAGAGATTAGTGGGATTGGGGCTGAAAATGCTAAGAGAGCTTGCGAAAAATTAGTTAGTTCTAATCCTTCCGTGATTTTATGTGTGGGGTTTGCTGGTGGGTTGAGGTCAGAGATCAATGCGGGGGATATTGTTTTAGATACGGATAAGAGCGAACCAAAGATTTTTAATATTATTACCAGTCTTTCTTTTAAAAAAGGAATTCCTTGTTACTCTGGGCAGTTTTGGAACAGTTTATCCCCGCTTCTGAAACGAGAACAAAAATTGGAAGTATCTAGGAGCTCTTCTTCCCTGGCGGTAGAAATGGAGGGGGAATCTGTTTGGGGAGCAGCAAAATCTAGAGGGATTCCTTTTGTTTCTATAAGAGCTATAAGTGATACTTTATCCGAAGATTTACCTATGATCGTAACTGCATTAGGCGATCATGGAAATATAGGGTGGAATTTTTGGAAAACTTTTATTTCTAGACCATGGGAGTGGCCCAGCTTTTTCCGCTTAGCTGCTAATTCCCATAAAGCGGCTCAAAATCTTCAAATCATACTGTCCGACCTTGTTCGTCATTCCAGCGAAAGCGGGAATCTAGTCTAACACATGTTTGCTTTTCTGGATTCCCGCTTTCGCGGGAATGACGAAAAAATGGGGACAGTCCCTAAAGGGACAGTCCCCATTTTTTTGCTAGTTTAACGCTATTTCGAAGTGTAGACCGTCTTTGTTTTGGATTGGATTACAGCCTGGGCTGCGGCTAATCTGGCAACGGGGATACGGTAGGGGGAGCAGGAAACATAATTCAAGCCAGATCTGTGGCAGAATTTTACGCTCTCTGGGTCGCCGCCGTGTTCTCCGCAAATGCCTACTTTAAGATCCTTTTTAACTTTGCGTCCTTCCGCGGTAGCAATCTGAATCAATCTTCCAATGCCTTCTTGGTCTAGAGTTTGGAAAGGATCATCTTTTAATATCTTTTCTGCGAGATAAGTAGGAATAAATTTTCCAGCATCATCTCTGGAGAATCCAAAACCCATTTGAGTGAGATCGTTCGTTCCAAAGGAGAAGAAATCCGCTTCTTGCGCGATTTTATCCGCAATTAAAGCTGCGCGAGGAACTTCGATCATGGTTCCAATGAGGTAATTTACTTTTACTCCATAGGATTTCATGGTTTCGGTTGCGGTGCGAATGGCTAACTCTTTTTGGTGTTTTAATTCATTTTGTGTCCCGACTAAAGGGATCATAATTTCTGGAACCACTCGAATTTTCTCTTTAGCCAGTTCGCAGGCCGCGGAAATAATGGCCTGTACCTGCATTTCCGTAATTTCTGGATAGGTAATTCCTAGACGGCAACCACGGTGTCCCAACATGGGGTTAAACTCATGCAGCTCTTTAGATTTTGCCCAGATTGTATCTGTGGAAACACCAATTTTTTTCGATAGAATTTCTGCATCTTCTTCTGTTTTAGGTAAAAATTCATGCAGAGGTGGATCTAAAGTTCGAATAGTTACAGGGAACCCGCGCATCTCTTTAAAGAGTCCTTTAAAATCTTCCTTTTGAAAGGGTAAAAGTTGGTCGAGCGCTTTTTTTCTTTCTACCACATCGTTTGCCAAGATCATCTTTTGCATGAAAGGGAGTCTATCTTCCGCGAAGAACATGTGCTCTGTACGGCACAAACCTATTCCCTCGGCCCCTAGATATTTAGCGACCTTCGCGTCGCGGGGAATATCCGCATTGGCTCTCACTTTAAGTTTTCGAACCTTGTCCGCCCAACCCGTGAACTCTTTAAATATTTGATAGAGATCGGACTCTTTTGGATTCATTTCTCCATTCATCACACGAATAACTTCCGAAGGGAGTGTGTCGATTTTACCGATGAAAACTTCTCCGGTAAAACCATCGATAGAGATAGATTCCCCTTCTTTTAAGTTGTGACCATCTACCGCAAGAGTTCCATTATGTTCATCTATCTTTAGAGTGCTGCAACCCACCACGCAAGGTTTTCCCATACCGCGCGCTACTACGGCCGCGTGACTGGTACGACCTCCAATGGCGGTTAAAATTCCAACGGCAACATTCATTCCTTCTATATCGTCTGGGTTGGTTTCTGGGCGAACCAAGACAACAGGTCTTTCCTTAGAAAGTTCCACCGCTCTGGCCGCTGTAAAAGCAATGATCCCGCTGGCTGCGCCTGGCCCCGCGTTAATTCCTTTGGCAACTTTGGTTCCCTTTAGTTTCTCTTTTTCATCGAATACGGGAGCTAAAAGTTGGGAAAGTTGATCTGGTTCCACACGCATAAGCGCTTCTTCCTTAGAAATAATTCTTTCGTGTACCATATCCACGGCAATTTTTACCGCGGCCATACCCGTTCGTTTTCCCGTACGCGTTTGGAGCATATAAAGTTTTTCTCTTTCAATGGTAAATTCGAAGTCTTGAACATCGCGATAATGTTTTTCTAGACGGGATGTAATTTTTTTAAGTTCGTCGAAACATTTAGGAATTTCGTTCCTAAGTTCCACAATAGGGCGAGGGGTGCGGACACCTGCAACCACATCTTCCCCTTGAGCGTTTGTGAGGTATTCACCAAAAAATTCTTTTACACCGCTGGAAGGATTTCTGGTAAAACCTACTCCTGTAGCGGAGGTATTTCCCATGTTTCCAAAAACCATGGTTTGAACGGTGACAGCGGTTCCTAAATCATCTGGAATTTTGTTCATTCTGCGATAAGAAATAGCGCGGTCGTTATTCCAGGATTTAAAAACGGCGTTTCTGGCCGCAATCAACTGTTTCCAAGGATCTTGGGGAAACTCTTGGTTCGTTTGGGATTTTATCAGTTCTTTATATTGTTGAACGAGAGCTTTAAAATCTTCCGCGGTCAGGTCTATATCCAGAGAAATTCCTTTCTCGTGTTTCTTCTTTTCAATGACTTTTTCAAATTCACTTTTTTCAATGTCCATGACCACATTGCCAAACATTTGGATGAATCGTCGGTAGGAATCCCATACAAATCTAGGGTTGTTTGTGAGTGTTACCAGACCTTCTACAACAAGATCGTTTGTCCCAAGGTTTAGAATGGTATCCATCATTCCAGGCATGGAGAATTTAGCGCCGCTGCGAACAGAGACTAGAAGAGGATTTTTGGGGTCGCCAAATTTTTTGCCAGTGACCTGTTCCAATTTTTTCATCGCGGTTTTAATTTGACCGTCGAGTTCCGGTGGGACTCGTTTTCCATGGTCGTAATAAGAACGGCAAGTTTCCGTAGTAATGGTCAAACCCGGGGGAACTGGGACTCCGGATTTAGACATTTCTGCCAGACCTGCCCCTTTTCCACCTAACAAATCTTTCATGGTCCCGTTTCCATCTGCCTTGCCGCCACCAAAAAAGTAAACATATTTTTTAGCCATTTTTAATTTCCCCTTTCTTAATATAATTTTTTTAAAATTGTAGGTTTACGATGATACGAAGCAAAAATCATAACACATCTTTCTGGTGAAATCAAATTACGGTACAATAAGAGTATGCGCTTCAAATTATTCTTCTTGGGAACCCTTCTTTTGATAACGCCACTGCTCTGTGCCGAGGAAAAAAATGAGCATGAAAAAAGAATAAAGGTGGAATGGGAGTTGGACGCCTATTATACCAGCGTAGGTCTTTATAGCAGCCTAACCACTAAACCCATTCCGCATATGGGCAGAAAAAAAGAGTGGGAGATCTACAAAGAACTGATGAAAAGGTTTTACCTGCCCAGAACTGCCGTGCTGGAAGCGAGCATTAACCCACTTCCCTATGCCAGCACTTTGGTGAAGCGGCATGCTCGGAGTTTTTTTAATAGCATGCAGATGAATGATAGCGTAAATTTGTTTCAGGCTTTCGCCGAAGGGTTTGAGGAGCCGTGGGCGCTTTCTTTGTTTTTGGGGGATGTCATTTCGTTTGGATCATCCAGAAAAGCCTATGTTGGGAAAAGACATGGTTACATTGGTTATTTATTGAGCGCGGGGAACTTCCATATTAAAGATAGCGAGCTTATTCCAGACAATTGGTTGGAGGCAGAATGGAAAATTAAGGGGGATCAGATTTTTAAGGAACGCACATTGCGGTGGAGTTTTAGAACGGGGATGAAGTTTCATGAGAATAGCGGGATTAAAGATATATTCTATGTCGCCTTTAGGCGTTCTCGAACAGATTATGAATCCTCTCAAAACTTTTTTCTAGACAATAGCAGCTATGAATACACTTTCGATTTTTCTCAAAGTGATTTTAGGCCCATGCGCCATTTCTTTACCATTGGCAAAAAGATCCCATTCTCCAAGAAACAGATGGCCCTAGATTTAGTGGTAGGCTTTGTTTGGACCAACCACACCAAATATTCGGGCTCCCTAGAAACCCCACCTGAAAGAAGGGATCCATTTCAGCTTGTCTTCCGCCCCAACCTAGAATTTTAACCCCCTTAACTCACACAATTTGTTACAAAAAAGTTACAAAAAGTTTAAGACAAAAAATTTATAATTTTCTACACTATATCCATACTCTTTCCAGCGCAGCAAGGGGAGGGTATTTTTTTAACATTTTATGAATACGATTATAGGAGTTTTTAGAAAATTAAATTGTGTTAAGATGACGGCTGTCATCCTTGCGCTGAGCTTTTTATTTACCACCCTATCCGCCCCCTTTGCGCAAGCGTCTTTCTGGGAAGAGCGGAGGAGATCGGTAGAGGAATTAAAACAAGAGAATAAACCCATAGAACTAGCTTCTGCCATGGGGAAATTAGTGACAGACACCCATTTTTCTTCCATCAATATAGCTTCACTTCCAACATCTCATACCCATAAAATAGACCCCCTTCCCTACCTTCCCGTAGATTCTCTAACAAAGATAGAGCAGTACGGGGAAATTGTGCGAGCTTCTATTGTTCCGAATGCCCCTCTTCTTATTCAAATCCAAGACGCCCATGGGATCTACAGTGTGCAAAAGAACATTGCCTATCTTTTGAAAGATCTTATGTCCATAAGAGTGACTCTGGTAGGTGTAGAAGGGAGTGAGGGGGTTATGGAAGGAATAGAAAAGTGGCGTAAATACCCCGATAGAGAAAGCCTTATGGGAGTAGCAGGCTACTTAATGAAAGAAGGATTACTGACTGGAGTAGAAATAGCCGGCCTATCCCAAGACGGAGTAGAGTACTACGGAGTAGAAGAAAAGGAGAAGTACCTAGAACAAGTAAAA